>Ga0247825_10001537_pt1 | contig 15157 bp, 13 predicted proteins | sample 13C_Vanillin_Day_FD_194413 | JGI IMG/M metagenome (GOLD analysis project Ga0247825, IMG submission 194413) | Soil microbial communities from agricultural site in Penn Yan, New York, United States - 13C_Vanillin_Day48 | ecosystem: Environmental > Terrestrial > Soil > Agricultural land | place... | reverse complement strand
GTTGATGATCGGCAGGCCATCCAGGTCTTCGAGCCGCGCCCGAAGGGCGATGAACTGAAGGAGATCCGGCACGACCTTGACGTCGATGCACTCGCGGCTGGTGACGTCCATCAAATCGAGTAACTTGGCATGCTCTTCGAGGGTGAGGGCGACGTACAGGTGGTCCACACGCTCCCGCTGGACGATGTCGGTAACCTCGGCCAACGTCCCGAGGAGCGGCAGCCCTCTGTAGCCGATGTGGTCGCCCCCGGCTCGGTCGTCCACGAAACCGATCACCTGATATCCCAGCTCACGGTGCTGCAGGATGCGGTCGGCGACCAGACGGCCCAGATCGCCGGCGCCGGCGATGAGGATACGTTTAAGCCCGATCCCTGCACGCCAGCGACGTTCGAGGAGCGCTCGCACGGTTTCACGCGACAGAAACGTGAATACGACGTTGAGGATGAGGAACAGCGCCCAGACGAGCTGCGAGACTTCGTAGACGCCTCGCGCCTTCTCCTCTTCGGAGGCCCAGTAGGCTTGCACGTAGAGCGTCGAGATGATCCCAAGGACAACCGCGAGAATGCTGCCGATGAGCACCGCAAAGAAATCGTCAACCCGCGAGCGGCCTCGTCGCAGCCGATAGATGCCTTGAATGTGAAAGGCGACCGGAGTGAGCGCGGCGACAAAGGGCAGGACGTTGAAGTACTGCTCAATCGCCGGATAGCCCCGTGTGACCGGGATAAGACCGCTCTCGAAGCGGATGCCGTATGCCAGGACGAACGCCCACATCGCGAGCACGGCGTCCGTGGTGACGTAGAAGGCGACCAGCAGACGGTTGTAGCGCTTTACCATCGGGCTCCGGCGGGGGCGGCGACCGTCTCGTCGATTACCTCTCGCAATCGCCGCACGTGACATTCGCGCGAAAACTGCTGCGCGGTGCGGGAGATTCTATCCGAGTCGAATCGGGTCGAAGCTGCACGGTTGAGCGCCGCGACGAGCGCCGCCTCGTCGGTATCGGGGTACAAGATACCGTTCTCACCATCGATGACGGTCTCAAGGGCGCCACCGCGGGCCAACGCCACCACCGGGCGTCCGCAGGCCTGCGCCTCGACTGTCACGATACCGAAGTCTTCCTCGCCCGGCAACAGCACGGCCTGGGCTTCACGATATTCCTTCCTGACCTCATCGTCGGTGAGGCGGCCGAGGAACGCCACGTGGCGCCCGGCGCGCGCCTCGAGGCGTGACCGATCGGGCCCGTCACCAACGATGCGCAGCGTCGCGCCGGCCCGTTCACAGGCGGTAATCGCCAAGTCGATCCGCTTGTACGGCACCAGCGCAGACACGATCAGAAAATGGGATCCCGGCGTGACGTCGGCTGGTTGATAGAAGGTGGTATCGACAGGGGGATACACGATTGTAGCCTCGCGACCGTAATATCGGCGTATCCGGCCGGCAACGTGCGCGGAGTTGCCGACGAAGCGATGCACCCGCGCCGCCGTGGCGGCGTCCCACCGCGCCAGCCGGGTCATCACAGGCTGGTAGAGCCACCGGCTCGCGAGGTACCCCTTCCGTTCCGGGCCGAAGTACGCGTCGAACTGATCCCAGGCGTATCGCATCGGGGAGTTGCAGTAGCAGAGATGGCGGGCATGTTCAGGGACGAACACCGCTTTGGCCGCGCACGTGCTCACGCTGACTACCAGGTCGTACCGGTCCAGCTTCAGGCGCTCGATGGCGGCAGGGAACAGCGGTAGGTAGTACCGATAGTGCGATCGCGCAAAAGGCAGTCGCTGGATGAACGACGTGATGATGCGATGCCGCTCGATGGTGGTCGATACGGACCCTGGGTTGTGGAGGAGCGTGAAGATATCCGCATCAGGATAGAGTCCGCAGAGGGCTTCGAGCACCCGCTCGCCGCCGCGCATGCCTGTCAGCCAGTCGTGAACGAGCGCAACCGCCATCAATGGCCCCTGGCCACTTCCTCGTAGATCTCCCTCGTGCGCGCCACGGAGGACTCCCAGGAGAACTCCCGCGAGCGGGCGATGCCCTTTGCGCGAAGCTCTTCGCAGAGGACTGGATCGGTGAGCACGCGTTCGATGCCTTCCCTGATCGAGTCGACCTCATAAGGGTCTACCAGGACGGCGGCTCCGCCGGTGACCTCCGGTAATGACGACACGTTCGACGTGACCACAGGCGTCCCGCTCGCCATGGCTTCGAGAGGGGGCAGTCCGAATCCTTCGTAGAGTGACGGAAAGACGAAGACCGACGCCAGGCGATAGAGGATCGCGAGGATGTCGTCCGACAGGTACCCAAGGAACCGTACGTGCTTGTGCAGCTTGTGCCTATGGACTGCGTGGCGTAGGGCAGGGAGCTTCGAAATCTCGTCGCCGATGATCAGGAGCGTGACGTCCTCGAACCCGTTCGTCCGCAGATCCGCGAACGCCTCGATCAGCCGGACGAGATTCTTGTGGGGCTTGATGTTGCCCGCGTAGAGCACGAAACGGCGATCGAGCTGATACCGCTCGCGAACTCGCGCGACCGCTTCCTCCGACGGCGGCACACGAAAGCGTTCGTCAATGGCGTTGTAGACCACCACGATCTTCTCTGCCGGCACGTTGAAGAACCGTATGATGTCGCGCTTGGATGCCTCTGAGACGGTCAGGATTCGATTCGACTGACGCGCCGCACTCCACATCGATGCCCTCGCGTAGGCGTGTGCCATCCGATTCGGCAGGTACTGCGGAAACCTGATGTGAATGCAGTCGTGAATGGTGACGATCGACCGGCGTCGCACTGCCGGCGGCAGGATGTAGTGCGGCGCATGAAATACGTCCGGCTGCTCGCGGCGCAGCGTCCACGGCACGTGAAGCTGCTCGCGAACCGAATAATTAGGCGATGGCTCGAGGACGGTCCTGAAGTTCGAGCCGAGCTGATCCGCTATGCCGAGGTCGGCCTGCTGACAGAGAAGGACGTACTCGTTGTCACGATCGATCCGCGCGAGGTGGCGCAGCAGGTTGCGGATGTAGGTGCCGATGCCGAAGTCATGGAGCTTTCGCGCATCGATCGCGACTCTCATCTGCCCATGATACAGGCAGCACCTATCGCTCCCAGCCGGCCCACTCCATTCGATACTGCCGGCGCAAGTCCCGCATGACGCCGGGATAGACACCCTGGCGGCGGGCCGCCTCGGCCGCGTCTGTGAGCGCGGTTCTGATCGCTGCAGCAGCTGTGCGCAGCTCCCCCAACCAGGCCTCACAGTCGTAGGCGGACGTCGCCGTGATTCGTACGCCGTTGGGTTCGAGTACGGCGAACCATTGCCGATCGCCTGCGCGATTCGCGGTGAGCACGCAGCTCTGCGCGTAGCGTTCCCAGTAGGTGTCGAGTTCATTGCCGCTCCGCACGGCCTGTTCGAGCGTGCGTCGATAGGCCTTCTCGCCCTGATCCCGCATCTCGCTGGTCTCGGAAGCGCCGGTCATCATACGGTTGAGCCCCTGGATGGGGGTCGCGGTTGCGGCCGCGGAGGAGTCCCCTCTGAGGAGCTGTGTCCCATGGTCGATCGCCACCGCGAATGCGAGTCCCTCACCGCCCTGCGTCCCGGCGATACGCATGGAGTTCACACCTACGACGACCCCGTCGCGATTGACGAGGGGACCACCACTGTTTCCGGGGTTGATCGCGGCGTCCGTCTGAATGAGGCGGACGGTCCCGGTGTCTCTTACTGCGCTCACGATGCCCCGAGTGACGGTGTTCGAGAGGACGCCAAGTGCGAAGCCAATGGCGATCACTTCCTGGCCGGCTCGAACGCCCTGCGCCGATCCGAGGCTCAGTGAAGGCTGCTGGGGGTCGCTGTTGTAGACCTGGACCAAGGCGAGATCAGTGCCGGGGGAGAGACGGACGACCCTGCCCTGGTACTGTTTCGATCCGGTCTGTAGCCGCACGGAGGTCTCGTTCCCGACGACGTGGGCGTTCGTGAGAACAAAGTCAGACCGAACGAAGAACCCGGTGCCCCGCCCAGAGCCCGCCTGGATCGACACAACAGAGGGAAGCACACGTGCGACGACATCTTCGAGCGCAGCCGAACTCGACGACGAGCGGGCGGACGGTTCGCTGGGCCTGAGTTCCGCACTCCGTCGTGTCTCGTGTTGCGTGACGGCAGGGTAATCTGCGATTTGATTCACTACCTCTTCGACTTCAATCTGTCGCTCCCATTCTCCGGACTCTGCTGTCGGGTCAGGCTGGGCACTCGCAACTGTGGCATTCGAAGTGGGTCCGGTCGGCTGGAGCCACGAGAACCCCAGTCCGGCGATCACCAAGCCGAGGAGTAGCCCTACGAGAAGGGTTCGAGTTCCGGTCCCGCTGGGCTCTGTCTGGGTCGGAAGCCCAGCTTCCGCTGTAGCGGTAGCGCCCCCGGGTTTTTCGGGGCTCGTGACGACGGCCCTGGCGGTGCCGCACCGGCATTCCTCGATACGCTGAGGTACCTGGCGGGCACACGAGGGGCAACGCCAGACGTGGGCGCCGGGAAGGCTCATATGTTTAGGGTCCGGGACCTATCAGGGTATCGGGCAGGAGTCCCCGAACCTTCAGATAGAGCCTGAGGGGAAGGACCAGCGCCGGATGATGCTTGCCGTAGAAGGCAATCTGGCTCCTGCGGTACGCCGCAGCGGTCGCCTCCGGGGCTGACATCCTGGACCGACCTCTGAGGTGCCGGACTTCAGTCCCCGCTTCAAAGAGGACTTTGCGCTCCCTGGTCCTGACGGCCGCGCAGAAGTCGACGTCCTCCGTGTACATAAAATAGCGTTCGTCGAAAAGGCCGACGGCCTCCGCATCGGTGCGCCGTACCAGCAGGCATGCGCCGCTCACCCAGTCGACCTCGCGAGAACGCTGCGTGAGGCGGTTGACATACGCGCTGATCACGCCGATGCCAAGGTCATGGCCCTTCACGAGCACCTTCTGGCGGAGTTCTGCGAAGGGCGCGATCATCGACCCGAATGAGACCTCAACGCGGTTATCCTCACCGACAAGACGCGGGCCGACGACGGCGACGTCGTGGCGGCCATCGAGGCATGCGACGAGCGCATCGACACTTCCAGCCGGAATCACGGTATCTGGGTTCAGCAGGAGAATGAGCTCGCCGGATGTCTGCCGGATTCCCAGATTGTTCGCGGCAGCAAACCCGAGGTTTCGTCCGGCCTCGATGACCCGCACCCCGGGCCACTCACGTCGGACGAGGTCGCTCGTCCCGTCCTGAGAAGCGTTGTCCACGACGATCGTGTCGTGTTCGACGACGGGTGGGTTGGCGGTCAGCGACGTCAGGCATGCTCCGATGTGCCTGACCGAGTTGTAGGTGACGATGACTATCGTGAGTCGCGGCATTTCGAAGCGCTCAAGAGGACATCGAACACCTGTGCCGCGCAGGTGCGCCACGAGTACCGGGCGAGGACGGTGCGGCCGGCCGTAATGATTCGCGCACGCTCATGCTCGTCGGTAAGGATACGCTCGAGTGCCTGCTCGATCAGGACGTGGTCCGGGCGGCTCACATAGAGGGCGGCATCCGCGTAGACCTCTCGTGCGACTGGCGTGTCGAGCACGACGATGGGGATGCCTGCGGCGAGCGCCTCGAGGGGTGTGAGGCCGAAGCCTTCGTAGTCGGAGAGGAACACGAACGCTCGGGCCGATCGATAGAGCGCGGTCAGTTCCGATTCGGGTACGAAGGAACGCAGACGGATGCGACCACCCAGTGCCGCGCCGGCGACCAGTTCCTCGAAGTCAACACGAGGCGTCGTCCGATTGTCACCGACGATCTCGAGCCGAATGTCCCCACTGCGCCGCGCGAGAGCGGCGAAACCGGCGATGAGCTCAGGGATGCGTCGGCGAGTAAAAAGCGATCCTACGTACAGAATCGTCGGTGGCGAGGTGTGAACGGATCGAAGCGTATCTCCCGCCACTTCGGCGACACCGGGGTACACCACGTCTATCGTCGCCGGATCGACGCCGAGCCTGTTGGTGATCTCGCGCTTCGAGAACTCTGAGATCGTGAGCACACGAGCCGCCCGGCGCGCGGACAGACGTGTGAACGTCCGGCGCCGCAGCCCCTCTCGTGCCGAGAACCATTCCGGATGGGCCGCAAACGAGACGTCGTGGATCGCCAGCACAATCGGCGTCGGCAATAGCAGGGGAGCGGTATAGCCCGGTGCGAACAGGACGTCGGCGCCTGCGCGTCGAACCAGTCCGGGGAGCACTGTCTGCTCCCACCAGGTTCCACGGCCGGCGGCGATAGCCGTGGACGCACGGCCAGTTCGCACCATGGCGGTGTCAACCTGTTCAGGCGCGCACAGAACAAAATCGTGGGCCGCTGTTTCGGGCAGCGTCTCCCAGGCGTCGAGAATTCCCGCAAGGTAGCGGCCGACGCCGGTGGGTTGGCCCAACAGTTCGCGTGCGTCGATGGCGACCCTCATCGTTCGCGCCGCGCCACGGCCTCGGAGTACGCGAGCCTGAGCGTCGTGGCAGCCGCCGTCCAGCTGAACGCGCGTGCCCGATCGAGACCAGCCGCGCCCCAGTGCGTCGCCACTCTATCGTCGGAGATGAGCGACGCCAGGGCCGCCGCCAGTTCGGCTGGCCGCGTGGGATCGATGAGGATGCCCCCGGTTCCCACAACTTCGGGCAGCGCGCCTCTATTGGACGCCACCACTGGCACGCCTGCAGACATCGCCTCGAGGACTGGTAGCCCGAATCCCTCGTCCAGTGACGGCAAGATCAACGCTCGGGCACCCGCGTAGAGGTTCTCTCGTTCGGAATCAGGCACGTACCCGATAACGCGGACGTGTCCAGCCAACGGCGGTTCGGCGATACGGGCAAGCCACGCGTTCGCATCATGGTGAGCCCGACCTGCGATGACGAGGGGTGGCACGTCGCGCTGCGTCGTGAGCAATATCGAGTACGCGTCGAGCAAGGCACCAAGGTTCTTGCGCGGCTCCAGCGTACCGACAAATAGCAGGTGCCCACCGCGTGGCAAGTTCGGCTGGCGACCGAGTGCCCGCCAGGTCGGTGGGCCAGGGCGGCAAACGTAGATGCGATCGCGTTCGACCCCAAGACGTCCGTTCACAAGGTCCTTGCCGTGCTCGGTCGAGGTGATGACCGCATGAGCGCGCCGGGCGTGGTTGCCGACAAGCACGGGATAGTCGCGGCGAATCTCCGCGGTCGTGCGTTCCGGTTCCGACAGGAAGAAGAGATCGTGAATGGTCACGACCTGTGCCGCGCGCCGAGCTGGGATCAGCAGCGGATGCGCCGCGTGCACCACATCGCACGGCCCGGCGACGACTTCGACCGGCGGCCATTCCGCTCGGTGCCACAAGAGGTTCAATAGGTGGATGGGGATCCGACGATCCATCAGGTCGACCCCGAGCTCCGACGCAAGCGCGCTGGGCAGCCGGTCCTTCCAGGAGCTGCTAAAAAGCGTCACCTCACCGGGATTCGCGGACGCATAGGCGCCCATCAACTGGTGCATGTACTCGCCGACGCCGGTCCGTTCCCGAAGGGCAGGCCGGTAGTCGGCCAGAATGCGCATGGACCCGTTATGATAGCGTCTGCGGTGCGAAGGCGAACTGCGGACGAAAGCTACTGGTGGAGGCGGATTGAAGATCGCGGTTGTCGGTACGGGATATGTGGGGTTGGTGGCGGGCGCCTGTCTTGCGGAGAGCGGCAGCGACGTGATCTGCGTGGACCGGGATGAAGCAAAGGTCCGCTCGCTGCGCCGTGGCAAGATGCCATTTTACGAACCAGGCCTCGAGGAACTGGTCAAACGTAACCGGCAAGAGCGCCGGCTGAAGTTCACCTCGACGCTTCCCAAGGCGGTCCGGGACTCGAGCATCATCTTTATCGCTGTGGGGACTCCACCTGGCGAAGACGGATCCGCCGACGTCCAGCAGGTGCTCGGCGTGGCGCGAGACATCGCTAAGGCGATGAACGGTTACAAGGTCATCGTGGACAAGAGCACGGTGCCGGTGGGTACCAGCGCTCGCGTTCGGGAAGTGATCCGGCGAGAGACCACCCATCCATTCAGTGTGGTGAGCAATCCGGAGTTCCTCAAGCAGGGCGCGGCGGTCGAGGACTTCATGAAGCCGGACCGCGTTGTCATCGGTGCCGAGGATCCACGCGCCGAGGCGCTGATGCGAGAGGTGTACTCACCCTTCACAAGGACTGGTGCGCCGATCATGGTCATGGACTGTGCCAGTGCCGAGCTGACGAAGTACGCCGCCAATGCGATGCTTGCGACGCGGATCTCGTTCATGAACGAAATCGCGAATGTATGCGAAGTCGTAGGTGCAGATGTGGACCACGTGCGACGGGCGATTGGCTCGGATCGGCGCATAGGTCCGTCGTTCCTCTTTCCCGGGATCGGCTACGGCGGGAGTTGCTTTCCCAAGGACGTCCAGGCACTTATCCACTTCGCCGGCAAGCAGGACTACCAGTTTCAGATCCTCCGGGCCGTCGAGGCGGTGAACGCCCATCAGAAAACGCGCCTCGTGACAAAGATGCGAGCGCATCTCGGTGCGCTCAAGGGGAAAGTGGTAGCGGTGTGGGGGCTGGCATTCAAGCCCAGGACCGACGACATGCGGGAAGCGCCCTCAGTGTCGATCATTGAAGCGCTTCTGGCCGCTGGCGCGAAGGTACAGGCCTACGATCCGGAGGCGACCGGCGTGGCCAAAGGGATCTTCGGGAGTCGCGTGAGCTTCGCGGCGGGTAACTACGACGCACTGAAGGGAGCCGACTGCCTGGCGATTGTCACGGAATGGAGCGAGTTTCGCCGGCCGGACTTCGAACGCATGCGGAAAGTCATGCGTGCACCAATCATCTTCGACGGTCGCAACCTGTTCACGCCCGAGCAGATGAGGGAGCACGGGTTCACGTATTACTCCATTGGCCGCTCCTGATCGCGCCGTTGTGCTGGTGACGGGTGGCGCCGGCTACATCGGCAGCCATAGCGTCAAGGCCTTGCGGCAGGCTGGCCACGACGTCGTCGTCTTCGACAATCTCTCGGCAGGTCATCGCGGCGCGACGCTCGGTGCGCCCCTCGTCCTGGGAGACATCCGGGACGTCGATGCCGTTCGCCGGGCACTGCGCGAAAGCGGTGCGACGGCCGTCATGCATTTTGCCGCTCGCCTGGTCGTTTCCGAATCCGTTCACGATCCGGCAGGCTACTATCTCAACAACGTGACAGGCACCCTCGCGACACTGGAGGCCATGGCGGCGGAAGGGTGCCGGCAGTTCGTCTTCTCGTCTACGTGCGCGGTGTACGGCGAGCCGACAAGCGTGCCCCTCACCGAGTCACACCCCACGGCACCGGTCAGTCCGTACGGTCAGACAAAACTGGCCGTGGAACAGGCGCTCCCGCATTTCGAGCGTGCTTACGGCATTCGGTCGATCCGCCTTCGGTACTTCAATGCGGCTGGCGCGGATCCCGACGGGGAGCTCGGCGAGGACCACGACCCTGAGATCCATCTGATCCCCCGCGCCTTTGACGCCGCACGAGGTGGGTTGCCGTTCGCGCTGTTTGGCGAGGACTATCCCACCCCCGATGGCACGTGCATTCGAGACTACGTGCACGTGACGGATCTCGCGGATGCGCACGTGCGAGCGTTGAGCCGGCTCCTCGAGGGAGGGGCGTCCCGAACCTACAATGTGGGAGCGGAGCGGCCCTCCTCGGTCCGCGAGGTGCTCGCGGCCGTCGAGCAGGTGACGGGACACCGCGTACCCGTCACGTCGGCGGCCCGGCGCGCCGGCGATCCCGCGGCCTTGTACGCCTCGTCAGCGCGCGTTCGCGAGGAGCTTGGCTGGGTGCCGCAGCGCGTGAGCCTCGAAACCATCGTCACGGACGCCTGGAGATGGCATTCGAATTACCCTCAGGGGTTCCGCAGGTGACACGCTGACTAGGATCCCCACAGCACTCGTGTGAACGTCTTCTTCCGTCTTCTCGAGTACGCGCGCCCCTATCGTGCTCGCTTGCTGGCGGCTCTGGCGGCGATGCTCGTGTACGGGGCGGCGTCGGCCGGCGTGGCCGCGCTCATCCAACCGATCTTCGACGAAGTTCTCCCGAGTCGCGAGCATCTCGGGCCCATCGCGGCCGCTATTCTCGGCGTCTACCTGACCAAAGGCATCGCCGCATATCTGTCTGGCTATTTAATGACCGATGTCGGACAGCGCGTCGTACGCGATCTTCGGAACGTGCTCTTTCGACACATTCTCGGCCAATCGGTAGCCTTCTTCTCGCAGCAGACCACGGGACGGCTGATGTCGCGGATCACGAGCGACGTCGGTCAGATACAGCGCGTCGTCTCTGAAACGATCGGCGACCTCACACGTGAGTCGCTCGCCCTGATCGGCTTCGGCGCGCTTCTCTTCTACTACGATGCGCGGCTGGCGATCCTGTGCCTGACGGGAGCCCCGCTCGTCGTTTATCCGTTGGTGCGGCTCGGACAGCGCGTGCGCCGGAGCGCTCGGGGAAGCCAGGAAGCCCTCGAGCAGATGTCACACGTCAGTGCTGAGGCCATCGCAGGGCACCGTATCGTCAAAGCGTTCGGCGCCGAGGCGCTCGAGACCGGCAAGTTCGAGCGGGCGTCACAGCACCTGTATCGGACCAACATGCGGGTGACGGGGGTGCTGTCCGCGTTGCCCCCGCTGATGGAGTTCATCGGTGGACTCGCGTTCGTCGCCGCTCTGGTGTACGGGAGTCGGGAAATCGCGAGCGGCCGTCTATCGGCCGGTGAGTTCACGGCATTCATTGCGGCCTTGTTCATGATGTACGCGCCGGCGCGAAAGCTCAGCCGGGTGAACGCCGATTTCCAGCAGGCGATGGCTGCCGGCGAGCGCATCTTTGAACTATTGGATTCGCACAACGAAGTGCAGGACGCGCCCGACGCATCGGTGCTACCCCCGTTCGGCCGGCGCATCGAGTTTCGAGACGTGCGGTTCGCCTATGGTGGCGGCGACGGTCGCGTGACGCTGGACGGCGTCAGCTTCAACGTTCCGGCAGGGCGGATGCTCGCCATCGTTGGGCGAAGCGGCGCCGGCAAGACCACTCTCGTCAATCTGATTCCCAGGTTCTACGACGTCACGAGCGGAGGGATCTGGATCGACGGGCATGACATCCGTGGGGTAACGCTCGCATCGCTCCGATCGCAGATCGGCATCGTGACACAGGAGACGGTGTTGTTCGACGACACGATCGCCGCGAACATCGCGTATGGACGTCGAGATGCAAGCCAGGCGCAAATCGAGGCAGCGGCACAAGCGGCGCACGCGCACGAGTTCATTACCCTCCTGGAACGCGGCTACGACACGATGATCGGCGAGCGCGGCCAGCGGTTGTCGGGTGGACAGCGTCAGCGTATCGCGATCGCCAGGGCTATTCTGCGCGATTCCCCCATCCTCATCCTGGACGAAGCGACCTCGTCCCTGGACAGCGAATCCGAGATGCTGGTGCAGGACGCGTTGTTCAATCTCATGAAGAACCGCACGTCGTTCGTGATCGCCCATCGTCTCTCCACCGTTCGTCGTGCCGACGCGATTGTGGTCATCGAGCGGGGCCGCGTCGTTGATATGGGCACGCACGAGGAGTTGATGGGCGGTGGAGGCACCTATGCCAGACTCTACGAGATGCAGCTGCAGGACGAACCCGCGGATGTCGAAGCGGAGGTCTGACCGCTCATGATCAAGTCCATGACCGGATACGCGTCGCTCACGCACGAGGACGAGCATGCGACGGTCGATGTCACCATCAGGTCGGTGAACCATCGTTTCCTCGATCTGCAGATTCGGCTGCCCCAATGGCTTGCCGAACTGGAGGCCCGCGTTCGGGCCGTGCTGCAGAAGGGGATCTCGAGGGGACGTGTGGAAACAACTGTGTCGGTGCAGCTGCGCAGCGTGGCGGTGCCCACGGTTGAGCTCGATCTTGGCTTTATCGGTACGATGGCGGCTGCGTTCGACGAGGCGCGTGCCCGTGGATTGGTGTCAGGATCCCTCACGCCGGGCGATCTCCTTCGGATTCCCCAAGCCGTTTCGATTCGAGAGCGGGCGGCTGAGAAGGACCCCGCGCACGTGCAGCGGATCGGCGGGAGTGTGGAGTCCTCCATCGAGTTGGCCGTCGCGGAACTCGGCGCGATGAGAGTACGAGAAGGACACCATCTGCGTGCTGACCTCGACGCGCGACGCGCAGCCCTGGGCGCGATGATCGAGCGAGTGGCCGTCCTGGCGGACGCCGGGCGCGTGAGTGTGGAGGAGCGCTTACGCGAGCGGGTGCGCGAGATCGGGTTCGAGCTGCCGGTCGATCAGGCCATGATCGCCCAGGAGATCGTTCGCGCGGCGGCCCGATCAGACATCAGCGAAGAGGTGACGAGGTTCCGCGCGCATTTGGCACACTGGGAAGCGCTCTCCGAAAGCGATGAGCCCTGCGGGCGCAAGCTCGATTTCCTCCTCCAGGAAATGAACCGGGAGGTGAACACTATAGGCTCCAAGGCGGACGGGCTCCATGTGTCGGAGGTCGTGATCAACGCGAAGGCCGAGCTCGAGAAAATGCGTGAGCAAGTCCAGAATGTCGAATAGCGAGCCAGCCGACAGGAATGTCGGGGGACGAGGCCTCCTGTTCATCGTGTCCGCGCCATCGGGTACGGGCAAGACGACCCTCGTCGAGCGGCTGGTGCAGCGGGTGCCGGGACTGCAGATGTCGCGTTCGTATACCTCGCGCCAGGCGAGGGTCGGCGAGCGGGACTCGGTCGACTATAATTTCATCAGCCGCGACCGCTTCGACGCCATGGTCCGCGAGGGGGCGTTCTTGGAGTGGGCGGACGTCTTCGGCAACTGTTATGGCACGTCCGCAGCCGACACGGACGCCTTGCTGGCGGCCGGGAAGGACGTGATGCTGGTTATAGACGTCCAGGGAGCGCGGCAGGTCCGGTCACGGGGAATTGAGACCGTCAGCGTCTTCGTGCTCCCTCCGTCGGCGGCCGTGCTGGAGCAACGACTTCGTGGACGCAGTAAAGACTCGGAGGATCAGATCCGGAAGCGGCTCGAAGTGGCGTGCCGGGAGGTGAGCGACTTCGCGCAGTACGAATACGTGGTCGTCAACGACGAACTGGACACCGCGGTCAGTCGTCTCGAGGCGATTGTCCTGGCCGAGAGGGCCCGCGTGAAGGTCATGCGGCACCAGACCGAACAGATCATCGACACGTTCAACGGAAGGTGAGACGGTATTCATGGAAAGAGCACCTAAGGACAACCGGTTTGAGTTCGTCGTGCTTGCGGGCCAGCGAGCCCGGCAACTGCTGCGTGGCGCCGTGCCGCGCGAGTCCGGCGAGAAGAAGATCACCATCGCGCAGCGCGAAGTGTTGCGGCGGAAGGTGGAGAAGCTGGTCGAGGGCGAGGGGGCCTGACACACGGGTCTCGGCCTGTGAGCTGACGGCATGGCACTGATCGCGCTCGGCGTTACCGGCGGCATCGGCGCCTACAAGGCGGTAGAAGTCTGCCGAGGTCTGCAGAAGCACGGTCACGACGTCGTGGCTGTGATGACACGGTCGGCCGCGCGATTCGTGGGCCCGACGACCTTCGAAGCGATCACTCGGCGCCCCGTGATCACCTCGCAGTGGAAGCCGGGCATGAATGCGGATATCGAGCACATTGCGATCGCGGATCAGATCGCGCTGCTGCTCGTGGCGCCGTGCACCGCGAATGCGATAGGGAAGTTCGCTCACGGCATCGCCGACGATTTCCTCAGTTCCCTGTATCTCGCGACGCGAGCGCCGGTGCTGTTGGCGCCGGCGATGAACTCGAACATGCTGGGACATGAGGCCGTGCAGCAGAACCTTCGGCTGCTGACCGCCCGCGGAGTTCGGTTCGTGGAGCCCGGAGAGGGCTATCTGGCCTGCGGCTGGATTGGAAAAGGCCGCCTTGCGGAGCCGGCGGAGGTCGTTGCGGGGGCCCTTGACGCCCTCGCCCCTGCCGGCTCGACTCTCCGCGGCCGCCGGGTGCTCGTGACGGCCGGACCCACGTACGAAGACATCGATCCCGTTCGCTATGTCGGCAACCGGTCGAGCGGGCGTATGGGTTTCGCGCTGGCCGCAGAGGCTCGCCGCCGCGGCGCGACGGTGACGCTCATCGCTGGTCCAACCACACTCGAACCGCCACTCACGGACGAGTTCGTCAGGGTGCGGAGCGCCCTGGAGATGCACGCAGCGGTCCTGGTTGCCGCGAACCGGGCAGACGTCGTCATCATGGCTGCCGCCGTGGCCGACTACATGGTGGCCGATCCCGCCCTACAGAAGATCTCCAAGACCGACGGACCGGTGACACTGGTCCTGCAACGGACCCCGGATATTCTCGCTGACCTTGCCCGACTGCCCTCGCGTGCCACGTCGGGGTCCCCGGTGCTGGTGGGCTTTGCCGCCGAGACGGGGGACGCCCTGACCAAGGGACGCGCCAAGCGGACCCGAAAGCAAATCGACCTGATCGTGGCGAACGATGTGTCCGCGCCTGGCGCCGGATTCGACGTGCGGACGAATGAGGTGACGATCATTGGTGAAGCCGATGAGCAGCACGTGCCCATGCAGGACAAGCATGGGGTCGCACAGGTCATCCTCGATCGAGTCGAAGCGCTGCTGGCGCGCGAAACCCGCACCGTCCTGCCGACGTCCTGACCTCACCGATGAATCTGCTACTGCTCCTGGCCGGAGTGCGTGTGTGGTCGGGCACTCCGGTTGAATGGATCACGCGCGTTTTCCTCGCCGTGTCACTGTTCTCGCTCGAGATGCAACTGGTGACGTGGACCGGCCTGGCGACGCTCTGGACGCTGGTTCCGTTGAACGCAGTCGTGGCGGCCGGCCTGTTCGTCTGGTATCGCCGCAAGCCTCGAGATCAAGCTGCAGGAGACGCTCTTGAGGTGCTGCGCCCAGCCTGGCCGGCCCTGGCGGTCCTGATGCTGGTCGTCGTGACGTTGAACGTGGCAACACCGCTTGGAACGGCCGACCCCTACCACCTCCAACGGGCCGAACGGATTGGTTCCGTCGGCACCCTGGCCTACGATTCGTCGGTCCATCCGAAGTTGAACGTGCTCGGCTGGCTGTACGAGTTGCTGTTGGCCGACGTGGCCGCGGTGCCGGTCTTCGGGGGATCGATGCTCCGGCTCCACGGG
>Ga0247825_10001536_pt1 | contig 15174 bp, 13 predicted proteins | sample 13C_Vanillin_Day_FD_194413 | JGI IMG/M metagenome (GOLD analysis project Ga0247825, IMG submission 194413) | Soil microbial communities from agricultural site in Penn Yan, New York, United States - 13C_Vanillin_Day48 | ecosystem: Environmental > Terrestrial > Soil > Agricultural land | place... | reverse complement strand
AGCTTGGCGAGGGTGACCTCATCGGAACCGGCGGTCCCCGCAACAACTTCCGGTTGGTTCCCGCACCGAGGTACCTGTTCATCGCCGGTGGCATCGGCATCACCCCGCTCATCCCGATGATTCATCAGGCCGAACTCATGGGAATCGAGTGGCAACTGCTCTACGGCGGCCGTACTCGCGGATCCATGGCCTTCCTCGAGGAACTCGAGTCCTACGGAGATCGAGTCGTCATCGCCCCCCAAGACGAGCAAGGTCGTCTTGACCTTCCCTCCTGGATCGACGCGGTCTCCGACATCGACACGAAGGTGTACGTCTGCGGGCCGTCACCCCTCCTCGCAGCAGTCGAATCACTCTGCGTCGATTGGCCTGTCGGGAAGCTGCGTACCGAACGATTCGTGCCCGGGGAGCGCGGCGCACCGGTTCGCGACGAAGCCTTCGAGGTGGACCTGGCCCGCTCCGGCTCGACGGTGACAGTGACGCCCGGCGCCAGCGTGCTCGACGCCGTGCAGGCAGCCGGGGTCAACGTCCTGTCCTCCTGCCGCGAGGGCACCTGTGGAACATGTGAGACCACCGTGCTCGCGGGTGAACCCGATCACCGCGACTCGATCCTCGACGACGACGAGCGGTCCACCGCCGACTGCATGTTCATCTGTGTCTCGCGGTCCTGCTCCGACCGCCTCGTGCTCGACCTTTAACTAATCGCGACCCCTGATTACCCGCGGACGCCTCTCTCCCTACGAAGGAACTCACCGTGACGATGTACGCCCCTGCCCCGACGCTGCCCGTCAGCGACGCCGACCCCTTCGACCTCGACGTCCTGGAAGACCCACTGCCCTTTCAAACGGCTCTGCGTGACGCCGGCCCCGTCGTCTACCTGACCCGTTACGACGTGTTCGCAATGGGGCGCTACGAACAGGTCCACACCGCTCTGACCGACTGGCAGTCGTTCCCCTCCGCCGCCGGTGTCGGGTTGACCAACTTCCGCTTTGAAACGCCGTGGCGGCAGCCGAGCCTCCTGCTCGAAGCGGATCCCCCGCACCACGATGCACCGCGGGCCGTGCTGAGCAAGATCCTCGGACCGCGTGCCCTGCAGAAACTGCGGGCATCCTGGTTCGCCGACGCAGAAGCGCTCGTCGATCGACTGCTGGTGACCCCGGAGTTCGATGCAGTCACCGATCTGGCAGCTGCGTTCCCGCTCCGCGTCTTTCCCGACGCGGTAGGCCTCCCCGCCGAGGGCCGCGACAACTTGCTGCCCTACGGGGACCACGCGTTCAATGCGTTCGGCCCGGCCAACAGCCTGGTGGAGCGCGGTGCTCACCGAGTCGCCCAGCTGTCCGCCTGGGTCGACGCTCAGTGTCGACGGGAGGCACTCACCGACGACGGATTCGGAGCGCAGATCTGGGCCGCTGCCGATCGCGGCGACATCACGTACGAGCAGGCGCCCCTCATCGTTCGCTCGCTTCTCACGGCGGGCGTCGACACCACGGTCAACGGGCTCGCGGCCGTCCTCTACGCTTTCGCGCGCCACCCCGAACAGTGGGCGCTTCTGCGGCAGAACCGCACACTGGCGCGGACCGCTTTCGACGAAGCAGTCCGGTGGGAATCACCCGTCCAGACGTTCTTCCGCACCACCAGCGGCGACACCGACATTGCGGGCACGGTAGTCCCGGACGGCAAGAAGATCCTGATGTTCCTCGGCGCCGCCAACCGGGACCCGCGGCGATGGGACAACCCGGATGCGTTCGATCTCACCCGAAACCCCTCCGGTCACGTCGGATTCGGAATGGGAATCCATCAATGTGTCGGTCAGCACGTGGCCCGGCTCGAATCCGAGGCGCTACTGACAGCGCTGGCGTCCCGAGTGGAGTCGATCGAGATCGTGGGCCCGGTTCACCGTCACCTCAACAACACGCTGCGTTCGTGGAAGTCCTTGCCGGTACGCGTCACGACGTCGCCGCGCTGAGCGGACAAGAGAAAAGGGAGAAGACCAGATGACGTTCGACTTGCGTGAACGTATCGACCGCAGTCCGATGACGCGGTACCAGTGGGGAGCGGTGGCGATCTGCGTCCTGCTCAACGTCCTTGACGGTTTCGACGTGCTGGTGATGGCGTTCACCGCCCAATCGGTGTCGAAGGAATGGGCGTTGTCCGGTTCCGTCCTGGGTCTGCTGCTCAGTGCCGGGTTGTTCGGCATGGCGGCGGGGTCGCTGTTTCTCGCGCCGTGGGCGGACACGATCGGCCGACGGGCGATGATCCTGTTGTGCCTGGCGCTTGCGTCGACGGGAATGCTGTTGTCCGCGATCAGCCAGAGCGCACTGCAACTCGGGCTGTTGCGCGCACTCACCGGCATCGGCATCGGCGGAATCCTCGCCAGCAGCAACGTCATTGCGAGTGAGTACGCCTCGAACCGGTGGCGCGGACTGGCGGTGAGCCTCAACTCGACCGGTTACGCCATCGGTGCCACACTCGGCGGCATCATCGCCGTTGTCCTGCAAACGTCGTACGGATGGCGTTCGGTATTCCTGTTCGGCGGATTGTGCACCGTCGCTATCATTCCCGTCGTCTATTTGCGGTTGCCCGAATCCATCGACTTTCTCCTCGAGCGCCGCCCGGCGAACGCCCTCGAGCGGATCAACGCCTTCGCCGGAAGGGTCGGTCAGGACCGCCTGACCGTACTGCCGGCGCCCCGCACCAAGGATGTCTCCGACAGCGGACTGAAAATGCGTGCGCTGCTCACATCGCAGCAGCGCCGCAACACTCTGCTTGTGTGGTCTGCGTTCTTCATGGCGATGTTCGGGTTCTACTTCGTCACCAGTTGGACCCCCAAGTTGCTGGTCGAGGCAGGTATGTCCGCGAACCAGGGCGTGACCGGCGGTGTGCTCCTCAACCTCGGCGGCATCTTCGGTGCCACACTGCTCGGGGCACTGTCCACCAGATTCGCGCTGAAGCGGGTGCTGATCGCGTACATGCTCGTCGCGGGGGTGCTACTCACCATTTTCGTACCCACCACCGCGACTATCGCACTCGCGTTCGGTCTCGGCGCGCTCATCGGTGTGTTTGTCAACGGATGTATCGCCGGCCTGTACGCCATCACTCCGTCCGTATACGCCCCCGCGATCCGGGCCACCGGCGTCGGATGGGGTATTGGCATCGGACGGATCGGAGCAATTGCCTCACCCATCGTCGCTGGGGCCCTGCTCGATCTGCACTGGTCCCCGGCCCAGCTCTACATACTCGTGGCCATGTCCTTCGCTCTCGCCGCTCTGGCGGTCTCCCGCCTGCGCGTGGACCGCACCGACGCACGCACCACCACGACGACGGAGGCCTCACTGACCACGTACTAACGGGAGACATTGGTCCGGTCGGTCCGGAAACTGGATGCTAATAGCCGCAGGTGGACGAGTACTTCTCCGACTGGACTGTGTGTCGAGTCCGAGCGTCAGATCGTGCCTCCACCGGCGTGCCAGGAGTTCTGTGATCGCTGATGGGGTGTCGTGCGCGACCTGCTTCAGCTCCCGGCGCCGGCTCAGGTGCAACGCCGCGGATGCAGGCCGCTTAACTGTGAAGATGCTATGTCCCCTTCGTGAGGGGCCGCTTCGCGTCGAGGAGTGCCTCGACGAGTGTGGTACCGCTGCGGTCTTCGCGAGGTTTCGCGGTGGAATCGGCAGTGGCGGTGTGGCCGGCGAGATGCACGGTGGCGGCCAATTGGGACGCGTGTGCGGGCCGGGTGGTGTGTAACTCCCACTCGGGCGGGGCGAAGTGATTGGGCGAGGCTGGGCGTTAGGTCGGGGCCACCTTTACACCGTCGGATACGGGAGGATGACCGATGCCCACCTCGGGGCTGTGTGCTGCCCGAGGTGGGCGCGGGGTCGCCGAAGCTGTGCTTCGCCCGGACACCGGGACGGGTGGAACGGCAGGTTAGATCGTGTGGGTTTCGGTGGTCCAGGCGCGGGTCTGTTCGCTGAGACTGAAGCCGAGTCCGGGTCGGTTGGGCACGATCATCCGGCCATTGCGGACCTCGAGCTGCTCGTGCCACGGCTCGGTCGGGTAGGCAGCCGCGAGGTGCAGGTGGATTTCCATTGCGAAGTGCGGAGCCAGGCTCAATCCCTTGTGCGAGGCGAGGGAGGCGATCTGCAGGAACGGGGTGATGCCGCCGACCCGGGGGGCGTCGGGCTGAACGAAGTCGGAGGCGTGGACGTTGATCAGGTTCCAGTGTTCGGCGACGCTGGTCAGCATCTCACCGGTAGCGATGGGGGTGTCGAGCGAGGCGGCGAGTGCAGCATGGCCTTCGGCGTCGTAGCAGTCGAGGGGTTCCTCGATCCAGGTCAGGTTGAACTGCTCGAGAACACGACCCATGCGTGCTGCGGTGGCGCGATCCCACTGCTGGTTAGCGTCGACCATGAAGGGGAATCCGTCGCCGAGGCGTTCGCGTACTGCGGCGACTCGTTTCAGGTCGGTCACGGTGTCGGGCTGGCCGACCTTGATCTTGATGCCGCCGATACCGTTGGCGACGGATTCGTCGACATTCTCGAGAACCTGGTCGAGTTCCATCGACAGGTAGCCACCGGAGGTGTTGTACACCTGCACCGAATCGCGGTGCGCTCCTAGCAGTTTGGCGAGGGGCAACTGGGCGCGCTTGGCCTTGAGGTCCCACAATGCGATGTCGAATGCGGCGATTGTCTGAGTGGTCAGCCCGCTGCGCCCCATGGACGCTCCGGCCCACGCCAGCTTGTTCCACAAGCGGGCGATGTCGTTGGGGTCCTCGCCGATCAATTCGCCGGCGATCTCAACGGCGTGGGCGTACATGCCGGGTCCGCCGGCGCGCTTGGAGTAGCCGAAGCCGACCCCTTCGTAGCCGGCTTCGGTGGTGATCTCGGCGAAGATGAAGGCGATTTCGGTGAGCGGCTTCTGGCGTCCTGCGAAGACTTTGGCGTCACTGATCGGCGCCGCAAGGGGAAGGTAGGCGAGGGAGACCTTGACTCCCGAGATGCGGTCGGTGGTGGTTTCGCCGACGGTCTGGCTGGCGAGCTGAGGGGCGACGACGGTGGTCTTCTGGGCGGTCACTGTGTAACTCCTTGATGTCCGGTGGTAGGGGTGCTGTGTGTCAATTTGCTTGGGGAAGTGCTTTTTTCGACTCCGGTGCGGTGGTAGCCGAGGTGGGTGCGGGTCGGTCTTTGATGAGAAGGCAGCATCCGGCGGCGACGACGGAGGCCAGGGCGAGACCGAACAGGCCCCATTGGGTGCTGCCGGTGTGTTCCTTGATCAGCCCGAAGCCGTAGGGGGCGACGAACCCGCCGAGGTTGGCGAGGGCGTTGATCAGCGCGATGGCGATGCCGACGGTCATCGGGTGGATCGATTTCTGCACGATCGGCCAGAAAATGGGACTGATCGACTTGAAGCCCATCGCCGCGATGCACAACATGCCCAGGGCCACCCACGGGGAAGTTATTCCGGCGAGGTACGAGCCGGCGGCCGAGACCAGGAGCAGGCCGATGAGGATACGGCGCCGTTGTCCGGTGCGGTCGCCGAGCCTGGCCATCGTGAACATCATGGCGATGGCGCAGATCCAGGGCAGGGAGGACAGTAGTCCGACGGTGATGTCGTTGGTTCCGCTGATGTTGCGCACGATGGACGGCAGCCAGAAGGTGTTGGCGTAGATGGACATCTGGGTGGCGAAGTAGATGATGACGAACAGTGCGATCCGCGGGTCCTTCACAACCGACCACATGGACGGGCGTTGCTCTCCGTACTCGGCGCGGACCACGGCTTCCTCGTTGGCCATCTTGTCGGTGAGTGCGGTCTGCTCGGCTTCGGTGAGCCATTTGGCGTCGGTGATCTTCGAGTCCAGCCGGAAGTAGGCGAAGACGCCGATGACCACCGACATCGAGCCCTCGATCAGGAACAGCCATTGCCAGCCGGCGAGGCCGAGGTATCCGTCGAGTGACAGTAGTGGACCCGAGAGCGGTCCGGACAGGGTGAAGGCGATGAGCGCGCCGACTGCGTAGCGGGCATTCGCCCGGCCGCGGTGGGAGTTGGGCAACCATTTGGTCAGGTAGTACAGGACTGCGGGGACGAAGCCTGCCTCTGCGACGCCGAGGAGGAATCGCAGGACGTAGAAACTGGTGGTGCCCTCGGCGAAGATCATCGCCGCCGACACCAGGCCCCAGCTGACGCAGATGCGGGAGAGCCACACCTTGGCGCCGAACCGTTCCATGAGCATGTTGCTGGGCAGTTCGAAGATTGTGTAGGCGATGAAGAACAGGCCGGCACCGAGCCCGTACGCGGCGGCGCCGATGCCGAGGTCGGCCTCCAAGTGGGTTTGTGCGTAACCGATGTTGCTGCGATTGAGTTGATTACACATCATCATGATGGCGAATAGCGGCACGATTCGGCGGAAGATCTTTGCGACGGCGCTGTCGAGGGCGCTGGCCATCAGGGATGGGTCAGCGTCGGGTGATGAGTTTGTTGACACGAGCATCCAACCTTTCGCGGTTGAAGAATCGACACGTCCCGAGTGGCTAGATCCTGGGCTTGTTCTGGAAGCGACTGAGCCGTCCGACGTGGATTCCTATTCAATGGCTTAATGTCCCACTCATCGGGACTTACGTTAAATTACAGTGACTCAGCCCATAGTGCAAGGCCCGGAAATCCGTTAGCTGGCATAGACTCTCAGTGAATGGGAAAGGATCGGTGGTGCACAGTGACAGGCAACGATCAGTCCGGCGTCGCCCCAGTGGGACCGAGCGCTCTCGATCGAGGACTGGCCATCCTGGACCACCTCGCGGTCGCCGGGAGCTGCACCACGGTCGAACTCAGTCAAGCCCTCGGGCTGAGTCGGAGCACGATGTACCGACTCGTGGACCGACTGCGGGATCAGGGTTGGCTGGCTCAGGACGTCTCGGGCGGCCGCTGGCGCCTCGGGCCGTCCGCCGCGCGCCTCGCCTCCGCCGCGGTCGCCGCGGTCAGTTTGAAGGACATCGCGACACCGGCCCTGCGGGAACTGCGCGATCTGACCCAGGAGACGGTGAGTCTTGCTGTCCCGAACGGGATGAACATGGTGTTCGTGCAGCGTGAACGCGGCCCCCGGCCCGTTGCCGTCTCCGACGAACTCGGCGCCGCCCGCCCCTTGCATTGCACGTCAGTGGGGCGCGCATACCTGGCGGCGCTGCCCGCCGACCGCCTCGATGCGATGCTCGACCAGCTCGTCGCCTCCGACCAGTCGCCGATCGATGTGGACACTCGGGCCGATCTGGAGGCGGAGGTCACCCGGACCCGTCTGCGTGGCTGGTCCCAGGATCTGCGCGAGTTCGACGAATCCAGTTGCTGCTGCGGCGCCGCGGTGTACGACCACACCGGATTGCCGGTCGCCGCCATCAGCGTCGCCGGTGTCGCCGAGCGTATGGAACGGGTGGTCGCCGATGTCGGGCCACGGGTCGCCGATGTCGCCGCCAAACTCTCCGCCGAGCTGGGTTACCTCGCCGGCGCGAACTGACGAACCGGTGTCGGCGGTGCCTCACCGGACAGTGTCGATGTGACATTGCTGCATAACAACTCCCACATCTGAGTGCGAGACTGCATGGTGGCGCTGCCGAGATGCGGGAGCAGTAGGACGTTCTCCCGGTCCAACAGTTCGGTGGGGACGTGTGGTTCGTTGCGAAAGACGTCCAGGGCAGCGCCTGCGATCACACTGTCACGTAAGGCCTCGATGAGTGCCGCCTGATCCACCACATCGCCGCGGGCCACGTTGATGAGGAACCCTGAGGGGCCCAGCGCGTGGAGAACCTCGGAGTCGACGAGTCCGGTGCTGTCCGCTCCACCCGAGGCGCACACAACGAGAAAGTCGCTGGCGGCGGCGAGTAGGCGTAGGTCGTCGAAGTACCGGTACAGCAAGCCGGCGACAGCGCGACGGTTGTGGTACGCCACGGTCATGCCGAATGCCTCGGCGCGGTATGCGACGGCATGCCCGATTCGACCGAGTCCGACGATGCCGATCCGGGTGCCGCTCACTTTGCGGCCGAGCGGGTACGGAGCGTGGGGCCACTGTCCCCGGCGCACATATCGGTCGGCCGCCGTCATGCCCCGGGCGATGTCGATGATGCATCCCATGGCCAGGTCGGCGACACAGTCGGTCAGCACGTCCGGGGTGTTGCAGACGGTGATGCCACGGGTTCGCGCTGCGGTGACGTCGATGTGGTCGTACCCGACGCCGAAGTTCACCACGGCCTCGAGCGCCGGGAGGGTGACCGAAGGTACCGGAATCGACTCGTGCTTTCGCGCTGGAGACGAGTACTCGGCACCGATCCTGCGGCGCATCCGGCGAGTACTCCCGGCGTCGTATCGTCGGCGCAGTTCGGCTCGCTGGGGTTCGAGAAATCCCTCGGTGAACAGAACATTCGGTAGCGGGCAGCGATTTGTCATGGTTTCCCTCGGGGCGGGGACGGATGGGAAGACGGTGCCCCACGCGTAGGCGCGAGCGTGGGGCACCGTCCGGTCACCTGCGCCGACGCCGATGTCGGCCCAGGGAGTCGCGTGATCGAAGCGCCACCTGGTGCTCCGCGAAGCCGCAGCCGGTGCCGCGACGGCCAGGTGTACGCACCCGATGGCGGACGCCAACGTAAGGCGTCAGCACCAGATCCCGGGATCTTGGACGCGACCGTACGTCCGTCTGCGAGGACGGGGTCGACGTCGATGACGACAGGCCACCGCCATCCCTCGTCGTCATCCCGTTCTTCGAGGTGATCGAAATGGCAAAGCCAAGCTATATGCTCGGGGAGCTTAGGTGACGTCGATTGACAGAGCCGTGATGGCGAGGCTGCGGACCGTGTCCTCGGCGATGGTGATGCCGAGGCCAGGTCCTGCTGGGATGTCGACGATTCCGCGGGCGGGCCGGATCGGGGCGGTCAGCACGGCTTCGCGGAGGGGGTTGAAGCCGCGGTCGAATTCGAGGTACTGAGGTGTTCCGGTGTCCTCGCCGAAGGGGAGATCGGGCAGTGTCGAGAGCAACTGCAAGCAGGCGGCCTCGGCGACGCCGGTGCCCCAGCAGTGGGGTGAGACTCGCCGGCCCCAGGTGTAGGCGATCTGGGTGATCAGTTTCGCTTCGGTGAGTCCGCCGCATTTGGTGACGTCGGGTTGGACGATGTCCATGCGTCCTTCGGCGATCGGGTCGCGGAACCCGAATCGGGTGTAGAGCGACTCGCCTGCGGCAATGGGAATGCCGAGGTCTCGGATGCGGTCCCAGCCGTCCCGCTGATAGGGCGGGAGGGGTTCTTCGGCCCATTGCGGGTCGAGGTCGGCCAATGCGCGCAGAGAACGTAGAACGGTGTCGGTGGTGGCGTTGGCGTTGTAGTCGACCATCAACTGTCCGTCTGGTCCGAGGACGTCGAGGGTGATTTCGCTGCGCTGGCGGTCGGCGCGCACGCTGGTGCCGATTTTGATTTTGGCTGCGGTGAATCCTTCGTCGGCGGCGCCCTGGATTTGCGCTCGGAATTCCTCCAGGTCGCCGGTGGCGGTGACGTATCCGATCGAGGCGTATGCGGGCACGGAGGTCCGCGTGATGCCGCCGAGTAGTTGCCCGATTGGGACGCCGAAGCCCCTGGCCTGAGCGTCCCACAGGGCTATGTCGAGCCCGGACAGCGCGGCGATGTGCAGGCCGCCGGCGGACAGGTGGTACGAGTGGGCGATGGCGTGTTGCGCGAAGTTCTCCTTCTCGTCGACGGGTGTGCCGATCAGCTGCGTGCCGTAGTACTGCAGGTCTGGCGCGAGAAGTGCTGGCACGCCGTAGCATTCACCCCACCCCTCGACTCCGCTCGAGGTGGTGATCTTCACCAGGGTGCAGACCCGGGAGGACACCCGGCCCTTGGCGGTGCCGTACCCGCCGTCGGGGAGCGCGTGTTCGAGTGCGAAGGATTCGACCCGTGTGACAACGGGGCGATCGTCGGCGTGCGTCATCTTCAGGGTCCTTCGTTCTGAGCGAGGGCAGGGTGTGGTGCAGATTGTGTCGTGCGATGCTGGCCGGTGGGGGATGTCGCCGCAATGCGCAGCCGGAACTCGCGTTCTTCCCCGGGGGCAAGGTGCACTTGGGCGGGTTTGTCGCGGTATTCCCCGGCGAAGTCGATGGGGTCGGGGAGCCCGAACCAGGGTTCGAGGCAGACCAGGTCGGTGCCGTCTGGAGGTGACCAGATGGCGAGTTGTTCGAAACCGTGCCAGGACAGGGTGACCCCGTCCCCGTGGTCGGATCGGTAGTGCAGCGATGTGCTCGACAGGCGATCGAAGATGATCGCCCCGTCGGCGAACAGGTCCGGCGCCAGGTGCAGGGTGGAACCGTCGACAGGTGTCGGCTGGTTTTCTCCGCGGAGCAGGACCTGGTCGACGCGCCGCACCGGCGTGGGCTCGGGTTCTCCGAACTCGAGCCGGTAGCTGTCTTTCGGGGCGCCGTCCCGCAGCGGCCAGGCGAAGGCGGGGTGCACTCCGATCGATGCGGGCAGCACATCGTGGCGGCTCGGATTGCCGAGCCGGTACACGATGTCGAGAGCGGTGTCGTCCAGTTGGTAGTGGACGTCGAGAACGAACGGAAACGGGAAGTGCCGATCGGTGTGGGGGGTGTCGGTGAGCCGGAAGTGCGCCGAGGTTGGGGTGGCCGCGATGCGTGCGAAGTCGTGGTCGCGGGCGAATCCGTGTTGCGGCATGGGGTACCGCACCCCGTTGTGCACGAGCGTGTCGTCGACCATTCGGCCGATTACCGGGAACAGGATCGGCGCGTGGCGAGGCCACGCCGGCCCGGCCTGCCACAGCAGTTCGCGGCCCGCAGAATTCTGTAACGAACACAGCTCCGCTCCGAGATGACTGACTGCGACGCTGATATGGCCGTTGCGCAACAGGGTGCGGTCGGTCATGACTGGGTCGGGACTACGAGTCGGCCGTCGATGCGGCGGGGGATGGTGTCGTAGGAGTCGCGTAGTTCGGCGGGCAATGCGAATTCGGGTGCGTTCTGCCACGTCACCGGGCGCAGGAATCGACGGATGGCGGTGGTTCCGACCGAGGTGTGCAGGGTGTTCGTCGCCGGCCACGGGCCGCCGTGTGTCTGCGCCCAGGACACCAGCACTCCGGTCGGGTATCCGTTGTAGAGCACCCGCCCGGCTTTGGCCCGCAGGATGGCGGTCAACTCGGACACCCGCTCGATCTCACCGTCCTCGGCGTGGATGGTTCCGGTGAGCGAGGACGGTAGCGCGGCGATCGCGGTGTGCAGTTCGTCGGTGTTGTCGTAGCGGGCGATGATCGTCATGGGGCCGAAGCACTCTTCGGTGGCACGGGTAGTCAGCTCGGCTGCGGGGATGCTCAGCAGCAGCGGCGCGACCGCGAATCCCTCCTCGGTGGGTGCGCCACCGCGAGCGAGCACGCTGACCGCGTTCAGTCCCTCGGCGCGACTGCTGATCTCGCCGAAGGAGGAGAAGATGCGTTCGTTGAGCAACACCGGTGCGCCGGCATCGCCGACCGCAGCTGCTGCTGCGGCGGCGAGGGTGTCCCCGGCGTCCCCACGGGGGACGAAGACCAGGCCCGGCTTCGTGCACAGTTGGCCGGCGGAGACGGTGAACGATTCCGCCAATGCGGTGCCGATCGCCTCACCGCGCGCGGCGGCCGCCTCGGCGGTGACGACGACCGGGTTCAGGCTCGACAGTTCGCCATAGAACGGAATCGGTTCGTCGCGGCGGCTGATGATGTCCAGCAGGGCCTGCCCGCCGCCGAGCGAGCCGGTGAAGCCGACCGCCTTGATGTGCGGGTCCGCGACGAGCGCTGCCCCCGCGGCCTGCCCGAACACGATGCCGAGGACCCCCTCGGGGGCGTCGACGCGGCGCGCGGCGGTGGTCATCGCCTCGAACGCGGCGAGAGAGGTCGCCGGGTGGGAGCTGTGCGCTTTCACCACGACCGGGTTTCCGGCGGCCAGCGCGGAGACCGTGTCGCCACCCGGAACGGAGAAGGCGAGCGGGAAATTGCTGGCACCGAACACCGCGACCGGCCCGATCGGCACGAGCAGGCGGCGCAGATCCGGGCCGGGGCCCATCGGTGTGTCGGTGGCGTGGTCGATGGTGGCCTCGAGGTAGCTGCCCTCGTCCAGGACGTCGGCGAAAAGCCTTGCCTGATAAACGGTGCGGGTCAGTTCGCCGTTGAGCCGGGTCGGGCCGATGGCCGTTTCCCGGTCGGCGGTCGCGACGATGAGGTCGCGGCGAGACTCGAGTTCGTCGGCGATGGCCCGCAGCAGGGTGGCGCGGAAGCCGCGGCCGGCGGCCTCGAACGGCCCTGCCGCAGCGGCAGCGGCCCGGGCAAGCCGGGCTACCTCATCGGTGGTTGTCTCGTCGGTGATGTCGGTTGTCATCCCGGTGCGGGGATCAGTTCCTGCGATGGTGGTCACGATGTTCCTTCTGCCGTAGAGCAGTGTCGAGGTCGGCCGCAGCACATTGCGAGAGCCGCGTTGCGACCGCCCACGGGTGGGTGGCTATTGCGCGGCGTGTTCGGCGTCCGGATGCGGACGCGGTACCGGGCATTCGAGGTGATAGCCCTGCCCGGCATAGTCGTAGCCTTCGAGTTCGACCTTCTCTCGCCCGTCCGGTGCCGAGGCGTAGAAGGCGCGGATCTCGGTGATCAGACCGGTTGCCGGGTCGAACTTGTACCACTCGCTTCCCCGGAGGAAGCCGCCCAGTCCGGGTTTGTAGTGGGTGAACTCGATGACCGCCTGCAGCGACTCCGGTTCGGCGATGAACCGATCGACCGACCAGGCCGATCCGATGGTAAGGGTCAGGTTCCGCCAGTTCTCGGCGATGGTGCGGCTACCGACCCACGGACCATCCAGACCAGGCGGGAAGTAGTGCACCGCCTCCGGAGCGAACTGGGACACCATCTTTTCCACATTCGCTTCGTTGCAGCCGTCGAAGTAGGTGCGAACCTCCGACTCCATCTGCGCGCGCTGGGTTCGGGGATCGAGTTCAGTGAACGGGGTGAGCGAACCGCCAGCCGTCCAGTCGCCACTGTTCGCCGCACCCTCTCGGAAGGGCCGCTCGACCGGACACTGGAGGTGATAACCCTGCCCGGCATAGTCGTAGCCTTCGAGTTCGACCTTGTTCCGCCCGTCCGACGAGGACGCGTAGCAGGCGCGGATCTCGGTGATCAGACCGGTTTCCGGATCGAACTTGTACCACTCGTCGCCGCGGAGAAACCCGCCGAGGCCAGGTTTGTAGTGAGTCCACTCAATGACGGCCTGCAGCGATTCCGGTTCGGCGACCAACCGGTCGATGGTCCACGCCGATCCGATGGTCAGCGTCAGCTTTCGCCATTTCTCGGCGATGGTGCGGTTGCCCACCCACGGCCCGTCCAGACCCGGGGGGAAGTAGTGCACAGCGTCGGGTGCGAAGGTGGCGGCCATCTTGTCGACGTCTGCCTCGTTGCAGCCGTCGAAGTAGGTGCGGATGGTCGATTCCATCTGCTTGCGCTGGACGCCGCGGTCCAGATCAGCGAACCGGGTCATGCCGTCACTGCCCCGTTCTGCTTGAGCTTCCACTCGGCGTATGCGGCTTTCGTCTGCTCGCTGGGCGGGTACAGCCCGCCCAGCAGGGGTTCGCCATTGTGGACGCGGGTGTGCAGATACGCCTCCAACTCTTCCTGCTCGAGGCATTCGTCGACGATCTCTGCCGCCAGATGCCGCGGGATCACGATCACTCCGTCGCGGTCCCCGACCAACAGGTCGCCCGGGTAGACGGCGACGCCCGCGCACCCGATCGGTACCTGCAGGTCGGCCACATGGAAGCTGGTCAGGCGCGTGGTCGCGGTGATGGCCCGGCTGTATGTAGGGATCGGAATGTCGGCGAGCACATAGCCGTCCCGAAAGGCACCGTCGGTGATCACCGCCGCCGCCTTCTTGTGCAGCGCCCGGGTGACGAGCATGTCCCCGGCCGACGCCGCACTGATGTCGTTGCGACTGTCGATCACGAGTACCTGCCCTTCCTCGAGTGCCTCGACGCCGATCCACTGCAGATTGTCGGGGCCGTGCAGGCTCTCGAGGGTGTCGATGTCCTCGCGGGCGGGGATGAATCGCATCGTGTAGGCCTCTCCGACGAATCCCTCCATGGAGGTGTTCACCGGGTTCAGGCCCACCAGGTACTGCTGGCGCAGCCCGATGGCGAACAGGCGGGTCGCGAGGGTGGCGGTGCTGATCTTGCGGTACTTGGCGAGCATCTCGGGGTCGAGTTTTTCGGGGGTGCGATCGTGGGTCACAGGCTGTGCCTTTCTCGAGGGTGGTGCAGACGGATGGTTTCGGTGGGTACGTGAGGGGTGGGATCGAGGTCGATGACGCGGCGGGTGTCGTTGCTCGAGAGCAGGTCCAAAGCGGTGGCGGAAACCAACTGAAGATCGGTGTCCGCCCTCGCGCGTACGGCGTTGAGGCGAATGTTGCTTCGCAGTAGTTCGGTGCCGACACCGGCGGTGAACGCTCCGACCACAGCTCGCAGAAAATACTGGGCCAGAGAGGTTTCGGATTCCGCTGTGCCTCTGAGCACGGTCACAACGCCACCTTGGCGGCCGGTGCGTTCGAGCGTGCGTGTCACGCGCTGGGTGATCATGTGCAGTATGAGCAGGTTGTCCTGGGCATAGCGGCGCCAGTCGGCGGGCTGGATGTCCAGGAACGGCGAACTGGCCGTTTCCGGACCCGGTAGCCAGGCGTTGTTGACGAGGAAGCGGACCGGTCCGAGCTGGTCTTCGACCCGGTCGAGTGCTCGCTCGACGTCGCGTTCGACCGTCAGGTCCGCGACAACCGGTACCGCGGTTCCACCGCTGGCGGTGATGGCCTCGGCGACCTCAAGGACGTGATTGCGTGAGTATCCTTGCGCCGCAACCGGTATTCCCTTGCGTGCCACGGAGTGCGCGATGACGCGTCCGAGGGGAGAGTCGACGCCGGTGACCAATGCGGTCGCTCGTCCGCCCGGGGGAGGAGGGTCCGCAACCTGTTGCTGGCTCACCATCAGCGGTTCGCCATGTCGTTTCGCAGCCGGGCGGGGAAGTCCGTGAGGGTCGCCGGGCCCGCGACGACTCCTGGTTCGACCTGGGGTGCGCGGGCCTGCACCGACATGCCGCCGTCGATGTTGAAGACCTGCCCGGTGACATAGGCCGACTCGGTGGAGGAGAGGTAGA
>Ga0247825_10001535_pt1 | contig 15184 bp, 13 predicted proteins | sample 13C_Vanillin_Day_FD_194413 | JGI IMG/M metagenome (GOLD analysis project Ga0247825, IMG submission 194413) | Soil microbial communities from agricultural site in Penn Yan, New York, United States - 13C_Vanillin_Day48 | ecosystem: Environmental > Terrestrial > Soil > Agricultural land | place... | reverse complement strand
CCCTCCGCCGGTGGGGCAGCCGGCGGAGGGGACGCCGGAGCAGGGCATCCAGAAGGCGGTGGAGGAGATCGCGAACCTGGTTCAGAAGTTGATCGAGGCGCTGGGCGGACAGCCTTCCGAGCCGCCGCAGAGCGGTCCGGGTCAGAACGGTGGCATCGTGCCGCCGGGCGCGCTGCAGGGCACTCAGCCGGTGTCAGCCGCGCTATAGCAGGCTAGGGCCAGGTGCCTTCGGCGGCTGCGGCCCAGCTCGGTTCGCTGGCGGCTGTTTCCTGCGTTGCTCCAATGCGCCGTTGCGGGACGGGTGCGCAGCCGCCAAGCCACTCCCACTTCTCTCCGTCCCAGAGCTGCTCGCGCCAGCCCAGACGCGCCGCGGCCTCACGCGCCTTGGCTCCATGAGCGATGAGCGCCCATCCCACGCGGGACTGTTTGCACTCTCCGCTCTTGAACTTCAGGAGCCGGCGCTGTGCGCGGGCCTCCTCGAGGTCCGCATGCCAGATGGCCTGGTTCTTGAGCCCTTCTCCCTCGTAGTCCACCTGGTTCCGGTCACACCAGCCGAGCACATCTTTCAGCCGGACAAGCTTGGAGCTTCTCGAGAGTTCCGTGACTGCTGCCACAAGCAGGGAGGCGGTGATGACACGCATGGGAGGTCACCAGGGCAGAGAGCGATGGTGACCAACCTACAGCGTAGGGGAGGACGAAGGGCCATGAGTCCTCCATTTCTTTGTCATGGTTCTGTCATGGCGTGCGCGAGTCAGTGGTACTCGACACAGGCATGCGACCGCAGGGCCCTACCAGTTCGAGTAGTCGCTCGGGAGTAGCGCCCCAGCTCAAGCCGGCCGGAAGAACGTGTTGGGGGCCATCACGGAGGCAGGACCCCCGTGGATGGCCTCCGAAGGTGGCAGCTCGCGGTAGCCGATGGACGCGAGCAGGCTCACCAGCTCGGTGCGGCTGGAGCCCGCGCGCCGTAGGAGCTCGTCCACCACCTCGATGGCGAGCAGCCTCGGCCGGAGCGTACTCAGCGTGTGCTGCATGCCGCGCAGCACCTCCGTCTCCGCGCCCTCCACATCCATCTTGAGCACATCCCACCGTGTGAGCCGGGCGCTCTCCGCCCACGTGTCGAAGGGCGTCACCTGCACGGGGATGGCATCGCCCCCAGAGCCGTAGAGCGAGCGCATGCCCACGTCCAGTGGGGTGTGCTCCGTGGCGCTACGCAGGGAGGCAGTGCGAGGTCTGTCTCCGAGTGCCACCTGGACCACCTCCACGCGTGAGGCCACCCCGTTGCGCTGGGCCGTCCGGCGCAGCCGCTCCGCCGTGTCCGGAGCCGGCTCGAAGGCGTAGACGTGCCCCTCGCTCCCACTGGCCTGGAGCATGCGCGCCACCGGCAGGCTGTGGACCCCGATGTTGGCGCCCACGTCCACCATCACTCCACCGCCGCGCAGCTCACGCTTGAGCACCTCGTGCAGCTCCGGCTCGTACGCGCCGCTGAAGAAGAGGTGGCGCTGGAGGTTGTCTCCCAGCATCACCTCGAAGGTGATGCCGTCGTAGTCCACGCGCAGCGGCTTGCGGCTGTAGCTGAAGTGACGCACCAGCCGCTGGTGGACGAGGCGCGCCAGCCCGGAGTGGGCCTGGAGCGGGTACACCCTGCGGGCCACGTGCCCCACCACCCGGACGATCGTCCTCTTCACGGGAGTGTCTCCCGGGGGGCCTGGGCCAGCAGCGACTGGAAGAAGCGCAGCACGTCAGCACGCTCGGCCTGCGGAGCGTACTCCTGCCGCACGAAGTCCGTGCCTCGCCGCGCCAGCGCCTGGAAGGCCACCGGGTCCTCCGTGTGCAAGCGCATGGCCTGCTCCAGGGCCTGAGCCAGGGCGATGATGTTGCCCTGCTCAGCGGGCATGGACCACTCCGGCCTCAGGAACTCCCTGCCGCCATGTCCCGGAAAGCCGACCGCCAGGCAGCCGCAGGCCATGGCCTCCACAGGCGGCAGCCCGAAGCCTTCCTGGTTGCTCGGAGCCAGGAAGATGGCGCTCTGGCGCATCAGGTCCGCCGCCTGCTGCGGGGGGCGGTTCTCGATGATGACCAGCTCCCACCCCTCCATGCTGCCGCGCGCCCGGAGCACCTGCACCACCTGCACGAGATCCTTCGCATAGCGCCTGGGCATCAGCGCGATGCGTCGCCCCGCGGGCTGCGCCGGAGGGTGGAACACCGTGGGATCCAACCCCTGGTGCACACGCTCGATTCGCAGGTGCGGGAAGGCGAAGCGCAGGTACTCGGCGTTGTCCTCGGAGACGACGAGCACGGCCGCGAGGTCCGGATTGTCCTGATAGGGAGCGCGCTCCCCCGCTGACTCCAGCGTCGCCCGGGAGAAGGTGAGGTACGTGTTCTGGTTGAAGATGACCTGGCGGATGCCTCGCGGGACCTTTCGCAGGTTGGCTCCGTACACCTCGGGCAGGACCAGCACGTCCGAGGCTCGCAGCGTGACTTGCGCGGCGTACACGATGCGCGTGTCATGAGGGAACCACGTACAGCGGAACCCCTCGCGCGTGTGCAGGATGGCGGCCGAAACCCCAGCCGCGTTGAGCAGGTCCACGTGGCGGTAGAGCGTGCGGATGCCCCCACTTGCCTCGTCGAAGTCCGGGCACAGGTAGTAGACCACCGGCGCCTCCGGCCGGTGGGAGGTGTCCACCTTCAGGGGTGGCACCGCCGAGAAGTCCACGGCGCCTGCCGCGCGCACCCAGCCCAGCGCTTCGCGAGCTACCTTCCAGAGGAATCCCCGGCGCCTCCCCGTCATGGGCACTGCCTCTGGCCGGGCCTACCTCGGGCTCGCATGAGCCGGGGTGCTTAGCTGATCCCGCCTCCTGCCTTCAAGCAACGTCTCCCGGACTCGGTTGACCCCTGTCAACCGGGGGAAGCACAATCGCCCGCCAAGCCATGAACCTGCTGACCCGAATCAAGAAGAGTGTGCGGCATCGCGCCTCGTACAAGATCTCAAGTCCCCTCTCTCGGCTGCTGAGCGTGACGGGGTGGGGGCAGTATGGGCCAGGGCCCAAGCTCGTGGACTCGGGTCCTGTGCGCCGGGCTGGTTTCCCGCTCGAGGAGTACTCGTTCGAGCTCGCGGACCTGCGCCAGTTCTGGAGCGATCTGTGCGCCCGCAGTGAGTGGCTCCGGCAGCGCTGCGAGGAGAAGCCCTTTTGGGAGAAGGTCCCGCAGTACTACTTCACCTGGAAGCGGCTCGAGCACCTGCTCTCCCGGGAGGACGCTGTCTTCATCGACATCGCCTCCACGGAGAACTGCCCCTATTTCGAAGTCATCCGGCTGCTGGCGCGGACGCGGCGCACCTACCGGCAGGATCTCATCTTTCCCCCGGGCATCCACGGCGATCGCATCGGGGGCTCGGCCGCCGAGCTCCCACTGGACGACAACTCCGTGGATGCCATGACGCTCCACTGCTCCTACGAGCACTTCGAGGGGGATGCGGACACAGGCTTCATCCGTGAGGTCGGCCGCGTGCTGCGGCCCGGGGGCAGGGTGTGCATCGTCCCCCTGTACCTGGGCGAGTACGCGTTCATCATGTGTGATCCGGCCTGGGGGCTCGACATCAAGCCGGATCCGGGCACCCCGGTTCATCTCTTCCCGCGCTGGGGCGAGCGGCACGGGCGGTTCTACAGCGTCAGCACGCTCAACGAGCGCGTCATCAAGCCCGCGATCGCGGCCGGGCTCACGCCGAAGGTGGTGCACTTCAGCAACATCCTCGACGTGCACCCGAGCTGCTACACGCACTTCGGGTTGATCCTGGACAAGCCCGCCGCCGCGAGCGCGTAGGCCCTCGAAGCCAGCGGGGCCCCAGGGGAGGCGCAGGGAGTGCCTGCGCCTCCAGGGCCAGAGCGCCTAAACCTTGGTGATGGTGTTGTTCTGCACGCGCAAGGTGTGGGTGGTGAACTCCCCCGCCAGATCTTGCTCCGGCCGCTTCGTGTAGTCCTTGTGGACCTCGGAGCTGGGGATGAGGTGGTAGGTCGCCAGCAGCTCGGTGGGTTTGGCCTCCAGCAGCAAGAAGCCGTGGCTGTCGCTGTCAGTGAAGACGAGCCTGGGGTTCGCATCCTGGAGCGTCTTGTCCGTCTCCAGGGCGATGTAGCGGAAGATAGGGCTGCCCGGCGCGAAGCCCGCGCCCTGGACCGCCGTGGCCGCCTCCTCCTTGATGGAGCTGGACGAGATGGACGGCGCCGTCAGCGCGGGGACTCCCTCCTCCACCGACGCGAACGAGGCGTGGATGTCTCCGGAGAGGAAGACCGGGTTGGTGGAGTTGGCCCTCACGTACTCGAGCAGCTCCTTCTTCTTCGTCGGGAACCCGTCCCACTGGTCCGTGGTGAAGTAGAAGCGCTGGCGCAGCGAGGAGTCCGGGATGTCCGTCTTGGCCCGCAGATCCAGCATCAGCGCCGACATGGACACGGAGCTCACGATCAGCTTCCAGGTGTTCGTGGCCTTCACCTGATCCTTGAGCCACGTCTCCTGCGCATTGCCCAGGACGTTCTCGCTGGCCCGCTGCGTGGTGGCGTAGAGGTACCCCGCGTACAGATCGAAGGTGTCCTTCACCACGATGTTGCGCGTGCCCCGGAGGTCGAACAGGTTCAGCTTGCCCATGTGCACGTAGGCCAGGCCCTTGGGCTTTCCCGCTGCTTCGATTTGCAGCGCCGCGGGGGCCTCGGCTGCCGTCAGCACCTCGTTCACGTAGCGCACCGTCAGCTTGCCCTTGACCCACCTGCCCGCCTGCGTCTGCGCCTCGGTGGCGGACAGCCCCGCCTGCTGGGCGAGCGCCACATACGCCTGCCTCAGCACGCCCCGCTGCAGGTCGTACTCCGCCGCATCCACGTCCACGTAGGAGAACAGGTCCGAGGTGAAGGCCGGCGCCGCGCCAATCGCCGTCAGCGTCGCCTCGTCCATGACGACGGTGCCCGGGTAGGCATCCTCGGGGATGACATGGTCGGGCCGGTAGGTGCGGTAGTCCGCGACAATGAGCTTCACGTGCTTGCCGTACACGAAGTCCCGGTAGATGTGCGTGTTCGGGTACTTGGGCTCGGCGTTCACGTCGATGGCGCCCGCGGCCGCGCCCGCGGGGTTGGCATCCAGCGGGATGTACTCGAAGAAGGCCTGCTCCGCGTTGCGCCTGCGCTCGTCCTGCTTCTCATCCCGGCGCCCGTTCGTGTACGTCGCGTTCGAGCCCCAGCAGTCGTTCGAGAACTCGTGGTCGTCCCACATGTTGATGAACGGGTAGCGCTCGTGGACCTTCTGGATGACGGGATCCGAGCGCAGCGTCTTGTAGATGTCGCGGTAGTTGGAGAGGGCCTGCGCCGCGTAGTACTGAAAGGGGCCCGTCTTCTGCACGATCGCCTTGTCGGGCTCGGTGAACTTCACCTCGCGCAGGGTGCTAGTGGACTGGAAGGCCGGGTCGCCCGTCGTCTCGTAGATGTAGTCGCCCAGGAAGAGGATGGCGTCCACGTCCGCGTCGAGCTGCAGCAGGCGCTGCCAGGTGTTGTAGTAGCGCCCCACGTAGTCCTGGCAGCTGCCGATGACGAACTTCACCGGCACGTCATCCCCCGCGGCGGGCGCCGTCCTGGTGCGGCCCACTGGCGAGAGGAAGCGCTCGCCGTCATGCTCGTAGACGAAGCGGTAGTAGTAGGTGGTACGCGGCGACAGGTTGGTCACCTTCACCTTGAGGGCGTTGTCATGGGCCGACAGCGCCTTGAGACCGTCCTGCTGGAGCACCAGCTGGCCGAAGGTGTCGTCCGTGGACACCTCGAGCGTCAGCGTGGTGTCACCGCCGTGCTCCTCGTCCACGGCGCGCGTCCACAGCACCACGCTGTCTGCGCGCGGATCGCCGGAGGCCACGGACTGCGGGAAGAACGCACGAGCCTTCTCCGCCTGCTGCTCGGTTGTCAGTTCGTCACTGCACCCGAACGCAGTCGTCGCCGCGACCGCGACGATGGACTGCAGGATGGTGCGGCGGTGTATTTTTTGGGACAAGGACCCCTCCAATAGGCCGGGCCGAAGGGCCTCCGGCGCGCGCAGAGTATCCTCTACTGCTTGCCGCGAGCCACCGTGCCCTTCACGGCCGCGAACTCAGGGGGCAGCGGCGGCTGCACCCACAGTTCGGGGTTGGCCGGCAGCTCAGGGAAACCCTCGCCGGAGCTGTTGGCATTCTTCAGCAGTTTCTCGAGCCGCTCCGCTCGCACCTTCTTGCTGGGGTGGTTGGAGAAGCTGCTGCTGCTGTCGGGGAGCTTTCCGAGAAACTTGATGTACTCCCGCGGGTCGTACCCGGCGGACATGAGCATGCGGACGGCCTGCTCATCCGCGGCGAACTCATCCTCCTGGCCGAAGCCCTTCTTCATGAGGTTATCCACGGAGGCATCCGCCAGGCCCCCCAGCAGCTCCACATGCTGGTCCAGGTCGAACGTTCCATTCGAGCCCTTCAGGAACGAGAACAGCTGCTCCATCGCGCTGCCCGAGAGGAAGAGGTGCTCCTGGCTGACGAGCTTCTTTCCTGCACGGAGAGCCACCGCCAGCTGGCACTGGCCCACCTTCACTTCACCGTAGCGCTGCAGGGCGTGCTTGCTCGTGATGTGGGCGATCTCGTGCGCGAGCACTCCGGCCAGTTGAGCCTCGTTCTCCACCCCACGGAGCAGCCCGAGGGTGACAAAGGCATAGCCACCGGGCGAGGACACCGCATTGAAGGACTCTGTCGTTCGCAGGACGCCAAAGGTCCACCGGAGGGTGGGACGCGGAGACTGCGCGCCCAGGTTGCGGCCCACGACGTTGATGTAGCGGGCGAGCTTCGCCTCCGCGCTCGAGCCAAGCAGTCCACCGCCACGCTGCACCCAGTTGAGGGCCACGGCGCCGCCCAGCGCATACTCCTCCTCCACGGAGGGAGTGGCCGCCAGCTTCTTGCATTCGGAGGTGTCTACGGCCACGTCCACGACAGTCTCGGCGGCCTGGAAGAGCTCGCCGGCGGTGTTTGGGATGGGGAGGCGCCGGACCGTGGAGCACGACAGCGCGAGCGCGCCCAGGCCCGCCACGACGCACTTCAAGAAGCGGGCGCTCACTTGCCACCTCGCGAGATCGTGGCGCGGGGCCCCACCACGGGGAAGAGGCCGGCCTTGGCCGCATGCGCGGCGAGCTCCGCGGGGGTGATCTGTTCGGCGAGCTTCTCGAGCGCCTGCACTTGCTTCACCGCCTGTGAGAGATCGGGATCCTTCTTCCCGTTGCCATACGTGATGGCCCCGTCGCTCAACCCCTTCACCGCCGCGCCGGAGTTGGCGAAGGCCGTGGCGTCTATCGGGCTCCCCCCGCTCTTGGTGGTGAGCTCCATGTTGGGGGGCTTGGTGGACAGGTTGGACTGGAAGACCAGGCCCTCCTTGATCTTCTTTCCGCTCACCTTCACGCGGTGCCACTGCTGGTTCTTCGGGTCCGCCCCCAGCCACGTCACCTGTTGGCCCGGCTGGAGGATGGCCACCACATTGGCCGTGGGGGCCGCGCTGGCCATCAGCCGGGTATTGCGTGCCTTCACATATAGAAGGGGGGGCTTCGCGTCAGCCGCCAGGGCGGCGGCCGCGGCACACAGGCTCAGTGCGGCCAGCAGGACTTGTACTCTCTTGCGCATGGGCGTCCTCGGTTCTTCTCACTTGTCCAGGCTCGCCACCCCGTCCCAGGACGGAGGTGGAGGAGTCTTCAGGTACTTCTGGCAGCGCTCCAGCAGCGCGGCGGTGGGGCCATCCCGCGGATCCTTCGCCAGCCGTGCCTCCAGCACCACCGACGCCTCATAGAAGCTCTTCTGCCGGTACAGCCTCAGCGCCTCGTGGTAGTGCTCCACCGTCTCGCGCTTCTCCTCCGGCAGCTCACCCTTGAGCGCCAGCAGCTCGTAGACCGTCACCGCCTCCGTCTTGCCCGCCACGCGGACCTTGTCCAGCTCGCGCACCTCGATGGAGTCGCGCGCCAGCTCGTAGGTCCGAGGGCCGATCATGATCAGCGAGCCGTAGGCCTTGTTCGCACCCTCCAGCCGAGACGCCAGGTTCATGCCGTCGCCCATGGCCGTGTAGTCGAAGAGCTGATCGCTGCCGAAGTTGCCCACGAAGAGCCTGGCCGTGTTGAGGCCGATGCGCGTATAGACGTCCGGCAACCCTTGGCGCCGGAACTCCTCCCGCAGCCGATCGACCTCGGCCTGGGCCGCCAGCGCTCCCCGGCAGGCTCGCACCGCGTGGTCGTTGTGGTTGACCGGCGCGCCGAAGAGGCACACCACCGCGTCGCCGATGTACTTGTCCAGGCAGCCGCCCTGGTGCAGCAGCGCCGAGCTCACCCGCGTCAGGTACATGTTGAGCACACGGACCAGCGCGCGGGGGTCCTCCCTGAAACTCTCGGAGAAGGAGGAGAAGCCCCGGATGTCGCTGAAGAACGCGGTGATCTCCCGCTCCTCGCCGTCCAGCCGAGGCAGCTGCTGCTCCTCGATCATCTGCTCGATGAGCTTGGGCTCCATGTACCGGCTGAAGGCCTGACGGATGAACATGGCCTCGCGGTTGGCGAAGAGGTGGTTGGAGGCCATGGCTCCCAGGCTGGCGAGCAGCCCGGCCATCGCGGGCATCGCGGCCATCAAGTGCACCCGGCTCAGCGCCAGGGACAGGCCCGCCCCCAGGATGACCACCGCGAAGATGATCAGCAGCCACGAGAACTCCAGCGCTGGCCAGCGCAGCGTCATCAGCACCACGGATGACAGGACCGCCAGCCCCAGCGCGAACACCAGGCTCATCCAGAAGGGCGCCTCGGTGATGAAGCGGCCAGCGAGGAGGTTCTCCAGCACCGCCAGTTGCTTGCTCACCCCGGGCGTGTTCCCCGCGAACGGCGTGGCCTTGTGGTCTCCCAGCCCCAGCGCCAGCCCACCGACGACGACGATCTTTCCTCGGAACTGATCCCGAGCCAGCCCAGTGGGCTTGCCTTTCTGGCGCAGCGTCCAGGCGTCCAGCACCGAGATGACGGGGATGATGGGGAAGCGCTCGTGCATCGTGCCGCCGTAGTCAATGGCCGCGCTGCCATCCGGGTTCACTGGAAGCTCGCGCGAGCCTAGCCGCAGGGTCCGCCCGGAGAACACCAGCTCCTTGGCCTCGAAGAGGTCCGCCGCCAGCGCCACCGGCAGCGTGACGTAGGCGTTCGAGCCATCCGTGTAGGCGAAGCGGGTGCGCCGCATGCTCCCGTCGGGATCCTGCTCCACCTCCACCAACCCGAAGCCAGCCGTGCCCTTCAGCAGCACCGGCACGGGAGGCACGATGTGGCTCCTCACGCGCAGGCCCGGCGAGGGCTCATACTCCAGGAGCGGCAGCGCGCGCCCCTCCACCCGAACCGGGAAGGCCAACGCCTGCGCGGCCTGCAGTGGATCCGCGGGCGCCTGCTCCTCCTCCTCCTCCTCCTCGAATGCCGCGGGCTGCGCGGCGGCTGGGGCAGGCTGCGCGGCGGCAGGCTGCGGCGGCGGACGGGGCGCGCTGAGAGACGTGGGGATGTGGACGGCCTCCACCTTGGGCAGCGGGGCCGCGCTCGGGTGGGTGGACATGCCCAGGTAGAAGGGCATGCCCGTGTCACGCAGCACCTCGGTGAAGGCGAGGTCGGCGCTCGCGTCGGTGTAGCGCTCGTCCATCACCATGTCGAAGAGCACCGCCCGCGCGCCCTGGTGCGCCAGCTCCTCCACCACGCGTGCCCAGAGGCTGCGCGCCCATGGGTAGTTGCCGAAGTTGCGCGCGTACGTCGGGTTGTTGCGCACCCCGTCGAGGCTCGTCTGATCGATCGCCACCACGACGATGTCCGAGGACATCCGTTGCTCCCGGGTGAACCGGGTGAGCACGCTGTCATAGATGATGCGCTCCGCGTCCGGCAGCCACATCAGCCCTAGCTTCCAGCACGCGGCCGCCACCGCTGTGGACAGCGCCGCCAGACCCAGCATCATCCTCAGGTGATTTCGCAGGCGCAGCCGTAGAAGCTTCCAGGTATCACTTGCCATACCGCATCCCCATGGTCCCGGACTCTACGTCACCTGCCGGGGTGAGCGCCCCCACGGGCATGCATTAGACTGAGGAGCAACCAGCGAGGACCGGAGTGGAACTCAGGAACCCGGCGCAAGAGAAGTTCTCCGGTCACATGGTCCGGGCCTATCTCAGCGGCCTGGAGGCGATGGGGCTGCAAGCCAAGGTGCGAGACATGGTGCCCGCGCGGGCGCAGCGGATGATGGACGCGCCCCCGCTGCCCTCCGCGTGGATGGAGGGTGATGAGCTGCCGCTCATCTTCAGCGCGGTGATGAAGCTGCAAGGCCTGGAGGGGATGAGGACCCTGGGCTACGCGGCCGCGAGCAGCCCCTCGGCCCGCTTCCTCAAGCCGCTGATGCGGGCGACGCTCGCGAAGCACGGCAGCAACCCGGGGGTGCTCTTCGCCCATCTGACGTCCATCTGCCGGCCCTTCTTCGAGGGGCTCACCTTCTATTTCTTGCCGGACGGGCCTCGCTCGGGGGACCTGAAGATCCGCAGCGGCAGGCCGCTGGAGCTCCCGTCCTGGGCCGCCTGGGAGGGCACGCTGCGCATTCTCTTCGACGAGTGCGGCCTCGGCACGGGCGAGATCAGCCGCTGCTCGGTCTCCGAGGGGGGATGCCTGGCGGCCATGAAGGTGCGCTGGTAGCCCCCCGGAGGGCAGCCCTCCAGGCAGGCTGTCAGCCGCCTCCGGGTGGGTAAGCGGTGGACCTTGGGCCATTGCCGGAGCCGGGGACGCGTCGGAGCTTAAACCGCGATTCGTTCACCCTCCGCCAAAGGAGTCAGCCGTGGCCCTGGATCTCTTCAAGGAGAAAGGGGTGGCACTGGACCGCCAGGTCTTCACCTGGAAGGACCTGGTTCAGCGCCCCTATAGCAAGCTGGATGACGACGCCTTTTCTCGCGTCCGTGTCATCCTGATGAATGGCATCGAGTCGGATGCCGTGCGCTTCAAGCACATCGTGGCGCGCATGAACCGCCAGCTGCGTGAGCCGCTCGCGCTCATCCGGCGCGTGGAGCATCACCAGCAGACGCTCATCAACTGGCTCAACCCGCCCGATCAGAGTCCCATCGAGACCACGCTCGGCTTCGAGCAGGTGGCCATCGAGGTGACGGCCAGCGTGGCGCTCAGGGAGCCAGATGCCTACCTGGCGCAGGCCTACCGCTTCGGCCTGCTCGAGGACTTCGATCACCTGTACCGCTACTCGGCCCTGTATGACCGGCTGGAGGGCAAGGATCCGAACTACCTCATCCAGTCCTACTCGGATATCCGCCCGGGCCGGCCCACCGCGGTCGAGCATCGCCACCCGCTGGATGATCTGCGGCGGCCGTATGACATGCGCGCGGCGCACCCGCTGACGAAGATCCACGCGCTGCTCATCACCGCGGCCGAGTTCCAGACGCACGACTTCTACATGAACATCGGTCCGATGTTCGCCGACCCGGTCGCGCGCCAGCTCTACGCGGAGATCGCCTCCATCGAGGAGCAGCACGTCACCCAGTACGGCTCGCTGAGCGATCCGGACGAGTCGGTGCTGGAGAAGTGGCTGCTGCACGAGGCCATGGAGGTGTACTGCTACCAGTCGTGCCTGGCCTACGAGGGCAACCCGCGTATCAAGGCCATCTGGGAGCGCATGGTGGACTACGAGCTGGGCCACCTCCACTTCGTGATGGAGCTGTTCCAGCGCCTCGAGGGCAGGGACCCGGCCGAGGTGCTGCCGGCCACGCTGCCGGACCCCATCGAGTTCAAGAGCCACCGCGAGTTCGTCCGCCGCGTGCTGAGCCAGGAGGTGGATCTGCGCGCCCTCGGCACCGAGTTCGTGGACAAGGCGGAGATCCCGCCCGGGCACAGGTCCATCGTCTATCGCGACCAGCTCAACTCCGAGGGCTCTCCCTCTGAGATCGCGGCCGCGGGCTACCAGTGGATGCCGGGCTCCGAGGTGGCGGGGAAGGCACAGGGCGTGATCGTGGCGCCGGAAGGGAGGCTGCAGTCATGAAGAAGACAACCAGTGACGTGGGGCTCAACCGCACGGGCATCCAGACGTCGCCCATCGACAGCAAAGAGGCCATCGAGGGGGCGAAGGAGGGGATGCCGAGCTCCATGGGCTCCGAGGCAGGCATCCTCGAGGTGCGCGCACGCTATGCCAAGGAGAGTGACGGCCTGGGCACCGTGCCCGTGCCGGCCACCCTCAAGGGCATGTTCAAGACGGCCAAGGAGATGCTCAAGGGCACCAAGCCCACGGTGTTCATCGACAAGCTGGGCGAGCGGCTCGGCTTCGAGCGCACCGGGGTCAGGCTCTACGATGCCGCCCTGCTCAAGTTCGACGTCCACGGCACCTGGGACGGCGGGCCCTCGCGCGACCAGCTGGAGAAGATCCGCCGCGACGAGCTGGCTCACTTCGTGCTCGTCCGCGAGGCCCTGGAGCAGCTGGGCGCCGATCCCACGGCCCTGACGCCCTGCGCGAATCTGGTGTCCGTGGCGTCCAAGGGCATCCCCGAGGTGCTCGTCGACCCGCGCACCAACCTGGTCCAGTGCCTGGAGGCGCTGCTGGTGGCGGAGCTGACGGACAACGCGGGCTGGGAGCTGCTCATCGAGCTGGCTCAGGGGCTGGGACAGACCGAGCTCGTCGAGCAGTTCGAGCAGGCGCTGGGCGTGGAGGCCGAGCACCTGCTGCTGGTGCGCCGCTGGCTCATCGCCGCGGTGACGGGCGAGGCGCGCGTCCGCGAGGAGGCGGAGGTTCCCGCGCCTTGACCCTTGGCTGACCGAGCGGAGAGCGGAGGGCGGAGCTGAGAGCCGCCCTCCCTTCTCCGTTCTTTCCCGCTGGAGGAGTGCCCATGCAGCAGAGCCCGACCTTGAAGAGTCCCTCCCTGCGGTCCGAGTCCGCCATTGCGCTCGGCGTCTTTGGTGCGCTGACGGCGGGCGCGGGTGCGCTAGGATCCGCCGTGACGGACCATGGCACCCAGCTCTGGTACCGGCGGCTGCGCAAGCCTCCGTTCCAGCCGCCCAGCGCCGTGTTTGGCCCGGTGTGGACGGTGCTCTACGTGCTCACCGCCTTGTCCGGCTGGCGGGTGTGGAACCGGCCTGCGGGTCCGGCCCGCTCGCTTGCCCTGGGGCTGTGGGCCCTCCAGCTCGGCTTCAACGCCGCCTGGTCGTGGCTCTTCTTCGGCAAGCGCCGCAAGCGGGCCGCGCTGGCGGATATTGGCGCGCTCGGGGTCAGCATCGCCGCCTACATCGCTGCCGCCCGGAAGGTAGACCGGCCCGCCGCCGCGCTCGTGGCGCCCTACCTGGGTTGGGTGTGCTTCGCCAGCCTCCTCAATGAGGAGATCGTCCGGCTCAATCGGTAGCCGGAAGTCGCCTGGAAAATATCGCTAGGAAGATCTCCGGGGGCCCTTCGGCCACAGGCCGGAGGACTGCGCCGAGATGATCCGGGAAAGAGGAGACGCCCTGGCTCGCCACACCAGAAGAGGTGGCCCAGTTCGCTCCTGACGCCGGGGTGGGCGACGATGCGCTCTCCAGCGCTCATGCCCCAGAGAAGCGCGTGGGCCCATGGATTCCATCACTCGGCCGCTCCATGCCCTCGAAGCCTTACCCGGACCAGCGTCGGCCGCCGTGCATCCCCATGATGGAGACGGAGATTCATGGCGGCTGCTGGGTCATGGTGGGGAGCGCGAAGCCGCCAGGCGGGGACAGGATGTACGAGTACGAGGGGGCCTGCTACTTGGCCTCATTCGACGGGCCGAAGACGCCCACCTCGGGGGAGCCATGATCATGCGCAACCTCACCGCCGCGCTCGCCAAGCTCGCACTCGGGTGTGGCGCAGGCTGGATACAGCAGGTCCGGGAGATGAGGCATGCTGGGGGGCATGAGCCGAACCTTCGCGTTGACACGGGTGGCCCTCCTCGGGTGCCTCATTCTCCCGGCAGCGTGTGCCACTTCCCGGGCAGGCTCCTCCCCAGAGGAAGCGCCCAGGAGGGTGAAGACGAGCCCGCTTTCGGGAGGTCGGGTGCGGCTCTCCTTCGAGCCAGTGGCGCCGAACCCCTCTCTGGAAGCCATGAGCGTGGAAGAGGCTCAGGCGGTGCTCACCGTCCTCCACTCGGTGGTGCTGGCCGAGCGGCCTGAGATCCGCGTCCTTCCATCGTACCGGCTCGGGCTATTGAACGAGGTGGAAGCGCGGGGATGGGAGCGCTACTTACGAGAGCAGTTCCTGGCGCGGTTCGGTGGATCCCTGCTGCCTCTTCCGGAGTCGTGGGAGCAGAGCCGCCTCTACCAGGCGTTGAAGCTGTCGCCTCGCTACATGGGCCCGGGGATACGAGAGGCGGCCAGGGAGTTGTTCAGCTCACCGGTGTTCCTGACCAGCGTGTGCCTGTCCGTGGTGCTGTACTTCGGGGCATGGCTAGCCCCCGAGCCTTTCTTCTCCAAAGCGTTCGCGGTGACGCTGACGGCGGCGTTGGCCCTCACGGTGGGCATGATGGAGGTGGCCAACCTAGCACATGCGTTCTTGCGGCTCTACCGCGAGTCCGAAGCGGCCAGGACGGAGAAGGAGTTGGAGGCGGCCTCGGAGCATTTCGGCAAGGCAGTGGGAGGAACACTGCTGCGGGTGATGGTGATGGTAGCGAGCATGGGGGTGGCCAAGACGGCACCCACGCTGCCTCCGGGCGGGCTGGGCGCACTGCTGGGCAGCCCTATGCACGTAGTCGAGGGAGGGATGGCGGTGCAGGCCGCAGCCACGGCCATGGTGGTGGCGGATGGCAGCCTGATTCTCAGCGGAGTGGCGATGGGAGAGGTGGCCACGAGCCTGTGCAGCGGCATGGCCCTGTGCGCGACGATGGAGGGTGGGACTGGGGGCGGAAGCAGTGGCACGAAGCTCTCTACCCGTTATGGCCCTCCGCACACGCGGAAGAACCCTCCACACAACGAAGCCATCGAGAAGGAGTTGGCTGCCCGGGAGCGCGCGGGACAGACCGATCTACGCAAGAACAAGGCCCAGATAGATGCCGAGGGGGAACGCGCCCTTGATCCCAAGGCCACAAATGGGCCTCGCTCCCGCAGGCCTGATGCATCTTCGTTGAGGACTGATGGCGTCAGAGTGCGCCAGGAGAAGCCTGGCCGAGGAGGAAGCGATGTAAGAGCTGAAACTTCG
>Ga0247825_10001534_pt1 | contig 15186 bp, 8 predicted proteins | sample 13C_Vanillin_Day_FD_194413 | JGI IMG/M metagenome (GOLD analysis project Ga0247825, IMG submission 194413) | Soil microbial communities from agricultural site in Penn Yan, New York, United States - 13C_Vanillin_Day48 | ecosystem: Environmental > Terrestrial > Soil > Agricultural land | place... | reverse complement strand
GCCCCCCTGCTGCAACATCGTGTCGATGAGCAGGGGGATGTCGTCGGGGCGCTCACGCAGCGGGGGGAGGGTGGCGCGCAGCACCGCGAGCCGGTGGAACAGATCCCTCCGGAACTTGCCGGCCTGCACCGCCTCCTCCAGATCCACGTGCGTGGCCGCGATCACCCGGACGTTCACGGTCTTGTAGTCGTTGGCGCCGACTCGCTTGACCTGTCGGCGCTCCAGCACCCGGAGCAGCCTCGGCTGGAGATCGATCGGCAGCTCACCCACTTCATCCAGGAAGACAGTGCCCCCGTTCGCGCGCTCGAAGGCCCCAGCGCGGTCACCCTGGGCGCCGGTGAATGCTCCCTTGACATGGCCAAACAGCTCAGACTCGACGAGCGAGGAGGGCACGCCCGCCAGGTCCACGATGACGAAGGGGCCGTCCTTGCGTGGGCTCTCCTGGTGGAGGGCCTCGGCGCACAGGTCCTTGCCTGTCCCCGTCTCGCCCTGGATGAGCACATCCGCGCCGCCAGAGGCCATGCGCTCCAGCAGGGTGAAGACCTCGCGCATCTTACGGCTGCTGCCCGCCAGGGCTCCGAAGCGGTCGCGGGACGAGAGCACCAGCTGGCGCTCCCGGGAGTCCTCCGGCACCAGCTTGAGCTCGGTGGTACCTACGGCGAAGACGCTCCCGGGGCGCAGCTCCATCTGGGAGAAGCGTAGCCCCTCGTAGAAAGAGCCGTTGCGCGAGTCGAGATCGATGGCCCGCGCGGACTCGTCGCGGACCTCCAGCTTCAGGTGCTGGCGCGAGATGGCCTTATCACTCAGGACGATGTCACACGTGGGGGCTTTGCCCACCACGTATTCCCGGTTGTCGAGCGAATAGCTCCGCCCGGCCTCGGCGCCTGACAGGACCAAGAGCTTCATGCGGACTCGGCCCGCTGGCCTGGGCCGCTGCATGCTTGCTGTCGGGTCCTGGTGCTCTTGCTCTTCGCGCGACTCCGCCACGTCGTGGACGCTAGCACGCTTACGGGCGAGCAGCAGCCAGGGACTGCAGCCAGGCGTCCACTTCGGCCGCGCGCGATGCCAGTTTTTCCTGGGAGAAGTGCTCGCGCGCCTGCACCGCCTGGCTTCTGGCCTCCTTGTGATGGCCAGCGAGCCAGAGCGCCCGGGCGAGGGCAAAGCGGGATTCCGCCCGGGCGCTTGCGGGCGCCGCCGTGACGGAGACGGCCTGCCGCAGCGGCTCGATGGCCTCGCGCGCCTGGCCCAGGGCCAGCAGTGCCTGCCCCACTCCATCATAGGAATAATGGAGTTCCTCGGCGTCGGCCGGCAGTGTCTGGAGCTTGCTCGCGAGGGCCTCCTGATACACCTGCAACGCTTCGTGATGGTGCCCAAGGCCCAGCAGGCTCACGCCCAGCTCGTCTTGAAACTCCGCGCAAACAAGGTTCTGCGAGCCGAGGGTGGGCTTGCACGTCGCGATTGCCGCGCGCCCATGCTCTACCGCCCGCGCGTACTGCTTGCGCTCCCGTAGGGCCCAGGCAAGCAGGTAGTGACGCCGTGCCATGTCCGGGTGCATGGCGCCCACCGAGGCCTCTGTCTGTTTCAGCGCCTCCTCCAGCAGTTCCTCCGCGCGTGCGTGCTCGCCCATTCTTTGCAGCACCCGCCCCAGCAGGAAGGTGGTCCGTGCGCGCTTGGGATGGCCTGGCGCCAGCGCGCGCTCCTGGATTGCCCGGGCCTGCTCCAGCAGCGCGCGCGCTTCTGGGAAGCGCAGCTGAGCCATCGCCGAGTTGGCCTGGTTCACCCGCACGTCGGCCTCCAGCAACGGATCTCCCCCGATACGCCGGACTGTGGCCTCCGCCAATTCACCCCACGCCGCTGCCTGCGCGAAGTGCTGCTGGGTGTCCTCCACGAAGATCAGCTTGTTGAGGATGGAGGCCTTCAGCCGGTCCGCTCGTCCCGCCTCGGCGTTGGATGCGGCCTGGGCCAGCAACCGTGCCGCTGCGGGAGAGTCGTTGAGCTGCTCCTGAAGCCAGCCCAGGTGGAAGCGCAGCTCGGCCATGAGCGGCAGGTAGCCGGTGGCCAGCACGGGTGCCTCGAGCTGGCGCGCGGCCTCTAGCGCGGCCGGGAAGCGGCCGGCATCCACCCGCGCTCGCACCTCGGCCATCTGCTCCTCAAGCCGCTCGATCTCGGCGCGCCGGGCCGGATCCGTGGGGAGCCCCTGTTGCTCCGCGAGCGACTCCACGTCCTCGCACTCCTGCAGCCGGGGGAGCGTGTGCACCGCGTCCATGGCTTTGTCCACCAGCGCCGCATCTGCTCCGGCCAGCAGCTCCACGGTGGCCCTCATGTCCTTGCGCCGCCGCTCCAGGCACACCAGCCGTCGCGCCAGCAGCTCCTCGGGCTGGGTTCCGTGCACGCGCGTGGCCTCGCACGCCTCGGTGCTCTGCCGCTTCCACGCGGCCGCGTACCCCTCCAGCACCTGGGTGGCACGCGAGGCCGTCTCCGCCGCGGAGGGCCGTCCCGTGGCCGCGAAGGCCGTCGCCAGCTTCTGCCGAGCCGCAGGCCCCCACACCTCGTCCATGCGCGCCCCGGCGCTCGTGCACACCTGGGACTGCTGGTACATGCCCCCGCCGATCACCGCCAGCCCCACCCCCACCGCGCCGGCCGCCATCGCCCACCGCCGCGCCCGAGTGCGCCGCTGATCCTGGGAGAGCGCCTGGAGCAGCTCCTTCATCGACGGGAAGCGCGCCGCGGGATCGAGCGCCAGCCCGCGCATCATCGCCTGCCTCACCCACGCGGGTACCTTCACGTCGCGTGGCGGCTCCTGGATGAGCTCCTGGGTCCTGGCATGTATCGCGGGCTGGCCCTGGGCCTTCTTCTGGATCCACGAGCGCACGAGCTCATCCATGCGCTTCGGATCAAAGGCACGCTGGCCGTAGAGGGCCCAATAGAGCGACGCGCAGAAGCTGAACTGGTCCGAGCGCGCATCCAGCGCGGGAGCCATGAGCTGCTCGGGTGCCATGTAGATGGGTGTGCCCATCACCATGCCTGCCTGGGTGATGTCGGCTTCGAGCATGTGGCGCGAGAGCTGGCGAGCCTCCTCGGGGAGCGGCTCCTCCTTCTCGGGCGCTTCCACCTGCCGCGCCAGGCCAAAGTCAGTGACGTAGACGCGCCCGGTGCGGCTCAGCAGGACGTTGGCGGGCTTGAAGTCCCGGTGCACCAGCCCGGCCTCGTGCGCCGCTTGCAGGCCCTGCCCGGCGGCCAGGAACCGCTCCAGCACCTCACGCCAGGGACGCGTCGTCTCCGTCAGCCAGGAGTGCAGGGTGCCTCCATCCACCATCTCCATGGCGAGGAACACCTGATCGCCCCACATGCCTACGTCGAAGACGGGGACAATGTTGGGATGGGAGACGCGCGCCATGGCCTGGGCCTCGCGCAGCAGCCGCGCCCGCGCCTCTTCCGAGTCCGCCTGGCTATCCGGGCGCAGCAGCTTGAGGGCGACCTTGCGCTCCAGATCCGGATCGTACGCGGAGTAGACCACCCCCATGCCGCCATCGCCCAGCCGCTTGAGCAGGATGTAGCGCCCCACCTGAGAGTGGGGCGGCAACTCCTTGTACTCCGCCACGCCCTTCCCGATGTTGCCGACGATCACCAGGGGTGTGCGTTCGTCTCCGGTGTCTTCCTCTTTCATACCGATGCACCTGTTGCACGCGACGATCCACCGGGCCGTGCGCGCCCCCTGGGGTTCTGGGATCCTTTCCCGTGGGTGCTCCAGGGGACTCTACCTGGATTCCTCTTCGCTCACGTGCCCCTCCGAGGGGAGGGAGCGAGGGACCGGGCGAGTGGGGTTTTCCTCGGGTGATGTCTGCGCTCATCAGGTGGGGCTGGCGTCATCAGGGGGCAGGCCTCTGAGAGAGCGAAGGCCCCAGGGACTGATGTCACCAGGGCCGGGGACGAGGGGACGGGTGTCCCCCGTGTTTCCAAGCCACATGGCGGGCTCTGTAGGTCTGGCACGTCTCCTGCTGTAGGGACATGCATCCAGTCCTCGCAGCTTTCCCCCGTTATCCTGCCAGGAGCTCCATCATGACCGTCTCGACTCTGCGCTCGTATCCCTCCGTTGTGCGGGACGGTCTCCAGGAGGCTTCGGGGCGCGGAGGGCATGTGCAGAAGCTGCTCAAGGGCGCCAATGCGCTCATGGCGACGATCGACAGGCTCGAGAAGCTGATGCTGAGCCTCCAGGCAATAGGAGGGCCACGGGGGAGTGCAGCTCCGGCCGCGCCGCCCCCTTTCTCGGGTAGCAGCTTTGCGCCGTCCCCGGCGTCGAAGCCGGCCGTGGAGCTCAACCCCGCCGCGAAGCGCGGTCCTGCTGAGAGCGGCGCGGCACCCACTGCCCAACCTGCCGGGCCCGCACCTCGTCCGCCCTCTGGCCGATCGCTTTAGGACCCGCTCAGCGGGAGTGGGCGGACAGCCACGCTGAGGTCATCTCCAGCCTGGGGACATGACCCAGCCGCTGCCAGTAGTCCCGCGCCTCGGTGGCCAGCGTCATCGCGCGCGGACGCTCCGAGCGCTTCGCGGCCCAGAGCGCGCGGGCCAGCGAGAAGCGCACCTCGGCGCGGATGTTTCCCTCGGGGGTGAGCTTCTGCGCACGCTCCAGGAAGGGGAGGGCCGCGGCGGGCTTGCCCTGATCCAGCAGCAGGTCCCCCAGGGCCGCGAGCGGATAGGTGAGATCCGGATGGTTCTCCCCCAGCGCCTTCTCGTGGATGATCAGCGCGCGATCGAGCTCCGCCCGCGCCTCGCGGAACTTCCTCAGGTGCGCCAGCTCGATGCCGTGGAACCGGAGTGACTCCGCCACCAGCGCATGCTCGGAGCCCAGGGCCTTCACCCGCAACCCCAAGGCGCGCTTCTGCTGCCGTTGGGCCTCCGCGTGCCGCCCCAGCTCCGAGAGCGCGGCGCCCATGCTGATGCACGCGGCTGCGAGCTTCAGCGGATCGGAGCTCTTCCCGGCCAGGAGCAGGGCCCTCTCCGATCTCTGCCGCGCCACCTCGTATCGCCCCAGGGAGAGCAGCGTGATGGCGATGTTGTTCAGGGAGATGCCCACGGAGGGGTGGTCGGCCCCCAGCACCTTCTCCTGCAGCTCCAGGACGCGCTCGTGGCGCTTGAGCGCATCTTCATATCTCCCGACCTCGAAGAGCGTGCCGGCCGAGATGATGAGCGTCTTCATGACCTCGGGGTGCGCGGGTCCCAGCGCCTTGGACTGCAAGGTCACAGCGCGCTCGGCCTTCTCGACGGCCTCGTCGTACCGGCCCATCCACCAGGCCGCGCCGGCAAGGTTGGAGATGGAGGAGGCCACATCCGGGTGCTCGGGCCCGAGCACCTTCTCTCGCAGCTCCAGGGCCTGGCGGTGGCTCTCCCAGGCGTCGTTGTACTTGCCCTGGTTCATGAGCAGGTGGCCCAGCTGGCTCAGCGCGAGCGCCTGCGTCAGGCTGTCCCCCGTGCTCCGAGCGACGGCCCGCACCACGGGGATCATCATCGACGCCTGCTGGAGCTGTTTCAGCCGCACCCCCGTCACCACAGTGATGAAGCTGAGCGTCTTGGACATGAGCACCATGTCCTTGCCATCCGCGGCATAGGTGAGCGCCTGGTGCGCCAGCTTCTCGGCACCCGCGTAGTCGCCCAGAGCTTCTTTCAGGCGGGCCACCATGAAGAGGACCTGCCCACGGAGCGGCGCGTGGTTCACCTGCTCCACCTGCTTCAGCAGCGCCTCGCCCGCGGCCAGCCCCTCCTTGTACTTGCCAGTGCCTAGCAGCGCCTCGGCCCGGTCCGCCTTCTCCAGCAGGGCCTTCACCTGCGCCCGCTCCTCGGGGCTCTCGGGCAGGGGCACCGCCGCGGTGAGCGCCTGGTCGTCCACGCAGTCCTCGAGCGGCGGCAGCGAGTACACCGCCTGCACGGCCTTCTCCAGCAGCTCCCGATCGGCGCCTTGGACCAGCAGCTCCGTGGTGGCGTGCAGCCGGCTGAGCCGCCGCTCCAGGCAGAACTCGCGCAGCGCCGCGAGCCGTGGGAGCTGCGCGGACTGCTCGGCCACGCACAGCGCCGTGCCCTGCTGCACCCACCGCTCGACGTAGTCGTCCAGCGCCGCGGACACGCGCTCGGACGTGGCCTGCGCGTACGGCACGCCCGTGGCCAGCAGCGCGTCGCTTACCCGCACCTTCACCGCGGGATCCCAGACTCCCGCAAGCCTGCGCTCCACCCGGCTGCAGACAGGCTCCTGCCCGCGCTGGCCGGCCCAGCCCCAGACGGCGAGCCCCGCCAGCACGGTCCCCGCGATGGCCGCGCCCAGGGCCCGGTAGCGGTCCCGGCGCCTGGCCACCGGATCCTCCTCGAGCGCCGCCAGCAGCGCATCAATGGAGGCGGGGCGCTGGAGCGGGTCCGGATCCAGCCCGTGAAGCACGGTGCGCGTCACCCACGCGGGCACCTCGGACTGCGCCGGAGGAGGCGTGATGCGCCCCTCTCGCCGGGCCCGGGTGTACTCGACCATGTTCTGCTCGGGGAAGGGGAGCTGCCCGTAGAGCGCCTCATAGAGAGACACGCAGAACGCGTAGATGTCCGAGCGGACATCGGCGGCCTCTCCGCGGACCAGCTCGGGCGCCATGTACTTGGGCGTGCCCAGCAGCGCGCCCGTCGCGGTGATCTCGCTGTTGAAGGCCTCTGGAGAGGGAGGGGTGACAGGCTCCTCGTTGGCGGTGCCGTGCGCGGGGCGGGCCAGGCCAAAGTCCATCACGCGCGCGCGGCCATCCTCGCCCACCAGGACGTTGTCGGGCTTGAAGTCCCGGTGGATGAGCCCGGCCGCGTGGGCCGCCGAGAGCCCACGGCCCGCGGCGAGGTAGGCCTTCAGCACCTCGCGCCAGGAGCGGGTCTGCTGCTCGCGCCAGCGCCGCAGCGTCGTCCCCTCCACGTACTCCATGGCGATGAAGAGCGCGCCGTCATCCAGGGAGCCAGCGTCGTATACGGCCACGACGTGGGGGTGGTTGAGGCGGGCCATGGCCTGGGCCTCGCGCACCAGCCGGGCCTCGCCATCGTGGAGGGTGACGTTCGAGGTCTTCTCGGGAGCCAACAGCTTGAGCGCGACGCGCCGGTCCAGCCGCGTGTCATACGCGGCCAGCACCACGCCCATGCCACCCGAGCCCAGGTAGTCGAAGACCATGTAGCGGCCGGCCAGGATCTGCCCGGGAGTGGGCAGGGGGAAGTCACTGGCCACTTCGACGGAGGGAGAGGGGTGGTGCTGCAACAGACTCGGGAAGGAGGCCGCAGGGCGGATGATGGGTCGAGTCTCATCCAGAGAGACTCGACCTGTGTCCGTCTTCGGTTCCTTCTCGGGGGTACTCATTCTCAGGGTGGGAGTATTACAGATACCCACCCTTTCGTCACGGACCGCTCATGCCTGCCTGCCAGGTAGACCTCCTCGATGGGAGGGGCGGAAAGGACCCCCCACCTTGGTACACTTTGCGCCGGAGGAAGCGGGATGGCTGGGCGATCGCTGGCGACGAAGATTCTGGAAGGCGCGCTCGAGTGGGTGAGGCAGCTGCCGTCGGCATTGTCGGGCGACGTCGCGGTGGACGTAGGGCGCAAGCGGGTACGGTTGTCGCACGCGCGGGTGGAGGCGCTCACGCGGCAGATGCTGCAGCGGATCAAAGCGCTGGAGCTGCGCGCCTGGGAAGCTGGGCCGGCGGTGTATGACGTGCGCCTGTCGGTGAGCGGCTGGCGGCTGCGGGTGGAGACTTCGCTGGAGCGCGTGGAGCTGGCCGGCGGGCGGTACAAGCTGTGGCTGCGCACGCCGGGCAAGGTGGAGCTGGAGTCCTCTGAGACGGTCTCCGCCCTGCTGATGGGCGTGCTGCGGGCGGGAGCAGGGCAGGCGGGAGTGCGAGCGCTCGCGGAGAAGCTGTTGCCGCCAGGTCTGCGCTGGGATGGGCAGGTGCTGGTGGTGGAGGGAAGGCTCCCGAAGGAGGGCGTCGTCCCTGCTCGCCTGTTCGAGTCCTCGGTCCTCACGATGTCCGCTGAGCATTGCGCTGAAGGGCTGTGGCTGTCGGCCGAGGCGTGGCCAGGGCTGATGGACCTGTTGCAGGCAGTGTTCGGCACCGACCTTCCGCGCAGACCGCCGGGAAGCTAGGTATGCGCTGACCCTGAGCGGTATGCGCTGACCCTGGCCCGAAGGCCGATAGGGCTGTCTGGGCAACCGCCGATACCTTGCGCTCGCAATGCTCATGATCCGGGCCATGTGCCTGCGAGCGAGAGGACATGAATGGCCCAGGCTCCACCTGACTTTGATGCCGTCGTGATTGGTGCGGGGCTCGCGGGTCTGACAGCCGGACTGCGCCTTCAGAAGGACGGCCTCCGGGTGTTGATCCTGGAGCGGCGCGCGGTGCCCGGCGGGCTCTGCGGGACTTGGGTGCTGGATGGCTACGAGTTCGTCATGGGCTGCAATGACTTCGGGTTGGGGCTGCAGCGCGAGCTGAGCGCCCTGGGCGTCTCGGTGGGCTTCAAGAAGGTGAGGACGCGGTTCTGCATGGAGCGCGAGACGTATGAGTTCCCGTTCCAGGCCCGGAAGCTGTTCTCCCTCGTGCGCCATGCGGGTGATGTCGTGAGGCTGTATCGCGCGCTGACGAACCCGGCTGTGTGCGATCGCTACGAGTTCCTCGGACCGCTGGTGGATGGGTGTATCCGGAGCCCCGAGTTCGGCGATCTGGTGAAGTCCCTGGCCTATGCCTTCTCGAGATCTCCCTCGGATCTTCGGATCGATGAGCTGAAGGTGAGCTTCTCGAAGGAGTACGCCTACGGGTACGAGCAGTCCATCATCCCCGAGGGTGGCCCCGGGGTGCTCATCCAGAAGATGGTCGAGCGGTTCGAGGCGCTCGGAGGGAAGCTCGCGCTGCGCATGCCGTGTACGGGGGTGGCAGCCCACGGAGCGCTCAAGGCGATCTCAACGCCTGGGGGGGAGCACCTCGCGCGGTATGTCATCACCAGCGAGGGGCGGTGGGAGAGCTACCCGGCGGACGCGAAGCCTGGGCTCGACATTGGCATGTTCCACCTCGCGGTGAAGAAGAGCCTGCCCTTTCCCAAGGGCGTCCACACCGTCATCTGGTTTCCTCCCGGCGTGTCCGGCTGGTTCAACAGCCTGGACGCCGGAGAGCTCCCCGAGGCGTTCGGGTTCCATGTGTTCGCGAGCGATCTGCCGCCCAAGCCGGATTACTACTCCATCAACCTCTATCTCCCCATGCCTCGAGGAGTCGACGAGTTCTCCCCGGAGCAACTCCAGCGCGTCGAGCGCTATGTCTTCGAGAAGGGGGAGCGCCTGGTCCCAGGGCTTCGGGACGCGCTGCTCTACAAGCGGTTCGTGTCCGCGAGGCAGTACAAGGAGCTCCACGGGCTCCCGAGCAATCCGGTACCCGCCTTCACGAAGGCCCGCTTCAAGAAGCCAGACAGCTACGATCCGCAGCGGGACGTGTACCACGTGGGCAACTCTGTGCAGCCTCCCGGAGAGCATGCGGGAGGGGCCGTGCTCTCGGGCCGCTTGGCTGCGGAGGCCGTGCTGCGCAGGGCTCGCGCCTGATAAGGCCTGGTGGGCCATGAGCGGATCGTGGAGGTAGGCTCTCGGGAGATGAGCCTCTACGACCAACTGTCGGAAGCGCTGGAGCATGATTCGCCCGAGAGCTTGCAGGAGGTGCTCCTCAACGCGGCGTTCCTCTTCGAGAAGGCGACCCTGTCGGCCGGCGAGCAGGATCCCCAGGACTTCGCGCGCTCCATGGGGTGGCCTCCCGAGGTCATTGACCAGGAAGTCTCCGAGCCGGGAGGGCGCCAGCTGCGCGACGCGCTGATCCGCTTCATTCGCCGATGGCTGGAGCACGCGGCGGCGGGGCTGGCGGTGTGGGCGTTGGGAAAGCTGCGCGATCCGGAGCTGAAGCCCTTCTTCGAGGAAGTGCTCGAGCATCACCTGGAGCGCGATCCGAACGTCCTCTTTCAGTCGCTGATCGCCTTGCAGAACCTGGGCATTCGCATGCCGGGAGAAGAGCAGGGGCTGTCCGTCCACGAGGTGGAGCGCAACCGGATCCTGGCTCGAAGCTACCGGCTGCAGCGGGGGACGAGTGCGGAGCCCTTCGCTCAGGACGCAGCGCCCGTGGAGTCCATTGTCCGGCTGCTTCAGGAGTTGGTGCGCACTCCCAGTCGTGGAGGGCTCGATGCCTACGGCCCGATCATCACCCTGGTTCGCCACTGGCTGGACGGGCAAGGGGTCTCCAGCGAGGTGCTGATCGACGAGCGCGGACAGCCGGTGGGCCTGCACGCGAGAGTGGGGCAGGGCAGCCCCTGCTTCGTCCTCAATGCCACGCTGGACACGGCGTCCTATGGAGACGAGGCGAGCTGGACGCACCCACCGGCCTCAGGGCTGCTCCAGGACGGATGGCTGCACGGGCGGGGGAGTGGTGACAGCAAGAGCGCCGTCGCGATCTTCTGCCACATCGCCTCGGCGCTCCAGCGCAGGAGGCTGAGCGGCAGGGGCTCCGTGGAGCTGCTCTTCGATGCGGATGAGCACACGGGGCGTCTGGGAGGCATGCGGGCATGGCTGGCCCGGCAGCCGGAGGGCGTTGCGGGAGTCTTCATCGGCTACCCGGGAGACGAGCGCATCATGATCGGGAGCCGTGGCTTCTGGCGGGCTCGCCTGCGCGTGTACGGTGAGCCGGGGCACTCAGGGGCAGGGCGCAAGAGGGCGGTGAACGCATTGAGCAAGGCGGCCCTGCTGGTGCGCGAGCTGGAGGAGTCCTCGCTCTCGCAGGCGATGCGCGAGGACTTTCCGCTGCCTCCCAAGCTCACGGTGACAGGGCTCAGGGGAGGGGGGGACTTCGCGCTCGTGCCGGATGTCGCCACTGTCGAGGTAGACGTGCGTTTGACGCCGGTCTTCGAGGCCACCGCAGCCGAGGCGATGGTGCGCGAGGCGGTGCGGAGGATGGATATGGCACAGCCTGGGCAACGGCCCACGGAGGTGGAGGTGCTGCCGGGCTGGCCCGCGTATGTCCTGTCCTCCGAGTCTCCGCTGGTGCGAGCGCTCCAACAGGCCGCCGAGGAGGTGCGGGGCTCGCCCACGCCGCTGGAGATCGCCGGTCCCTCGAACACGGGCAACCTGCTCGCCACGCACGGCATCCCCGCCACTTGTGGCTTCGGAGTGCGCTACCGGAACCTCCATGCCCCGAATGAGGCCATCGACGTCTCCACGCTCGGGCCCACCTATCGCGTGTACCTGAGCGCGCTCCAACTGCTGCTCGAATAGGGGCGCGCCCTCTGCCCCAGCGCTTCTCCGCGCCGTGGCTCAGAAAGGGATCTCACCCACGATCATCCGGATGCTCTCCTCGTTGCGCTTCTCCGCGCGAATGAGCATCTGCCGCCCATCGCCCAGCTGCCACAGCCCGCGAGCGTCGGCCGCCTTGAGGGCCGGCTCCGTGGCGAACACGACGGGGACTGTCCAGTTGTCCGTGTCCAGCACCGCGAAGCGGCGGGGATCGCCCCGGGCCTCGAGCACCTGGTTGAGCAGCGAGAGCACGGCGCTGATGTCCATCATGGAATAAGAGTGGAGGGCCTTGACGGAGAAGAGCTGACCGTCCGCGTAGGCGCGCAGCGTGTACTCCTCGTGGGGGGACGTCTCCCCCAGGGAGAGCTGTTTGAGGTCTGGTGGGGCGAGCTGCTCGAAGGTCACACCGGCCAGCGCTGGACGCACCTTCCAGGCCAGCGTCACCAGCAGGTCGTCGTGTCGGCGGGGGAGGAAGCCATTCTCCCGGAGATCGACGCCAAAGGCGTTCCCCGCCTCCGCCACCAGCGCATACAGGTAGAGGGAGTCCTCGGAGCTGTCCGCCGGCGCGGGTGCGGAAGGCGGCAACAGGCCCTGTTCTTGCGCCCAGGCTCGCATCGCCGCGGTGGACGGGAAGTTCTGGAGAGTGGCCAGCGCTTCAGTGGCGGTGTCCCGGAGCTCCGGGGACCTGGAGGCGGACATGGCGAAGCGAGCCGTTTGGGCCCAGCTCTCCGCGACCCACTGATCCAGGCAGCGGCGCAGTGTCAGGGAATCGACGCCCTCGGGCCGGCTGGGGATGGGAGGACACTTCCATGGATGTGCTTCCTCCTGGCGCTGCCAGTGCTCCAGCGATTGCTCAAACTCCTCCCACTCTAATCGCAGCTCCTCAGGGGCGTGGAGCCACAGCTGCGCGAGGAGCTCACGGGCCACGGGCTCCTGGAGACGCCAGATACTCAGCTTGGCCTGCGTGAACAGCTCGAGCCGCCTCTCGGCGAGGATGAGGCGCACCGCCCTCTCCAGGGCGGGTGTGAAGCGACGGCGAACCCATTGCCCGTGGTGTTGCAGCGCCCACTCCACGGGCGCATCCTCCCGGGCGAAGAGGGCCTCTGCTTCCAGCCCTCGGCAGCGCACCAGCTTGCGCCAGAACAGCTCGCGCAAGAGGGGATTGTCCTCGTTGCGCTCGCTCAGCCACTCACAAGGTACGCCCTCATCCTGGAAGTTCTCGAGATAGTCCATTTCATCCGGCGGCTTTCTGCGGTCCGGCTCACCGAGCCCAAGCGCTACTCCATAGGTGGACCAGAGCTCGCCGAGGTTGTGCACCGAAGCCGCCGTCTGGCGCAGAGCTGAGAGGAACTTCTCCTCCATCTCGCGGTCACCCTCCAGGATGCGGGAGCGCACATAGGAGAGCGGGGGGCCTTTCTCCAACGCCTGGTGGAAGCCCTCCACCTGGGTGGGCAAGGGCCCGGAGAAGCGGGGCGGCAAGGGCGCCGCGACGCGGACAACAGGCAGACGGGGCAGCTCGCCACGGGCCCTGATGGGACTGGGTTCACGCACCAGGATGTAAACGGTGCCTCCAAGAACGAGGCCCACCACAGCAACGACGAACGGCCACAGCCTCACGTCAGCACTCCTGGGCGGCGGTGGAGAGGGCCCGCCCACACGGAAAAGGTAACGAGGGCAGGGAGACTACCGCAGAGGGTCAAGCCGGCAATGCGCTGCTCCGCGCGTCCTTCAACGGAGGAGGAGCACGTTGGAGCATGAGGCACCATGCTCATGCGCACACCTCTGTTGGCTGTGGCGCTGGCCTGCCTGGCCGTCGCTTGCAGTGAGGAAGAAGTCCTCCCCCCGCTGGAGGAGCATCCTCCGCCGTTCGCCTTCTCGCTGTACCTGAGGGAGATCAAGAAGGGGGTGTTGGGGGTGATCCCCGGCGCGGATGTCAAGCTGGTGCGGCGCCCGCTGCACCTGGAGCACGTGTACAAGTTGTTTCGTGACAGGGTCCATCCCGAGCATGCGCAGGCCGTGCTGCTCTTCGGCAACCTGGAGGCGCAGTTCAAGGGAGCGGGGGAGTACGTCGCCAAGCACGTGTACTCCCTGAGGTGCACGGCGGTGGAGTTGCCGGACTGCGTGCCCAAGTGGAACTTCATCGAAGAGCTGCTGGGCCCGGGGGATGGGCCGGGTGCCCGGAGGCTGAGGCAGGTCTTGGCGGACTCGTTCGCGGAGCAGGGGCGAGCGCTGGGAATGAGGAACACGGTGGTGGTGGCCACCGTCAACGTGCTGCTGACGCGGGGGATGTTGAAGTCGGCGGTGAGCCGGGCGGCCACGGTCGAGGCGCGAGCGCTGGCCCCTGCAGAGCAGCGGGCAGTGGTGGTGGAGGCCCCCGTCGCCGCGGCGCCCCGGGTGATTGCCGGGGAGGGGAGAGCGGCGGCGGTGGGGGCGGAGCAACTGGCCGTGGACGCGGGACGGCTGAGGCTGGCCGCGGACGTGCCGGCCATTGAGGCGCGGTTGGTGGAAGCCGAGGCGTTGGCGGCGGGCGCGCGGCAGACGGCCGTGGTGGCGGAGCTGGCCGGAAAGAGGCCCATGCTCGCGAGCCCGCTGCCGGGAGCCGCCGGCCGCGAGGCGCTGTGGCGCGACTACGTGGCGTATTGGGCGCGGCGCTATGAGGAACTGGCGAGCCCGGACGCGCTGGCGAAGGGGGTGAAGGGGCCGCTGGAGTGGCCTGGGTACCTGGTCTTCCGCACTCGCGTTCGGGCGGCGATCGAGGTGCAGGCCAGCGTGGCCGAGAGGTTACGGGGCGAGGCGAAGCTGCCACCGGCAGAGCGCATGGTGCTGAAAGGGATGAAGCAGCCGCTCACGGAGACGAACGTGGGGTTGAAGCGAGAGGGCAGAAACACGGTGGTCTTCGTCGATCATCTGGCGGTGGATGGGGCCACGCTGAAGAGCAGCGCGCCGCGGGTGGAGTCCATCAGCACCAAGCAGCGGGACTTCAAGAGGATGAGCAGGGAAGAAGCCCGAGACCAGGTGAGAGCTGATGTACGCGAGGCACTGACGAAGTATGGGGGCGAGGTAGAGGTACGGCGGCGAGGGCATCCCCTCTTCGGGCGCCGCGTGACCGTCTCCCGCGTGCACCTCATGTATGATGGGGGGCTCGTTCCCGAACTGTCAGAGTTCAGAGAAGCGATGCGCAAGACTGCGGAGGAGGCAGGGGTTGGACTCCACTTCCATCATGCACGCTGACGAATGGAACAAGGAGGCTGGCCTCACGTTCGAGGTTCTCTTCCCTTCCAATGCCATGGACCCGGGCTTCGAGAGGCTCGACGAGATGCTTGAGATCATCGAGTCCACGGGAGAAGAGTTCCGGCCCAGGAAGATGAGGCTCAAGCGGCGGAAGTTGAAGTACTCGCGCCAGAAGCTGCGCGAGCGCCTCCATGAGGCCACATTCCGGAAGCACACCGCTTTTCATCTCCTGTGCGATCGCTTCGGGGAGGCTTTCTATGCGCTGAGCTTCTTCGGAGGCTACGAGAATGACCGTAGCTCCGTTACTCTCAGCGTCTATCCATTCTCCGTCTTCGCCGAGCCGGGCAAGGCAGAGGAGCGTGCCGGGCACCTGGTGAACCTCGCCCGCGCTCTCGCCTCCCGCTTCCCTGTCACCGCCGGTTTCGCTCACAACGGCACTGACGCCCTCTTGGACATGAATGACCGGCAGCTGCGCGAGCGGGACCCCGAGAGTGTCGAGCGAGTCTACTGGCTCAACCTCCACGGCCCACGCATGGTGGAGCAGCTGGGCCGCCCGCGCGTGCTCTCCACCCCCGCCTTCCTCCTGGAGGAACTGCCCGGCGGCGCCGTGCTCTGGCTCACCCGCCCCACCCCCGCGGACTTCGCCT
>Ga0247825_10001533_pt1 | contig 15190 bp, 10 predicted proteins | sample 13C_Vanillin_Day_FD_194413 | JGI IMG/M metagenome (GOLD analysis project Ga0247825, IMG submission 194413) | Soil microbial communities from agricultural site in Penn Yan, New York, United States - 13C_Vanillin_Day48 | ecosystem: Environmental > Terrestrial > Soil > Agricultural land | place... | reverse complement strand
GGCCTATACCGACGTCTGGATCTGCCCGCTGCCGCACGGCCATCTGCAGGCCACCGGCCGCGACGCGCGCGGGCGCAAGCAGTACCGCTACCACGCCGACTGGAGCGCCGAACGCGGCGACACCAAGTACGCCCGGCTGGAGGCCTTCGGCCGCGCGCTGCCGCGCATCCGCGCGCGGGTCGCACGCGACCTGCTCGGCGCGGGGCCGGGCGCCCCGGTGCAGCGTGCGCAGCTGCTGGCGACGCTCGTGCGGCTGCTCGACACCACCTTCGTGCGCGTGGGCAACGAGAGCTACGCGCGCGAGAACGGCTCCTACGGCCTCACCACGCTGCGCAGCGAGCACGCCGGCGTGCGCGGCGGCCGCCTGCGGCTGCGCTTTCGCGGCAAGAGCGGGGTGCAGCACGAGGTGGCCGTGGAGGATCCGCGCGTGGCACGGGTGGTGCGGCGCTGCCAGCAACTGCCCGGCCAGGAGCTGTTCGCCTACGAGGACGAGGACGGCACGGTGCGCGGCGTCGGCTCGGGCGACGTCAACGACTACCTGGCCGAGGCCGCCGGCGCCCTCGGCGAGCGCTACACGGCCAAGGACTTCCGCACCTGGCACGGCAGCGTGCAGGCGCTCGAGCTGCTGCGCGCCGCCTGCGCGCCGGCACCGCCCGCCAGCAAGACCGCCGCGGCGGCGGTCTGCGCACAGGTCGTGCGCGAGGTCGCGGGCCGGCTCGGCAACACCGCGGCCGTGTGCCGCAAGGCCTACATCCACCCGGCGGTGCTCGCCCTGGCGCAGCCGCTCGCGCAGGAGGCGGCCGAGGCGGCGGCCGGGTTCGACTGGTCACGCCTGGAGGCCGGCCCGGCGCCGGCGCGCGGTCTGCGGGCCGCCGAGCGCCGCCTGCTGCGGCTGCTGGCAAGCGTGCGGCGCGAGGCGCAGGCGGCGGCGCGCGAGTCCGCCGTCGGGCGCGGGAGCCGGCGCGCGGCGCCGCGTCCGGCCGCACGCCAAGCGGCCACGGCCGCGACCCAGGCCGGCACCGCGGCAGACGCCAGCGGCCCGGGCCCGCGGCGACCCGTGGCGCCGGAGGCTTCGGCTGCTCCTTCCGCACCCGCGGCCCGGGGCGACGCTGTCCCGCGCGTCCGCGCCGGTGCGACGCGCCTGCGGACCGCGCGTGCCGCGCCCGCCTCGCCCTGACGGGCCGCCCGGCAGGGCTGCGGTTTAATGGGGGCGGTGCCGCCGCCGCGGCGCCTGCCGCCCGGGCGTTCCGGGCTCGCGATCCCGCGCCGACGCATCGCCTGCCCATGCCCGACGAACGACCCGAGGAGCCGGAGCGCTTCGACGACCTGGAGCTCGAGCGGCTGTTCGCCTGCCTGCCCGCGCCGGCCTGGGTCTTCGACCGCGAGACGCTGCGCATCCTGGCCGTCAGCGACGGCGCACTGCGCGTCTACGGCTACACGCACGAGGAGTTCCTCGCCCTGACGCTGCGCGATCTGCGCGATCCCTCCGACGTGGCGGCGATGGAGGCCCGCGTGCGCACGCTGACGCCCGGCAACGGCCCGGTCGCGCACAGCCTGTGGCGGCATCGCACGCGTGACGGCACGCCGATCGACGTCGACATCGTCTCGCGAGCGATCATCGTGCGCGGGCGGCCGGCGCGACTGGTCGCGGCCCAGGTGGTCACCGACCGCGAGCGCACGATCGAGGCGCTGCGCCGCAGCGAGGCCAGCCTCGCCTCGGCGCAGCAGCGCGCGCAGATCGGCAGCTGGGAGATCGAGACCACGACCCGCGCCACCGCCTACTCGGCGCAGATGTACCGCCTGCTCGGACGCGATCCGGCGCTCGGGCCGCCCGACTTCGAGGGCTTCATGGCGATGGTGGACCCGCGCGACGAGCAGGGCCTGCGCGCCCACTACCGCCGCGCCGTGCGCGAGGGCCGCCCGCAGCGCTTCGCGTTCCGGCTGCGGCGCGCGGACGGCGAGCTGCGCTGGATGGAGGCGATGAGCGATGCGCACTCGGAGCCGCCGCGCGACGGCGCGCAGGGCATCGTGCTGCGCGGCACGCTGCAGGACGTCACCGACCGGCGCGCCGCCGAGGAGGCGTTGCGGCAGAGCGAGGAGCGCTGGAAGTTCGCCATCCAGGGCGCCGGCGACGCGGTGTGGGACTACGACGTCGAGACCGGCGCGGAGTACGTCACCCGCCGCTGGCCCGAGATGCTGGGTTACGCGGCCGACGAGTCCTTCGACGCCTCCTACCGCAGCTGGGCCGAACGCATCCACCCCGAAGACCGGACGGCGGTGCTGGCCAACGTGCAGGCGCACCTGGAGGGCCGCACGCCCTCTTACCGCAGCGAGTACCGCGCGCGCTGCAAGGACGGCCGCTGGAAGTGGATCGCGGTGCGGGGCGTGGTCGTCGAGCGCGGGCCCGAGGGCCGGCCGCGCCGCATGGTCGGCACGCGCAGCGACATCGACGACCTGAAGCGGGCCCGGGCGCACGAGCACGAGCTCGAGGAGCAGCTGCGCCAGTCGCAGAAGATGGAGTCGCTGGGCACGCTGGCCGGCGGCATCGCGCACGACTTCAACAACATCCTCGGCGCGATGCTCGGCCACCTGCAGCTCGCACGGGAGGAGGCCGGCGCGGAGCACCCGCTGCAGCCGCGGCTGGAGCAGATCGAGCGCTCCGGCCGGCGCGCGCGCGAGCTGGTGCAGCAGATCCTCGCCTTCAGCCGCAAGCAGCCGCAGGCCTTCTCGCTGATCGCGCTGCGGCCGCTGGTGGTGGACACGCTGGCCTTGATGCGCTCGATGCTGCCGGCCTCGGCGCAGCTCGAGGCCGAACTGGCCGACGAGCCGCTGTGGGCCGAGGCCAACGCGACCCAGCTGCAGCAGGTGCTGATGAACCTGGCGACCAACGCCTGGCATGCGCTGGAGGGCCAGCCGGGACGCATCGTCGTGCGCCTGGCCCGCGCCGGCATGGACGGCGCCGCGCCGCCGCCGGCCGGGCTGCGGCTGCAGCCGCACGCGCGCCTGACGGTCGAGGACAGCGGCTGCGGCATGGACGCAGCCACGCTACCGCGCGTGTTCGAGCCGTTCTTCACCACCAAGCCGGTCGGGCGCGGCACCGGGCTGGGCCTGGCGGTGGCGCACGGCATCGTGGCCTCGCATGGCGGCGCGATCGCCATCGACAGCGCGCCGGGCCGCGGCACCACCGTGGCGATCCACCTGCCGCTGGCGGACACGCCGGCGGCGCATGCGGGCGAGCCGGCACCGCCGCGCCGGGCCGCGGCCAACGGCGCCGGCCAGCGCATCCTGGTCGTCGACGACGACGAGGTGATGGCGCTGCTGCTCGCCGAGCTGCTGGCGCGCGCCGGCTACCGGGTCGCGACCCAGCACGACGCGCCCTCGGCCCTCGCCGCGCTGCGCGCCGATCCGGACGGCTACGACCTGGTCCTCACCGACTTCAACATGCCCAACGGCTCGGGCCTGGCCGTGGCCGGCGAGATCGCGCGGCTGCGCGCCGGGCTGCCGGTCGTCATCGTCTCCGGCTACGTCACCGACGAGCTGCGCGCCGAGGCCACGCGGCTCGGCGTGCGCGAACTGCTGCACAAGGAGAGCAGCGCCGAGACGCTGACCGCGACCGTGCAGCGGCTGCTGGGCGAGGCCTCGCCACCGGGACCCTGGCCGCCCGCCAGCCTCGGCGTCGGCTAGCGCGGCGCGCCGTGCAGCGGCAGCCTGAGCGCGAACTGGCTGCCGCGGCCGCGTCCCGCGCTGCGCACTTCGACCAGGCCGCCGTGCGCCTCGGCGAGGCGCCTGACCAGCGGCAGGCCGAGGCCGAGGCCGGTGCCGCGTGCGTGCGAGCTCGTCGGCCCGCGCGTGAAGAGCTCGAACAGGCGCGGCAGCAGCTCGGCGTCGATGCCCTCGCCGTTGTCCTCGACGCGCAGCACCGCCATGTCGGCTTCGACCGTGGCCTTGAGCCAGACCGTACCGCCCGCCGACGTGAACTTCAGCGCGTTGTGCAGCAGGTTGCCCAGCATCTGGTCGAAGCGCTCCGGATCGGCGTGCAGCGTGACTTCGGCCTCCGGGAGTCGCGCCTCGAGCGCCACACCCTGCGCCGCGGCGCGCGGGCCCCAGGTGCGCAGCAGCACCTGAAGCGCAGGCGCGAGCGACAGGGGCACGCACTGCAGCCGCAGGCGGCCGGTGTCCGCACGGGTTGCATCGACGAGGTCCTCCGCCAGCCGCGCGAGCAAGGAGAGCTGGCGCTCCATCAGGTCCAGTGTCGCGCGCATGCGATCCGCGCCGGCCGGCGCGCGCAGCAGCCGCGAGGCGTTCTCCAAGGCCGCCAGCGGATTGCGCAGTTCGTGGCCCAGCGTGGCGAGGAACAGCTTGCGCGCCCTGTCGGCGTTCGTCAGCTCATTGACCCGGCGCTCGAGCGTCTCGGTCTGCATGCGCACGTCGGTGCGGTCGCGCAGCACCTTGGCGAAGCCGACGAGGCGGCCGTGTTCGTCGCGCAGCGCGCTCAGCGTCCCGGAGATCCACACGCGCGCGCCGTCGCCCCGCAGGTGCCAGCGGTCGTCCTCGCTGACGCCGCTGGCGGCCGCCGTCTCCAGCTCCAGGCGGTCGATGCCGCGCACCCGATCCTCCTCGGTGAAGAGCCCGGTGAGCGGCTGACCGATCAGCCCGGCGACGGGCACGCCGAGCGTGCGCTCCACGGCACCCGCGCCGCCGACCACGCGGCCGGCGCGGTCGAGCAGCAGGATCGCGTACTCTGCGCCCTCGTGCAGCCACTGTTGCAGCAGCGCATCGGCCAGCGGAACCATCGCCGATTCCCTCCGTCGCACGCTCACCCCGCGACCTCGCGCAGCGCGGCGCACCAGTCGGCCACGAAGCGCTCGATGCCGAAGCGTTCCCGCGCCGCGCGACGCGCCGCGGCGCCCCACTGGGCGGCCAGGCCGCGGTCGGCGAGCAGGCGGCGCATCGCGTCGACGAGCCGGTCGAGCCGCGTGTCGATCCAGCCGTGCTCGCCGTTGCGGATCACGCTCGCCAGCTCGGTGGTCGCGAGCCCGACGACCGGCAGGCCGGCCATCATGGCCTCGACCACGGCCAGGCCCAGGCTCGTGTAGCGGATCGGGTTGAAGAGGAAGCGGTGCGCGGCCATCGTCGCGGGGAGCTGCGCGTGCGCGACCTCGCCGAGGCACAGCCGCGCGCCGACCGACTCGTTGTTCATGCCGGCCAGCGCCAGCGGCACCTCACGCTCGGCGGCGCGGAACACGTCGAGCCCGAGGCGGCGTCCGCGCCGCTCCAGGTTGTTGACGACCACCAGGCCGCGCTCCAGCTGGCCGTGCCAGCGCGCCTGGGCGAGCGGCTTGACGCCGTGCTCGATCACGCGCGTCGGTGTGCGGCCGGAGTCCCACATGAGCGCGTTGAAGTGGGTGACGTGCACGAGCAGCGCGCCGGGATCGTCGACCCAGTGGCGCGTGTCGGTCGGATGCTGCTGCGGCGGGTCGTGCTCCAGGTAGATGCGCGGCAGCCGGCGCTGAGCCTCGCCCAGCAGCACGTGCCGCTCGCGCTCCCAGGCGTCACGCGACTGGAACAGCAGCACGTCGAAGGGCAGGTCGCGCAGCGCCTCCACCGGCGCCTCGTGCACGTTGTCGCCCCATGGCAGGCTGCCGCTGCGCCCGGCATGGTGCGGCGAGCGCGCCGCGTCGGTCACCAGCCAGAAGTCGTGCGGCACCTGCGAGAGGTAGTAGAGGTAGTTGCCGTGGACGTGCCAGGTCAGGATCCGCAGTCGTCGCTCAGCCATGCAGCGCGTTTCCTTCCGTGTCGGGCGCCGCGGCCCGGGCGTCGAGCGTCTCGAGCACCTGCGCCACCTGGAGGCCCCGGGCGCAGCCGTGGTCCGTGGGGCAGACGCGGTGCGCGCAGGGGCGGCAGGGCATCGCCTGCCACAGCATCCGGTGCCGCTCGCGCTCGAGCGGCGCCCAGCGCGCGACGTCGGAGCCGCAGCTCACCACCACGCTGGGCGTGCCGAGCGCCGCGGCGATGTGCGACACGCCGGTGTCGTTGCAGACCACGCGCTCGGCGCCCTCGATCAGCGCGCCCAGCGTCCACAGGCTGGTGCGTCCGACCAGGTTGACCGCGGGATGCCGCATCGCCGCCTCCAGCGCGCCGACCAGCGCGGTCTCCGGCACGCCGCCGGTCAGCACCACCTCGATGCCGCCCGCGGCCAGGTGGTCCGCCACCGCGGCGAAGCGTTCGACCGGCCAGCGCCGCGACGGCAGCTGCGCGCCGGCGTGCACGCAGACGTAGCGCCGGCCCTCGCGCGCACCGGGCCACAGCGCGGCGAGCGCCTCGCGGTCCTCGTCGCGCAGCGGGAACTCCAGGCCGGTGCCGCGCCGCGGCAGCCCCAGCCGGTCGGTGAGCCGCAGCAGCCGCAGGCTCTCGTGGCCGTGCTCCGGCCAGGGCTCGTAGAGCGCCTCGTCGGCCTCCGGCCGCCAGGCGCGCTCGTCGCGGAAGCCGGCCGTGCAGCGCGCGCCGAAGCAGGCCACGATCGGGTTGACGATGGAGCCGCTGCCGTGCAGCTGCAGCGCCAGGTCGAAGCGCTGCGCCTGCACCTGCGCCAGGAAGTCAGGCAGCGCGCGCACGTCGCACGGCACCTCGGGCAGCGCAGGGTGGCCGGGGAAGTCGATGAAGCGGTCCACGGCGGACAGCCGCTGCGCCAGCGCGCGCGCCCAGGGCAGGCCCACCAGCGTGATCTCGGCGTGCGGAAAGCCGTGGCGCAGCGCGCGCAGGGCGGGCGTGGCGCACAGCATGTCGCCCAGCATCAGGGCGCGGAACACGGCGATGCGCTCGATCGGCTCCTCGAGCACGGCGGCGCGACCGGCAGCCGCCATCATGGTCCGCCCTCTCGCCGGGCAGGCCGCTCGGGCAGCCCGTGCCGCATCCGTCGACAGGTGACCGGGGCGCTCACAGGAAGCCCACCCTGAAGTCCCAGGCGCCGCGCAGCCGCCAGTAGACCGAGAGGAAGGGGATCAGCGCGGAGGTCGCCAGCATCTCGCCCACGTGGCGCGGCGTGCGCGCCGTCGGCCCGAGCCGCGCCACGGCCAGCTGCAGGATGCCGAGCGCCGCCAGGCCCGCGGCGCCGGCCGCCGCCGCGCCGGCGCCGGCCAGCGCGAGCGGCGGCGCGGCGAGCGCGCCGGCGACGATCGCGTAGTAGTTCCACGGTGGCCGGCGGCGGATGCGCTCGCGGTACAGGCGCGGGTGCTTCTTGTAGAGCAGCGCGTCGAAGTAGGCGTTGCGCTGCTGGCGCAGGCACACGCCCCACGGCTCGGCGCGCACCGGATGCAGCACCGCTGCGGCCGGGCAGCGGCCGACCGGCCCGACCTCCTGCATCAGCCGGAACTGCAGGTCCGAGTCCTCGCGCCACGCACGCGTGAAGCGCTCGTCGAAGCCGCCGACGCGCTCCAGCGCCGCGCGCCGCACGAAGGCGTTGGCGGTCACGAACTCCGCCGAGGCGAGGCCGGCGGTCATGCGCTCGTGGTCGGTGGGCCGTGGCGGCAGCGGCACGAGGACGCGGCCGCACAGCGCGGCGTGCCGGCCGTCCGCCATCGCCGCGTGGCCCTCGGCGAGCCAGTGGCGCGCCGGGAGGGTGTCGTCGTCGGTGAAGGCGATCAGCGCGCCGCGCGCGGCCCGCCAGCCGGCGTTGCGCGCGACCGCCGGGCCGCGACCGTGCGCCGGGCGCAGGTAGCGCAGCCGCGGACCGGCCGCGTGCCGCATGCGCAGCGCATCGACCGTGTCGCGGGCGGCGGCATCGTGGCCGTCGTCGACGACGATCACCTCCACCTCGTCGGGCGCGAGGCGCTCCTGGTCCAGCACCGCCTCCAGGCAGCGCCGCAGCAGCGCGGGGCGCCGGCAGGTGGGGATGACGACCGAGAGCGCCGGTGGCGGGCCCTGCAGCGCCTGCGGCGACCGCGGCTGCGGTGCGCCGTCGGCGTCCGGCGTGCGTGCCGTCCCTGCGTCGCGCGCCTCGCGTGGCCGGTGCGAACGGCCGGGACCGGCGTCGGGGACCAGGCGCCCGAAGCCGAAGCCGCCGCACGGGCCGCTGCCGAGGTTGTCGCGCGCGTCGTTCATGCGCCGGCCTCCTTCAGCACCAGGAAGGAACCGATCACCAGGGCGTCGAGCGGCGTGCTGAAGAAGGCCTCGATGGCCGCCTTGGGCGTGCCGACGATCGGCTCGCCGCGCACGTTGAACGAGGTGTTGACCAGCACCGGCACGCCGGTGCGCCGGCCGAAGGCCTGCAGCAGCGCGTGGAAGCGCGGGTTCGCGTCGGCGTGCACGGTCTGCACGCGCGCGCTGCCGTCGGTGTGGCAGGCCGAGGGGATGCGCTCGCGCCGCCCTGCGCGCACTTCGTAGACGAACAGCATGAAGGGCGAGCGTCCGCCGTTGGCCTCGGCCGGCTCGAACCAGTCGGCGAAGGCCTCGTGCAGGACGGCGGGCGCGACCGGACGGAAGTCCTCGCGGTCCTTCAGCTCGTTGAGCCGCTGCTGCATTGCCGGATCGATCGGCGAGGCCAGGATCGAGCGCGCGCCCAGCGCGCGCGGGCCGAACTCCATGCGCCCCTGGAACCAGCCGATGATGCGGTCCTGCGCCAGCAGCTCGGCGGTCTCCTCCGCCACGTCGTCGAGCCGGCGGTAGGGCAGCTTGGCCCAGCGCAGCAGCGGCTCGATCGCGACGTCGTCGAAGCCCGGGCCGAGGTAGGCGTGCTCCATGGTCCAGCGGCGCGGCGCGAGCGTGCCGCCTTCGCCCTCCGCCGCCGCGCGGGCGCCCGTCGCGGCGGGGACGGCGCGCTCCAGCGCGGGGATGTGCCGCGCAGGATCCTCCCGCGGCGCGGCGGCGGCCTCGACCGTGCCGAGCGCCGCGCTGCGCGGTCCGGCGCGGCGCGCACGCTCGCGGGCGTCCACCCACAGCGCGGCGCCGAGCGCGGTGCCGGCGTCGCCGGCGGCGGGCTGCACCCACACGGCGTCGAAGATGCCGCTGTCGCGCAGGCGCGCGTTCATCACGCAGTTGAGCGCCACGCCGCCGGCCATCGCGAGGCGGCGCTCGCCGCTCGCCTCGCGCAGCCAGGCGGCAAGCTGCAGCACCGTGTCCTCGAGCACGGCCTGCAGCGAGGCGGCGAGATCGAAATGGTGCTCCAGCAGCGGCGCGCCACGCTCTCTCGGCGGTCCGCTCCACGCCTCCAGGTCCAGCGGCGCGACGGTGTACTGCCCGTCGCGGCCCACCCGCACGCGACGCGACAGCTCGCCGGCCTTGCGGGCGGTGCCCATCGCCGCCAGCGCCATCACCTTGTACTCGTCGCTCGAGTGCAGGAAGCCGAGGTGGCTGGTGACCTGCTCGTACATCAGCCCCAGCGAATGCGGCATGTGCACCGCGCCGAGCGAGCGGTAGGCGTCGCCCGTGTAGCGGCCGTAGGTGGTGGTCGCGCGCTCGCCGCGGCCGTCGAGCGTCATGACCGCGCAGCGCTCGAAGGGTGCGGCGAGAAAGGCGCTCGCCTGGTGGCAGCAGTGGTGATCGACGAAGTGCCAGCGCTTCTGGAGCGCCTCGGCTTCGACGCCGGCGAAGCGCCTCTTCAGGTGATGCGGCGCCCCGGCGGCGAGCTGGCGCGGCGCATTGAGCACGTAGGCCGCGAACAGCGGGTCCCAGGGGTTGTCCCAGGCGTTGGCGCCCGCGGGCAGCGCGTGCGCCGAGGGCTGCAGCGGCAGCGTCACCGTCTCGGAGGCGAGCATGGCCTCGGAGGCGAACTGGCGCGGATCGAAGCTGTAGGCAACGTGGTCGACATCGGCGAGCGCCACGCCGGCCTGGGCGAGGCAGTAGTCGACGGCGTGGAAGGGCAGCTCCCAGGCCGTGAAGGGCAGCGGACGCTTGCCGTGCTTGACGCGCGTGAAGCGCTCCTCCTCGACCGCGGCGAGCACCACGCCGTCGCGCACCAGCGCGGCCGAGGAGTCGTGGAAGGCGGCGTTCAGCCCCAGCGTGATCATCGGGGGGCCTCCGCTGCGAAGGGTGCGCCGGCCCAGGGCGCCGCGATGGAGGCCGGCATCGGCAACGCGACGCCGGGGCCGGGCCCCATCAGCTCGAGCGAGGCGCGCACCACCTCCTGCGCCGCCACGCCGCGCAGGCAGTCGTGGTGGCCCTCCGGGCACTGGCTCTGCAGGCAGTTGCGGCAGGGCACGTCGTGGTTCAGCACGCGAGACCTCGCTTTCCAGGGCGTGTGTTGCGGGTTGGTGAGGGCGTAGAGGTCGACCACTGGCGTGTCGAGCGCGGCGGCCAGGTGCGCCGGACCGGTGTTGTTGCTGACCAGCAGCTCGGCGCCGGCGATCAGCGCGCCGAGCTCGCCGAGCCCGAGCCGGCCGGCGAGCGAGACCGACGGCGCGCTCATCGGCGCGCGGGCCGCCTCGACGCAGTCCGACTCCGCGGCGTCGCCGGTGAACACCGCAACGCAGCCGCTGGCGCGCGCGATCTCCTCGGCTGCCAGCCCGAAGCGTTCGGCCGGCCAGCGGCGCGAGGCGGCACTGGCGCCGGGATGGACGACGAAATAGGGTCGCAGCGGGTCGAGGCCGGCCTCCTGCATGGCGCGCTGCAGCCGTGCCACGTCCTCGACCGCGTAGCTGAAGCGCAGCCGCTCGTCGGCCGTGTGGAAGCCCACGCGGCCGACCAGCGCGAGCTGGCGCGCGACCTCGTGTCGCATGCCGTCGCCCAGCACGTCGGTCTCGGGCACCCAGTCGCTCAGCAGGTCGTAGGGGTTCTCTCGGCTGTATGCCAGCCGCAGCGGGATGCCGCCCAGGCGGCACAGCAGCGCGGCCGGCAGCGCGCTCTGCGTGCAGACGGTGAAGACGATCGCCGCGTCGATGCGCAGCGCGCGCAGACGCTCGACGAGCGCGAGCTCCTCGCCGCCGGGGCTCGACTCCTCGCGACCGGTGCGCGCCGAGCGCACCCAGGGCGCGTCGAAGGCGATCGCCGCGTCGAGGCCGGCCAGGTGCGGCGCGAGCGCCACGCCCGACGGCGACGTGAGCAGCGTGAGGCGGGCGGCGGGCAGCGTCGCGCGCACCGCGGCGAGCGCCGGCGTGGTCATCAGCAGGTCGCCGAGGTTGTCGAGCCGCACCAGCAGCAGGTGGCGCGCGGCTCTCCAGCGCGCGGCCCGCTCCGCGGCCGGCGCGCTCATCGCGACCTCCCGGCGGCGTGGCCGCAGCGGGCCGCCGACCGGCGTCCTTCGATCGTGCGCATGAGGTTCATCGGCCCTCCGTGCCCCGTGCGGCCACCGGCGCCGCGCCGATCACCCGCGCCAGGATCCAGTGTGCCGCGTCGAGCAGGTCGCGCGCGCGGTGCTCGGGGCGGCGCAGCGGCGCGTCGCGCCACTCGGTCTCGTGGCCGACTTCGAGCAGCACCGCGGTGCAGCCCGCCCGGTGCGCCGCCTCCACGTCGTCGAGGATGTCGCCGACCATCGTGCTGCGCGCGAGGTCGAGCCCGTGCTCGCGCGCGGCTCGAAGCAGCAGGCCGGCGGCCGGCTTGCGGCAGCCGCAGGCCGGCGCCCCGCCCTCGCCCGGCGCATGCGGGCAGACGTGGAAGCCGGTCAGCGTGACGCCGGCCTCGGCCTGAATACGCTCGGCCAGCGCGCGCTGCAGCCGCGCCAGCGCGGACACGTCGAAGCGGCCGGTGGCGAGGCCCGGCTGGTTGCTGACGACCACCAGCGGCAGGCCGGCGTCGGAAAGCACCCGCAGGGCCTCGAGCGCATGCGGCATGAAGCGCACCAGCGCCGGGTCGACGTTGTAGGGCACGTCCTCGACCAGCGTGCCGTCCTTGTCGAGGAACACGGCGGGGCGCGGCCGAGCGACGGACCGGGCCGCGTCGGCGTCGTGCGCCGCGGGCCACGGCACGTCGCCACGCCACGCGACGGCGGCCACTCTACGCACCGAGCCCGGCCTGCCCGGGGAGCGCCGCCGGCGCGGCGCCGCGGCGCAGCACCTGCAGCGGAGGACGCGCGGGCGGCAGCAGCGCCTGCTGCTCGACCACGCCGGCATAGACGTCGGCCAGCTCGCCGGCCACGCGCTCCCAGGTGAAGCGGGTGCGCACGCGGCCGATCCCGGCACGCCCGAACGCACGCGCCAGCACCGGGTTGTCCTGCAGGTAGGCGATGCGCTCGGCCAGCGCGCGCGGCGCCTTCGGCGGCACCAGGTAGCCGGTGACGCCGTCGATCACCGAGTGCTTGATGCCGCCGACGGAGGCACCGATCACCGGCGTGCCGCAGGCCATCGCCTCCAGCGGCGTGATGCCGAAGGGCTCGTACCAGGGCGTGGTGGCGAACACGTCGGCCGCGCCGTAGTAGCGCCTGAGCGTCTCGCGCGGGCGGCGGCCGGTGAAGGTGACGCGGTCGGCCACGCCGCACTCCTGCGCGATGGCGCGCAGCCGGCCGATCTCCGGCGTGCTGCGCTCGTCGGGCTCGGGCGCTTCACCGCCCACCACGAGCAGCCGCACGCGCCGCTCGCGCGGCAGGTGGGCGATGGCGCGGATCACGTTGTCGATGCCCTTGCGTGGCACTAGGCGGCCGAGCTGCAGCACCAGGAACTCGTCGGGATCGAGGCCCAGCCCGGCGCGCAGCGCGGCCCGGTCGCCGGGGCCGAACTCGGCGAGGTCGACGCCGCAGGGCACGGTGGAGACGCGCTCGGGCACGGCGCCATAGAGGCGCAGCAGGTCGAGCTCGTCCTGCGGGCACTCGGCGACGAGCTGGTCGGCGTGGCGCACGATGCGCCGCTCGATGTCGATGCGCGCCGGCGGGAAGGCGTCGGCCTCGCGCTGGTGCTCGCGCCGCACCAGGCCGAGGGCGTGGAAGGTCACCACCAGCGGCAGGCCGAACAGCTCCTTGAGGCGCAGCCCCACCAGGCCCGACATGAAGAAGTTCGCATGCACGACGTCGTAGCGGACGCTGTGCCGGACCAGCTGCTGCGCGGAGCGCACGAAGGCCGGCATGTGCGGCAGCAGCGCCTCCTTCGGGACGAAGCGCGCCGGCCCGGCGTCGATGTGCACCACGCGCAGGCCCGGGCGGACGTCGACGAGGCCGGGCAGTGTCGGGTCGTCGCGGCGCGTCAGCACGTCGACCTCGTGTCCGGCAAGCGCGAGGCAGCGCGCGACGTGCGCAACGTAGATGTTCTGGCCGCCTGCATCGACACCGCCCACGGCGGCGAGCGGCGACGCGTGCTCGCTGATGAGCGCGATGCGCAGGGACGTGGAGGCCATGATGCGACGGTCCGGAGTTGCGTGACGCGGTTTGGCAACCCGTGTGCCGCGCCGCTGCGATGCAGCGAACACAACGCGCGGGCTTTCGCCTTCTCATCCAGAGAAGTCGGGCAGCGGCGTGGGGCGCCACTTTGTCGACTTGCTCACGTGCTGCAAGGACGCCCAATCGCGGGTGCGAGTCGGCAAAAGCTGCCGGGGCTGCGCCACGCCGGCACCGCGCTTGCCTGCGGCCGGCACGGAGGAACGCGACCGGCATGCTTGCATGGACGATGTGGCTGATGGGCGTGGTGCTGGTGCTGATGGCGCTGGCCGAGCCCGACGTGCAGCGCCTGCCGCTGTCCGCGTCGCTGATCTACGTGCTGATCGGCTGGGCCGTGGCATCGGCGGCCGGCCCGCTGCTCGAGTTCGACCCCCGCGCGCACGCGCCGCTGCTGCAGGTGCTGACGGAATGGGCGGTGCTGATCTCGCTGTTCGCCGTCGGGCTGCGGCTCGGCGCCCCGTCCGGACCGCGCAGCTGGCGCGTGGCGGCGCTCCTGGCCACGGTCGGCATGGTCGTGACCATCGCGCTGGCGACCGCCTGTGCGCACTGGCTGCTGGGTCTCGACTGGCCGGCCGCGCTGCTGCTGGCGGCCATCCTCGCGCCCACCGACCCGGTGCTGGCGTCGGAGGTCCAGTTGCGCTCGGTCACCGACCGCGACGCGGCGCGCCTCGCGCTCACCGCCGAGGGCGGCATGAACGACGGCACCGCGTGGCCGGTGGTGATCCTCGCGCTCGGCCTGCTGGGCCTGCACGACCTCGGCCCGGCCGCGACCCAGTGGCTGCTGCGCGACCTGCTCTGGCTGATCGGCGGCGGACTGGTGCTGGGCTGGATCGGCGGGCGCGCGGTGGCCCTGGCGCTGCGCGCGCGGCTGCACGTCGGCCACGCGCTGGTGTGGGACGAACTGCTCTACCTGGGCACCATTGCGCTCAGCTACGGGGCCGCCTCGGTGCTGAAGGTGTCGGCCTTCCTCGCAGTCTTCGCGGCCGGCTGCGCGCTGTTCCATGAGACCGTGCGCCAGCGCCGCCTCGAACCCGAGAACGCCCTGCGCCGCGACGACCTGTCGCGCCGGCTGATCGCCTTCGGCGGCCGCTGCGAGCGGCTGGTCGAGGTGACGATGGTGATCTTCATCGGCGCCGCGCTCACGCGGGTGCAGTGGCGCTGGGAGCTGGTCGCGTTCGCCGTGGCGCTGCTGTTCGCCGTGCGCCCGCTGTCGGTGTTCGCGGTGGTGCGGCGCGGCACGCTGCCGAACACGCAGCGGCGCCTGATCGCCTGGTTCGGGATTCGCGGCGTCGGCTCGGCCTTCTACCTCTGCTATGCGCTGGCGCACGGGGTCGACGCGGCGCTGGCGCGCGACCTGGTGTCGGCCGTGGTGCCCTGCATCGCGGCCTCCGTGCTGCTGCACGGCGTGTCGGCGACGCCCTTGATGAACTGGTACCAGCGGCGGCGCGAAGGCGGCGGGTCCGCGTGAGCGAGGGGAGCGAGGCCTCGACCGCGCACCGCCGCGCGCCGGCCGGGCGGAGGCGGCCGCGTCCGGCCCTCTAGGGCTCCGGGCGTGCCTTCGGCACGTCGGGCGGCGAGGTGCCGTCCCCGTCGGGGGGCGTCGGTCCGGCCGCGGCGTCGCCGACCTCGCCGGCCGGCTGCGTCGGCCCGGGCGCCGCTTGCTTCGCGCGCCGGTGGCCGGCGTAGCTCGCCACCAGCGCGCCGAGGGCCATCCGGATGGGGTCCCCCGGGGGTGCGGGCTCCTCCGGAGGCTGATCCGTCGGCGTCGTCTGCAAAACCGTTCCTTGCGTGCATGAGGGCGTAACCGAATCTGGGTTACACCCGACCCGCAAGACCCGGCAATCGGCATGCCCACCTCCGTGGCTCACGAGGAAACGCCGACCCGGGCTCCGGGTC
>Ga0247825_10001532_pt1 | contig 15193 bp, 22 predicted proteins | sample 13C_Vanillin_Day_FD_194413 | JGI IMG/M metagenome (GOLD analysis project Ga0247825, IMG submission 194413) | Soil microbial communities from agricultural site in Penn Yan, New York, United States - 13C_Vanillin_Day48 | ecosystem: Environmental > Terrestrial > Soil > Agricultural land | place... | reverse complement strand
GCATCGTTTACGTGCTGGTGGGCCTGGCGGCGCTCTACAGCATCTACACCGCGATGAAGGTCAACAGCAACAACCGCTAACGGTTAGGGTCAGGGTCGGAATCTGGTTTGCCTTCGACCCTGACCCCGACTTTGATTTGCCTTCGACCTTACCCCGGCTCTGACGCAATAATTACGACCCTGACCCCGAATTCTTGCGGGCGGGGTCGTTCCCGGGGAGCACTTCGTTAAAGGCGTCGAAAGTCTTCCAGCGCGGCACCGGTGGCTCGCAGCCGGCGCGCGGCACGTAGGGCGAGGCTTCGAGCACCTGCATGCGCGGGATGTAGCGCGGGCAGTTGGGGAAGATCAGCTCGGCGCGCACGCGCACCACGCCTTGTGCGCCTTCGAACTGCGCCATGAGCGGATCTTCGAGGCTCACCCCTGCAGCACCGTTCACGCGCAGCCGCTTGGGGTGCTCGAAGTCGATGAAGAGCAGCGCCACCGCGGGATTCACCAGCACGTTGCCCAGGCTGCGGAACTGGCCGTTGCCGTCGTAGGTCGGGAAGGCGAGCTCGTTCGCCGCGGTCACGCGCACAAAGCCGGGGTCGCCGCCCTTGAAGGAGCAGTCGGGCCGGCCATCCGCGTCGGCGGTAGCGAAGAAGAAAAGCGTGCGGCTCTCGATGAACGCGCGGTCCTCGGGCGTGAACTCGCGGCGCCCGAGCTTCTCGTCCAGGCGGTCGGCCAGGCGCCGGCTGTCGAACCGGTCCTGCAGCCGGCGCATGCCCTCGTGGTAGGCGGTGCTCATCGCTTGAACTCTAGCGGCTTCATGGGGCGGGTGTCGACGTGCAGCTGGAAGAGGTCGGGCCGCGCGTAGTGGCCGACCACGTCCAGGCTGCGGCGCGCCATGCCCACGCGCTCGAGGTCGAGCTCGGCATACAGGATGCCGTGCGCCTCGTGCAGCGGCCCCGCGACGACCTTGCCGCCCGGCGCGACCACCACGGAGTCGCCTGGGTTCACCCATTCGTCCTGCTTGGGAAAGAGCTCGGCCTTGCCCGGAAAGCCCTCCGGGATGTCGCGCCCGCGGAAAGCGGTGCCGCAGCTCACCACCCAGCAGCCGGCTTCCCGCGCGATGTGCTGCATGGTGGCCACCATGCGATCGCCGCTGTCGTACGTGGGCGTGACATACACGTCGATGCCCTGCGCATAGAGCGCATAGCGCACGAGCGGCATGTAGCTCTCCCAGCAGATCAGCGTCCCGATGCGCCCGACGGGCGTCTCCACCGCCACCAGGCCCGAGGCGTCCCCGCAGCCCCAGACCATGCGCTCCGGGTTGGTCGGCACGAGCTTGCGGTGGCGGTTGAGGAGCGCGCGATCCGGTCCGATGGTCACCACCGTGTTGTAGAGCGTGCCGCCGCCGAACTCGGTGTCGCGCTCGTGGATGCCGCACACCACCGCAACGCCGTGGTCGGCTGCCGCCTGGCGCAACGGCGCCAGGTCGTCGGCGGCAAGGCTCACCGAGCCCTCCCGCAGGCGGGCGTGGATTTTCTCGGTGAGCGCCATGTCGGTGCCCGGGCGCAGGCGCCACATCCACGCCGGGTAACCCGGCACGAAGGTCTCGGGAAAGACCACGAGCCGCGCTTCATGCGCGGCCGCCTCGCGCACCGCGGCGACCGCGGCCTCCAGCGTCGCGCCGCGGTCGAGGAACACCGGTGCCTGCTGCACTACCGCGACGCGAGCCATGGTCAGGCCTTCTCGCCCGCCAGCACCCACTTCTCGCCGAGCGTCTTGCCGTCGCGCACCATGGTGAACGTGGCGTCCAGGCGCCGCCCGCGCACCGTCCCGTGCCAGAGGAGCTGGCCGTACTTCGGGCTCTCGGTCTTCGCCTCGAACGACACGGTATCGCCCGAGTTGTGCGCCGTGTAAGGCCCGTCGCCATACTCGTACTTGTCGCAGGCGATGGAGCGGAAGCGGCCGTTCTCGAAGACGATGGTGTCGGCGTCGCCGTCGCTCTTGCCGCATTCCAGCACCACGCCGACGAAATTGCGCCCGTCCAATGTGCTCATGGTCAATCTCCTTGTTCCTGGTTGAGGGTCAAGATGTCGAAGAACGCCTGCTGCTCGTCGAAGAAGGCGAGGCTGTAGATTTCCCGCACCCGGCCCTGCGCATCCACGAGGTGCAGGCGCGCCGGATGGTCGATCTCTCCATCCGGCAGGGGTTGGGTCCATTCCTCATACGCCTGCAGCACTGGCGCGAGCCGCGTGGGCGACTCGCGCAGGAAATGCCAGCCCGGCCGCGCGCCGAAGCCTTCCGCAAACCGGGCGAGAGTTGCGGCGTCGTCCCGCTGGGGATCCACCGAAACGGAAACCAGCACCGCGTCGGCGCGCGCTTTCGCGAGCTTCTGCTGCAGCCGCGCCATGCGCGCCGTGAGCAGCGGGCACGCGGTCTTGCAGCCGGTATAGATGAACGCCACCAGCACCGGGCGCCCGCGCAGCGACGAGAGTTGCACCGGCTTGCCTTCCACGTTCACCAGCGAAAAATCGGGCGCCGCGCGGATCACCGGCATCACCGGTGCTTTCGTCACCGAAGAAGCGGAAGTTGCTCGTTCGTCGTGCGCCCCCGCCGCCGCGGTAAAGATTGCTCCAACGAAAAGCGATAGCCAGCGCATATCAGTTCAGCAGCATGTCGTGCGGCCGCGCGGGGCCGTTCGGCGCCTGCGAGAAGTCGACGTTGAAGAACGGATCCTGCTTCATCCTGCCGTCCGGGCCGACGTGGATGAGGCGCAGCGCGTAGCGCGGCGAGAAGTCAATGCTGCTGATCGCCGAGTTGGTGACGTACAGCCGCTTGCCGTCGTTGGTGAGGTGCATCATGTTCGACTGCACCAGGCCCTGTACCGTGTCGTGCAGCCGGATCTTGTCCGGGTTGCGGATGTCCCAAGCCTGCACCTCGCCGCCGCCGATGCAGCTCACGTAGACGAACTTGTCGTCGGGCGACTGGCGCAGGTCCCCCGGCAGGCAGCCGGGCGAGAGGTCGGCCGCCTTCCGGTACGTGAACTTGCCGGTCTGCGGGTTGCGCTTGAACATCCAGATCGAGTTGCCGGCGTTCGAGATGCTGTAGCCGTAGTTCGAGCTCGGCTTCAGCGCCCAGCGCGTGGCGAGCGGCACCGGGTCGCCCTTCAGCTCCTGCACGATCTTGCGACCCTTCAGGTCCCACACCGTCACCGAGTTGGAGAAGCCCTTCGGGTCCCACTTGTCGAGCGGCTGCATGAACATCTTCTGCGGCACCCAGCTCGACACCAGCATGCGGTTCCACTCGGGCTTCACCACGATCTCGTAGGCGTTGTTCGGGGTCTTGTGGCTGGCGATGTAGCTGCCGTCATTGGTGAACTCGACCACGCCGCCGTTGCCGCTGCCGTCGAGGCCCGAAGCCATGGTGACCAGCATCCGTCCCGGGATCGCGTACGGCGTATGGGGGCCCGACATGCCCGTGAGCTTCGGCACGTCGTCGATGACGCGCTCGAGCTTCGGGTTCATCGGGTCGGTGCGCACGTCGAACAGGAAGAAGCGGCTGGTGTTGAGCGCCGCCGCCCAGATGCGGCCGCGGTCGTCGGTGTAGCCCATGTGGTGGGCCTCGTTGCCGTTCGAGCCGACCTCTACCTTCTTGAGGATCTTGCCGTAGGTCGGCGAGGCGATGTTGACGTCGATGACGCTGAGGTAATCGCTGCCCTGGCCCGCCGGCAGCGTCCAGAGGTACATCACTTTCTCGGGGCCCGTCCTCGCCTTGATGTAAGGGGACAGGCAGGTCTCGGCGGCGGCGCTCCCGGCGAAAGCGGCGGCGGCGAGCAACGGCAGGGTCTTCAGCTTCATGGAATGGTCTCCTTGTCGGTTCAATGAGCGATCACGCTAGGAACAGGCCGTTGAAGCCAGCGTTGGAAAAGTGCTCCTTCGGTACTGATGGCAAGGCGCGCCGCGATTGCCGGGTTGCCCAGCCCTTGCGCGATCAGTTCCAGGATCTCGCGCTCGCGCGCGGTGAGTTCGGCGGGAAACGCAGGCGTTCAGGCGCTGCGCGTTTGCCATGGTGTCCTCCTCCAAGAAGACCCTACCAAGTGGTAGGTAGGTGACAACCTACCGATAGGTAGGGTATCTTGTCAAGCGATGGATGCCACGACCCCCCGGGGGCCCGACACGGCCACCCGCATGCTGGACATCGCCGAGCGCCTGGCGCAGACGCGCGGCTTCAACGGCTTCAGCTACTCCGACATCGCCGCCGAGCTCGGCATCGCCAAGGCGAGCCTGCACCACCACTTCCCCACGAAGGCGGACCTCGGCCGGGCGCTCATGCAGCGCTACAGCGACGGCTTCGAGGCGGCGCTTGCCGGCATCGACGCGGGCCCCGAGAACGCCTACGACAAGCTCTCGCGCTATGCCCGGCTCTACGAGGACGTTCTGGCGAACGACCGGCTGTGCCTCTGCGGCATGCTGGCGGCCGAGTACTCGACCCTGCCGGCGGAGATGCGGGCGCAGGTACGGCGCTTTTTCGAGAAGAACGAGGCGTGGCTCGCCGCCCTCGTCGAGCGCGGGCGCAAGGACAAGTCGCTGCGTGCAGGCGGGCCGGCGCGCGACGTTGCGCGCATGATCGTCAGCGCGCTGGAGGGCGCGATGCTGCTCGCGCGCTCCTGCGAGGATCCCTCGCGCCTCGCTTCCTCGATGCGGCCGGTGCTCGCCGAGCTGAAAGGCAAGGGCGTCAGGAAGAAGTCGCGCTGAGGATCATGCGCGCGCCGCGCTCGGCATTTCGTCGATTCGGCATCGCTGAATTCACGAAAAAACGTTCGAAGTTCAACAAACTGCCAGGAGCCAATCGGGGGTTTTGTGCCCTCCGACACAGAAAGACTGTTCTGGAGCGCACATACATCCGTCACACCGGCCCGGCATGATGCATCTCATGACTGGCAAACCGCTCATGCAGCCCCTGGAAGAAATGGATGCGCTCGAAGAACGCATCGCGGCGGCCCGGACCGAGTGCGAGATCTGGGCCAGCTCCGACGTAGAACAGAAGGCCTACCAGGAAGCCCAGGCCCGGCTGCGCGCGCTCGAGCAGGAGCTCGACCGCCTGCACCGGGAAGCTTTCATCTTCGTAATTAAGAGCTCAGCTGCGGCGGACGCTCAGTTAAGCCCCTGACCCCGCGCAATCCTTGGCCGAGCCCGCCTCGCCGGGCTCCGACCCCGGCAGCGGACGCGGCAACTCCTCGAGCACCAGGTCCACCGCCCTGAGGAAAATCGCCATCGGCGGCTGGCCGTTGCCGGCGATCCACTTGTCCAGCTCCGCGAGCGGCACGCGCAGCCGTCGGGCGAGGGCTTTCTCCCCTCCCGCTACCTCAACGGCTTTCTGCAGCGTCCGGCGCACCACGTTGGGCGATGGCATTGTTGTCTTCCTCCCGCCGCGCAATGGTCGCGCGGAAGGCGATGGCGAACAATCGCTGAGCCCACTACAAAACGGCAAAGAATCGTGAAGCCTGAAGGACGAGGCGTGCAGCTTGCGCTCCGCGCTACCGCGACGCGACGACGGCGCCCTCGCGCTCACCGCGCGCGCCTGGGCGGTGAGCGGCAGGCAGGCTTGAGTCGCGGCACTTCTGGTCGAGTTGCCGGACGATCTGCCCGATGAGCTGCGGCGACATCGCCGCATGCGCCGAGCGTGAACCGAAGTAGCTTTGGATCTGGCCGGCGGCAAGCACCGGAATGCCCTCCGCACCCATGCGCAGCACGAACCAGCCGGGCAGCGCGAGGATCGGCTGCACGGCGATGGCCTGTCCCACGGCGCTGGAAAGCCACTTCTGCAGCCAGTCGGCGTTGCGCTGCGCCTGGGCCAGCGGCCGGGTCTCTACCCAGCCGGGAAATTGCAGCGCCTTGCCGTCGTATTCCACCTCCCCGGTCGCATCCGCCGCGTTTCGGCGGCCGAGCCTGGAGCGCCCCTTGGTCTCGATGGCGTAGACGCCGCTCGGGCCGACGAGCACATGATCGATGTTGAACGAGCCGTCGCTCGCCGGGAAATCATGAAAGATGCGGAAGCCGGACCGGCCGAGCTCGGCAAGCTCCTGGCCGATGGCGACCTCGGCCTCGTGGCCGAGCCGCAGCCGGCGCAGCCGGGCGAGGGCGCGCCACAGCTTCGCCACGAACCAGGATTGCGCCACCAATGCGCACACCGCCAGGGCGGTCGACAGGCCGGCGGTCGGCGCGCCTTCGCCGCCGACCCAGCTCGCGAAGTAAAGGCCAAGCGCGAGCGGCATGGGCAGCATGCCCGCCGCCAGGTACGTGGCGATGTCCCACTGCGCGTCCTCGACCCGCGCGCGCAGCGACTCGCCCGGGCTGCGAAGCAGGCGGCGGGTCAGGGGCGAGCGCCGGTCGGAATGCTGCGCGCGGTACTTCCAGAGGAAAAGAACGGCTCCCATGATGGCGATGCCGCCTACGACGAACACGTCGAACAGGAGCATCCACAGGTGCGTCATCAACCCTCCTCTTCCTGGAGTTGTTCTGGAAGCGCGCTCATCCTAGCCGAAGCGCCCGGGCGCGCAAGCCCGCCGCGCCGGCAACGACGCCGCACGCCGCAGAGATGAGGAACGCCACCGTGTAGGTTCCCGTGGTGTCGTACAGATGGCCCGCGAACCACGGACCGAACGCGCTCGCCGCGGCGCTGCTCATCAACCCGACGCCGACGATGGCGCCGAAGTGCCGGCCGCTGAAGCGGTCGCTCACCATCGCGGGTGTGATCGCCGCGGTGGCCGAGTAGCCCACGCCGAGGAGCACCGCGTAGCCGTACGCTGCCCACAGCGACGGCGGCCGCCCGAGCGCGAGCAGCACCAGCGCGGCAGATACGAGGATCGCGATCCCGGCCACGTAAACCAGCTCGCGATCCACGCGGTCCGAGAGCCAACCGCCGCCCGCCTTGCCGACGATGCTCGCGAGGCCCACCACGCCCACCACGGAGGCCGCGACGATCGCCGCGAGACCGTGGTCGACGAGGTATGCCACTTGGTGCACGTGCAGCGTCTGCGAGGCGATGTTGCCGAAGAAGTACGCCGCCATCAGCAGCCAGAAGGGTTGGGTGCGCGCCGCTTCGCCGAGGGTCATGTTGGGATCAGACCCCGATTTTCGCTTGGGGTCGGAGCCCGACTTTTCTTGGTTCTTGCCTTGGGGCTCCGACCCCGACTTTTTTCGCATCAACCACAGCGATGAGGGAAGGATCCAAACCAAGCTCATCACCGCCAGCACGCGGAACGCCGCCCGCCAGCCGAACGCGTCGATGAAAAGCTGCGTGAGCGGGATGAGCACCATCATGCCGAGGCCGATGCCGGCGCTGATGATGCCGATGGCGAATCCAACGCGGTCGCGGTATTCGCGCTGCACGTACACCAGGCCCGGCACCCAGCCCGCCGCCGCCACGCCGAGCGCCGTGAGCACGCCGAAGGCGAGGTAGAGGTGCGCCGGGCTGGCGATGAAGCTGTCGGCGAAGAGCGCGATCCCCATCAGCACGCCGCCGCCCGCCATCACGCGCAGCGGCTTGAAGCGCGCGCACAGCGCGCCGATCACCGGGTTGACGGCGCCGTGCACCAGGGTGAACACCGAGAAGGCGCCCGCCAGCACCGAGCGGCTCCAGCCGAAGTCCTTGAGCAGCGCCACCAGGATGACGCTGTAGGAGTACCAGATGCCGTAGGCGAGCGCGAGCGTAAGGCCGATCACGCCCAGGGCCGCGTAGCGACCGGGGATCCTCAAGATGCGCAAATCGGGGTCAGAGCCCGGATTATTTCAGATGCGGCGAGCGGGTTACCATGCCCCATGGCGCGCGCGCGGCCGATTGCAGCCCCTGATCCGCGGCAGAACCGGCTGCTCGCCGCGCTGCCCGAGCCCGACTTCCGGGCGCTGCGGCCCGCGCTGCAGCCGGTCGAGCTCGCGACCGGGATGGCGCTGTACGAATCGGGGCGCCCGCAGCCCTACCTCTATTTCCCGGCAAGCGGCGTGGTCTCGCTGCTCTATCTGCTCGAGGACGGCTCCGCCACCGAGATCGCGCTCGCCGGCTGCGAAGGCGTCGTCGGCATTTCGCTCTTCATGGGCGGCGGCGTCACGCCGAGCCGCGCGGTGGTGCAGATCCCGGGCCATGCCTGGCGCATGCGCGCGGCACCGATGAAGCTGAGCTTCGATCGCGGCGGCGCGCTGCAGCCGCTGCTGCTGCGCTTCACGCAGGCGCTCATCACGCAGATGACGCAGACGGCGGTCTGCAACCGGCACCACGCGGTCGACCAGCAGGTGTGCCGCTGGCTGCTGCTGGCGCTCGACCGGCTGCCTTCGCGCGAGATACGCATGACGCAGGAGCACATCGCCCATCTGCTTGGCGTGCGCCGCGAAGGCGTCACCGAAGCGGCCGGCAAGCTGCAGGCCGCGGGACTCATCGAATACAGCCGGGGGCGCATCCGCGTGCTCAAGCGCAGCGGGCTCGAGCAGCGGGCGTGCGAGTGCTACGCGGTGGTGCGGGACGAGTACGAGCGCCTGCTGCCGAGCGTCATGCTCGCGACGGCCGGTTTTCCACGCGCAAGCCGTTCCTGACCGCCGACACGCCCGACACTCCGCGCGCCAGGTCCCCGGCCTTCGCGATGTCGTCGACCGAGCGCACGAAGCCGTTGAGGTTCACCACTCCGCTCTGCGTTTCGACCCTGATCTGCATGGCGCGCAGGACGTGATCGCGCGCGATCACATTTTGCACCTGCGTGGTGATCGAGGCATCGGTGGACGCGGGCTTGGCCTGCGCGCCCAGCTCGCCCGAGTAGAACGTCGCCGCCACGAGCAGCACGGCAAGGACCCAGGCGGCGAGCGCGGGCAGGTGTGTCACGAGGGGCGCTTCGGCGCCGCCGTATGGCGCAGGCGAAGCGGACGGAAATAGCCTGCCGAAAGGCGATCGACCATGGCAGCGTAGTCGGTGAACGCCCGCGGCCGCAGGGCTTCGGCCTGTGCGGCGGCGGTGCGGCCGGTCTTCAAGGCGGTACGGTGTCTCATGCGAAGTCCTTTTCGATGGCGCCATCCTGCGCTTCCGGGGCTGCCGCGTCGGTACGGCAGGGCGCATACGCTTCGTGTGACGGAATGCCGGGCCTGGCTCTTCGCCTGCGTAATCAACGCACTGGCGCGAAGCCGTATGCGTGCTGGCGTACGGATGCCGCGGCCGGCCGCCGCGACAATCCTCTCCCATGGAAACCCTTTTCTGGATAGTGATTGGCGGCGCGGTAGGCTGGGTCGGCTATGCGCGCTTCGGCTTCAACGAAGAACGCGGCCGGACCATCTCGATGATCCTCGGCGCCGTGGGCGCGGTCGTCGGCGCCGGGACCATCGCGCCTATGCTGCTGACCCTCCCGGCGGGCGGCTTCAGCGTTCCCGCCCTGCTCTTCGCCGGCGCGACGGCCGCAGGCGCCCTCGCACTGGGCAACATGATCTCCCGCCGCTGGGGCATATGAGCTCGCCCGAAGAGGACGGCAGCAAAGCAGCGACCCCGATGGCGCAGCACTCCATTGCGTACAACGGCCGTATTTACCAGGTCGGCCTTTTCCAGTACGACCAGCTTGCCGACGCCGCGAACTTCGCGCGCCTGCGTCGTACGCAGGGCATATCATGAGAAACGCTTCGCGCAACCGCCGCAACCGCACGCGCCTGCAGAAGATCTAGCTCGCCACCACGCGCGCGACGAACGCGACCAGCTCGTCTTCGACGAGCTGCTTGGTCACCTTCTCGAGGGCGAACGCGTCCTTGCCTCCGGCCAGCCCGCCCTGGGCCTGCGGCTGGCCGGAATGGATCCACACCGTCCGGTTGTAGTGCCGCGTCGTGATGACGAGCGAGTGCTGGTCCTCGTGCAGCGGCGCCTTGGTTCCCGAGGGCACGATGCGCAGCGTGATGCCCGCCTCGGCGATGCGGCCCTCGTTGCCGGCGACGAACTCCTGCTCCGCGATGCTGTAGCGGTGCCCGCGCTCCTCGAGCATCGCCCCCGCCGCCTCGAACACCGGGCGGATCACCCGTTGGCGCAGCTCGGCGAAGTCCTTGAGGAAGCGCGCATCGTCGTCCTTCGTCTTCTGCTCGCGCTCCTGGTCCGCGCGGCGGCGCGCGTCGTAGTCGTCCAGCAGCTTGCTCAGCGATTCGCGCATGTGGTCAGCCATGCGGCATTGTCCTCCATAATGCCCGCCCATGAGCGAAGGCACCACGCCGCTTCCCGCGACGCGGCGCATCAGCGTGATCGCGCAGGATCCGAGCATCCGCCGCGCGGACGGCCGCGTGTTGATGGCGAGCATCGACGTGCCGGCCGAGGAATTGCTGCCGGGCCCGATCGGCTACCGCGTGCAGGTGGTGGACTACGACGCGAGCACCGGGCGCTACGCCGGCGCGCACGAGATTCCCGCCTCGGCGGAAGCAGAGCCCGCGGCCTGGGCCGAAGGCCGCCCGGACATCGTCGGCGACCGGCGCTTCCACGCGCAGAACGCCTACGCGCTGGTGATGAAGACGCTGGCGCGCTTCGAGTTCGCGCTCGGCCGCCGCGTCGGCTGGTCGTTCAAGGTGCACCAGCTGAAGGTCGCGCCCAACGGCCTCATGGACGCCAACGCCTTCTACAGCCGCCAGGACGAAGGCCTGGTGTTCGGCTACTTCCCGGGCCGCGACGGCAAGACGGTGTACACCTGCCTGTCGCACGACATCGTGGTGCACGAAACCACGCACGCGCTGCTCGATGCGCTGCGCGAGCGCTACCTGCTGCCCTCCGGGCCGGACCAGGCGGCGTTCCACGAGGGCTACGCCGACGTCATCGCGCTGCTCTCGGTGTTCTCGCAGGTCGAGCTGGTGGCCGAGCTGCTGCGCCGCGGCGCGGGCAGCGACGGCGATTTCATCGCCGAGCGCCACGTCGCCGCCGACGCGCTGCGCAAGAGCGCGCTCTTCGGCCTCGCCGAGCAGATGGGCGACGAGATGCACGCGGTGCGCGGCGACGCCCTGCGCCGCAGCGCCGAGATCCAGCCCGGCCCGGCGTGGCTCGAGGAGGCGGAGTTCCTCGAGCCGCACCGCCGCGGCGAGATCCTGGTGGCCGCGGTGATGAACGGCTTCATCGAGGCGTGGACCGCGCGCCTGCAGGCGGCCAAGGCGCCGGAGCAGAAGAGCCACGCGCTGCGCCGCGTCGCCGAGGAAGGCGCCGATCTCGCCGCGGCGCTCGCCACCCTGTGGATCCGCGCGCTCGACTACATGCCGCCGGTGCACGCGACCTTCGGCGACGCGCTGTCCGCCGCGATCACGGCCGACATCGAGGTGCGGCCCGACGACAGCCGCTACGAGCTGCGCCGTCACATGCTCGCCTCGTTCAAGGCCTACGGCATCGCGCCCGCCTCGACGCGGCCCGACGCGCCCGGCGCCTGGCGCCACGAGCCCGCGCCGATGCGCTACGAGCGCGTGCGCTTCGAGTCCATGCGCACCGACAAGGACGAGGTGTTCCGCTTCCTGTGGGAGAACCGCAAGGCGCTCGAGCTGCGCGAAGGCGCGTACACCGAGGTGTTCTCGGTGCGGCCGTGCCTGCGCATCGGCCTCGACGGCTTCACGCTGCGCGAGACGGTGGCCGAGTACTACCAGGTGGCGCGCCTCACGCCCACCGAGCTCGCGCAGAAGAAGATCAAGCTGCCGCGAGAATATGTGCAGACGCTTTCCCGGAAACCCCTCCTGGAAGATGAGGACGAAAACCCCGGTCCTGTCACCCCGGTGTACGGCGGCGGCGTGCTGATTTTCGACGAGTGGGGGAAGCTCAAGTACCACGTGCACAACGACGTCTTCGGCAGCCGGCAGAGCGCGCGGCTGCAGTACCTCTGGGACATCGGCCACCTGCGCCCGGGGAGTGAGACCGCGCGCTTCTCGCCCGAGGGCCTCGCCGCGATCCATCGGGCGCGCGCCATCGGCGTGCGCCGCTTTCCGGCGGAAGGGTGGTGAGCGTGGCGGCGAAGCCGGTGTCGGTGGAGATCCGCGCCTACCAGGTGGGCTTCGGCGACTGTTTCCTCGTGTCGTTCGTCTACCCGCAGGACAAGCGCCGCCACCTGCTCATCGACTTCGGCACCACCGCGCTGCCCAAGCGCGGCGCAAAAACCGTGAAGCCCTCGGAGCACCTGCCGCGCATCGCCGAGCTCATCAGGAACGAGTGCGGCGGCGAGCTCACCGCCGTGATCGCCACGCATCGCCACGCCGACCACATCAGCGGCTTCGCCACCGACGGCGCGAGCGGCGGCTCGGGCAAGATCATCGCCGCCTGCAAGCCGAAGCTCGTGCTGCAGCCCTGGACCGAGGACCCGGACGCGGCGCGCGATGCGCGCACCGCCACGCGCGACACCAGCCGCTCGCCCAAGAGCTACCTCGCGAGCCTCGAGGCCATGCACCGGCTTGCGGCGCACGCGCTCGAGATGGCGCTCGACCCGCCGGCGAGCATGAGCGCCACGGTGGCGAAGCAGCTCGCCTTCCTCGGCGAAGACAACATCAAGAACCGCTCCGCGGTCGAGAACCTCATGGCCATGGGCCGGCGTTCGGGGGCCAAGGCCGTGTGGGCGCACCACGGCTCGAAGTCGGGGCTGGAGCGCCTGCTTCCCGGGGTGAAGGTGCACGTGCTCGGACCGCCGACGCTCAAGCAGACCGAGAGAATCGCCAAGATGCGCGCCTCGGACCCCGACGAGTTCTGGCAGCTCCTCGGCAGCGCGCGCGGGCTGCAGGGGCTGCGCATCGCCGAGGTGCGCCGCGGCGCGGCGCCGAAGGCCGGCAAGCCGGTGCCGGTGGAGGCGCGCTGGTTCCGCGACCGCATCGCCCACCTCTCGGCACAGCAGCTCCTCGAGATCGTGCGCGTGCTCGACGACCAGATGAACAACACCAGCCTCATCGTGCTGTTCGAGGCCGGCGGGAAGAAGCTCCTCTTCCCCGGCGACGCGCAGATCGAGAACTGGAGCTGGGCGCTGCAGGACGCGCCCGACGCCGAAAGAACGCGCAAGCTCCTCGCCGACGTCGACTTCTACAAAGTCGGCCACCACGGCAGCCGCAACGCCACGCCCAAGACCCTGCTGTGGGAGAACTTCGCCAAGCGCGGCAGCGGGCCCCAGCGCCTCAAGACCGTGCTCTCCACCCTGCGCGGCAAGCATGGCACCAAGGCCCGCAAGACCGAAGTGCCGCGCACCACCCTGCTCGACGCCCTCGACCGCGAAACCGAGCTCCTCAACACCGAGGACATCTCGGTGGCCGCTGCCAGCGAGCTCTTCGAGCTCCACTCCCTCGAGATCTGATCGTCTACGGCGCGGCTTTGGTCAGCGCCTCGGCGCAGGCCTGGGCGACGGCGCGGATCGGGTCGGCGGCGGGGGTGCCGGGCATCGTCGCCCATCCGCCCTTGCTTACGTACTCGGCCTGCTCGTAGCCCTGGGTGTCCTTCAGGGCCGCAAGGCTGGCCTGCGCCTTGGGGCTGGTCTGGAACTGGGCCACGCATATCGGCGTAAGCGCGGTGACGGTGGCCACCTCCGCGCGCGCCGCGGCGAGCTTGTCCGCCGTGCCGCCGCTCACCCAGCCGAACCAGTTGAAGCCGGCGATGGCGAGCGTCACCGCGCCCACTGCGGCGCCCCACAGGAATGAATTGGTTTGCTTCGGAAGCTCGGGAATCTTCATAAGTCACCTCGATCGTCGAGGAGGGAGTGTGCTGCGCCCCTGCGAGGCAGTCTGTGCGCTGCCGTGCTTAACGCGCACGAGCGGGGTCAAACGCCGAACCTTTGATCTGGCGCAAGTTCCCGGGAGGCCGGACCCGCTAGGCTGACCTGGTCCGTTACCAAAGGAGGATGCCATGTTCGGATTCTTCAGGCCCAAGCCCGATGAGCTCTACATCGACCGGGGCAGCGTGAACTGCCCGGTGCGCGGCACCGACGTCGAGGTCGATCGCTGCCTCAGTTGCGCGGAGCTCAAGACCATCGACGAGCGCGCGAGCACGCCCTACCTGCGCTGCGGGCCGACCCGCGGCCTGTCGGTAGCGCCCTCGGCATTCCACGGCGGGCGGCGCTGGACGTAAAAGCGGTAAATCGGGGTCAGAGCCCGAACTCAGGCTCGCCGCTTGCTCGGCTGTCCGGGTGCGCCAACGCACGACAGCCAAAGGAGAAACTTGCATGGATACCTCCAGCATTCGCGAGCATATGAAGGTGGTGGGCTCGGACCATCAGCCCGTGGGCACCGTGGACCACATCGAAGGCGATCGCATCAAGCTCGCCAAGAACGACCCGCAGGCGGACGGCCGGCACCACTACATCCCCGCCGACTGGGTCGATCGCGTCGATGGCGACGAAGTGCGCCTGCGGCAGAGCGCGCAGCAAGCACGCCAGCAGTGGCTGAACGCGTAGATTCGTAGCTGTTACCCTCGGGGGCTCCAACGGAGCCCCCATGTCGACCCGCATTTCAAACGCAGCGCAGCGCCGCTTCGGCGCCGCCGTCGAGCCGCCCGCCGACCTCCCGCACCTCGACGCCCTCGCCGCGCTGAACGAGCGCTCGGTGTGCCGGCGCTATCGAAAGGCGCCGGTGCCGGAAGAGATCGTGCGGCTCCTTTGCGCCACGGCGCTTTCCGCGCCCACGAAAAGCGACTTGCAGCAGGCCACGATCATGCGCGTCGCCGACCCGGCGAAGCGCGCCGCGATCTGCGCGCTCCTGCCCGGCTCGCCTTGGCTCGGCGACGCGCCCGAGCTCTTCGTGTTCTGCGCCGACGGCTGGCGCATGCGCCGCCTGTTCGCGCGGCGCGAGAAGCCGTTCGCGAACGAGCACCTCGACGCGTTCTTCAACGCCACCGTCGATGCGGCGATCGCGCTCGGCGCGTTCGTGTCCGCCGCCGAGCTCGCGGGCCTAGGCACCTGCCCCATCAGCCAGGTGCGCGACCACGTGGCGAAGATCGACGAGCTCCTGGCGCTGCCCGACTGGGTAGTGCCGGTCGCCGGCCTGGCGCTCGGCTATCCCGAGGCCAAGGAGCCGCTGAGCGCGCGCCTTGCGCTCTCCGCCACCGTGCACACCGACCGCTACGACACGGCCGCGGTCGAGCGCGAGCTCGATGCCTACGATGCGCGCCGCGGCCGCGACTGGAGCGGCGACAAGGTGAAGCAGTACAGCACGGTGTGGCGCGCCGACTTCGGCGCTTTCGTCGCGCGTAAACGCTTTGTGCTGCGCTGA
>Ga0247825_10001531_pt1 | contig 15195 bp, 16 predicted proteins | sample 13C_Vanillin_Day_FD_194413 | JGI IMG/M metagenome (GOLD analysis project Ga0247825, IMG submission 194413) | Soil microbial communities from agricultural site in Penn Yan, New York, United States - 13C_Vanillin_Day48 | ecosystem: Environmental > Terrestrial > Soil > Agricultural land | place... | reverse complement strand
CGCAGGAGCCGCAGCAGCTCTCCCGCGCGCGCTCGCGCTTTCCGGTGATCGCGCTCGACGGCTGCGCCAACGCGTGCGCGCGCCGCTGCCTGGAGAGGAACGGCATCGAGCCCTCGCGCCATTACGTGCTGGCGCGCTACGGCGTGGCAAAGCGCGCCCGCGCCAGTTTTACCGCGCGGGAAGCCGAGGGGGCGCTGCAGGCCCTGCGCGCCGAGCTGGAGTGAGCATGGACTGGACCGCCGAGGTGCTGGTCCACGCGATCGCGGTCGAGAGCGAATTCGCGCGCCGCTACCGCGAGCTCGCCCGCTTCCTGGCCGAGCGGCGCCAGGACGAGGCGGCGGCCCTCTTCGCCGAGCTCGCCCGCCAGGAAGAGAGCCATCTGCAAAGGCTCGAGGCGAAGAGCGCCGGCGTCGCGCTGCCCGACCTCGCGGCCGACCACAGCTGGAGCGCCGCCGGGGGGCCGATCGCAAGCGCGCTTCAGGCGGAGAAGGATGCGCGCGCCTTCTTCGAGCAGGCCCGCCGCGTCGCGCAAGAAGCCTCCGCCCGCTCGCTCGCCGAAGAGATGGCGCTCGAGGAAGGCGAGCACATCGCGCGCCTACAGGCGCTGGTTTCCCGGGTGGATATTCAAAGGAGGTCGTCATGAGAGCTCTTGGCATTCTGTCGGCGGTCGCAGCCGCCGCGCTGCTCAGCTTCGCCGCGTCGGCCCAGCAGATGAAGACCGTCCAGGGCGTGATCGTCAACATCGGCATCGTCACCGCCATCGAGGCGGAGCACACGGACGCCCAGCACGGCACGCACAAGGGCGGGCACGGAAGCGGCATGGACCACATCGTGGTCGCGCTGTCCGAGGAGAAAGGCGGCGCGCGCATCGCCGACGCGGAAGTGACCATCGAGGTGCGCGATCCCAAGGGCGTGGTGCAGAAGAAGCCCGCCATGGCGATGGTGACCGCGGGCTTTCCGGATTACAGCGAAGTGTTCCAGTTCAACCGGTCCGGGCAGTACACCGTGAACGTGCTGGTGAAGCGCAAGGGCGCCGCCCAGCCGGTCCAGGCGCGCTTTACGGTGAACCGCGTCTTCTGAGGGTACCCTAGCGGGATGCTGTTGATCGCGCCGCTGCGCGAGCATCCCCCGTTCGACGAGATGGAGCCCGACGCGCTGGAATTCCTGGCGCGCAGGCTCTCGGTCGGCTATTACCCGCGGGGCGAGGTGATCACCGATCCGGCGCGCGGAGTCGCCGGGCGCCTGTACATCGTCAAGCAGGGCCGCGTGAGCGCCGACGGCGCGCTCGGTCCGGGCGAATTCTTCCCCGTGGGCGCGCTGATCGGGCGCCGCGCGACGACCAACGTCTACCGCGCCGAGGCCGACAGCTTCTGCTGGGAGCTCGCGGCCGCCGACTTCAGCGCGCTCCTCGAGCGCAGCCCGCGCTTTCGCGCCTTCTGCACCGACCATCTCGCCCTGCTGCTCGCCCGCTCGCAGCGGCGCCTGCGCGCCGAGGCGGGCGAGGCGCTCATCGACGGGGCCGGGATGCTGGCGCCGCTGAGGAGCGTCCTGCGGCGCGCTGCGCTCTCATGCAAGGCCGACACCGCGGTGCGCGAGGTCCTTGGCACCATGCGCCGCGAGCGCGTGGGCTCGATGGTGGTGGTCGACGAGGCGGCGCGGCCTCTCGGCATCTTCACCACGCAGGACGTGCTGGACCGGGTCGCCGCGCCGCAGGCCGATGCGTCCCTTCCGATCGCGCGGGTCATGACGGCGAACCCCTTCACGCTCGAAGAGGAAACGACGCTCGCCGAGGCCGCGCTTGCCATGGTGCGCCGGCGCATCCGCCACGTGGTGGTCACGCGCGACGGGCGGCTCGCCGGCGTGGTGTCCGAGCGCGACCTTTTCGCGCTGCAGCGCGTCGGCGTGGCGCGCGCCGCAGAGCGCATCGCCGTGGCCGAGACGCTCGAGGAGCTGGTCGAGGCGGCGCGCGACGTTCGCCGCCTCGCGCGGGCGCTCCTCGCGCAGGGCGTGGCGGCCGAGCCGCTCACCGCGATGGCGAGCGCGCTGAACGACGCCCTGACCCAGCGCGTGATCGCGCTCGCCGCGCTCGGCAAGGCGCTCCCCGAGTCCTGGTGCTGGATCGCGCTCGGCAGCGAGGGACGCATGGAGCAGACCTTCGTCACCGACCAGGACAACGCCCTCATCTATGCCGGCGAGCGCGGCGAGCTGCCGGCCTTCGCCGAGCAGGTGAACCGCAGCCTCGACGCCTGCGGCTTTCCGCTGTGCCGGGGCGACATCATGGCGCGCAACCCGCGCTGGTGCCTGACCGCGCCGCAGTGGCGCTCGCTCTTCGACGGCTGGATCCGCAACACCGAGCCCGAAGCGCTCCTCAACGCGAGCATCTTCTTCGACTTGCGGCCGCTCGCCGGCAACGCGCACCTTGTCGGCAACCTGCGCACAGCCGTGCTCGCCCAGGCGGCGGACAACGGCGCGTTCCTGCGCGCCATGGCCGAGACCGCCCTGCGCGCCCGCCCGCCGCTGGGGCTCCTCACCGACTTCGGCGAGGACGAGATCGACCTCAAGGCGCTCGGCACCCAGCCGTTCGTCGACGCGGCGCGGGTGCTCGCGCTTGCCGCCGGCTCGCCGGAAACCGGCACCGCCGCGCGGCTGCGCGCGGCCGGCGAAAACACGGCCGTGGAGGCGTTCCACTATCTGCAGATGCTGCGCCTGCGCAAGCTCGGCAACCGCATCCGCGTGGAAGAGCTCAACCAGATCGACCGGCGCGTGCTCAAGGAGTCGTTCCGCCAGGCGGTCCGGCTCCAGAGCCGCCTGCGCCTCGACTACCGGCTATGAGGTGGTTCCGCAGGACGCCCATCGAATCGGCGCGCTGGGTGGTGCTCGACTGCGAGACCAGCGGCCTCGACCCGGCGCACGACCGCCTGCTCTCGGTCGGCGCGATCGGCGTGCACGCGGGCGAGATCCGGCTCGCCGACAGCTTCAGCGCCCTGGTCGGCCAGGCCACCCCGAGCACGCCGGAGAACATCCTCGTCCACGGCATCGGCGGCGACGCCCAGCGCGCCGGCCGCCCGCTCGCCGAGGTCATCGCCGAGTTGCGCGCCTACGTGGGCGACGGCGTGCCGGTCGCCTTCCATGCGCCGTTCGACGCCGGGATCCTGCGCCGCCACGGCCTCAGGCTCCCGGCCGGCTGGATCGATCTCGCGACCCTGATGCCGGCATTGTTTCCCAGCCGCGCCCCGCGGCAGTGCACGCTCGACCACTGGCTGGCTGCCTTCTCGGTGCCCGCAGGCGCGCGCCACGACGCGCTCGGCGACGCGTTTGCCGCCGCCCAGCTTTTGCTGATCGTGCTCGCGGAGTTGAAACGCCAGCGCTCGAGCACGGTCGAAGAGCTCATCAAGGCCGAACGCGGTGCCCGGTGGCTCGCGCGGCATTAGAATGGAAGCCAAGACGATGGCACAAGAACCCGGTCCTTCGTTCGATCAACCGCTCGAGATGCTCGCGGCCTGCCACCAGCGCATCGACGAGAAGCTGGCGGCGCTGGAGCGCCTCGGACCGCATCTCGAGAAAAGCGGCTGCGACGCCGAGGCGCGCGCCGCGGCGCTGTCGGTGCTGCGCTACTTCGACACCGCGGGGGTCTATCACCAGCAGGACGAGGACGAAGACCTCTTCCCGCTGCTTCGCGCGCGCGCGGCGGCGCAGGGGCGCCCCGAGATCGCCGCCGCCATCGAGGAGCTCGAGCGCGAGCACGAGACGATGGACGCGCAGTGGCGGCGCCTGCGCCAGCGCCTGCTCGCCGTCACCGAGGGCGAGCCGCGCCTCGCCATCGAGGAGGTGACGCGCTTCGCGTGGCTCTACCGCAGCCACATGGACCGCGAGGGCGCGGCGGTCCTGCCGTTCGCGCGCGAGGCGCTCGACGCGGCCGAGCGCGCCGCGCTCGGCGAGCGCATGGCGGCGCGCCGCGGCGCAAAGGGGCGATGAAGCCCACGCTCAAGCCCGGCCTCACGCATGCGAGGAGCGTCGAGGTCGACGAGTCGCGCTGCATCGGCTTCATGGGCCGCGAGGGCATGGTCTACGCGACGCCGCGCATGGTGAGCGACGTCGAGTACACGTGCCGCGATTTCCTGCTTGCGCACCTCGATGCCGGGGAGGATTCGGTCGGCGCGCACGTGTCCATCGACCACCTCGCGCCCACGCCGATCGGCCTTTCGGCCACCATCGAGCTGCGCGTGGCCGAAGTCGACCGGCGCAAGGTGGTGTTCGAGTTCTCGGTGAAGGACCCGCTCGAGGAAGTCGGGCGCGGGCGCCATGTGCGCTTCGTGGTCGAGACGGCGAAGACGCGCGAGCGCCTCGCCGCAAAACGCGCAAAGGCCGGTCTCAAATAAATGGGGTCAGATCAACTTTTCCGCGGACGACCGGCTGCGTCAGCCGTCGGGGTGGAAAAGTTGATCTGACCCCATTTATTTCCAACCCCCGCCAAGCGCCTTCATCAGATCGACGCTGAAGCCGAGCCGCGCCTGGCGGTTGCGCACGAAGGCGAGCTCGGCGTCGTTGGCCGTGCGCTGGGCGTCGAGCACCTCGAGGTAGGGCGAGTAGCCCGACTCGTAGCGCACCTGCGAGAGCTCGAGCGCAGTGCGCGCGGCCTGCACGCGCTCGAGGAGATCGGCTTCCGAGGCGCTGGTCTCCTGGAGGTTGACGAGCGCGTCGGACACTTCGCGGAACGCGCCTTCGACGGATCGCTGCCACGCTGCCAGGCTCTGCCGGTAGCGCGCCGCCTGCTGCTCCTCGAGCGCTGCGCGCCGCCCGGCGTCGAAGAGCGGCATGGCGACGCCCAGGCCCACCGACCACACGCCGCTGCTCACGATGTCCTCGACCGCGGCGCTCTGGCCGCCGAGGAAGCCGGTGAGCGAAACCGTCGGAAAGCGTGCCGCGCGCGCCACGCCGATCAGGGCGTTGGCGGCGATCATGCTCTGCTCCGCGGCCCGGATGTCGGGACGGCGCTCGAGCAGGCTCGAGGGCAGGCCGGCGGGCGGCGTCGGCGGCATCGGCAGCGCGAAGAGATCGCCTCCGGCGACCTTGAGATCGAGCTTGCCGGAGAGCTGCGCGAGCTGGCGCTCGAGCAGGGCGCGCACGCGCACCGCGTCGCGCCGCTGCACCAGCGCGTCGGAGAGCGCGCCCTGCGCCTGGTGCACGTCCAGCTCGGAGGCGAGTCCCGAGGCGGCGCGGGCGCGCGCGATGTCGAGCGAATCGCGCCGCAGCTTGAGCGAGTTGTCGAGCACGACGATCTGGGCATCGAGCGAGCGCAGGCCGAAGTAGGTCTGCGCGGTCACGCTGCCGAGCGTGAGCGCGACCACTTCCCGGGCGAGCTGCGTGCCTAGCAGTCCGGCGCGCGCGGCTTCGTCGGCGCGCCGGTAGCGGCCCCAGAAGTCGATCTCGTAGGAGGTCGAGGCGATCAGGCGTGCGTCGTCGCGCTCGAGCGGCTGGCCGGCGATGGGCGGCGGCGAGGTCAGCGTGCCGACGCGCGAGCGCGTGCGCGTGAAGTTGACGTTGACCTCCGGGAAGAGCGCGGCGTGCGCCTGGCGCATCACCGCCTCCGCCTCCTCGACCTGGGCTGCCGCGATCCTCAGGTCCGCGTTGCGGCTGCGCACGTCGGCGACGAGCGCGTCGAGCTCGGGGTCGGAATAGAGCTTCCACCACTCGGGCGGGATCTCGGGTTCGGCCTTCTCCGCAGCGGCAGGATATCCGGCGGGCAGCGGCAGCTCCGGACGCTGGTAATCCGGGCCGACCGTGGTGCAGCCGGCGAGCACCAGGACGCCGACGACCTTTCTCACGGCGCGTGCGCCGGCTCGGCGGCGTGACGCGACTTCCTGCGCCGCGCAACCAAGACGAAGAAGAGCGGCACGAAGATCGTCGCGATGAAGGTGGCGGCGAGCATGCCGCCGACCACGCCCGTGCCCATCGAGCGGCGCGCGCCGGCGCCGGCGCCGGTGGCGATCATGAGCGGCAGCACGCCCAGCACGAACGCGAGCGAGGTCATCACGATCGGCCGGAAGCGCAGGCGCGCGGCGTTGAGCGCCGCCTCGGCCGCGCTCTTGCCCTCGAGGAAGCCCTGCTGCGCGAATTCGACGATCAGGATCGCGTTCTTCGCCGCGAGCCCGATCAGCACCACCAGGCCGATCTGAAAGTAGATGTCGTTCTCGAGCCCGCGCATGGCGACGAAACCCAGCGCGCCGGCCACCGCGAAGGGCACCGCGGCCACCACCGCGAAGGGCAGCAGCCAGCGCTCGTAGAGCGCGGCGAGGATCAGGAACACCATCACGATGGCGAGGCCGAAGGCGATCGCCGACTGCCGGCCGGTGCGCTTTTCCTGGAACGCCTGCCCGGACCACGCGAGGGTGTAGCCCTCGGGGAGCGCCCGCGCGGCGAGCTCTTCCACCGCGCGGATCGCCTCGCCGGAGGAGACGCCGGGCTTGCCGCTGCCCAGCACGCGCGCGGCGAAGAAGCCGTTGAAGCGCTCGAGCTGCTCCGGGCCGACCACGTTCGAGGTCTGGATGAGCGACTTGAGCGGGATCATCTCGCGCGTCATGGTCGAGCGCACGTAGACCGCCCCGAGGTCCTCGGGCTGCGCGCGGAACGGCGCGTCGGCCTGCATCTGCACGCGGTAGGTGCGGCCGAACTTGTTGAAGTCGTTCACGTAGAGCGCCGCCATGGTGCTCTGCAGCGACTCGAAGATGTCCTGCACCGGCACGCCGAGCGAGAGCGCCTTCTCGCGGTCGACCTCGACCTTGAGCTGCGGCACCGTCGGCCGGAAGAAGGAGTTCACGCCGGTGAGCTCGGGGTGCCGGCGCAGCTCCTCGGTGAAGGCCTGCGTGACCTGGAAGAGCCGCCGCGGATCCGGGTCGGTGCGCGCCTGCAGGTACATCTCGAAGCCGCCCGAGGTCCCGAGCCCCCGGATCGCCGCGGGGTTGAAGGCGATCACCATGCCGTCGCGCAGCTGCGCGCCCTTCTGCGCGACGTCGCGCGCGACGGCCGCGGCCGGGATCCCGGCACCGCGCACGTCCCAGTGCTTGAGCGGGATGAAGAGCGTCGAAGCGTTGGTCTTGTTGCCGCCGCCCAGGAGGTCGAAGCCGACGATGCCCATCACGTTCTGCACGCCGGGGTGGGCCTGCGCGATGTCGCTGACCGCAGAGGTGAGCTTGCGCGTGCGCTCGAGCGTCGCGCCGTCGGGAAGCTGGATGTTGCCGAAGATGTAGCCCTGGTCCTCGGCGGGGACGAAGCTCGAGGGCACCTTCAGGAAGAGGCCCACGCAGACCGCGAGCACGCCCGCGAAGCCCACAAGCGAAAGCAGCGGATGGGCGAGGAGCAGCTCCACGCCGCCCAGGAAGCGCCGCGTGATCCAGGCAAAGGCGCGATTGAACGGCCTGAACACGCGCGATTCATGGTCGCCGCGCTTCATGAGGAGCGCGCACAGCGCGGGCGTGAGCGTGAGGGCGATGAAGCCCGAGATCACCACCGCGAAGGTGAGCGTCACCGCGAACTGCCGGTAGAGCTGCCCGGCGATGCCGCCGAGGAAGGCTACGGGGACGAACACCGCGCACAGCACGAGCACGATGGCGACCACGGCCCCGGACACCTCGCGCATCGCTTCCAGCGCCGCCTCGAAGGCCCGCATGTTGCTCTCGCGCATCAGGCGCTCGACGTTCTCGAGCACCACGATCGCGTCGTCGACCACGATGCCGATGGCGAGCACCAGCGCGAACAGCGTCAGCGTGTTGATCGAGAACCCGACCAGCCACAGGCCGCCGAAGGCGCCGATGAGCGAGACCGGCACCGCGATCATCGGAATCAGCGTGGCGCGCCAGGTCTGGAGGAACAGGAACACTACCGCGAGCACGAGCAGCGCCGCCTCGAAAATGGTGGTGTTCACCTCCTTGATCGAGGCGTCGACGAAGCGCGTGGTATCGAACGGAATCGCATAGTCGACGCCGTCCGGGAAAGCGGGCTTCAGCTCGCGCATCTTGGCGCGCACCAGCTCCGCCACCTCGAGCGCGTTGGCGCCGGGCTGGAGATAGGTGGCCATGCCGATGGTGGGCTGGCCGTCGAGCGTGTTCGAGGTGTCGTAGTTGAGCGCGCCGAGCTCGATCCTCGCGAAATCCTTGAGCCTGAGAACGCCGGCGGGGCCCTGGGCCCGCACCACGATCTCGCCGAACTGCTCGGGCTCCACCAGGCGCCCGCTCGCCGTCACCGTGTAGACGAGGTTCTGCCCGGGCGGCGCGGGCTCGGTGCCGATGCGCCCGGCGGCGTACTGCGCGTTCTGCGCGCGCAGCGCCGCAGCCACTTCCGAAGTGGTCAGCCCCAGGCGCACCATCTTCTCGGTGTTCAGCCAGATGCGCATCGAGTAGTCGCGCGCGCCGAAAACGGTGACGTCGGCGATGCCCGGAAGGCGCTTCAGCTCGTCGACCACGTTGATCGAGCCGTAGTTGGAGAGGAACAGCGTGTCGCGCGAGCGGTTGGGCGAGACGAGCGACACCACGAGCAGGATGTCGAACGAGCGCTTCTGCACGATGACGCCGTTGCGGCGCACCTCGTCGGGCAGGCGCGGCAGCGCGATCTGCACCCGGTTGTTGACGTTGAACACCGACTGGTCGACGTTGGTGCCGGGCTCGAAGGTCGCGGTGATCTGCAGCGTGCCGTTCGAGGACGACGTGGAGCTGAAGTAAGACAGCCGCTCGACGCCGGAGAGCTGCTCCTCGATCGGCGCGGCGACGGTGCGCGCGAGCGTCTCGGCGCTCGCACCGGGGTAGGAGGTAGTGATGAGCACCGTGGGCGGCGCGATCTCCGGATACTGCGCCACCGCGAGGAGCTTCGCCGCCACCAGCCCGGCGAGCACGATGACGATCGCGATCACCCCGGCGAATACCGGCCTGTGGATGAAGAAGCGAGACACGAGTCCTCCTTCTATCCGGCCTTCTTGCCCTGGACCGGCACCCCTGGCCGCAGCCGCACCAGGTTGTCGACGATGACCTGCTCGCCGCTCTTCAGCCCCTCGAGCACCACCCAGTCGTTGCCAAGCCAGCTTCCGGCGCGGATCGGCCGCGGGGTCGCCTTGCCGCCGTCGCTCACCCAGACGAAGCGCCCGGTCTCGTTCTGCATCACTGCCGTCTGCGGCACGACGAAGGCCTGCTGCGTGCCGGAGACTACGCGCACGCGCACATACTGCCCCGGCAGCAGCGCGAGCTTGGGATTGGGCAGCTCGGCGCGCATCTGGACCGTGCCGGTCGCGGTGTCGACGCTCGAGCCGGCGAAGTTGATCTTGCCGGGGGCGGGATAGGGCTTGCCGTCGGCGAGCTCGATCCTCACTTCGATCGCCTTGCCGTCGCCCCCGCGGACGCGCGCATACTCCGCCTCCGACAGCGCAAAGCGCACCCACATCGGATCGCCGCGCGTCAGCGTGGTGAGGAGCGCCGAATCGTTGTTGGGCGAGACCAGCGTTCCGACCGACTGCAGCGCGCGGCCGGTGACGCCGCCGATCGGCGCGGTGACGTGGGTGTAGGAGAGGTTGAGCTCGGCCTGGCGCACGCGCGCCTGCGCCACCTGGACCGCCGCGGCGGACTGGCGCGCCGCGGAGGAGGCCTGGTCGGCCTCCTTCTGGCTGATGGCGCGCCGGTCGGCGAGCCCCTTGAGGCGCTCGGACTCCTGCTGCGCGAGCTCCTCGCGCGCGCGCTCCTGCGCGAGCGCGCCGCGCGCCGAGGCGAGCTCGATCTCGAAGGGCGCGCGCTCGATGCGAAAGAGCGGCGCGCCGGCGGCGACCGCGTCGCCTTCGTTGAAGAGCTGGCGCTCGAGGATCCCGGAAACGCGCGCGCGCACCTGGACCTCGCGCGAGCCTTCGGTGCGCCCGACCGCCTCGAAGCTCACGGGCACGCTGCGCGGGGCCATCTCGAGCGTGGTGACGACGAGCGCGTCGGGCGCAGCGGCTGCCTTTTTCCCGCCGTCCTGCGCCCCGCCCGGGGAGCAGGCCGCCACGACCACGGCGAGGAAAATCGGGGTCAGAGCCCGATTTCGCATAGCTCGCGACGCGACAAAATCGCTCAAGAGGATTTTGGCGAAATCGGGCTCTGACCCCGATTTTCTTGAAAGCGAAAGGCGCTTCATGGCTTGTAGGCCCGGAGGAAGCAATCGACGATGCGCGCGGCACGCAGCGCTTCCTTCTCCTCGCAGCTCACGCCGAAGAGGCGCTTCAGCCGGTCGTGCCCCACCAGCATGCCGAGGAACATCTCGGCGGCGAGCGCGGGGTCGTCGCGCCGCAGCTCGCCCGAGGCCATGCCGCGCGAGAGGTAGCCGGCAAGGCGCTCGACCAGCACCCCCGCGCTGCCGGCGTACATCGCCCGCGCGAGCGCGGGAAAACGCGGCACCTCGGGCACCACGGCGCGGAACATCGCGAGGCCCTGCGCCCCCAGCACCCGCTTGCGGTAGGCGAGCGCGAAGCCGAGCAGCCCGGCGCGCAGGTCCTGCGGCTCGGCCTCGAGCTCGATCAGGATGTGCTTCGCCATCTCGCGCGCGACTTCCTTGAAGAGCGCGTCCTTGCTGGCGAAATGATGGTAGACGGTCTGCTTCGCGACGCCGGCGCGCCGCGCGATGTGGTCCACGCTCGAGCGGTAGCCGCGGGCGAGAAACGAGCTGGTGGCGGCGCGCAGCACGCGGCTGCGGTTCACTTCGGCCATGCGGGGGAAGCCTGGTTAGACTAGACCGGCCAGTCTAGCCGAAAAAAGGGCAAAAAAGGGCCAGAGTGCCTGACCCCTTTCGCGGCACCGGTAAATTTCAGCCGTGGCGCTCGCCTCCTGCGTGGCGGCCACGCCCCTGCTCGAGCTTCTGGCGCTGCTCGGGCGTGAGGAGGGCGGTTACGCGGCGCATCGTTTCCACCCGCTGCACCGCGGCGTCGGCGTGCGCCTTGCCCACGGCGTCGGCGAGCGCCCGGACATCGGCGTTCGGGTCGACTGCGGCCCTGCGCAGGGCCTCGTGGGCCGCGCGCAGGGCGTTGGCGCGCTCGCGGAACGCCGGCGCCTGCTCCTCGAAGATCTTGCGCGCCTGCTCGCGCTGCTCGGTGGTCAGGTCGAGGCCGCGCAGCATGCGCATGCCGCCGTGCATCTCGTGGTGCGCGCCCGGCCCAGGGCCCCGGTGCGCCTGGGCGGGAAGGGCGAAGGCGACGCTGCTCGCGACGAGCAGGCCGGCCAGGTAACGATTGAGTTTCATACGGGTTCTCCTTTCGATGGGCGAAATTGCCACGCGCCGAAGTTTCCGGCGCGCCCGCAGCAAGCGCGGTAAAGGCCGCGTAAAGCTCCGTAAAGAAGAGCGACAGGGCGTAACGGCGGGTCCGCAGCATAATTAGGGCATGGGAACTGCGCTCCTCGAGGGCGACACCGCGCTCGTCACCGGCGCCGGCGGCGGCATCGGCCGCGCCATCGCCGCGGCGCTCACGCAGGAGGGCGCCAGGGTGTTCGCCGCAGACCTTCCGGAGGCCGATCTTTCCAAGCCCGGGGAGCCGGCGCGGCTCGCCGCCGAAGCCCTCCGGCGCCTCGGCAAGGTCTCCATCTTCGTGCACGCGGCGAGCCCGCGCCGGCAGGAAGCGCAGAAGGCGCTGCAGGTGACCGAGGCGCAATGGCGCGAGATGCAGGAGGTGAACCTGAATGCCGCCTTCCTCATCGCCCAGGCGCTCGGCAACCACATGGTGGACAACGCGGTGAAGGGGCGCATGCTCGTGATCACCTCGCTGCACGCCTGGAGCCCCCGGAACCTCCCGCACTACAGCGCCGCCAAGGCGGGTCAGACCATGCTGGTGAAGGAGCTCGCCCGCGCGCTCGGCCCGCACGGCATCCGCGTGAACGCCATCGCGCCCGGCGCGATCCCGGGCGGCGGTTTCGCCGCGCCCCAGGCGATGGCGGATAAAATCGCCCTGAAGCGCTTCGGCACGCCGGCCGAGGTCGCCGCCATGGCGCTCGCGGTGCTCTCGGAGCGCTTCGGCGCCTACGTCACCGGCGCCACGATCGCGGTGGACGGCGGCATCGCGCTGCACAATTGGATCGAGCCATGACCTATCTCGTTCGCCAGTCGGACGTGTTGCCCTATTCGCCGGCCAACCACAGCGGCACGCGCAACTTCCGGCTGATCGGGCCTGAGACGGTCGGTTCCCGCAACCTGGAACTCATCGTCGGCGAGATCGAGGCCGGCAAGGGCGCGCACCCGCACCTGCACACCGGCATCGAGCAGGTCTGCTACATGCTCGAGGGCGCGGCGCACGTCGAGATCGGCGAGGAGAAGTTCGACATGAAGGCGGGCGACGCCTGCTTCTTTCCCGCCGGCATGATGCACCTCTTCACCGTCACCAGCGCGCGCGCCAGGGTCCTGGTGGTTTACGCTCCGCCCTATCTTGAAAGACCTGGCTGAGCCCTGGCTCCCGCTGCGGGAGATCCGGGTGCTCGACTTCTCGATGTTCGTACCGGGGCCGTTCGCCTCGGCGATGCTCGCCGACCTCGGCGCCGAGGTGATCAAGGTCGAGATGCCGAAGGGCGACCCGGGCCGCGCCTATGTCCCGGTGCAGTTCGAGACCGAGAACCGCAACAAGAGGAGCATCGCGCTCGACCTCAAGAACCCGGCCGCGCGGGAGATCGTGCACCGGCTCGCGCGCAACGCGCACATCGTCGTCGAAGGCTTCAGGCCGGGGGTTGCGAAGCGCCTTTCCATGGATTTCGAGAACTTGCGAAGAGCGAACCCGAAGCTCGTCTACTGCTCCATCTCGGGCTACGGCCAGACCGGCCCCTGGCGCGAACGGCCTGGCCACGACGTGAACTACGTCGCCGCCGCCGGCGCGCTCGCCTTTCCGGGCCAGTGGCTCAAGGCGCCCGCGCGCTCGTCGCTGCCGATCGCCGACATGGGCGGCGGCGCGTTTGCCGCCATCGCGATTCTCGCCGCGCTGCACGAGGGCAAGGGCGCATACCTCGATCTCTCGCTCTTCGAGACCGCGTTCTTCTGGGCGGCGATGCGGCACGGCCTCGACCGGGAAGTCGATCCGCGCGCGCACATCTTCCCGGTGAACGACGTCTTCGAGACGAGCGACGGCAGGCGGCTCACGCTCGGCATCCTCGAGGAGCACTTCTGGAAAAACTTCGTGCAGCTCGCCCCTGAGCTCGACCAGGAGCGCTTCTCCACCGACGCCCTGCGACGTCAGCACGGCGACGCGCTTTCGATGCTTATTCATGAGGTCATCAAAAGCCGAAGCTCTGAAGAATGGCTCCGCCTCTGCGAGGAGAACGACGTGCCGGTGGACCTCTGCGTGAGCCCCGGCGAAGCCGCCGAGCATCCGCAGCTCGTCGAGAGGAAGGCGCTGCAGCGCGGCTACGCCGCGTTCCCGGTGTGGGCCAACGGCCGGCGCGGCGGCGCGATCCGGCGGCGCACGCCGAAGCTCGGCGAGCACTCGCGCGAGATCCTGGTCGAGCTGGGCTTCGACGACGGCGAGATCGCGGGCTTCGTGAGGAGCGGCGCGGTGGGAGCGGGCTGATGGCGGAGCGGCGCAACCTGGTGTGGCCGATCGTGCTGATCGTGGTGGGCCTGCTGTTCCTCGCCTACAACCTGGGGTATCTCAGGTTCTCCGAGCTGAAGGACATCATCGGCACCTGGTGGCCGCTCATCCTCATCGCGCTCGGCGTCGCGGGACTGGTGCAGCAGAGGAGATAGGCATGGACTTCGGCCTCTCCGAGGAGCAGCAGCGCATCCGCGAGGCGATCGCGAAGCTGTGCACGCGCTTTCCCGACGAGTACTGGCTCGAGCGCGACCGGGCCTCGGAAAGGGGCGCAGGCTCGGATAAAGGCACAGGCTCGGATAAAAGCGAGGCCGGCGGCTTCCCATCGGAGTTCCACCAGGCCATGGCGCGCGACGGCTGGCTCGGCATCGCGATGCCCGAGGAGTTCGGCGGCGCGGGGCTCGGCATCGCCGAGGCGGCGGTCATGATGCAGGCGGTCGCCGAATCCGGCGCCGGCTTCTCCGGCGCCTCCGCCGTGCACATGAACATCTTCGGCCTCAACCCCGTGGTCGTGTTCGGCACGCAGGAGCAGAAGCAGCGCATGCTGCCGCCGCTCATCTCGGGCAAGCAGCGCGCCTGCTTCGCGGTCACCGAGCCCAACACCGGGCTCAACACGAGGAAGATCAAGACCAAGGCCGAGAAGCGCGGCGGCGAATATATCGTCTCGGGCCAGAAGGTCTGGATCTCGAGCGCGCAGGTCGCGGAAAAGGTTCTGCTTCTCGCCCAGGCAACGGCGGGGCTTACCCTTTTCTATACGGACCTCGACCGCCGGCACGTCGAGGTGCGCGAGATCGAAAAGATGGGCCGCCACGCGGTGGACTCGAACCAGGTCTTCTTCGATGCGCTGCCGGTGCCCGAGGCCGACCGCATCGGCGAGGAGGGCAGGGGCTTCGAGTACATCCTGCACGGCATGAACCCGGAGCGCATCCTGATCGCCGCGGAGCTCGTCGGGCTGGGACGCTGCGCGGTGACCCGCGCCGCCGCGTACGCGAAGGAGCGCATCGTGTTCGACCGGCCGATCGGCCAGAACCAGGCGATCCAGCATCCGCTCGCCGCGAACTGGATGGCGCTCGAGGCGGCGAACCTGATGGCCTTCAAGGCGGCGTGGCTCTACGACTCCGGAAAGCCCTGCGGCGCCGAGGCCAACGCGGCGAAGTACCTCGCGGGCGAGGCCTGCTTCGACGCCTGCCAGCAGGCGGTGATGACGCACGGCGGCTTCGGCTACGCGCGCGAGTACCACGTCGAGCGCTACCTGCGCGAATCGTTCGTCGGGCGCATCGCCCCGGTGAGCCGCGAGCTCATCCTGTGCTTCATCGCCGAGCGCGTGCTCGGCCTGCCCAAGTCCTATTGAGGGGTATGGCCGGGCCCGAGTCGCGCTTCCTGGTGCCGCCGGTCTATTTCCTGGTGGCGCTCCTGCTCATGGGGTTCTTCCACCGCGTCGCCCCCTGGGTGCAGGTCCTCGACGTGCCCTACCGCTACGCCGGCATCGTGCTCATGGGACTCGCCTTGTGCCTCATCGCCTGGGCGGCGTTCCTCTTTCGCCGCGCCGGAACCAGCATCCGGCCGTTCCTGCCTTCGAGCGCTCTGGTGCTCGAGGGGCCCTACAAGTTCACGCGCAACCCGATGTA
>Ga0247825_10001530_pt1 | contig 15197 bp, 15 predicted proteins | sample 13C_Vanillin_Day_FD_194413 | JGI IMG/M metagenome (GOLD analysis project Ga0247825, IMG submission 194413) | Soil microbial communities from agricultural site in Penn Yan, New York, United States - 13C_Vanillin_Day48 | ecosystem: Environmental > Terrestrial > Soil > Agricultural land | place... | reverse complement strand
CCGCCGAGGTGCTGCGCGGTGCCCGGGCTGGAGGAGGCGAACTCGTACTTGCCCGGGTTCTTCTTGAGTAGCGCGATCAGCTCGCCAAAGCTCGCCACCGGGACCGACGGGTGCACGACGAACACGTACGGCGTGCTGCCGATCAGGCCCACCGGCGTGAGCTCGCTCTCGCTGTAGGGAAGGTTGTCGTAGAGCGCGGCAGCGGTGCCGTAAGTGCTCGGCACCATGATCAGCGTGTGGCCGTCGGGCGCCGACTTGGCGACCGCGCCCGCGGCGATCGAGCCGCTCGCGCCCGGCCGGTTTTCCACCACGAACGGCTTGCCGGTCTGCACCGCGAGCTCCTGCGCCGCGAGCCGCCCCATCACGTCGGTCGTTCCGCCCGGCGGAAATCCCACCAGGATCTTCACCGGCTGGCTGGGATAGCCCTGCGCGAACGCAGACGCGAACCACGCAAGCGAGATCAGAGCCGCGCCGAGCGCCGCCAAAGTCTTTCTCATGAATTTTTCTCCTTGAGATTGTGGGGCGACCAGCCATAGGCCTTGGCGCAGGCGCCGCCCATCAGCATGGCACGCTCGCTCGCGCTCAGGCGGTCGGTCTTGAGAAACGGCTCGACCGCCTGCTCGTAGTTCACCACCGCGAAGGCGCGCGTCCAGTCGGTGCCCCACAGGCAGCGCTCGACGCCCCAGGCATCGATCAGGCGCCGAATCGGATCCCAGATGTCGGGAAACGGATAGGGCTTGTTCGAGAGCGTGCAGGCGCCGCTCACCTTGATCAGCGCGTTGGGGCGCTTCGCGAGCGCGAGCACCTTCGGCAGGTCGGCCCAGGGCTCGGCCGCCAAACCGTCGCGGGTGCGCGGCTGCTGGATCGCCATGTGGTCGATGATGAAGCGGGTGTTCGGATGGCGGTCGATGAGCGTGGTGCCGGCCTCGAGGTTTCCCCAGAACAGCACGTTCACCGGAAAGCCGTGCCGCGCGGCCTCGCGAGCGATGCGATCGAGGCCCGGATCGTCCGGCCGCAGGCCGGCTTCGCGCGTGGTCATCATGATGCGCACCGCGACCGCGCCCGGCTGCTTCTTCCACTCGGCGATGACCTCGCCGACCTTCGGATCGGCGGGATTGACCGGCTTGATGATCGCGAAGCGTCCGGGGTGCTTGCGCTGCACCTCGACCGCGTAGCTCGCGTCGTACTGGTAGAGCGAGAACGCCGAGATGAAGATCGCGCCGTCGACGCCGACCTTGTCCATCGCGGCGACCATCTCGTCGCCGGTGACGTGGGGAGGCCAGTTCGGCACGCTGTGCCAGGGGCGCTTGGGCGTGTTCGCTTCGTAAGCGTGGACCTGCGAGTCGATGATGGGCATGGGTGGTAATTTACCGCACGCATGTTCAGGGACGGGCCTCTAACTCGCAGGGCGCCGGAAACGATCCGTTACGGCACCGGCCGCTGCCCGCTCGGGGCGCTGCTCGTGGCATCGAGCGAACGGGGAATCGTGACGATCATGGTGCGGGAAACGCAGGCGCGGCTGATCCGCGACCTCGGCGCCCGGTTTCCCAAGGCAAACCTGGTGCGCGACGAAAAAGGCAGCAAGGCCACGGTGGCGAAGGTCAGCCGCTACATCGCGGCGCCGTTCCGGCCTTTCGCGCTGCCGCTCGATATCCGCGGCACCGATCTGCAGCAGCGCGTTTGGCGCGAGGTGCGCAAGATCCCGTTCGGCGGGACCTCCACCTACTCGAATATCGCCGAGGCGATCGGCGCGCCTAAGGCGATCCGCGCGGTCGCGCAGTCCTGCTCACGCAGCTGGTTCGCGTTCGCCGTCCCGTGCCACCGAGTGCTGCACAAGGGCGGTGACACGGCGCAGAACCGCCGCGCCGGCCGTCAGTACGACTGGGTCGACTACGAGGCGAAGCTCGCCGCGAAAGCCCTAGACTCACGGGGATGACAACACGCCCGCAGATCCTCCTTTGGACCCAATCGCCCGCGCCCTACGTCGAAGCCATCGAGGCTGCCGGCCTGGCGGATCGGGTCGTCATCCATACGCTTGCCCCCGGCGCGAAACCGTCCGCCGAGCAGCTGGAACAGGCCGAGGTCCTCATGGCCTATAACATTCCAGCGGGCGTGCTGGGCGCCATGCCGAAGCTGCGCTGGGCGCAGGCGATGATGGCGGGCGTCGAGAACTGGATCGCGCTGCCGGACCTGCCGCCCTCGCTCATGCTGACCTGCGCGCGCGGAACCCACGAGGAGTCGATGCCGGAAAACATCATCGGTGCGCTGCTCTACGTCGCGAAACCCTATGCCGCCGCGGCGGAGAACCAGAAGAGCGCGAAGTGGGTGCGCATGGTGCCCGAGCCCCTCACCGGCAAGACGCTCGGCATCCTCGGCGTCGGCGTGATCGGCCAGAAGGTGGCGCGCATCGCCTCGACGCTCGGCATGCGCGTGATCGGCACGCGTCGCCGGCCCGCGCCGGTGCCCGGCGTGGAACGCGTGCTGCCGCCGGAGCGCACGCACGAAGTCCTGGCGGAATCGGACTTCGTGCTCCTCCTCCTTCCCGCAACCCGGGAAACCGAGAATTTCATCGATGCGGCTCGGCTCCGGCAGATGAAGCCGGGCGCCTGGCTGCTGAACTTCGGACGCGGTCAGCTCGTCAAGGACGACGACCTGGTCGCGGCGGTCAAGGAGAAGCGCATCGCGGGCGCCGTGCTCGACGTCTATCGCCAGGAGCCGCTTCCGGCCGAGCATCCGTTCTGGACCACGAAGGGCATCGTCGTCCTGCCGCACCTCGGCGGGCCGCACCCGCAGCGCGACAGGTTCGTCGCGCGCCTCTTCGTCGACAACCTGGCACGCTTCCTCGACGGCAAGCCGCTGAGGGAAGTCGTCGACCGGGAGCTCGGGTACTGACCTTACACGCCCGGTAGCGAAAAGACGGTTACCGGCTGGGCGAAGCCGCGCACGGCGATGTCGCCGACGGCCACGAGCTGCGCCTCGGGCAGCGCCCTTGCGGTGGTGGCGGAAACAAGGAGCGAGGTGCCGTATTCCTTGCAAAGCGCCTCGAGGCGGGCGGCGAGGTTGACCGCGTCGCCGTGCACGGTGTAGCTCTGGCGCCCGCCGCCGCCGACGTTGCCGGCGACCAGCGAGCCGGTGTTGATGCCGATGCGCACCCGGATGCGCTCGCCGGCGAATTCACGCTGCGCGACGCAGGCCAGGATCGCGCGGGCCGACTCGAACGCGTTGCGCGCGTGCGCCGCGTCCTCCACCGGCACGTTGAAGGTCGCGAGCACGGCGTCGCCCTGGAACTGCGTGACGATGCCGTTGTGCGCGCCGATGATGCGCGTCACCTCGTCGAAGTAGGCGTTCAGGATCTCGACCGTGCGCGCGGCGCCCGCGCGCTGGGTCATGCCGGTAAACCCGGCGATGTCGGAGAACAGCACGGTGGCCTCGCGCTCGACCGGCGCGAGCGCTCCGCGTCCCGCGATCATGGCGTTCACGATCGTCTGCGGCACGAAGCGCCCGAAGATGCCCGACAGGGTGGTGCGATCCCGCTCCGCCTCGAGCTGCCGTCTCAACGTGACGCGCGCGCGCCACATGACGACGGCAATCAGGAAAGCAACCACCGCGAGCAGCACCGCCTCCTGGACCCGGCCGCTGAGCCCGCCGAACCTGGGATCGAGCACGATCTCGGTGATCTGCTCGGCCGTCGGGTTGTTCGGGATCTCGGTCCAGTTGCGCACGCCGTCGACCGTGCTCGCCGCATGCGAGTAGGCGAGCAGCCAGCCGAGCGCACCGACGATGCCGGTCCACATCACCATCGCGGGCGAGAAGCTGAACGCCGCCACGCCGAGGATCACGAAGTAGAACGGGAACACCGGCGCGCGGAAGATCATGACCGCCGGCAGGCCGGCGGCGGACTGGTAGAGCGGCTGCGTCGCCACCAGCCACGACACGATGGCGATGTCGAGCGTGATGAAGACGTACTTGGTCCAGCGCCGGTCGAAGCGCGTGCCGATGAGCGCGTAATGCGCCAGGCCGAGCGCCGCGAACAGGGACAGCACCAGAATGTAGCCAAGCGCCCGCGTCGGGTCGTCCGCGCGCGTGCCGATCAGCCACACGCCCATCAGAACCAGCGCCGCGATGCGGCCGATGCTCGCGAGCTTGAGCCCGCTCTGCTCGGCGCGCAGGAACATTTCCCCCGCGTCGCTCGTGCTATTCAAACGGAATCGCCATCCGGCTAACCCCAGATCGCGCGAGCGGCCGCGGCGCATAGGCTGAGCTTCGCGCGCTCGTCGGCCTCGGTCACCGGATTGCCGCCCATGGTGCTGGCGAAGCCGCACTGCGGGCTGAGCGCGAGGCGCGCGGGGTCGACGTACTTGGCCGCTTCCTCGGCGCGGCGCTTGAGCGCGTCCAGCTTCTCCAGCGCCGGCGTCTTCGAGCTGACCAGTCCCAGCACGATGCCCTTGTCCTTCGGCACGAAGCGCAACGGGTCGAAGCCGCCGGCGCGCGGCGTGTCGAATTCCAGCAGGAAGTGGTTGACCCGGGTGCGGCCGAAGAAGCGCTCGGCCACCGAGTCGTAGCCGCCCTCGGAGAGGTACATCCCCTTGTAGTTGCCGCGGCAGACGTGCACGCCCACGGTGATGCCGGCCGGCTTGGCTTTCACTGCCTGGTTGATGGCTTCGATGTACAGGTCGACCAGCTGGTCGGGGTTTCCGCCCGCGCTCTTCACTTTGGCGCGCGCCGCCGGATCGCAAAGGATGGCGATCGCCACTTCGTCGATCTGCACGTACCTGCAGCCGGCCGCGGCGAGCTCGGCGATTTCCTGCTGATAGACCTTGCCCAGGTCGGCGAAGAACGCGGCCGCGTCGTCGTACGCCTTCGGATCGGCCCAGTCGGTGAAGCGATAGAAATGCATGGTGGACGGCGAAGGCATGGTGATCTTCGCGGTGCGCTTCGTAAGCCCGGACACGAACGCGAACTCGTCGGCGGTGATCGGCGAGCGCCGCGAGACTTTTCCTTCCACGTAGGGCGCGGTGAAGTGCGACTCGTGCCCGTGCTCGTCGTGGAACTGGAACACCGCGTCCCTGACCACCAGGCCCTGCGTCAGGCGGACGAATTTCTCCCAGTAGGAGATGCGCCGGAATTCGCCGTCGGTCACCACCTGCAGGCCGCAGTCCTCCTGCAGCATCACCACCTCGCGGATCGCCTCGTCCTGCCTGGCGCGGAACTCGGCGTCCGGGATCGCCTTGGCAGCGTGCTGGCGAAACGCCTCGCGCAGCTTTTTAGGGCGCAGCAGGCTGCCGATGTGGTCCGCTCGCGCGGGCGGTTGTCCCGGAACCATGTCTTGCTCGAAATCGATTCTAGGCCGTCCTTGGCTCAAACTTCCGGGAACGGCCGCAAGTTGCAGCGCGTCCAATGCCATCAAGCGTAAAGGAACGGACATGCTCAAAGGCAAGACTGCGCTGGTGACGGGGTCGTCGTCGGGGATCGGGCTCGGGATCGCGACCCGGCTGGCGGCCGAGGGCGCCAACCTCGTGTTGAATGGCTTCGGCGACCCCGGCGACATTGAACGGCTACGCGCGCAGCTCGCCGCGGCGCACGGCGTGGCCGTCGTCTACGACGGTGCCGACATGACCAAACCCGAGGCGATCGCCGCGATGCTGCGCAACGCGATCGCGCGCTTTGGCGCGGTCGATATCCTCGTCAATAACGCCGGCATCCAGCATGTCGCGCCGGTGGACGAGTTCCCGCTGGACAAGTGGGACGCGATCATCGCGATCAATCTGTCTTCGTCCTTCCATACGGTGCGCGCGGCGCTGCCGGCGATGAAGGCCAGGCGCTGGGGGCGCATCGTCAATATCGCCTCGGCGCACGCGCTGGTGGCGAGCCCGTTCAAGTCGGCCTACGTCGCGGCGAAGCACGGGGTCGCGGGCTTTACCAAGACCGTGGCGCTCGAGGTGGCGGAGCACGGGATCACGGTGAACGCCATCTGCCCGGGCTACGTGCTTACGCCGCTCGTGGAAAAGCAGATCCCGGATACCGCGAAGGCGCGCGGCATTTCGGAGGAGGCCGTGAAGCGCGATGTGCTCCTGGCTGCGCAGCCGACGAAGAAGTTCGTCAGCGTCGAGGAGATCGCGGGCCTCGCCGCATTCCTCTGCTCGCAGGAGGCGAGCTCGATCACGGGAGCGGTGTTGTCCATGGACGGCGGCTGGACCGCGCAATAGTGGCGACGCTTCCGGGTCAGGTGGTGCTGGTGCTGCAGGGCGGCGGCGCGCTGGGCGCGTACCAGGTCGGCGTCTACGAGGCGCTGCACGCGGCGGGCATCGAGCCCGACTGGGTCATTGGCACGTCGATCGGCGCGATCAACGGCGCCATCATCGCGGGCAACAGGCCCGAGGACCGTGTCGCGCGGCTGCGTGAGCTCTGGCGGCGCTTTGAACAGCGCCCCCAGCTGCAGGCGTTGCAGTATTTCTCCACGCTGGTGGGCGGCATACCGGGATTCTTCTCGCCGCGGCTGCCGGCGTGGGGCGGCTGGCAGGCCAGGGTCGGGCTCGACGCGGCCTCGTACTACGACACCGCGCCGCTTCGCGAGACCCTCGCTTCGCTGATCGACCTCGCGGTGCTCAACGCGGCGCATCCGCGCCTGACCGTCGGAGCGGTGAACGTGAAGAGCGGCGAGCTGCGCTACTTCGACAGCCGCGACGGCGCTCTCGGCCTCGACGAGGTGATGGCCTCAGCGGCGCTGCCGCCCGGGTTCCCGGCGATCCGGGTCGACGGCGAAGCCTACTGGGACGGGGGCCTGTACTCCAACACGCCGCTCGAAGCGGTGCTCGACGACAACCCGAGGCGCGACTCGGTGATTTTCGGCGTCAACGTCTGGCAGCCCACCGGCCACGAGCCCGAGTCGCTCTGGCAGGTCATGGCGCGGGAGAAGGACATCCGGTACGCGAGCCGCGACGACGGCAACATCGCGCGCCAGAAGCAGATCCACCGGCTGCGCCACGTGATCCGCGAGCTTTCGAACAAGCTTTCGCCCGAAAAACAGGACACGCCGGAATGCCGCGCGCTCGCGTCCTGGGGCTGCGGCACCACCATGCACGTCGTGCGCCTGCTGGCGCCGGCGCTCGAGGGCGAGGATTACATGAAGGACCTCGACTTCAGCGCCGCGGGGATCGAGTTTCGCTGCGCGGCGGGCTTCAAGGATGCCCAGAGAATGATCGCCCGCGCGCCGTGGAAACGGCCCGTCGATCCAATGGAAGGCGTGATCGTGCACGAACTCTCCGCCCGCAAAGGCGATTAGAGCGGGAACGCCCGGCGCCGACGCAACATCTGATGACGTCAACACACCGGGAGGCGTCATGAGATTCAAACCCTTGGCCGCTGTGACGGCCATTTCGACCATCGCCATTGCCATGCTGATCGGCGCTCAGGCCGAGGAGGGCAGGGACGGCAAGCGGCTCGCGGAGAACGATCGCGCAATCAAGGCGCACGCGGAACGGCTGCTCGAGCAAGGCCGCAACATATTCCGCTTCGATACCTACGGCTCCGAGGCGTTCTTCGGCGATGCCTTGCAGCTTCACCGGGCCATCGCCGGCGCGAAGAACGGCGGCGTCGGGCCGGGCGTGAGCCCGAGGACCGCGCTGACGGTAGGCCTCAAGGTGGATGCCGAGGCTTTGCCGGCGGACCTGAAAGCGCACCTCAAGGCGGGCCGGGTCGACCTCGACGATCCAGCCACCACGCTCGCCCTGCTCAAGCTCAATGCGGTGGTGGGGCTGACCGGCAGGTTCGATGATGCCGGCAGGATCACCTCGCTGGGGACCCAATGCGCGCTATGCCACTCGAACGTCGACGACTCTTTCGCGCCCGGGATCGGCAAGCGCCTGGACGGCTGGGCCAACCGCGACCTGAATGTCGGCGCCATCGTCGCGCTTGCCCCGAATCTCACGCCTTTCACCGATCTGCTGCGCGTCGACGAGGCCACGGTGAGGAAAGTGCTGCTGAGCTGGGGCCCGGGACGCTATGACGCGTGGCTGGACAAGGACGGCAAGGCCTTCAGGCCGGATGGAAGACAGGCGGGCACGCTTATTCCGCCGGCCTTCGGTCTCGCCGGGGTGAACCTGCACACCTGGACCGGCTCGGGCTCGGTGCCGTATTGGAACGCGTACGTCGCGGTGACGCAGCAGCACGGTTCGGGCACCTTCTTCGACCCGCGGCTGGGCAACATCGACCAGTTTCCGGTCTCGGCGGAAAGCGGGTCCTTCAATACGCGCGGGGTCCCGGACCAGGTCACGTCCAAGCTGGCGGCGCTTCATTTCTACCAGCTCGCGATCCCGGCGCCGAAGCCGCCCAAAGGCAGTTTCGACGAGGGGGCCGCGGCGCGCGGCAAAGAGGTCTTCAACGGCCGGGCGCAGTGCTCGTCCTGCCACGTTCCGCCGCTATTCACCGAGCCGGGGCACAACTTGCATACCCCGGCGGAAATGGGGATCGACTCATTCCAGGCCGACCGATCGCCCACGCTGATGTACCGCACTGCCCCGCTAGCCGGCCTTTGGACGCACCAGAAGGGCGGCTTCTACCACGATGGGCGCTTCGCTACGCTCGCGGCGGTGGTCGACCATTACGACCGCACCTTCCGGCTCGGGCTGACCGACGGAGAGAAAAGCGAGCTGGTCGAGTACCTGAAGTCGCTATAGAGGGAACATCAGGCGGCGCCAACATTGATCGGACAGTCGTGGCGAATCACCTGCTCGACGCGCAGGCGCCGATGGGCGCCGTCGGGGAAATCCCATTCGATGGCCTGACCGGCCGACAGGCCAAGCAACGCGGTCCCGACCGGCGCGAGAATGGAAACGCAGCAGGCGCAGCCGCCGGCCTGCTGCGGGTAGACCAGGTTCAGGTGCTGATGCACGCCGGTGATCTCGTCAGTGTAAAAAACCTGCGTGTTCATCGTGACGGCACGCGCCAGCACCGCAGCTTTGGGCGACACTACCTTTGCGCGGTCGATCTCGCGCAGCAGTGCCGCGTGAGGCCTGAGATGCACGAGCCGCCTGCGGTCTTCCTCGGTGATGAGAATCGGAGAGTCCAGGCTCGGGCGCGCGACGTCGTCCGCCATCGCCTTGCGCAGCAGGTTGCGCGCCCGAAAATAGCGCGTGCGTACAGTGATTTCGGGAATTCCAAGCGCAACTGCGGTTTCCTCGACGGTGAGCTCCTCGATGGCGCGCATCAGGAAGACCGTCCGGAACGCTTCGGGTAGCGCGCCGATTCGCGCTTCGAGCAACTGACGCATTTCACCGCGATGCGCGCTCGCCTCGGGCCCTGCCTGCCCGGACACCACTTCATCGGGTTCCACGTCCATTCGCGTCGACGTCTTCGCATTGTGGCGCCGCCGCATCAACGCCTCGTTCGCCGTGATCCGCACGAGCCAGGTGGAGAGCTTGGATTCGCCGCGGAACGTTCCCAGCGCCCGATAGGCCTGCAGGCAGGCTTCCTGGACGGCATCTTCCGCCTCGGCATCGTCGCGCAGGATGGCGCGCGCCGTTCGGAAAAGCATTCGGTGGTGCGTGCGCATCAGCGTTTTGAGCGCGCACATGTCGCCCCGCAAGGTTCTGGCGACGAGTTCGGTTTCGGTCAAAGCGATCTCCACTCAACTGCGGCAAACAACAAGCTGGGTAAAGCGAAGTCGGTCCCGGAAAGCCGGCGGGCGGCTACCGGGCCGCGGTATGGAAGGCGAGGACGCCTGGCGGAGCGAGATCGGGGAACTGGAGGGGATGCGCTTTCATTCCTGGTCCACCATAGCACTGAAAGCAAAGGAGAACAATCGCCGTAACCACGACCGGGAACGAACTCGGCCCGGCTCGCATCTTATGCGCGCAATGGTCGACGTGGAGAAGCCGAGAACGCGGGTCGCCATCATCATGCAGCGTCGCGCCATCGACAGCCGGTGGCAAAGCGAGGTGTGGGAGGCGGTAGGCGTGGTGCCGGACTATCAGGGCAAGTCCGAGCCGCGCATGATCGTGGAAGAACCGGACACCACTCAATGGCTGTACCCGGGCTTTGATATTTCCCTGCAGCGCTCGGAAGCCGAAGGCTATTTCCATAATGTGTCGACGGTTGCGCCGAATGTATTCGTGTTGTGGCGCATGCAAGAAACCGGGGCGGCGCCGCACTACATAACCGTCAGCTATGACGAGGCGAGCCGCTGGATGGACGGCGGCGCCCAGGTCGATGCCGTCCCGATGCCGGCGGCAATGCGTGACTGGGTGCGTGCATTTGTCGAGCAGCACTACCGACCCGAGCCGAAGAAACGCATGCGGCCTCAGTCGTTTCTTTCGCCGCAGGACCGCGGACGCAACTGATGTCCACAGACGACCCGAGCTTCCTGCGTCGCTGGTCGCGCCTCAAGCGGCAGGCCGCGGTGGAACCGGAGGTCTCCGCGCCGCCGCCCGAGCTGCCGCCGGTCGAGAGCCTGAATTTCGACTCCGATTTCGGGGCGTTCATGCATGCCAAGGTCGACGCGGGTATTCGGCGAGCCGCGCTGAAGACGCTGTTCCGCAATCCGCGCTTCAACGTCATGGACGGCCTCGACGTCTACATCGACGACTACAGCATAGAGGACCCGATTCCGCCGGCCGTGCTTGCGCAGCTCGAGCACGCCAGAACCACGCTGTTCGGGCCACAGGCCGAAGCGGAAACCGAGCCGGAAAAGGACACGGGAACGCCGGCAGCCGAGCTTTCATCGAATGGGTCGCTTGATTCCGAACCCGGACCTTAGCTGGAGCCTGCAGCCATGACCGAATGCACGAAGCGACTTTCCCGACGCAATTTCCTGCTGGCCGTTGGCGCCGGCGGCGCGGCAACCGCCGCGGCGATCATGGTCCGGGATGTGCCGCAGGCGCCGCCACTGTCCGGCCGCGGCAGGCGCGCGACCCGCGGCTATCACGCATCCGCGCACGTCAACACCTACTACCGCACCACAAAGATCTGAGGAGTTCGTCATGCTGCTGACCCGGAAAGCCAGCTCTGAAGCCGCCCCGAAGTCGCGCCTGACGCGCGGGCTCTCCGCGGCGCTGGCCCAGAAAACCGTCGACCGCCGCGCCTTCCTCAAGCGCTCGGGCCTGACGGTGGGCGCCGGCGCCGTGGCGTCGCAGCTACCCTTCAGCATGCTCGGCAAGGCCGAGGCCCAGAGCGCCGGCGCCGGCAATGTCGAAACCAGGCGCACGGTATGCACGCATTGCTCCGTCGGCTGCGCGGTCGACGCGGTGGTCGAGAACGGGGTGTGGGTGCGCCAGGAACCGGTGTTCGATTCCCCTTTCAACCTGGGCGCGCACTGTGCCAAGGGCGCCTCGATCCGCGAGCACGGCAACACGCACGACTCGCATCGCCTGAAGACGCCGATGAAGCTCGAGGGCGGCAAGTGGAAGCGGGTGAGCTGGGACCAGGCGCTTTCCGAAGTTTCACAAAAACTTCTGGAAATCAGGAAACAGAGCGGAGCGGACGCGACCTTCTGGATCGGCTCCTCGAAGCACAACAACGAGCAGTCGTACCTGCTGTGCAAGTTCGTGCGCCTGTTCGGCACCAATAACACCGACCACCAGGCGCGCATCTGCCACTCGACCACGGTCGCCGGCATTGCCAACACCTGGGGCTACGGGGCGATGACCAATTCGTACAACGACGAGATGAACTCGAAGTCGCTGCTGTTCTTCGGCTCGAACGCGGCGGAGGCGCACCCGGTGTCGATGCTGCACACGCTCCACGCCAAGGAGAACGGCTGCAAGATCATCGTCGCCGACCCGCGTTTTACGCGCACCGCGGCCAAGGCGGACAAGTACGTGCGCGTGCGCTCCGGTACCGACGTTGCCTTCCTGTTCGGCCTGCTCTATCACGTGTTCAACAACGGCTGGGAAGACAAGAAGTACATCCACGACCGGGTCTATGGCATGGACAAGGTCAAGCAGGAGGTGATGGCCAAGTACACGCCGAAGGCGGTCGAGGAAGTCACCGGCGTGCCGGAGAGTGAGATGTACGCGGTGGCCAAGATCCTGGCCGAGAACCGGCCGGGCATGATCGTCTGGTCGATGGGACAAACCCAGCACACCAACGGCAACGCCGGCGTGCGGGCGAACGCGGTGCTCATGCTCGCGCTCGGCAACGTCGGCAAAGCCGGCGGCGGCTGCAACATCTACCGCGGCCACGACAACGTGCAGGGCGCGACCGACATCGGCCCCAACCCCGACTCGCTGCCGGGTTACTACGGCGTGGCGCCGGGCGCTTACGAGCACTGGGCGCGAGTGTGGAACGTCGACCTGAAATGGCTCGAATCGCAATTCCCCCCGAACACGATGTACAAGCCCGGCCTCACCGTATCGCGCTGGATCGACGCGGTAACTGAGAAAAACGACAACATCGACCAGGGCCCGAACCTGCGGGCGGTGGTCTACTGGGGCCACGCCCCCAACTCGCAGAGCCGAGGCCTGGAGATGGCCGAGGCGATGAAGAAGCTCGACCTCCTGGTGGTGATCGACCCGTATCCCTCGGCGACCGCGGCGATGTTCGCAATGGTGCGCAAGGATGGCGCCTACCTGCTGCCGGCGGCGACCCAGCTCGAGGGCCCGGGCAGCGTGACCGCATCCAACCGCTCGCTGCAATGGCGCGAGAAGGTGATCGACCCGTTATTCGAGTCGCGCACCGATCAGATGATCATGTACCAGCTCGCGCAAAAGCTCGGCTTCGCCGACCAGCTCCTGGGCAAGAGGGACGGCAAGCAGAACATCAGGCTCACCAAGGCCAAGGGTGGCATGGAAGAGCCCGACGTCGAGGACATCACGCGCGAGTTCAACCGCGGCTGCTGGACCATCGGCTACACCGGCCAGTCGCCCGAGCGGCTGCAGGCGCACATGCGCAACATGCACGTCTTCGACGTGAAGACGCTGAAGGCGCGGGGCGGCAGGGACGCGAAGACCGGCTACGACCTCACCGGCGACTACTACGGCCTGCCCTGGCCGTGCTACGGCACGGCGGCGATCAAGCATCCCGGCTCGGCGAACCTGTACGACACCACGCGCCACGTAATGGACGGCGGCAATACCTTCCGCGCCAACTTCGGGATCGAGAAGGACGGCGTCAACCTGCTGGCCGAGGACGGCGTGTGCTCGAAGGGCTCTGAGATCACCACCGGCTATCCGGAGTTTGATCACGTGCTGCTGAAAAAGCTCGGTTGGTGGGACGAGCTCACCGCGGAGGAAAAGGCCGAGGCCGAGGGCAGGAACTGGAAGACCGACCTCTCGGGCGGCATCCAGCGCGTGGCGATGAAGCACGGCTGCTCACCCTACGGCAACGCCAAGGCGCGCGCTGTCGTGTGGAACTTCCCCGATGGCGTACCGCTGCACCGCGAGCCGCTGTACTCGCCCAAGCCCGACATGGTGGCGAAGTGGCCGACGCACGACGACGTCAAGACACTGTGGCGGCTGCCGACCCTGTTCAAGACGGTGCAGCAAAAGGCAATCGCCGACAGGGCGTACGAGAAATTCCCGCTGATCCTTACCAGCGGACGGATCGTCGAGTACGAGGGCGGCGGCGACGAAACGCGCTCCAACCCGTGGCTCGCCGAGCTGCAGCAGGATTGCTACATCGAGATCAACCCGAAGGCGGCTGCCGACCGCGGCGTGCGCAACGGCGAATACGTCTGGGTCGGTACGCCTTCGGGCGCCAGGCTGAAGGTGAAAGCGAAGGTCACCGAAGGGGTGGGACCCGACACCTGCTTCATCCCCTTCCACTTCGCCGGCTGGTGGCAGGGGCAGGACATGCTGCCCTACTACCCGGAGGGCGCGGCGCCAATTGTGCGCGGTGAAGCGGTGAACACCGCGACCACCTATGGATATGACCGGGTCACCATGATGCAGGAAACGAAGACGACGCTCTGCCAGGTCGCGAGAGCATAGGGGAAACACCATGGCACGAATGAAATTCCTGTGCGACGCGGAGCGCTGCATCGAGTGCAACGGCTGCGTCACCGCCTGCAAGAACGAGAACGAGGTGCCTTGGGGCGTAAACCGAAGGCGCGTGGTCACCATCAATGACGGCGTGATGGGGGCCGAGAAGTCGATCTCGGTGGCCTGCATGCACTGTTCGGACGCGCCCTGCATGGCGGTGTGCCCGGTGGACTGCTTCTACCGCACCGATGACGGCGTGGTGCTGCACGACAAGGACCTGTGCATCGGCTGCGGCTACTGCTTCTATGCCTGCCCGTTCGGCGCGCCGCAGTTCCCGCAGGCGGGCGCGTTCGGCCAACGCGGCAAGATGGACAAGTGCACGTTTTGCGCCGGCGGCCCCGAGAATGACCAGAGCGCGGCCGAGTTCAAGAAGTACGGCCGCAACCGCCTGTCCGAGGGCAAGCTGCCGGCCTGCGCCGAGATGTGCTCGACCAAGGCGCTGCTGGGCGGCGACGGCGACGTGATCGCCGACATCTACCGCGATCGTGTGGTTCGGCGCGGCAAGGGCTCCGAGGTCTGGGGCTGGGGCACCGCCTACGGCCAGGGCAGGGCGGGCGCCCAGGCACCCGCGAAGGGTGCAACCCGATGATGGTGCGCCTTCTGCTGTTCATCGCCCTGACGGGACTCGCGGCGTGCGGCGATCGCGAGCAGATCGCCGAAGGCCCGCGCTCCTACCAGGGCAAGCCCGACAGCGCACCCTGGAACGAAGGCGATCGCGCCACTTGGGAAGCCGCCATCAAAGCGCGGCAACTGGCGCAGCACGAATACAAACGCATCGAGCAGTGACATGAAAATTCTCATCAGTCTGGGCCTGGCCATCGCGCTGCTGCCGGCGGGCATCGTGTGGGCGGAATATCTGCCGGAGAGGCCGTCTCGAGAAGAGGCGATACAGGCGCAGCGGCAGCAGGAGGATGCGCAGCCGGGCAACAACGCCCCGGTCTGGCGCAACGTTCAGTCTGGTGCGCCGAACGTTACGACCGTCCGGGGAGTCGATATGGAAGTGCTGATCCAGCCGCCGGCGCGTTTTCCGGGCCAGGAGAACATCAGTACGGCGGGCGAGGCATGGCGCCTGTTCCGCAACGGCCCAGTCACCTTCTACGGCGGCTGGCTCGTGGTGCTCACCCTCATCGCGATCCTGGGGTTCTACTTCTGGAAGGGACCGGTCAAGGTGCACGCGCCGCCGACCGGCCGCCTGATCCACCGCTTCAACATCGTCGAGCGCGC
>Ga0247825_10001529_pt1 | contig 15197 bp, 14 predicted proteins | sample 13C_Vanillin_Day_FD_194413 | JGI IMG/M metagenome (GOLD analysis project Ga0247825, IMG submission 194413) | Soil microbial communities from agricultural site in Penn Yan, New York, United States - 13C_Vanillin_Day48 | ecosystem: Environmental > Terrestrial > Soil > Agricultural land | place... | reverse complement strand
GACGCGTGGGCAGCGGGGAAACGAGGGCTGCGGCCCTAGCGCTCAGGCTGACAGGGTGCCCAGCACCCGTCGCGCAATCTCCGCTGCACCGTCCATCCCCTGCGCTCCCAGGAGGAGCACCAGGTCCCCTTCCCCCGCCCCCTCGAGCGCGCGTCGCACCGCGGCTTCGAGCGCTGGCTCATAGCTGAACGCGACACCCTCTTCCTGCAGCACCGCCAGGACGGCTTCGCGCTCCTCGTCCCGCACACGATCGCGAGCACCGGCCTTGTCCTCGCTCGCGGTGACCACCAGCTGGACCGGGCTTCCCACCGAACGGACCGCGCGAGCCAGCGCGGCGGCGAGACGCCGGTTGATGGCCGGCCCGCGCGCGCCGCGGATGCCGAAGGCGACCCGGAGCGACCGGTGAGGAATCGCGCGGACGGTTGCAAACACTGCGTCCACCGATCGGGGATTGCCCACGGTGTCGTCGAGGACCGCGGGTGAGGACCGGTGCACCATCTCCATCCGCCGCCGGATCGGCGCCAGCTCCGCGAGCGATTCCGTGATCCCCGCGGGCGCTCCGCCCGCGAGCAGCGCGACCACGGCCGCCACCGCCGCGTTCGACACCTGATGCACGCCCAGCACCGGCAGCACCAGCGGAATGGCGGTGGGTGCGAGCTCGCCGCCCTCCGCGAGCGGCAGGGGGCGGCGGATCTCGAGCGCGAAGACGGATCCCGCCCCGTCGCATCGGAGCCCGCTCACTCCCACGTCAGCCTCCGGGTCGCCCCGGGCCGAGACACCGATCACCGGACGGATCTCGGCGATTCCTGCCTCCGCGACGAGGTCGCTCACGTGGGCATCGTCGCGGCTCACCACCAACGGGGCACCGGGTTGCAGCATATCGAAGAATCGCGCCTTGGTGTGGAGGTAGTGTTCGGCCGTGCCGTGAAAGTCCAGGTGCTCGTCGGGCACCAGGTTGGTCAGCGCGCCGACCTCGAACGTGAGTCCGGCGACACGCTTGAGCGCGATGCCGTGGGAGGTCACCTCCATCACCGCCGTGGTGACGCCGGCGTCCACCATCTGGCGAAGCGCACGGTGGATCGAGGGCGCGTCCGGCGTCGTCATGCCGGTATCCGCGACCTGACCCCGATGCCGCACGCCGAGTGAGCCGATGACCCCCACCCGCACCCCACTCGCCGCGAGCGCCGACTGCACCAGCAGTGCCGTGGTGGTCTTCCCCAGGGTGCCGGTAATGCCGACCAGGCGAAGCCTGGAGGCTGGATGACCGTACAGCGTGGCGGCCAGGCGAGGCACCGCCCCGCGTGGGTCGGGGGCGACGATGGTGGGAAAGTCGGGCAGCGGTGACGCCGAGCAGGCCGCCACGGCGCCACGGCCCCGGGCCTCGGGGATGAAGCGGATCCCGTCGGTGCGCTCGCCGGGCTGGGCGACGAAGAGATCGCCGGGCTGAATCTGACGCGAGTCCACGGCGACACCGGTGACCTCGACGTCGGCGCCATGAAAAGGACGGCCCAGGGCGGCAGCCAGCTCGGAGAGACGGATCACGGCCTCAGGGTCGGGATCGGAGGAGTTTAGCCTCGGCGGGATGGCCGGTGAAGCCGCCTGCGAGTGCGCCGACGTTTTCGTCCGCGGCCGCGCGGATTCGGTGCACGCGGTCGGACGCATCTCTCCTATCCTCGGCCCATGCGATCACACCGCAGCTTCGTGCCGGTGAGCAGCTGGTCCGACCGCCGTCAGCGCCGCGGGGTAGCGGGGGAGCGTGCGGCGATCGCCTACCTCACGGCCTGTGGCTGGAACGTCGAATCGCACCGATTCCGGCTGGGCCGCCACGATCTCGACCTCGTCGTGCGCAGGGGGCACCTGGTAGCGTTCGTCGAGGTCAAGACGCGGAGGTCCAACGCCTGCGGCTCGGCGCTCGAATCCGTCAGCGCTCTCAAGCGCCACATCCTGGGCAAGGTGGCGATGTCCTGGCGACTACGGCACGGCCGGGCGGAGGACACGTACCGGTTCGACCTCCTGGCCATCCAGGACCTGGGTGGGGGTCGCTACGAGGTGGAGCATGTGGAGGACGCGTGGCGGATGGGGTGGAGTGCGTAGCGCTGACAAGAGTGACCGAAAATCGGCCACAGAAATACTATTGCTTCGGAAGTTGTTCGGTATTAGCTTGGGGTTCGCCTAATGCTGTGTAGCAAAATCAGTCACTTCTTACCAGAGGACACCATGCCCGCTGACGAAACCCGGCTCGAAGCCGACCGCCGAAAGGCGCTCGGTCTGGCCATCTCCCAGATCGAGAAGCAGCTCGGCAAGGGGTCCATCATGCGCATGGGCGCCGACACCGCCCGGGTCAAAGTCCCCGCCATTCCCACCGGCGCCATCAACCTCGATGCCGCCACCGGCATCGGGGGCGTGCCCCGGGGCCGGATCACCGAGATCTATGGCCCCGAGTCCTCGGGCAAGACCACCTTGACCCTCCACCTCGCGGCCAACGTCCAGCGGATGGGCGGCGTCGCCGCCTACGTGGATGCGGAGCACGCGCTCGACATCGACTACGCCAAGAAGCTCGGCGTCAACGTCGAGGAGCTCCTTGTCTCCCAGCCCGACACCGGCGAGCAGGCGCTCGAGATCGTGGACATCCTGGTCCGCTCCGGTGCGGTGGACCTCGTGGTCATCGACTCGGTCGCGGCGCTGGTGCCCAAGGCCGAGATCGAGGGCGAGATGGGCGACTCGATCATGGGCGTGCAGGCCCGGCTCATGAGCCAGGCGCTCCGCAAGCTCGCCGGCGCCATCAACCGCTCCAACACCTCCGTCGTCTTCATCAACCAGCTCCGCGAGAAGATCGGCGTCATGTTCGGCAACCCGGAGACCACCACCGGCGGCAAGGCGCTCAAGTTCTACGCCTCGCTCCGGCTCGACATCCGGCGCATCGGGCCCGTCAAGGAGCGAGAGACGGTCATCGGCAACCACGTCCGCGTGAAGGTGGTGAAGAACAAGGTCGCCCCGCCGTTCCGGCAGGCGGAGTTCGACATCATGTTCGACGAGGGGATCAGTCACAGCTCGCTGCTGGTCGACCTCGCCTCCGAAGCCAACATCATCCAGAAGTCGGGTGCCTGGTACTCGTACAACGACCAGCGCATCGGCCAGGGCCGGGAAAACGCCAAGCTGTTCCTGCGGGACAACCCGCCGCTCATGACCGAGATCGAGGGCAAGGTGAAGGAGCTCCTCGGCGTTCGCCCGGTCACCGCGGAGGCCACGGAGGAGTGACGGCACGGCGGATCACCGCCCTGGTGCCCGAGCCCCAGGGCGCCGGCTCCATCCAAATCGAGGTGGACGGGACGCGGTTCGGCTCCGTCGCGCCCGAGGTCGTGGGGGTGGAGCAGCTTCGGGTGGGCCTCGAGCTCGACGAGGCATTGCTCGGCCGCCTCGCGGGCTGCGCGGAGGTGGAGGCCACCTACCGGACGGCGCTCAGGGCGGTAGAGCGGCGCTCGTTCGCCCGAGCGGACCTCGGGCGCCGGCTCCGCCGCAAGGGGCACGCGCCCGAGGCGATCGCGTCGGCGCTCGAGCGCCTGGCCGAGCGCGGGTTCCTCGACGATGCGGCATTCGCCGCCAACTATGTCGAGACCCGCGCCGCGAGAGGTCGGGGTCCGCTGCGCCTCGCGCGGGACCTGGCCGCGATGGGGGTCGAGCGAAGCGTCATCGATCGTGCGCTCGCGGCGCACCGCGAGAGCCCCGATGCCGCCGGCGATGTGCCGCACACCCTGGCGGCCAAGCGCGCCGCCCAGCTCGGCGATCTACCCCGGCACGTGCGCCGGCGCCGGGTCCTCGCCTACCTGGCGCGCCGCGGGTACAGCGGGCGAGAGGTGACCGATATGGTGGGCAGGCTGCTCGCCTAGCGAGCGGCCCCCCTCCCTTATATTCTCTCCCCATGCAGTCGGCCCGTATCCGCCGTCTATTTCTCGACTTCTTCGTCGTCAAGGGGCACCGCGAGGTGCCTTCTTCGTCGTTGGTACCCGCGGACGATCCCACCCTCCTGTTCACCAACGCCGGCATGGTGCAGTTCAAGCGCACCTTCCTCGGCCAGGAGCACCGGGAGTACCCCCGCGCCACGACGTGCCAGAAGTGCGTCCGCGCCGGCGGCAAGCACAACGATCTCGAGCAGGTGGGCCATACCAAGCGACACCACACCTTCTTCGAGATGCTGGGCAACTTCTCCTTCGGCGACTATTTCAAGCGGGACGCGGTCGCGTACGCCTGGGAGTTCGTAACCAGCCCCCAGTGGCTTGGCATCCCCGCCGAGCGGCTCCGGGTGACGGTCCACCATACCGACGACGAGGCGCGCCGGTACTGGCGGGACATTTCCGGTCTCCCCGACCACCGCATCTACGGGTTGGGGGACAAGGACAACTTCTGGCAGATGGGCGACACGGGCCCGTGCGGGCCGTGTAGTGAGATCTATGTGGATCTCGAGTGGGCGGAGGGGCGGACCGGCGGACAGCCGGACGAAGTCATCCCCCAGGCGGAGTTCGAGCGGCTCGCCGAGGAAGGCCGGTTCCTCGAGATCTGGAACCTCGTCTTCATGCAGTTCGACCGCTCGGCTGACGGCACCCTCACACCGCTGCCGAAGCCGTCCGTGGACACGGGCGCGGGACTCGAGCGGATCGCAGCGGTGATGCAGGGCGAGGACGACAACTTCCATACCGACGTCTTCCAGCCGCTGATCGATCGCGTCGGTGAGCTGGTCGGCGTGCCGTACGATCGCAACGCGGAGAACCGCGCGTCCTATCGCGTGCTCGCCGACCACGCCCGGGCGGTGAGCTTCCTGCTGGCGGACGGCGTCTACCCGAGCAACGAGGGGCGGGGCTACGTCCTGCGCCGGATCCTCCGCCGCGCGGTGCGCCATGCCTGGCTGTTGGGCCGTCGGGAGCCCACGCTAGCACTGCTCTCCGACGTGGTCGTTCGGCAGATGGGCGAGATCTATCCGGAGCTGACGGCCAAAGGCGGCTTCATCCACGAGGTCACCGAGACGGAGGAGCGCCGGTTTCTGGAGACCATCGAGGGCGGGCTGGCGCGGCTGGAAGAGATCTTCGCCTCCGGAGCGACCACGATCTCCGGCGAGGACGCGTTCAAGCTCTATGACACCTACGGGTTCCCCATCGATCTCACCCAGATCATCACCGGGGAGCGCGGCGTTGGCGTGGAGCTCGCGGGGTTCGAGCGCGCGCTGGACGAGCAGCGCGAGCGATCGCGTGCGGCGCGTGCCGGGTCCGGCAAGGAGGCGAAGGCGGGCGCCCCGGCCGTCCGCACCGCCAAGCGCGACAAGTGGCGATCGGTCAAGCGCGGGAAGCAGCGCTTCGTCGGCTACGACACGACCGAGGCGGACACGGAGGTCCTCGCTTTCCGCCAGGACGGGCCTCGGGTAGAGCTGGTCCTCAAGGAGAATCCCTTCTACGCCGAGTCGGGCGGCCAGGTCAGCGACATCGGCGGCGTGCGGGGCGAAGGCTGGTCGCTCGCCGTGGACTCGGTGCGCAAGGACCAGAAGGGAACCGTCGTCGGGGGGGAGTTCGGGGAGGCGTTCGAGCCGACCGGCCTCCACGCGGCCGTGGACACCCCTCGCCGCCGGGACATCGAGCGCAACCACAGTGCCACGCACCTGGTCCACCACGTGCTTCGCAAGCTACTCGGCACCCACGTGCGGCAGCAGGGCTCCCTGGTGCAGTCCGACCGGCTTCGCTTCGACTTCTCCCACCACGGTCCCATCGAACCGGCCACCCTGCGCGCGATCGAGGACGAGGTCAACGACCTGGTCCTGGCCAACGACGTGGTCACGACCCGCGAGATGCCGTACACCGACGCGCTGACGCTGGGAGCGATGGCGTTCTTCTCCGAGAAGTACGGCGACGTCGTCCGCGTGGTGCAGATGGGCCCTTCGATCGAGCTCTGCGGCGGCACCCACGTGCGCACCACCGGACAGGTCGGGCCCTTCCGCTTCACGGGCCAGACCGGTGTGGCCGCGGGGGTGCGCCGGATCGAAGCGGTCACCGGCAGCGGCGCGCTCCGCGCGCTCCGGGAGCAGGAGCAGCGGCTCGCACAGGTCGCGGAGACGCTGAAGGCGCAGCCCGAGCACGTGCTCCGCCGGCTGGAGCAGCTGCTGGAGGAGCGGCAGCGCCTGGAGGCTCGTCTCCAGGAGGCACTCCGCACCGGTGGCGGCTCGGCGGTGAGCGGGGACCGCACGACTGTGGACGGCGTGGATCTGACCATCGCCGAGACCACCAGCGACGATCGCGCCGAGGTGGGGCGAATCTCGGATCAGTTCCGTGAGGGCAAGCGGAACGGCGTTCTGGTGCTCTTCAGCACCGGTGGGCGCGGCGGCATCCACGTCGCGCTCACCGACGACCTCGTACGGGCGGGACGCAGTGCCGGCGACCTGGTGAACCGCATCGCCGCGTTCAGCGGCGGCCGGGGCGGCGGCCGTCCCCACTTCGCCTCCGCCGGGGCGGGGGATGCCACCAAGCTACCCCAGGCGCGTGCCGCCACCCGCGAGCTCGTCTCGGCCTGGCTCGGGGGCGGGACGCGCGCTGAAGGGAACGGCGCCTGACGGCTCCCTGGCTGGAGCGGGAGACGGTCGGCGCGCCGGACGCCCTGCGCGAGCGCGTGCTGTCCCATGCCGGTTCCAGTGCAACATCTCCCGAAGCATTGGCCGCCTCAGGCGGTCGAGCCCTCGACCGGGTGCTGGCCCGCGCCGGCGATCGATCGGTGGCGCTCGACCTGCTCGCGGCGGACGCCCTCGTGACCCTGGCTCTCCTGGCCCAGGCCCAACAGGCGCCCGAGCGGCTTGGCACGTTCGCCGCGGCGCTGCTTCGGGACGGGGCTGCCGCCGCGTGATCGATCTCCACTCCCATCTGCTGCCTGGGGTGGACGACGGCTCCCGCTCCGTGGCCCAGTCGGTCAAGGTCATGAAGGAGCAGGTGGCCCGTGGGGTCACCGACATCTGCCTGACTCCTCATTTCCGCGCCGGGGACCTCGCCAAGGTCCCTCCCCAGGTACACGAAGCCGCCTACGCCGCACTGGAGGCGGCGGCGCTGCCGCTGCCCCGACTGCACCGCGGCGCGGAAGTAATGCTCGACCGCCCGCTCCCACCGAAGACGCCCGACGTCCGACGCTTCACGGTCGGCGGCACGCGCTACCTCTTGGTCGAGTTCCCCCGGATGGTCGCCTTCGATACCGTCTGCACCGCGCTGGCGCGGGTGGTGGAGGTCGGGTTGCATCCCCTGCTGGCTCATCCCGAGCGCTATACCTGCTGCAGCCCCGAGGCCGTCGCCCGCTGGCGCGAGATCGGCGCGCGGATGCAGGTGGACGCCACGACCCTGCTCACGCCGCAGTCTCGCGGCCAGCGGGCGCGGGCGCTGGTGATCGCCGGGCTGGCGGACATCGTCGCAGCCGACAATCACGGCGACGAGCGGAGCATCGGGACCGGACGGCAGTTTCTCGAGTCGCAGGACGGCGCTGAGCAGGCGGACCTGCTCACCCGGGTCAATCCGCGGGCCATCCTGGACGACGCGCCGCTCACCCCCGTGCCGCCGCTGGAGCTCCGCCGGAGCTGGGTGCAGAAGATCCGCCACCTCCTGGAGGGAGGGGAGTGACCGCGGCGGCGGTCCGCGCGGGCCTCGAGGCGCTGGCCCGCTCCGCGCTCGACAGCGCGGCCCTGGCCGAGCAGGTGGCGTCGGCCGCGCGGCGCTACGCCGAGACCCTGCGTCAGGGCAGGACGCTGTTCTTCTGCGGCAACGGCGGCAGCGCGGCCGACGCGCAGCACATCGCGACCGAATACGTGGTGCGCTACGCCGTCACGCGCCGTCCTCTGGCCGCGGTCGCGCTCACCACCGACTCCTCGCTGCTGACCGCCGCGGCCAACGACCTCGGCTTCGACCGGGTGTTCGCGCGGCAGGTGGAGGCACTGTGTCGTTCGGGCGACCTGCTGGTGCTCCACAGCACCACCGGCGAGAGCCCGAACCTGCTCGCCGCCGCGCGCGCGGCGCGGGACCGCTCGGTGACCACGGTCGCCTTCCTGGGCCGTGGGGGCGGCGCACTGGCGCCGCTGGTGGACGAGGCGATCGTGGTGCCGTCGGAGGACTCCGGCCGGATCCAGGTGATCCACCTCGCCCTCGAGCATCTGATCGTCGAGCTGGTCGAAGCCGAGCTTACCCGGGGAGCATGATCGCCCTGCACGGGAAGACGGCGTTGGTGACCGGCGGCGGCCGTGGGATCGGACGCGCGGCCGCCGTCATGCTCGCGCGGGCCGGCGCCGATGTGGCGATCGGTTTTCGAAGCCGCGACGTCGAGGCGGACGCCGCGGCGGCGGAGGTGCGGGCGCTGGGGCGCCGCGCCATCGCGGTCGGCGGCGATCTCTCCAGTCCCGGTGCCTCCGTGCACATGGTCGCTCGCGTCGCCGAGACGTTCGGCCGGCTGGACATCTTCGTCGCGAACGCCGGCGTCTGGCCGCCCGAGGACATCCCGCTCGCCAGGCTCACCGCCGAGCGCTGGCGCGACACGATGGCCGCCAATCTCGACGCCGTCTATCACTCCACCCGTGCCGCGCTGGGACTCATGGGACCGGGCGGGCGCATCGTCCTCGTCTCCAGCACCGCCGGCCAGCGGGGCGAAGCGGGCCACGCCGACTACGCCGCGACCAAGGGCGCCCTGATCTCGCTCACCAAGTCGCTCGCGGTCGAGTGCGCCCCCGACATCCTGGTCAACTGCGTGGCGCCCGGCTGGGTGGATACCGAGATGGCGGCGCCCGCCTTCGGCGGCGACGCCAAGTCGCGGATCGCCGCCGCCATCCCGCTGGGCCGGATCCCCACCGCCGAGCAGATCGCCGGACCGATCGTGTTCCTCTGCAGCGATCTCGCCAGCCACATCACCGGCGAGATCCTCAACGTGAACGGGGGCAGCGTCCTCTGCGGATGAGCCGATGATCCACATCCTCTTCACCGGCGGGACCATCTCGATGCAGCGCGACGCCACGGCAGGGGGCAACGTGCCGGCCCATTCGGGCGAGACCCTCATGCGCCTCGCGCCCGGGGTCGAGCGGATCGCGCCGCTGCGGATCGAGGACTGGGCCCGGATGCCCGCGTGTCACTTCGACCCGGCACGGCTGTGGGCTTTGCGCGAGCGGGTGCGGGCGCTGTCGGCTTCGGGCCAGGTGCGCGGGATCGTGATCACCCACGGCACCGACATCCTGGAGGAGACCGCCTATCTCCTCGACCGGACGCTCGATGGCCGGATTCCGGTCGCGATCACCGGCGCCATGCGGACCTCGAGCGACGAGGGATGGGACGGCCCCCGCAACCTCCGGGACGCCGTGACGGTCGCGGCGAGCGCGGCGAGCGCGGGCCGGGGCACGATGGTGGTGTTCGCCGGGCAGGTGTTCGCCGGGCGCACAGCCGCGAAGACTCACGCCACGGATCCCGACGCGTTCTCGGCGCCCCACGGCGGTCCGATCGGTCGAGTGGTGGACGGCGAGGTGAGGTACTCCGCCAAGCCGACCCGCGGAGGGGCCCTCGAGCCGGCGTCGCTCCACGCCCGGGTCGCCCACGTGCCCTCGGTGGTGGGAGACCAGGGGACCATGCTCGACCTCGCGCGCGGCGATCACGACGGCGTGGTGGTCGAAGCGTTCGGCAGCGGGAACATGCCACCCGGCGCGGTGCCCGCCATTCGGCGGTGGATCGAGGAGGAGAAGCCGGTAGTCCTGGCCAGCCGCTGCTGGTGGGGACAGGTGACGCCGGTCTACGCGTTCGAGGGCGGCGGTGCGCGCACCACCGCGATGGGCGCGATACCCGCGGGGCCGCGCACGCCGTCGCAGGCACGCATGGAGCTGGTCATCGCGCTCTCGGCCGGCGTGCCGTACGGGTCGCCGTGAGCTTCCCCGCGTCCGTACCGGTGCCCGAGGAGATTGTGGAGATCGCCCGTGTGCTGGAGCGCGCGGGCCACGAAGCGTGGTGCGTCGGCGGCGCGTTGCGGGACACCCTCCTCGGCGATCCTCACTCCGATTTCGACCTCGCCACCTCGGCGCAGCCACAGGATGTGCAGCGGCTCTTCCGGCGCACCGCCCCGATCGGAGTGGAGCACGGCACGGTCGGCGTGATCGACCGGACGCACGTGATGCACGAGGTCACCACCTTCCGGCGCGACGTCCGCACCGACGGGCGCCATGCCGTGGTCGAGTACGGCGCTTCCCTCGACGAGGATCTCGCCCGCCGCGACTTCACCGTCAACGCCATCGCCTATCACCCGCTGCGGCACGAGTGGCGCGACCCGCACGGGGGCGAGCGCGATCTCGAGGCCCGGGTTATCCGAGCGGTGGGAGATCCTGCCGCGCGCTTCCGGGAGGATTACCTCCGTATCCTGCGCGCCATCCGATTCGCCGCCCGCTTCGATTTCGCGATCGATCCGGCGACCTGGACCGCCGCGCGAGACGCTGCCGGCGGGCTCGCCCGGCTCTCGGCCGAGCGGGTCCGAGACGAGTGGTTCAAGGGGGTGCGCACGGCGAAGGACCTGCGGACGCTGGTGCGGCTCTGGCACGAATCGGGTGCCGCGGCGGTCTGGCTGCCCGAGCTGGAGACATCAGCCGACTGGGTCCCCGCGCCGGAGCGCTCGCCGCCCCCGCGGGATCCGGTGCTGGTCACCGCGCTGCTCGCGAGCGATCCGGACGGTCTGCTCCGCCGGCTGCGCAGCTCCAACGCGGAAACGGCACGGGCACAGGCGATGGCGCGCGAACCGGGGGAGCCGGAGGGCACCGGCGAGATCGCGGTGCGGCGCTGGCTCGCCACGGTGGGCGGGGTCGCGGACGATCTCGTCGCCCTCTACCGCCTGCGGCACGGCGCCGACGCGCCCTGGCTCGGTGCCCTGCGCGCGATCCGGGAGCGCCACGATCCGCTCGCCCGGGGAGACCTGGCGGTGAGCGGTCGGGATCTGGAGGAGATCGGCATTCGCGGTCGCGCGGTCGGTGAGACGCTGGCGGTCCTGCTCGACCGGGTGCTGGAGGATCCCGCCGCTAACACCCGCGAGCGCCTGCTGGCGCTGGCGCGGGAGCGGCGGTGACCACGCTCTGGTTCGCGCTCGCTGCGGCGCTGGGCAACATGGCGGGGGCCGTGGCGGTGGTGCGAAGCCTGCGGCGCGAGCTTCGGTTCATCGACGCCTGCCTGGCCTTCGGGGCCGGTTTCATGCTCGCGGTGGCCCTGCTCGGGGTGCTGCCCGAGGTCCTGCGCGAGGGCGAAGGCGAGGCGCTCTATGTGTTCGGGGGCTACCTCGCGGTCCACCTGGCGCAGCACGTCTTCACCCACCACTTCCATTTCGGCGAGGAAACCCATCGCGTCAGCCGGTCGGCGGGCGTCACCGCGCTGCTCGGGCTCACGCTGCACACTTTCTTCGACGGTGTAGCCATCGCGAGTGGATTCCTGGTCTCCGGCGAGCTGGGGCTGCTCCTCTTCCTGGCCGTGCTCATCCACAAGCTGCCCGAGGGCGTGACGATCGCGAGCGTGATGATCGCGGGCGGGGAAAGCCGAAGTCGGGCGCTGGGCGCAGCCGCGGTGCTGGGTCTGGCGACGATCCTGGGGGTCGTGCTCACGGAGCTGGTCGCGCCCCTCGCGAGCCACGGCCTGGCGATCTCCGCCGGAGTGACGATCTACGTCGCGGCGTCGAACCTCGTCCCGGAGTTCCAGGCCAAGCGGGGCTGGCCGACCGCGCTGGCGTTCTTCGGGGGGGCAATGGGATTCTTCCTGACGGAGCGGCTGCTCGACCTGTGGATGCGGTAGGCCGCGCGGGAGGAGTCATGGCTAGGAAACGGGGTGCCGAGCAGGGCGAGTCGCTCTTCAGCGCGACCCGGGAGGGCCAGCCGCTCGCCGCCCGCATGCGGCCGCGGACGCTGGACGAGTTCGTGGGGCAGGAGCACCTGCTGGCGCCGGGCAAGCCGCTGCGCGAGGCGATCGAGCGCGGGGTACCCGGCTCGATGATCTTCTGGGGACCCCCCGGCAGCGGGAAGACCACGCTCGCCTACCTCGTGGCCAGCTCCACGTCGCGGGTGTTCGTCCCGTTCAGCGCCGTCTCGGAAGGGGTGCCGCGCATCCGGGAGATCGTGGGTCAGGCGCGGGCCCGTCTCGACTCGGGCGGTGCGCAGACCATCCTGTTCGTGGACGAGATCCACCGGCTCAACAAGGCGCAGCAGGACAGCCTCCTGCCGCCCTCCGAGGACGGCACGATCACGTTGATCGGCGCCACGACCGAGAATCCGAGTTTCGAGATCAACGGTGCGCTCCTTTCGCGCACCCGGGTGTTCGTGCTCCAGCCGCTCACGGCCGAGCATGTGGCCGAGCTGGCTCGCCGGGCGCTGGAAGATCGTGAGCGCGGGCTCGGCGGGATGGAGCTGACCGTCGAGCCGGGCGCGATCGAGTCCATCGCGGTCGAGGCCGACGGCGACGCGCGCCGGGCGCTCACGGTGCTCGAGGCGGCAGCCGCGCACGTGGGGCAGGGAGGGGCCATCACCGCGGCGGTGGCGCGCGAGGCGATGCAGAAGCGCTTCGCCCGCTATGACAAGGCGGGGGAGGAGCACTTCAACCTGCTTTCCGCCTATCACAAGTCACTCCGTGGCAGCGACCCGCAGGGTGCCCTCTACTGGATGGCGCGGATGATCGACGGAGGCGAGGATCCGATGACCCTGTTCCGGCGCGCGATCGCGATGGCGGCGGAGGACATCGGACTGGCGGACCCCAACGCGCTGGTGATGGCAGTGGCAGCGCGAGACGCCTTTCACATGCTGGGCCCGCCTGAGGGCTACCTGCCGCTGGCCGAGATGACGATCTATCTCGCGACCGCGCCCAAATCCAACAGCGCGAAGGTGGCGCTGGGCGAGGCCATGGCGGCGGCGCAGGACACGCCGGCCGCTCAGGTGCCGATGCACATCCGCAACGCGCCCACCGGCCTCATGAAAGAGCTCGGCTACGGGAAGGGCTATCGCTACGCGCACGATTCGCCCGATGCGTACCTGCCGCAGGAGTATCTGCCGGACGAGCTGAAGGGGAAGGCGTTCTACAGGCCGGGCGGATTCGGGTACGAGAAGCGGGTGGCGGAGCGGATGGCGTGGTGGGAGCGGAAGAAGGGGGAGGGGGAGGAGGAGGAGTAAGATGTCATCGTGCATCGCAGGAAGGCCGGCAGGATCCCTCGCTCCGCTCGGGATGACACCATGTGACTCGAATGACACTATGTGACTCGGCATGACACCATGTGACCCCCAGCACCGCCGCTCATCCGCGACGAGGCAGTATCTTTCCCATCGACCAGGAGGCGGGGATGCCGCTCGGAGGTGCTGCGGGACCGCTGATGCTCGCGGCCGCGCTGGCGGGCTGCGCGGCCGTAGGCAACGTGCTGAAGAACCCGGAGGTGAAGCTCGAGCGCGTGCTGCTGCGCGACGTCGGCGTGAGGGGTGGGGAGCTCGAGCTCCAGCTGGGACTGGAGAACCCGAACCCCTTCGATCTACGCGGCACCGAGATTGCACTCGGATTCGACGTCGAAGGGTCGCATGTGGGGGACGTGCGCTACGCGGACGATTTCAATCTCGATCAGGGCCGCCATACCACGCTGTCGTTACCGCTCCGCTTCGAGTGGGCGGGCGTGGGCACCGCGTTGCAGGCCGCGTTGACGTCGGGCGAGATTCCGTATGAGATGAAGGGACAACTGACGATCCAGGCACCGTGGGGCGCCGAGAGCGTTCCGTTCACCAGGGAAGGCCGCGTACCGCTCAGCCGAGCGGGCGTGCAGCCGGCCGCCACCAGCCGCTGAGCGGCGGGGACCAGAAGCCATCAGCAGAACACCCATCGAAGTCCGCGACCCGATCGAGCGTGCCGTTCTGGTTGCCGCCCCGCGCAAGGGGTCGGGGGACGCCAGGCACGTGGCCGATCACCTCGAGGAGCTCACCCGCCTCGTGGACACCGCCGGCGCCGAAGTCGTGGCCCGGGTCTCCCAGCAGATCACCGCACCGAATTCCGCGACCCTCATCGGCGAAGGCAAGGTCGAGGAAGTGGCCCGCGCGGTCGCGGACACCGGCGCCTCACTGGTCATCTTCGACGAAGAGCTGAGCCCGGCGCAGGGCGTGAATCTGGAGCGCGCGCTCGAGGTGCGAGTGATGGACCGGCCCGAGGTCATCCTCGACATCTTCTCCACCAGGGCCCGAAGCCACGAGGCAAAGCTGCAGGTGGAGCTGGCGCAGCTGGAATACCTGCTGCCTCGCCTCACCCGGATGTGGACCCACCTGTCCCGTATCCGCGGCGGCATCGGCCTCCGGGGACCGGGCGAGACTCAGCTGGAGACGGACCGCCGGATCATCCGTCGCCGGATCCAGGGGTTGAAGGCCAAGCTCAAGAGCGTCGAGCGCCACCGCGAGAACCTCCGTTCCGGCCGGGACCCGATGCTCGGCGTGGCCCTGGTGGGCTATACCAACGCCGGCAAATCGAGCATCCTCCGCGCGCTCTCGGGGCAACACGAGATCTTCGTGGAGGACCGGCTGTTCGCCACGCTCGATACCCTCACCCGCGAGGTGGATCTGGGCGAGGGCCAGCGCGCCCGGGTCACCGACTCGGTCGGGTTCATCCGAAAGCTGCCACACCACCTGGTGGCCAGCTTCCGCGCCACCTTGGAGGAGGTCCGGAGCGCCGACCTCCTGCTGCACATCGTGGACGCAAGTCACCACGACTGGGAAGGCCAGATGCGGGTGGTGGAGCGGGTCCTTGCGGACCTCGAACTGAACGACCGGCCGCTGATCCCAGTCTTCAACAAGATGGACATGGTGGCGGACCCGGAAGGCTTCGCCAAGCGGGTGCGGGAGCTTCACCCGGGCGCGCTGACGGTCAGCACCATGCGCACCAGCGGCCTCGCCCCGCTCAAGGCAGTGCTTCGGGAAAAGGAGCGCGCCGGCCGGCTGACCGTCAGGGTGCGCGTTCCCGTCGCCGACGGGGCTCGCCTGGCGGCGCTCTATCGTGATGGCGAGGTCCTCTCCCGGGAGGAGAACGGCGCGGCGCTCGAGGTGACGGTTCGGCTGGATCGCTGGCAGGTGGAGCGGCTGCGCCGTGAGGGTGTGGACGTGGCAGACGCGGCGGTGGGTGGGGAAGCGGGACGGAGAGCGGGGTAGCGACGAGGGATCTTCTTGAACGGTCTACGAT
>Ga0247825_10001528_pt1 | contig 15205 bp, 15 predicted proteins | sample 13C_Vanillin_Day_FD_194413 | JGI IMG/M metagenome (GOLD analysis project Ga0247825, IMG submission 194413) | Soil microbial communities from agricultural site in Penn Yan, New York, United States - 13C_Vanillin_Day48 | ecosystem: Environmental > Terrestrial > Soil > Agricultural land | place... | reverse complement strand
CCTCCCAGCCCGGCCTCGCGAGCGCGAGCACGGGCGGAAGGGCCTTCCCGACGCCGATGAACGACACGTCGCAGGTGACGAGCTCCGGTGCGAAGGGGAGCTCGGTGAGCGTCCTCGCGTTCGTCCGCTCGAGCACCGTCACCCGAGGATCGGCGCGCAGTCGCGGGTGGAGCTGCCCGTACCCGACGTCGATCGCGATCACGCGCGACGCTCCCGTCTGGAGCAGGCAGTCGGTGAAACCACCGGTCGAGGCGCCCACGTCCGCGCAGTCACGCCGCGACGGGTCCACGGCGAACGCCTCGAGCGCGTTCGCGAGCTTCTGCCCTCCCCGGGACACGAAGCGGGGCGGATGCTCGACCCGCAGCTCCGTCTCCTCGTCCAGCTGCTGGCCGGGCTTGTCGTACCCCGAAACGAGCCCGGCCAGCACGATCGCCTGTGCCTGGCTGCGCGTCTCGGCGAGCCCTCGCTCGACCAGCAGGACGTCGAGCCGCTTTCGCATGAACCGAGGCTAGTGGGTTTCCGCCGGGCCGTGGCCGGGCATACCCGTGGCCAGGAGGTGAACAGATGCCGACATGGCTATGGGTCCTGCTCGTCGTGCTGCTCGTCCTCGCCCTCTTCGGTGGGTTCGGGTACAGCCGCCGCTGACGTGGTACGTCGTGTGACCGGGGCCCGCGCGAGCGGGCCCGGTTGCGCCAGCTTCACCCCGCTTCGCCGGGCGCGACGTTGGGGGCCGGCACCGTGCCGCGAGCTCAGGCCGACGCCATGCGGCGTGCGCCGATGAGCCGGCTGCCGTAGGTCGTCGTTGCCAGGCGGACGACCTCGACGTTCCTCCCGGTCTGCGGCGCGTGCACCATCCTTCCCTGGCCGAGGTAGAGGCCGACGTGTCCGAGTCCCTCGAAGAAGAGCACGTCGCCGATCTCCATGTCGTCGCGCGGGATTCTGCGACCGACGGAGTAGAGGGCGTAGGAGTTGTGGGGGAGGTCGACGCCGACCCGCCCGTACGCCCAGCGCACGAGCCCCGAGCAGTCGAAGCCGCCCGACGGGGACTCTCCGCCCCAGCGGTACGGGATGCCGACCGCCTCGAGCGCGATGCGGGCCGCACGCTCGCCCTTCGAGGGCTGCCTCGGGACCGGCGGCCGCGCGTCCGGACGGTCCGTGGAGAGCTGCGGCGGCCGGGTCTCGCCGGCGGTCGCGGCGGGCGAGACGCCCAGCGCGGCCGCGAGAGTCGCGAGCGCGAGCACGGGCAGGAGTCGTCGGAGGCGTGTGGACATCGGAGGGAGGGGAACGGCGGTCCTCGTGCGCGCGGAGATGTGCGGCACGCGGCCCTGGCTGTTCGGCGAAGGTCAGATCGTAGCCGGATCGCCGGGAGTGTCGATCCCTCGACCGAGCGTCGTGCGCCAGTCGGGGGTCAGACCGTGCGCTCCGCGAGCCTGTCCACGAGCTCGCGGAGCACCGCGGTGTCCGCCGGCAGCGCCTCGAGCCGGGCTCGGGCACGTGCAGCGGCATCGTCGGCGCGTCCTCTCGCCGCCTCCGCGCCCAGCTCCTCGACGACCCCGTCGGCGTCGAGGATGTCGTCCACGGTCTGGAACAGCACGCCGAGCTCCTCGCCGAACGCGCGCCACGGTGCCTGCTCGGCCTCGGGGACGCGGGCGACACCCAGGCCGAGCCCGACCGCGGCCGTGAAGAGCCTCCCGGTCTTCAGGGCCTGGAGCTCGGTCGAGTCCTCCGTCTCACCCGCGATGTCGCGGTGCTGGCCGCCGATCATCCCGAGCGTCGCCTCGACGAGCTCGCGCGCGATCCCCGTCGTCCCGTAGGTCAGCGCCAGCCGGACGGCCTCGGCCAGGAGCGCGTCCCCGGCGAGCAGGGCCGGGCCCTCGCCGAACACGACGTGCGCGCTCGGGCGACCGCGCCGCTCGGCGTCGTCGTCCATTGCCGGCAGGTCGTCGTGCACGAGCGAGAACGTGTGGACGAGCTCGATCGCCGCCGCCGCGGGCAGCGCCTCGTCGACGTCCCCTCCGGCGCTCTCCGCGACCGCCAGGCAGAGAATCGGGCGGATGCGCTTCCCGCCCGGCTCGAGCGCATAGCGGATCGGGCCCTCCAACAGGCCGAGCTCGGGCGCGAGCTCGAGCGTGGCGAGGTACCTCTCGACTGCGTCCCGGAGCTGGTCAGGCGCCAGCATCGGCGAGCGCCCGTGCCCGGTTCAGCTCCGACTCGATCTCCTTCGCGAGCTCCGCGAGCTCCCCGAGCACGTCGACCGCAGCCTCCCCGTCCAGCTCGTCGGCGCCGGCCAGCCGCTCGAGGTGCTCGCGTCTTTCGTTGAGGCGGGCGAGCAGCTCCTCGGTGCGGCCCAACGGGTCCACGGGCTCGGCCGTCACGCCGCTTCCTCGCCCCTGGCGATGGTCCCGAGGATCCCGTTCACGAGCCGGGCGGCGTCCTCCGACGCGTAGCGCTTCGCCAGCACCACGGCCTCGTTGATCGCGACCTCGCGCGGCACGTTCCCCTCCTCGAGCTCGTAGACGCCGATACGCAGAACGTTCCGCTCGAGCGTACCCAGCCGGTCGGCGGGCCAGTCCTGGGAGGCGGACGTGATCCGCCGGTCGAGCTCCTCGGCGCGGTCGGCGACGGCCCGCGCGAGCGTCGAGGCGAACTCGTCCGGCTCGCCCTCGTACAGCGAGGCCAGCGGCTGGCCGGTGAGGTCCCACTGGTAGAGGAGGAAGAGCGCCTGCCGGCGCCCGGCGCGCCTGCCGACGGGCGGGCTCATGCGGTCAGCGACGGCACGCGGCCGCCGAGCTCCGCGAGCGTGCCGGTCGAGTACTCGCCTCGCCGGAACTCGGACGAGCCGAGCACGTCGAGCGCGAGCTCGCGGGTCGTGGGGATGCCGTCGACGTGGAGCTCGGTCAAGGCCCTGGCGGCGCGCGCGATCGCCGCCGCACGCGTCTCGTCCCAGACGATCAGCTTCGCGATCAGCGAGTCGTAGTACGGGGGGATCGAGCAGCCGTCGAACATCGCGGTGTCGACACGGACTCCAGCGCCGAGGGGCGGCCTGAACGAGGTGATGCTCCCGGGCGCCGGAGCGAAGTCCTTCGCGGGATCCTCCGCGTTGATGCGCACCTCGATCGCGTGCCCTCGTCGCGGCGCCCGGCCGGTCAGCGCCAGGGGCTCCCCCGCGGCGATGCGCACCTGCTCGCGCACGATGTCGATCCCCGTCACGAGCTCGCTGACCGGGTGCTCGACCTGGAGCCTGCAGTTCACCTCGATGAAGTAGAACGCTCCGTCGGGGCCGAGCAGGAACTCGAAGGTCCCGGCGTTCCGGTAACCGATCGTCGCGCAGGCCCGCTCGACCGACAGCTCCATCGCCTCCCGCGTCTCGGGGTCGAGCGCCGGCGAGGGGGACTCCTCGACGAGCTTCTGGTGACGCCGCTGGATCGAGCACTCGCGCTCGCCCAGCGTGAGCACGCCCCCCTGCGCGTCGCAGAGCACCTGGATCTCGACGTGGCGCGCGGGGGAGAGCACCTTCTCGACGTACAGCGAGCCGTTCCCGAACGCCGCGTCCGCCTCGAGGGCTGCCGCTGCGTAGGCGCCCTCGAGCTCGTCCTCCGAGCGCACCATCCGCATGCCCTTCCCCCCGCCGCCGACACTGGCCTTCAGGAGGACGGGATAGCCGGCGTCCATCGCGGCGCGGCGCGCGTCGTCGAGCGTCGCCGCGCCGTCGCTGCCGGGGACGAGCGGCACCCCCGCGGCGTGGAGCTCGAGCTTGGCCCGCACCTTGTCGCCCATCCGCTCCATGACGTCCGCCGGGGGGCCGATGAAGGTGATGCCGGAGCTCTCGCACGCCTGGGCGAACGCGGGGTTCTCGGCCAGGAACCCGTATCCCGGGTGCACGGCCTCGCACGCGGTCGTCTCGGCCGCCGCGACGACGCTCGGGATCCGGAGGTAGCTGTCCGCGGCGGCGGGCGGGCCGATGCACACGGCCTGGTCGGCGAGCCTCACGTGGAGCGCGTCCCGATCGGCCGTCGAGTACACGGCGACGGCCTCGATCCCGAGCTCGTGGAGCGCCCGGATCACGCGGACGGCGATCTCCCCCCGGTTCGCGACGAGGACGCGCGTGAACATCGCGTCCCCTAGACCGCCGGGGGCGAGAGAACGGGGTCGATCTCGAAGAGGAGCTGCCCGTACTCGACGGGCTGAGCGTTCTCGACATGGATCGCACGCACGATCCCGCCGACCTCGGCCTTGAGCTCGTTGAAGAGCTTCATCGCCTCGAGCATGCAGAGCGTCTGGCCCGGCACGATGGTGTCGCCCACGTCCACGAACGCGGGCGCTCCCGGATTCGGCGCGCGATAGAAGACGCCGACCATCGGCGACTCGACGCGTGTGGCGCCGGTCCCGGCGGGCTCCTCGGCCGGCCGGCCGGCGCTCGCGCCGCTCTCGACGGTCGGGACGCCGACGGGCATCCCCGCCATGGTCGGCTCGTCGGCACGGCGAACGGCGACACGCATGCCCTCGTCCTCGATCTCGATCTCGCCCACGCCCGACTCCTGCACGATCTCCACGAGCTCGCGAATGCGCTCGGAGCGCTCGGCGTCGGCGTCCTCGGCGATGAGCACGGTCTCGCGGGAGTGCCGCGCGCGAATCCTCCGGATGAGCTCCTCGGCGTCGCTGCCGAACATCGCGAGCAGCACCAGCTCCTCCTCGCTGGCGGCGAGCCCCTCGGCCTGCTCGCGGACGTCCTCGGCAGTCGGGGGGTCGGCCAGGAGAGCTGCGCGCGGAGCCAGCAGCCCGACCGCGCGCTCGACGGACGCGTCGACCGGCTCGGGCGTCTCCCCGTAGTCGCCCTGGACGAGCGAGCGGAACTCGTCGATCACCGTGCCGTACCGTCGCGCCTCCAGCACGTGCAGGAGCGCCTGGGACGCGAGGATCTGCCCGATCGGCGCGGCAAGAGGCGGCCACCCGGCCTCGGCACGGACGCGTCCCACCTCCTCCAGGACCTCCAGCAGGCGGTCGGCGGCCGCATTGGCCCGCAGGTGGACGTCGAGCGCGGCCACGAGCCCCGCCGGCAGGTCGTACTCGGCGGCGCGCACCGCGATCCGCGGCGCCACCTGGGAGACGGGCTCGTCCCCGATGTACTCGTCGATCAGGTCGGAGGCCTGCCACAGCCTCTCGGGCTCGAGCCCGGCCGCACGCCCGAGTCCCTCCAGCGACTCCGCGAGCGACTCCCCCGAGACCCGGTGGAGCATGAGCGCGAGTGGGTACACCGTCGTCGCGACGAGGTCCGCCCCGGCGTCGACGGCGGCCAGCGCGGCCGCGAGGCCCATTCCGCCGGCACCCTGGACGTAGAACCCCACCGGCAGCCCGCTCGCCTCGCCGATCCGCGCCACGAGCTCCTGCGCACGGTGCGGCACGAGCGCGCCGACCGGGTCGTTCACGATGACGCGCGTCGCGCCCAGGTCCGGGAGCTTTCGCGCCTGCTCGACGAGCGTCTCGGTCTCCCCCGTGCGACCCGGGCTGTACACGAGCCCGGCGTGGAACGCACCGCCCGCGCTCGTGATCGCCGCACCCGCCTCGGTCAGGTTGGACACGTCGTTCAGCGGGTCGTGGAGGCGGAACACCTCGATCCCGTTCTCCGCGGCCGAGGAGACGAAACGGCTCACGATGTCGGTCGAGACCGGCATGGAGCCGACGAGGAAGCGACCGCGGAGCGCGATCCCGAGCGGCGTGGACACCCGCGCCTTGATCGCCCGGATCCGCTCCCACGGGCTCTCGACACGGCGCCGCACCGTTGCGTCGAACACGCCGCCCCCCGAGACCTCGAGGCACGCGAACCCCGCCTGGTCGAGGATCTCCGCCACGCGCAGGATCTCGGCGGTCGGCAGACGCCCCGCGAGCGGCTCCTGCGAGAGGAGCCGGATCGTCGTGTCCACGAGCTTCGGCACGGTCTTGGACCTTAGCGACGGGCCTGCACATGTGAAGCGCCGCCCACCAGCTGGATCGGCCGGCGGCCTGCGTCGTCAGGCGCGGCTGATGTAGCGGCCTTCGCGGGGGTCGACCTTGATCGTCTCGCCGCGGTCGACGAAGAGCGGCACCTGCACGACGGCGCCGGTCTCGAGCGTCGCCGGCTTGGTCACGTTCGTCACCGTGTCGCCGCGGACGGCAGGCTCGGTCTCCTTCACCTCGAGCTCGACCGAGGCGGGGAGCTGGATGCCCGCAGGCTTCCCGTCCACCGCGAGCATCTGCACGGAGCTCGAGGGGACGAGGTACGCGAGGGCGTCGGCGACGTCGGCACGCGGGAGCCCGAACTGGTCGTAGGTCTCCTCGTCCATGAAGTGCGCCTCGGACCCGTCGTCGTAGAGGAACTGCACGCTCTTGACCTCGGTGTGGATCCGCGAGAACTTCTCGCCCGCGCGGAACGTGCGGTCGACGACGGCGCCGTTCTCGAGCGCCTTCAGCTTCGTGCGCACGAAGGCGCCGCCCTTGCCGGGTTTCACGTGCTGGAACTCGACGATGCGCCAGACGCCGCCGTCGAGCTCGATGTGCATCCCGTTACGGAACTGGTTGGTCGAGACGGTCTCCGCCATGACCGCGGCATTGTAGGGGCCGCGACACGGTTGCCCCTACGAGACCGTCACGAGCTCCTTCGTGAACTGCGTGAGCCGGTCGCAGCCCTCGCTCGTCACGGCGACGAGGTCCTCGATCCGCACTCCGCCCTCACCCGGGAGATAGATGCCGGGCTCGACGGAGACGACGTTGCCGGGCTCGAGCACGTCCGTCGACTCGGGGCGAAGGGTAGGCGCCTCGTGGATCTGGATGCCGACGCCGTGTCCGAGTCCGTGGCCGTATGCCCAGCCGAGCCCGGCCGCCTCGATCGGCTCGCGGGACGCCGCGTCGGCGTCCCGGCCGTTGACGCCGGGGCCGACCGCCGCGAGCCCGGCGAGCTGGGCGTCGAGGCAGAGCGCGTACAGGTCGGACAGCCGCTCGGAGATCGGGCCGACGGCGAACGTCCGCGTGCAGTCGGAGCAGTAGCCGTCGAGGACGCAGCCGGCGTCGACGGTGACGAGCATCCCTTCCTCCAGGACGCGGTCGCCGGGCTCGCTGTGGGGCGAGGCTCCGCCCTCGCCGGCGGCGACGGCGGTCGAGAAGGAGACCCCCTCCGCGCCCGCCTCGCGAAACGCCCGCTCGACCCACCAGGCGAGCTCGCTCTCCGTCCGCCCGCTGAAGCGCTCGGCCGCCAGCGCCCCGAAGACCTCGTCGGAGAGCGCACCGGCACCGCGCATGGTCGCGAGCTCGTCCGCGTCCTTCACGGCGCGCAGCGACTCGACCATCCCGGTCGTGGGGACGCCGTCGACGCCGCCGTCCACGAGCGCGCGGTATCCCGCGTAGGAGAGGTGCTGCTCCTCGAACGCGATCCGCCTCCCGGACAGTTGCTCGGCGACGGACGACAGCAGGTTCCGCGGCGTCTCCACGAAGGTGACGCCCTCGACCTCACGGCCGCGGGCGGCGTAACGGAAGTCCGCGTACAGCGTCGCCGTCGCGTCCGGCTCGACGAGGACCGCGGCGTTCGAGCTCGCGAGCCCCGTGAGAAAGCGCACGTTGGCCTGCCCTCCGAGCACGTACGGGGGCCCGGCGACGAGCAGTGGCTCCTCGAGGAGCCCGGCGAGCCGCTCGATCCTCGTCACGTAGGCCTCTTGACGAGGAACTCGAGCGCCTCCCGGTACCCGTCCGGGCCCTTGCCCACGAAGCGGGCGGAGGCCATGCCCTCGAGCACGGAGAAGCGCCGCCACTCCTCGCGCTCGTCGACGTTCGAGAGGTGGACCTCCACGAAGGGCACCGTGAAGAGCTCGACGGCGTCCCGGATCGCCCAGGAGTAGTGCGTCCAGGCGCTCGGGTTCACGACGACGCCGTCCGCCCAGTCGAGCGCGTCGTGGCACCAGTCGACGAACTCGCCCTCCGAGTTCGTCTGGCGGCAGCGAACCGTGCAGCCGAGCTCCCTCGCCCATTCGTAGATCTGTGTCTCGAGCTCGGAGAGCGTGAAGCCACCGTACGTCTCCGGGTCGCGCCGGCCGAGCACGTCGAGGTTGACGCCGTTCAGGACGACGATCCGCACGGTCCGACCCTATTCGATGAGCGCGTCGAGGGCGGCCCGCACCTCGTCCGACGCCACCGCGACACCGACCCGTGGGGCTCCCGGCCCCTCGAGCAGCACCAGGCGCACGCGGCCGTCCTCGGCCTTCTTGTCGCGCTGGAGCGCCGCCCAGGCGGCGTCGCGGTCGACCCGTACGCGACCGGGACGGAGAAGCTCTTCCACCGAGCGCGCCTCCTCCTCGAGCCCCGACAGGCGAAGCGCCGCGAGCAGGCCGAGGGCGACCGCGCGACCGTGGGGGAGCTCGAAGCCGGAGCCGGCCTCGAGGGCGTGGGCGAAGGTGTGGCCGAGGTTCAGCTGACCCCGCTCGCCGCGATCGAGCGGGTCGCGCAGGCAGACCGCGGCCTTGAATGCGGCGCAGCGCGTGACCTGCTCCTCCGTACCGAGCGCCCAGAGCCTCTCTCCGGCGAGCAGGCCCGTCTTCACCACCTCCGCCAGCCCGTTCCTGCGCTCCTCCTCGGGCAGCGTCTCCAGCAGGGCGGTGTCGACGAGCGTCTCCGCGGGCCAGTGGAACGCCCCGACGAGGTTCTTGCCCTCGGGGAGGTCGATACCGACCTTCCCCCCGATCGCCGCGTCCACCTGACCGACCAGGGTCGACGGCACCGCCACCCAGTCGATCCCGCGCAGGTGGGTCGCGGCGACGAAACCGGCGAGGTCCGTCGTCGAGCCGCCCCCGACGGCCACGAGCCTCGACCCGCGCTCGAGGCGCAGGGCCCGCCACAGGCGCTCGGCTTGCTCGACCGTCTTCGCCGCCTCTCCCGCGGGCACGAGGTGCGTCGCGTCGAGGCCGTGAAGGACGGCCACGTGCTCGTCGGCGACGAGGGCGTCCCCGCTCGCCTCGGAATGCGGTGCGAAGCGGATCCCCGCCGCCGCCAGCACGACGCCGTCCGCGTCCCGGGCGCGGCGATCGGCGACCTGCTCGTACAGCGGCGTGCGCAGCTCGAAGCGCCGGCGCAGCTCGGGCTCGTCTCGGGCCAGCGGGCGCCCGCTTCCCCGCACCCGCGCCCACGCGGTCTCCACGTCCACCTCGAGGAGCACGACGAGCGCGTCCTCGCCGTCGAGCAGGCCCGGGATCTCGACCGCCCCGCCACCGACGGCGATGACGCTCGGCTCACGATTCGCGCGGGCCTCGCTGACGAACCTCGCCTCCACCTCGCGGAACGCAGCCTCGCCCTCTCGCTCGAAGAGCTCGCCGATCGGGCCGTGCACGGACTCGAGATCGCGGTCCACGTCCCGGAACGGCCGGCCGAGCCGGCGTGCGACCTCCGCGCCGACGGTGCTCTTCCCCGCCCCCATGAAGCCGACGAGGACGAGGTGCCTGCCTAGCGCGTGCGACCCCGCCACGGAATCCGCTCCAGGTACGCGCGGTGGGCGCCGACGAAGTCCGCGAGCGCATCGCCGCCGAACTTCTCGCGCGCAGCGCCGGCGAGCTCCCAGGCGACGGCGGCCTCCGCGACCACGGCGAGCGCCTCCACGGCCTGCACGTCGCTCCGCTCGACGAGCGCGGGCGCGGGCTCCCCACTTGCGAGGTCGACGGAGCGCAGGGGCCGCATGAGCGTCGACAGCGGCTTCATCGCGGCGCGCACGACGACCGGCTCTCCGTTCGTGACCCCACCCTCGAGGCCACCGGCGCGGTTCGTCGACCGCAGCAAACCGGGCTCGATCTCGTCGTGCGCCTCGGAGCCGCGCATGCGCGCGAGCGCGAAGCCGTCACCGACCTCGACACCCTTCACCGCCTGGATCCCCATGACGGCGCTCGCCAGGCGGGCGTCGAGTCGGTCGCGCCGGTCGGCGAAGGAGCCGAGACCGGGCGGCACACCGCTCGCGACGACCTCGACCACGCCTCCGAGCGTGTCGCGGTCCTCCCGGGCTGCCTCGGTGGCCCGCTTCCAGCCGTCCTCGTCCGGCTCGCCCCCGATCTCGAGCACGCGCCCCGCGACCGACACGTCGATCTCGGCCAGCAGCGCCTTCGCGACCGCCCCTGCGGCAACGTGCGCGGCCGTCTGCCGCGCGCTGGCCCGCTCCAGCGCGTCTCGCACGTCGTCGTGCCCGTACTTGAGCGCGCCCGCGAGGTCGGCGTGGCCCGGGCGCGGCAGCGTCACGGGCGAGGCGCCCTTTCCCTCGGGCTCGCTCGACGGCGGCCACGGGCTCATCCCCCACGTCCAGCTCGCGTGGTCGACGTTGCGGATGACGAGCGCGAGCGGCGAGCCGAGGGTGGTGCCGTGCCGCAGGCCCGCGAGCACCTCCACCTCGTCCAGCTCGAGCTGCTGGCGCGGGCTGCGCCCGTAGCCTTCGCGGCGCCGGCGCAGGTCGGTGTCGATCGCGCCCCGGTCCAGAGTGAGCCCGGCCGGGAGCCCCGTCACGATGGCGACGAGCGCCGGGCCGTGGGACTCGCCCGCGGTGACGAGCTCGAGGGTCATCCGCCGCGCGCGGCGGCCGCGTCGTGTCGCCGACCTCTCACGGGGGCAAGCCTAGTGCCGCCCGCATCACCTCGATCGGCGCCGGGAGCCCCGTCCAGAGCTCGAAGGAGGCCGCTCCTTGCGCCGCGAGCACCTCGAGGCCGCTCACCACGGTCGCGCCCGCCGCCCGCGCCGCGCGGGCCGTGGCGGTCTCCGGGTACGGCAGGTCGACGAGAACCTGGTCCGGCCCCAGCTCGACCACGATCTCGTCGCGAGCGGACGTCGCGTTGACGACGAGATCCGCCCCCCTCGCGTCGGGTGGCCAGGCGCCGCCGCGCGCGAACTGCCGCGCGTGCGGAAGCGCCTGCATGAACGCCGCGCCCGAGCCGCCCGCCCCGATGACGACCGGGCGGTCGGCCCGGAGCCCGCCGAGAACGGCAGCGTCCGTCGTGCTCCCGAGGACGCGGTCGGCGCGGACGACGAGCGTGTTGACCGAGGGCGTGTCGCTGTCGCAGAACGCGGCCACGGCGAGCTTGTGCGGCGTCGTCACGCTGGCACCGGCGAACCCGAGCGCCGCGAGCCCGCGCACTGCCTCCCCCAGCGTGTCGGGCGGAGTCGGCAGCGGCACGTACGCCCAGTCGAGACCGAGCGCCGCGAAGGCCGCGTTGTGCATCCGCGGGGAGAGCGAGTGGTCGACCGGCCAGCCGAGGATGCCGACGAGGCGGGTCGCTCCGGAGATCGCTTGCGCCTGCACCTCACAGGGAGCATGCACGAGCCGACGACGGAGGCGCCGGGGAGGTTCGTCAGGCGTGCATGACGCGCGTCTGCTCGTCCTCGCGCCCGTCCTGCGGCCCGTCCAGAGCGACGAGCGCCTGCGAGCCCGCGGCATGGAGCACCGTGGATCCTGGGCCGTGCCGCCTCGCGGCGACGAGCGCGCGTTCGGCGAGCACGTACAAGGCGAGGCCGTCTCCCGCCTCGGCGAGGTCGCAGACACCCGCCGCCAGGGTCGTCCCGGGCTCCTCCACGAACTCGCGGCGAATCCGCTCGACGGCCCCGGCCGCGGCCTCGGCGGTCGTGTCGGGCAGGATCCACGCGAGCGCGTCGTCCCCGATCCGACCCAGGTCCTCGCCGGCGCGGACGAGCTTCCGGAGCCGGTCGATCGCGACCAGCCCCTCGGGCGACTCGAGCGCGAGACCTCCGAGGTCGAGGCAGGCGACGCTCAGCTCCGAGCCGCCGGCGATGGCGCGCCTGGTGGCGTCCCGCAGCCGGCCCTCGAACCCGCGCTCGTTGAGTAGGGCCGTGACCGGGTCGTGAGTCGCGAGCTCGGCGAGCCGCTTTCGCTGCCGATAGCTGTCCGACACGTCCCGCACGACGAGGACGAACCGCGTGTCGCGCGATCCGCCGAGGGCAGACCCGGCGACGACGACACGAGCCCGGCGCCCGCCGCGCGTGAGGAACACGAGTGAGCCGGTGTTGCTCCCCCGCTCCGCGAGGACCGCGTGCCAGCGCTCGATCTCGTGGCGGTGCTCCGGCGGCCAGAAGCGGTACGGCGCTGTGGTCCCGACGAGCTCGCCGCGCCGGAGCCCGAGGAGCTCGCAGAAGCGGCGGTTGACGGAGACGACGCGCCCGCCGTCCACGACGAGGAGGCCTTCCGGGAGCGCGGAGAGGAGCGCGCGCGTGGCCTCCTTCTCCGCGCGGACGGCCTCGACGACCGCTCGTCGTGCCGCCCCCGCGAACCAGAACGCGAAGCCGGCGACCAGCGAGAGGCCGACCGCCGCCAGCGCCGCCCAGCGCAGCGCCGGCGATGGATGCGCGTCCCGCAGGAGCACCGAGACGGCGACTCCCGCCGCTCCGACGGACACGCCGAGAAGGAGCAGCTCCTCCTTCGTGCGCTTGGCCCGCCGCGACGTCATGCGGGGTCCGCGTGGACGTTGCGCTCGTACTTGTGCCAGCCCTTGTCCCCCCGGAGGAACCGCCAGGTCCCCTTGATGCGGGCCCAGGACATGAAGGGCCGGTAGACGAGGAGCTCGAGCGGCATCAGCGCGAGCAGCCGCACCACTCCGGCCAGGCGGTAGGCCGGCGACTCGAGGTCGGCCATCAGCAGAGCGCCTGCGCTGAGGACGCTGTTCACGAGCGAGATGAGGAGCAGCACGAGCAGGAACACGTTCCAGTCGACGAGCCCCGCCGCGGCACCGACCGCGAGCGTCGCCACGGCCAGCACCTCGAAGACCGGAGCCACGATCTCGGAGAGGAGGTAGTAGGGCATGCCCAGCAGCCCCACGCTCCCGTAGCGCCTGTTGAAGCACATCTTCCGGTTCGCCCACCAGGTCTCGACGATCACGCGCTGCCAGCGCTCGCGCTGGGCCACGAGCTTGCGCATGTCGTCCGGGCCCTCGGTGACGCCGACGCGAACGGGCAGGGACAGGATGCGATACGGAGAGCCGCGCTCACGCAGGAACCTGTGCGCGCGGAACGTGAACTCGATGTCCTCGCACGTGAACGCGGGCGACCAGCCGCGCAGCTCGTCCACGAGGTCGCGCCGCCAGACCTGGAACGCCCCGGCCGCGCAGAGCATGAAGCCGTAGCGCGACCAGGCGAGCCGGTTGTTGAAGAAGGCCCGCAGGTAGTCGAGGACCTGGAAGAGGATCAGCGGCCGGAGATCGGGGATCCGGTAGCTGACCCCTGCGAGCAGGGAGGCGGCCGGATTGGCCGAGGTCTCGAAGAAGCTCGTCAGTCCGACCACGCTCCCCGGGTTGCGCATGAACGCGGGCATGGTCGTCGAGAGCGCGTCCCTCGCGAAGACCATGTCCGCGTCGACGCCGCACACGTAGCGGTGGCGGCAGTGGTTGAGCGCGGCGTTGAGCGCGTCGGCCTTGCCGCCGCTCGCCTTCGCGATCACGACCAGCCGCGGCTCGGCGCTGCTCCGGAAGTGGCCCTCGATGCGCTGCGTCGCGACGATCCCCCGTGACGGCATGGCCACGGGGACCAGTCCGAACTCCTCCCGCATCCGCTCAAGCGTGCGGTCCGTGGAGCCGTCGTCGACCACGATGACCTCGTGCTCCGGGTAGTCGAGGGCGAGCAGCGAGCGAACCGCATCGGGCAGCGTCGTCTCCTCGTTGTGCGCCGGCACGAGGATGCTCACGGGCGGCGCGAACCGGGAGTCGATCACGTCCGGGTCGGCTCCGCGGAGCTCCCGCTTCCTGCGGCGCGACTCCGCGAAGCCGACGACCATGAGCGCGAAGTACGCGACGTAGACCATGCACAGGTACACGGCGCACGCGAGCACGCCGGCCTGGAGGAGCGTCGGCAGGCTCATCGGCGGCCCGCCTCCGCGACGAGCGTCGGCCGGCCCAGGCGAAGACCGCGGTGTGCGCGCTCCGTGGCGGCCGTGCGCATCCCCTTCCCCCCTGCCGCGAAGATCGAGGCCAGGAGGCGCGGATCGCCGCCGTCGGCGACGAGGTCGTCCACGATCCCTACGTCCTGGAGCACGAGGGCCGCGCCTAGCCGTGCGTCCGGGTCGGGAGCGCCGAGGACGGGCAGCACGACGTCCGCCGCGCTCCGGCCCGCCGCGACGAGCGCCTCGCGAGCGGCCTCGCGAACCCACCACGAGGCGTCGGCGAGCAGCGCCACGACGAAGGGTGCGGCCGCCCGCGCGGAGACTGCGCCCGCCGTCCGGCACGCCTGGGCGCGGACGAGCGGATGTGGATCGTCGAGCAGGTCGAGCGCCCTGCGCAGCACGGTCCCGGAAGGAGCGGACGCGAGCGTCTCCAGGGCGGCTGCGCGCACGTTCGGCGAGGTGTCTCCGGTCAACTCCGGGACGAGGTCGCGGGCGATGTCGCCGTACGGCCGGAGAAGCCGGACTGCGTAGAAGCGGACGACGTCGCTCGGATGCCGCAGGAGCGGCGCGAGCCGTATCCCGACCCTCGGGGCCAGCCGGTCGAGCTGCGCCGCGACGCTCGCCGGGGCGTCCCTGTGCTCGGCGAGCGCTTCTACCAGCCCGTCGATCGCCCAGTCGTGCCGCTCCGCGAGCCGACCGAGCGCCGCGACCGCGGCCTGCCGAACCACGGGATCGCCGCTCCAGAGCTCCTCGCGCAGCGGCGCCTGGGCGCCGGGGTCTCCGCGCTCGGCCATCTCCTCGAGCTCGCGCGCGATGGCAAGCCCGTCACGCCACTCCTCGAGCTCCGCCCACGGCGCGCGATGTACCTCGAGCACGGGTGGGAGCTGCAGCGGCTCGCGGCGCCGTCGGCGCTCGAGCCGGAGCCGGCGGCCGAGCAGGCTGCCGCAGATGAGCAGGAAGACGACGCCCACGCCAACGCAGGCGAACGCCGCAGCCGTCCGTCCGTCCATCGACCACTGTTGTCGGCAGGTTTTGCCGATCGCGCAAGACCCGCACGCTCGGGCGGCTTCCGGCCCTGCCGACGCGGGCGGGTTCTCGTCGTCAGCAGCCGCCGAAGCCGTACTCGAGCGACTTGCGACAGAACTCCGGCTCACTCGCGGTGAAGAAGTGATGCACGCCGTCCGGCTTGCGCACGAAGTAGAGGTGGTCGACGCGCGCCGGAGCGGCCGCCGCGCGCATCGACGCGAGCCCGGGGTTCGAGATCGGCGTCGGCGGCAGCCCCAGGCGGTTCCTCGTGTTGTAGGGGTCGTCGCTGTCGATGTCGGACTGCTT
>Ga0247825_10001527_pt1 | contig 15208 bp, 17 predicted proteins | sample 13C_Vanillin_Day_FD_194413 | JGI IMG/M metagenome (GOLD analysis project Ga0247825, IMG submission 194413) | Soil microbial communities from agricultural site in Penn Yan, New York, United States - 13C_Vanillin_Day48 | ecosystem: Environmental > Terrestrial > Soil > Agricultural land | place... | reverse complement strand
ATCCAAACGGCTTCGAAGCCCTCAAGTCTGTTGACCTCAAAGTCGACGCCGGCGAGATCGTCGCCGTGGTCGGCCGCTCTGGCGCCGGCAAGTCAACTCTGCTGCGTTGCATCAACGGCCTGGAGCGCGCGACCGAAGGCAACGTGGTACTCGACGGCCAGGATATCTCTCGCCTGAACGGACCGGAATTGCGGGCGTTGCAGCAGCGCATCGGGTTCATCTGGCAGGAGTACAACCTCGTCGAGCGCTTGTCGGTGATGACCAACGTCCTCTGTGGACGCCTCGCCACCTGCGAGGGACCGAAGAGCCTGCTCTTCTACTTCGATAGGGGGCAGCGCGAGATCGCCGTGCGCAGCCTGGAGCGCGTGAACATGCTCCATCGCGCGAAGCAGCGCGCGGACCGTCTCTCCGGCGGCGAAAAGCAGCGCGTCGCCATCGCCCGTGCGGTCGCGCAGCAGCCGAAGCTGCTCCTTGCCGACGAGCCGGTGGCCAGCCTCGACCCGGAGTTGGCAGTGCAGGTCATGGAAGACCTCGCCCGCGTAGCTCGGGACGAAGGCGTGCCGACGCTGATCAACATCCATCATGTCGACCTCGCTCGCCTGTTTTGTGACCGGGTGGTCGGCATCGCCAACGGGGTCGTCGTGTTCGATGGCCCCGTTTCCGCGCTGGACGAAGCGGCGCTCGACCGCATCTACCGCTTTGACAAGGCGCCATCGCCCGGCATCCCGGTCGAGCCTGTGGCGGCGCCGGAGCGTGAAGTCGAGCGCGAACTCGAAATCGCGGGTGTGGGGCTCTAGGCGGTGGCGCTCTTCGGACGCACGCTGAAGACCGCTCCCGAGGTACCGGACATAGACGCCCTCAAGACGCAGCTCCTGCGTCCCCTGCCGCGCATCAGCGTCAAGACCATTCTGATCCTCCTCGCCGGTGCCGCAGCCTACTACTGGGGAGTCATTGGCACACAGGCATCGCCCGGCGAACTAATCGAGGGTCTGCCAAACATCTGGGACTTCCTGACCCGCCTTGTCCCGCCCCAGTTCGAGACAGAGTCCAAGACCATCGCTACACCGTCGCTGGGCATCCTTCCCACCATCAGCACCGGCATCGACTTCAACTACCCCATCATCATCGACGCCATCGTCGAGACCATACAGATGGCGATCGTGGGCACCAGCCTGGCGATTCTGATCTCGGCGCCGTTCGCGGTGCTGGCCGCGCGCAATATCGCACCGGCGCCTGTGTACGCCGTGACGCGCCTCCTGCTCAACGCAAACCGGGCCGTCCCCGACATCATCTTTGCACTGATCTTCGTCGCCGCGGTTGGCCTCGGGCCCTTCGGTGGCGTGCTGGCGCTTGCCATCGGCTCCATCGGCTTCATGTCCAAGGTCTATGCCGAGTCCATCGAAGCCATCGACCCGCAGCAGGTACTTGCCGTGCGGGCGACCGGCGCCCGGCGCAGCCAGACGATCGTGTTTGCGATGGCCCCCCAGGCGCTGCCCATGATCGCCTCGTACTCTCTGCTGCTGTTCGAGACCAATGTTCGGTCCGCCACCATCCTCGGCGTCGTCGGCGCCGGCGGCGTCGGCTTTGAGCTTCAGAAGTACATATCGCTCTTCCAGTACCAGGAGCTCCTGGGCGCCCTCATCTTCATCGTCATTGTCGTCACGGTCATCGACCGTGTCAGCGACCGTATCCGCAAAAACATCACGTAGACCCACCCCCAGCCCCTTCCCCGATTTCGGAGAGGGGGAGCAAGCAAGGAATTGGAAAGCAAGGAGAAGGAATTGATGAAACGGCTACTACTGGCATCCATAACGTTCCTCGCCATCTTCGCCGCGGCCTGCGGCGGGGGTGACGACACACCGTCGGACGAGGCGTCGAATGACCCACGCGCCGGCTGGCCCACCACGTTCCGTCTCGGCCTCTTCGGTGGCGACGACGCGGAGGAGACGATCCAGAACGCCGCGCCGATGAAGAAGCTCCTCGAGGAGAAACTGGGGATGCCGGTCGAAATCTTCACCGGTACCAGCTACAACGCCGTCATTGAGGCGATGCGCGCCGACCGCGTCGACGGCATGACCGTCGGGCCATTTGCCTACGTGCTGGCGGTACAGGAAGCCCAGGCTGAGGCAATCGCAGTCAGCATCAGCACAACAGCGAACCCGCCCGTGTACGACAGCAGCATCCTTCCCTACTACATCAGCGTCGTCTTCACGAAGAAGGGCAACGGCATTACCAAGCTGGACGACATCAAAGGCAAAGGCTTCAACTTCGTCGACCCTGCCTCCGCATCCGGCCACCTTGCCCCCAAGACCGCCCTCATTAAGAAGGGCTACAACCCGGACAAAGACTTCCAGACCGTCTTCGCCGGCAGTCACCCGACGTCGGTCCTCAGCGTTGCGAACGACAAAGCTCCCGCCGGCGCCACCAACGAGGGTAACCTCAAGCGCCTGGACACCGAGGGCCAGATCAACTGGTGCGAGTGGACGGACGGCAAGATAAACATCCCGCGCACCCAGGCCGAGATCGATGCCCACTTCAAGACTTGTCCTGACGGCAGCATCGTTGTTCTGGCGCAGACGGACCCGATTCCGAACACACCGTTCGCGGTCCGCAGCGAGTTACCTAAGTCCTTCAAGGACGCTGTCAAAGCTGCCCTGCTGAGCACTCCCCAAGATGCCGCCTATATCACGGGTCGCAAGAACTGGTACGTCGACCCGTCGGAGAGCTTGAAGCTCACGAGCCTTGACCAGTTCTACAACCCGCTTCGCGACATCGCCAAGCTGCTCAACCTCAACCTCAAAGAGCTGGCGGAGGGCGGCTAACAGATGGAACGCGAACAACGACTGGAAGCGATCTCCCTCAGCGACTCCGAGACTCTCGAATGCCTCGCCGACCAGGTCCTCGAAACCCTGGCCGTCGAGGTGGCCCGAGGGCCTGCCGTTGGTCTGCTCATGGTCCGGGCTGAAGAGCCATCCGACCGCCTGCAGTTCAACTTCGCCGAGGTGACGGTGTCCGAAGCTGAGGTGACGGCCGAAGGCCAGCGCGGCTACGCCGTGGTCATGGGCCGGGCGCCGGAGAAGGCGCTCGCCGGCGCCATCCTCGATGTCGCGCTGGAGTTGGGGCACCCGGCGTCGCCCGACATCGAGAGCAGTCTTGCGAAGGCCCTCGAACGCGAACAGCGTCGCACCGGCGCCGCGCTCGCCGCCGTGGAGCCGACACGAGTGCGATTCGAGGAGATGGCGCCGTGACAACACCTACTCTTACTCCCCGCGCCGAGCGCGAGCAGCGAACCTTCCGGACGCTGCTCGACACGATGGCCCGGCCCGGCACGCTGCGAACATTGCCCTTGACCGAACCCAGCGTATTCAACGCGCTGGTGGCCATCGCCGAAGCGCTCGTGGACCACGAGGTGACCTTCGCGGTCTACCCGGAGCGGCTGGACCTCGTCGACACCATCCTGCGCCAGACCGGCAGCCGCGCCGCTGCCCCGGACCGCGCTGACTATGTCTTCACGGAGCCGGAAGCACTCGCCGAGGCTCTTCGGGAGGCGAAGGAGGGCTCCCCGGAGTACCCGGACCATGGCGCGACAGTCATCTGTCGCGTCACCTCCCTGACTCAGGGCGAAGCGCTGGCGCTCAGCGGTCCGGGCATCCGTCACACCGCACTCATCAACGTCGATGGCTTCGGGCCGGAGGCGCGGGCCGCGTTCGCCGAGCGCAACGCTCTGCCGCCCCTGGGCCTCGACCTCGTACTCGTTGAGCCGGCAGGCTGCATCGTCTGCCTCGGGCGCTACACACGCATCCAGGAGGAAAACTGATGGGCTACACAGCGGTCCGAGGCGGGCTGGAGGCGATTAGCAACGCCGCCGCCCTCGTCGACGACATGCCGGTCAACTCGGAGACGCCGGTCGGCATCGACCAGATCGAGCGCCACCTTCAGATCGCCGTCGGCCGGGTCATGGCCGAAGGCGGCCTCGTCGACCCAGAGCTGGCGGCGCTGGCGATCAAGCAAGCGGAGGGCGACGTCATCGAAGCAGCATTCCTGCTGCGGGCTTACCGATCGACGCTGCCACGCCTGGGCTACAGCCACGCCACCAACGGCAACGAGATGCTTGTCCTGCGCCGGGTGTCATCGGTGTTCCGGGACATCCCCGGCGGCCAGGTCCTAGGCCTAACACGCGACTACACCCAACGCCTCCTCAACTTTGGGCTGATCGAGACCGAGGGAAAGCCCGCGACCGACGACTGCCAGGAACCCGAGACCTCGAACGCCGAACCCGAAACCTACCCCAACATCATCGACTTCCTGCGCGACGAGGGCATGATGCCCGAGGCGCCGGAGCGCATTCCCAACCAGGAGCCCTTCGACGTGACGCGCACGCCGCCGTCCTTCCCGATGCCGCGCTCGGGCTGGCTGCAGGTTCTCGCGCGGGGTGAAGCCGGTTCGATGCTCATGCTGGCCTACTCGTCCATGCGTGGGTACGGCGGTACCGGGCACGGCGCCGTCGCCGAGCTTCGTGCGGGTGAGCTGCCTGTGCGCATCTCGCATCCCATCACCGGCCGGCCCGTGACCATCGGCCACGTCGAAGCCTGCGAGGTGCACTACATCTCCGGCGGCTTCTCCTCGCTGCAGAACTCGGAAGTAGCCGACTACCAGTTGGGCTACGGCCTCGTCGTTGGCCGCGACGAGCGCAAGGCGATCTCGATGGGCATCATCGATTGCTCACTGCGCTTCGCAATGCCTTCCGACAACATGCCTGTAGCGAACCAGGAGTTCGTGGTGAGCCACGTCGACTCGGTCGAGTCCTCTGGGTTCGTCGAGCACTTGAAGCTGCCTCACTACGTGACCTTCCAGGCCGGCATGCAGCGCTCACGCCGTCTCCGCGAGCTGGTGGAGGCATCGAGCAATGGCTAGCGTTGCAGAACTCACATCCGTTCACGGCGAGGCCGTACGCGGCTACTCGTACGGCTTCCTCGACGCCGTCTCCAAGCGCGAGATCCGGCGGTCGCTGCTCAAAGCCGTCGCCATCCCCGGCTACCAGGTGCCCTTCGGCTCCCGCGAACTGCCCATTGCACGCGGCTGGGGCACCGGCGGCCTGCAGGTCACCTTGTCACTGCTCGGGCCTGGCGATGTGATCAAGGTGATCGACCAGGGGGACGACGCCAGCGTCAACGCCCAGAACCTGCGCCGCCTCGTCGAGCGCACCTCCGGCCTCCAAACCACGATCGAGACCGGCGAGGCGACGATCATCCAGACGCGGCACCGAATACCGGAAGAGAAGCTGCGCGAGGACCAGATGCTGGTCCTCCAGGTGCCGATCCCGGAGCCCCTGCGACGCGTCGAGCGCAGCGTGCGTCTGGCGCGCCAGATGCACGCCGAGCGCGACTACTCCCGCATGTGGCTGGCGATCTACGAAGACATCGTGCGCCGCGGCGAGCTGGGTGGCGCGGCGGGCTATCCGGTGATGGTCAACGACCGCTTCATCATGGCGCCCTCGCCGATCCCGCGGTGGGACATCCCCAAGCTGAACATGGCCGACGCGCTGTTCCTGTTCGGCGCCGGCCGCGAGAAGCGCCTGTACGCGATCCCGCCCTACACGCGGGTCGTTCCCCTCGAGTTCGAGGACTACCGCTTCGAGATCGAGACCTTCGAGGGCAAGGCGTGCGCCCGCTGCGGCGCCACGGACACCTTCATGGACGAAACCATCTCGATAGACGGCGACAAGACGTACACGTGCTCCGACACCGCGTACTGCGAGACGGTGCAGATGGGCAGGGAGGTGACACGATGGTCATGAACGAGACACCCCTGCTCAGCGTGCAGGGCCTGACGAAGATCTTCGGACGGGGCTGTCCCCAGTGCCTCGAGCAGACCGGACCAACGGCCGACAGCAACTACTGCAGCGCCTGCGGCTCCATCGTCGCCTGCGGTGACGTGAACATCGAGGTCTACGACGGCGAGGTCCTCGGGCTCGTGGGCGAGAGCGGCTCCGGCAAGAGCACGGTGCTGCAGTGCCTGTTCCAGGACACGATGCCCTCGTCCGGCGCGGCTTACCTCACCGCCTTCGCCGAGGGGCGCAAGAGCATCTGGGAAGCCACATCGGGGGAACGGCGCATGCTGCGCAACAAGCTCCTTGGCATGGTCTACCAGAACCCGCGCGACGGCCTCGACCTCATGGTCACAGCGGGCGGCAACATCGCCGAGAGACTGCTGGCGGTGGACTGGCGCAACGTCGCCGCCATGCGCGAGAAGTCCGCGGACTACCTCACGCGCACCGAGGTGCCGATCGAGCGCATGGACCACCTGCCGGCCTACTTCTCCGGCGGCATGCAGCAGCGCGTCCAGATCGCCAAGGCCCTCGCCAACAGCCCATCGCTGGTGCTGTTGGACGAACTGACGACCGGCCTCGACATCTCGGTGCAGGCGGGTGTGCTCGACCTCGTGCGGCACATCCAACGCGAGTACGGGCTCAGCGCCATCGTCGTCTCGCACGACCTCAGCGTCATCAGACTCCTCGCCGACCGCACCGTCGTGATGAAGATGGGCCGCGTCGTCGAACAGGGCGTCACGGACCAGGTGCTGGAAGACCCACAACATCCCTACACCCAGCTGCTCGTCAGCTCGGCCGCCTAGGAGCGAAATGGACATGAACAACGACGCGCCAAGCACGAACTCCCCCTCTCCGCAAGCGGGGAGGGGGCCGGGGGGAGGGGTCCGCATCCTCGAACTGGAAGGCCTCGGCAAGACGATCACGCTGCATGTCCTCGATAGCAGCGAGATCGACCCGTTTCGAGAAATCTCCTTCACCGTGGACGAAGGCGAGTTCGTCGGCATGGTCGGGCCCAGCGGCTCCGGCAAGTCCTCGGTCGTCAAGGCCATCCACCGCACTTACCTGCCGACAGCCGGGAGTGTCCGCTATCGGACGCTGGACGGCGAAATCGTCGACCTCGCGACGGCGCCCGACCGCCAGGTCCTTCAGCTGCGACGCCGAGAGATCGGCTTCGTGTCGCAGTTCCTCAAGGTTGAGCCCCGCGTGTCGGCGGTCGAAGTCGTGGCCGGTCCGCTGCTGCGGCGCGGCGCTGACCGTGACGATTCGATGGCAAAGGCGCGCGAGAAGGTCGCGCGCCTCGACTTGCCGGAGAAGCTCTGGGGCTCCTACCCGACGTTGTTCTCCGGCGGCGAGCAGCAGCGGGTGAACATCGCCCGCGCCCTGATCACGAAGCCTCGCCTCCTTCTGGCCGACGAACCCACATCGGCGCTCGACTCCCTGAACACCGGTCGCGTCGTCGAGTTGCTTGAGGAGGCGCGCGCATCGGGCATGACGATCGTCGGCGTCTTCCATGACCTCGACCTGCTCGAGCGGCTGGCGGACAAGGTTGTCGTCATGGCCGGCGGGCTCATCCAGTCCCAGGGCGCGGTTGGCGAAGTCAACATTCCCCGATTCGACATCAAGCAGGAGTTTGCACCCCGTGTCTAACAACAACACCGCAATCACCAATGCCTTCGTGATCACGCCGGACCGCGTGCTCGAAGACGCTGCCGTCGGCATCCGCGACGGCGTCATCGCCGAGGTCGTGGAGGACGGCCGCCTCCAGGGCGACTACGAGTCATGGGTTGACGCACATGGCGCCTACGTCATGCCTGGCGTCATCGACCTCCACAACGACAGCCTCGAAGTGGAGATCAACCCGCGTCCGGAGACCAACCTCGCGGTGGAGTTCGCCCTCGCGAACCTGGAGCGACGGCTGATGTTCTCCGGCGTCACGACCGAGTTCCACGCCATCGCCTTCATGGACAACGCCCGCGCCCGCCGCACTGCCGCGCAGGCGGGAGAGCGCGCGGCCTTCCTCGCCGACTACAACCGCTCCGGCGGCCAGCTTGTCGACCATCAAATCCTGCACCGCCTCGACGTGTGGTCGCCCGGCAGCCTGGACATGATCTTCGAGTCGCTGGAGCGCCTGGACGTGCGCTACGTCTCGATCAACGACCACACGCCCGGCCAGGGTCAGTACCGTGACCTCGACGGCTACAAGGAGCGCATGGTGCAGTGGTCCGAGCGCCGAGGCGGGGGCAAGGAGTTCACCGCCGAGGCCATCGAAGAGCGCATGCGCGAACGCTCAACCGACAACGAGACCATCCCCCAGGTCTACCGCCGTATCTGGGAAGAGTGCCGGCGCCTCGCCTTCACAATCTCATCCCACGACGACGACTCGCCGGAGAAGGTCGATGCACTCAACGACCTCGGCGCCAGCATGTCGGAGTTCCCTGTCGACGTCCCCTCGGCGCGACAGGCGCGGGAGCGGGGCATGCGCATCATCGTCGGCGCGCCGAACATCGTTCGCGGCGGTTCCTCCAGCGGCAACCAGTCGGCCAGAGAGCTGTTTGCCCTCGGACTCGCCGACATCATCTGCGCCGATTACCACGCGCCGTCGCTGCTGCCGGCCGCCTTCGCCCTCGTCGATGACAACGTCGTCGGCCTGCCGGAAGCGATGCGCGCCCTGACCCTGAATCCGGCGCGCGCCGTCGGCCTCAACGACCGCGGCGCCATCGAGCCCGGCCTCAGCGCGGACGTCATCCTCGTGCGTCGCACGCGCCGCAGCTTCCCGACCGTCGAGCGCGTCATCCGCAACGGCATCGAGCGCATGTCGCTCAACGCCCAGCAGCCCGCCGAGGTGCCCGCGTGACAACACTCAAGGTTGACTCTCCAGCTTCGGGGAACCCCCTCTCCGTAAACGGGGAGGGGGCAGGGGGAGGGGTCCGCCCCCAGAAGCGCCTCGGCGAAGCGCCCCACATCCACGAGACCTCCCGCGTCCGCGACAGCGTTCTCGGGCCGTGGACGGATATCGGCCCCAACTGCTCGATCAGCGAGTCCACCGTCGGCGACTACACCTACTGCGCCGGCGATGTCTCGATCATCTACAGCGAGGTGGGCAAATTTGGCTCCATCGCGTCGCATGTACGCCTCAACCCGGGCAACCACCCGATGCAGCGCGTCACGCAGCACCACATGACGTACCGGCGCGTCCAGTACGGCTTCGATGAGACAGACGATGCCGCGTTCTTCGACTGGCGCCGCGCCGACAAGGTGACGATTGGCCACGATGTCTGGATCGGCCACGGCGCCGTCGTCCTCCCGGGCGTCTCAGTCGGTACCGGTGCTGTCATCGGCGCCGGAGCCATCGTCACCAGGGACGTTGCGCCGTACACCATCGTCGTTGGCGTCCCCGCTAAGCCGCTGCGCCTGCGCTTTCCCGAGGACGTGGTGGAGAAGATGCAGGCCATCGCCTGGTGGGACTGGACGCGCGCGGAGCTGGAGGAGCGCTTCGCCGACTTCAACGACCTGGACAGCTTCATCGAAAAGTACGCACGGTAGCCCATGGACTCTCTACGCATCGTCACGCTGAACACCGGCAAGTGCGACGGCCCCTACAAGGCTCGGATCGAGTGGCTGATCGAAGAGGCGAAGCGCCTGAGCCCAGACGTGCTCGCCCTGCAGGAGTGCTTCAAGGACGAGAGCGGCAACCTCGACACGGCTGAAAAGGTGGCGAAGGCCCTGAAGATGACCTGCGCCTGGGCGCCCGCACGTTTCAAGCGCCGCGAGTGCGAGGGCGTCGAGCGCTGGAGCTGGTCCGGCATGGCGCTGCTCAGCACCCAGCCCTGGGCCTACGTCGACAGCATCGAGCTGCCGGCGGACGCGCGCGACGGCGACCGCGTTGCCCAGGTCGGTCTGCTCGACCTCGACCGTGTCAGCGTCGTCATCGCCAATGTCCACCTCACGCACCTGCGTGATGGAGAATTGCTTCGCAAGCAGCAGCTGGCCACCGTCCTCGACCATCCCCTGATGCAAATGAAGCAGGCGATGCGCCTCGTCGCCGGCGACTTCAATGCGAGGCCGGACAGCGCCCTGCTGCAGGAACTACGCGACGATGAGACCCTGGGCGACGTGCGCGACACGTTCACGCTGGAAGGCGAGGAGGCCAGGCCTTCGACGCTGGTGCGGCATGATGGTTGCGTGGATTACATCCTCAGTGTCGCGACGCAGGCAGACACCCATCCGCTGTTCACCAGTCCGGCTGTCGTCTTCAAGACACCGCATCCGGAGACCGGCATCCTGCCCAGCGACCACTACGGCGTCGCTACCACGCTCGTACCCACACGCATGCACGGCTGGCTTAGACAGGAGTCATCCCTCGTTGGCTGAAAACCGCATGACCAGCAAACCGTCACCACCGGGGCGGCGCATCCTCATCGCCGTCGTCACGGGCGAAGCCGGACGCCGCATCCAGGCGTGGCGTGAACAGCACGACGCGGAACAAGCGCGCCGCCTACCACCGCACGCGACGCTGTGCTACTGGGCGCCCACCGTCGAGCCGGAGTTGCTAGAACGCCAGGTGCGCCACGCCTTCGATGCCGAAGGCACGCCATCCGTGCGCCTCGGCGAGGTGCGTAAGGGCGACAACGACCAGGAAACCCTCTACGTCGAGGTCCTCGACACTCAGCCCCTCAATTCAATGCACGCCCGTCTCTACGACGGCGCATTCGTGCCCTTGCCGGGCCGCGATGGCTGGCTGTGGCATGTCACTTGCGTACGAGAATCGCGAGGCAAGGACCAGGAGGCGCTGTGGGCCGCGGCGCAGTCCCTGGACCTGAAGGATGCGCCCTGGACGGTCGATACGGTGGCTTACATGGAGCTGCGTGGCGATCGCTACGAGTCGATCGCGACGTGGCAGATGCAGCGCCAGATCGCCGGTCACTTTCTCGGATAGGGCGGGGTTAGCAAAGGAGCATCCGGACATGACTCAAGACGCAATCAAGCACGCAGTCACGGCGCACTACGCTGCCCGTGCGCTCGCGGCCGGCGCGGTCGCCGATGCAGATGTCATCCCCCTCGAAGCTATCGGCGTCGATGAAGCCTGCTGTGCGCCCGCCGACATGACCGAAGAAGAGCTGCGCTACGTGCGCGGCCTATACGCCGAGAAGGATGTCGCAGGCCTTCCTGAAGGCGCAATCGACGCAGCGGCCGGTTGCGGCAACCCGACCGCAATCGCTGAGGTCTCGCCGGGCGAGGTGATCCTCGACCTCGGTTCCGGCGGTGGCATCGATTGCTTTCTGGCTTCGCGTCAGACCGGCCCCACCGGTCGCGTCATCGGCGTCGATATGACGCCCGAGATGGTCGAACTTGCCCGGCGCAACGCTATTGAGCTGGGCGCCACGAATGTCGAGTTCCGATACGGCGAAATCGAAGACCTGCCTGTGGACGACGCTACGGTCGATCTGATCATCTCGAACTGCGTCGTCAACCTCTCGACAGACAAGGCCGCTGTGTTCGCCGAGGCGTATCGAGTGCTGAAGCCCGGCGGCCGCTTTCGGGTGTCCGACATGGTGTGGCGCGAAGATCGGCCCGAAGGCGCCAATAGCGCAGAAGAATGGGCGGGCTGCATCGCCGGCGCCCTGCCGTTGGGCGACTTCCTCGCAGGCCTCGCGGCAGCCGGATTCGTCAACGTCCGCGCCGATTCCCTGCGCGAGCTTCCACGATACGAAGGGCTGGTCAGCGCGCTCATCTCTGCGGAGAAGCCCTGATGGAGCGAGACGAGCCGGAGACGTCGCCGCAGCCGGAACGACATCGTGCATTCTGGTGGAACCGAAAGAGGCATGCAGGCGAAGAGACAACCGAGGACGCGTCGCGTGAGGCTCGAGCGCCCCGGCGGCCAAGGGTTATCGCGCCGCCGTCCCACCCGGAAGCCCGGCGCGACATCCGGCCGGAAGGCGGCTGAGCCTGGTCGAAAGTAGAGTGCGTGGTCAAGGACGAGGCGGGCTATGATTGCGCATGGAAAGAGTATTCTCCCGCCCGCAACCATCAGAGCACTTCCCCAACGCACTCGACTACATCTCGCTCGTCCCCGAGGACGGACTGCTCCTCCAACACATGGAGTCCGGCATGGCACAGGTCGAAGCCTTCGTGCGCGCTCTGCCGCCTGAGCGCTTGACGGCGCCGCACGCACCCGGCGAATGGACCGTGCAGGATGTGATCCAGCACATCGCCGACAACGAACGCATCTTCGCCTACCGCATGCTCCGGATTGCGCGCGGCGACAGGACGACGTTACCCGGCTACGACCAGGACCCTTACGCGGCCACGGCCGGCGCCAACAAGCGCACTCTGGACGATCTGCTGGAAGAGTACCGGGCAGTTCGCCGTGCGAGCGTCACTCTACTCCGGTCGCTTCCGGACAACGCACTGACTCTCAGCACAGACGCGAACGGGCACGAGCTATCGGCACGAGCGGCCGCCTATATCGTCGTGGGCCACGAGCTATACCACCTGCGGAGCCTGCGCGAGAACTACGGGAGCTAGAACTTCAGCTTCTTGAACACGCGCTCCGGCATCGCCCGGATCACCTGCATGATCGGAGCCCAGAACCAGGGCGTGTAGACGGTGTCTTCGCCTTTGAGCATCGCCTCGTAGATGCGAGTGCCCACCTTGTCCGGGCTCGCCGTAAGCGGTCCCTTGCGCACGCCTGCCGTCATCGGCGTGTCGACGATGCCCGGCTTCACCGTGACGACCGATACGCCGGCCTTGCTCAGGCGGGCGCGAAGGCCGCTCGTGAAGGCGCTAACAGCCGCCTTCGCCGAGCCGTACACGTAGTTGCTCGCCCGGCCGCGGTCACCGGCGACGGATGAGATTACGGCGATGCAGCCCGACCGTTGCGCTTCGAACCGGTTGCCCAGGAGCGTGAGTAGCGACATGTAACTGAGAGCGTTGGTGCGCATCTCGGTGAGCATGACGTCGACGTCCGACTCCGACTTGCTCTGGTCTCCGAGGGTACCGTGGGCGATCAGCACAGCATCGAGACCGCCGAGCACCGTCCACGCCTTCTCGACCAACCCAGCGTGCTCCTCGAGGAGGGCAAGGTCGGCCGTGAGCACCTCGACCCTCGATGCACCGCGGGCTCGCAGGTCGGCGGCGACGGCTTGGAGGCGGGTGGCGTCGCGACCGATGAGGACGATCTCCGCCCTGTCTGCCGCGAAGGACTTTGCGGTCTCGCCAGCAATCGCGGAGGTCGCGCCGAATACAGCCAGTCTCAAGCCTTGCTACCTTTCTTGGATGCAGTCGTTGGGTAGGAAAGTCCAGTAGTGACGCGGCGCCAGAAGCCAGAGGACAAGCGCTCATCGATGTAGGGGACGAAGTCGCGCCAGTGCGGGAAGCTCGCTTCGAACGTGGCGGGGGACATGCGAGCGTCCTTGGCGGGATACACGGCGCCCTCGTGGTCGAGGACGATGCGGTCGAGGTCATCGAGGAGGCCGAGGGTGCTCGCACCCTTGTGGGGGAAGTCGAGCGCCAGGGTCACGCCGGGTCGCGGAAACGACATCATGCCCGGCGACGGCTTGTCCCCGAAGGTCTTGAGCACTGCAAGGAACGACCCTTCGCCCGAGGCGCTCACTCGTTGCAGGACCTTCGTCACGGCCTCGCGCGCGGCAGCGTGAGGCACGACGAACTGGTGCTGCAGGAAGCCTCGCTTGCCGTACATGCGGTTCCAGTTCTTGATCGAGTCCAGGGGATAGAAGAAGGGGTCGAAGGGCACCGTCTTGCGAACCTTCTTCACCGGTTGCTTGTAATAGAGGAGGGCGTTGAACGCCTTCACCGACGCGCCGTTGAGCATCCAGCCCGGCAGGTCGAAAGGCACGCCGATGCGCTGCGCCACCTGGGGAGCTTTACCGGGGATGCGCGGCTGCCAGGCGTGATTGCCTCGCATGAACAGGCCCCGGCCGAGGCTGCTCCCGGTCGCAAGGCAGTCGACCCATGACATTGTCGCCTCGAAGTCGTGGTCGGACTGCACCGAGAGATCGAACCACTCGTCCAGCGAGCCGAAGCGCACCGACTCCATGTCGATAAAGGGCCCGGAGACGCGACGCAGCCGGAACTCCGCCCACAGGATGATGCCCGTAAGCCCGAGGCCGCCGATGGTGGCGCGGAACAACTCTGCGTTCTCGTCCGGTGCGCAGATCAGCGTGCGCCCGTCCGAGCGCATAAGGGCGAATCGCGTGACGTGGCGCCCGAAGGTGCCGGCGACGTGGTGATTCTTGCCGTGCACGTCGTTGGCGATGGCGCCGGCGACGCTGACAAACTTCGTCCCCGGGGTCGTGGGCAGGAACCAACCGTGGGGCACTACGAAGTCGATGATCTCGGCCAGCGTCGTGCCCGCCTCGCAACGGATGACGCCGTTCTCAGGATCGAAGGCGATCAGGCGGCGGAGGTTGCCCGTGTAGACAAGAGCGCCGCCATCATTGGTGCAGCTATCGCCGTAGCTGCGACCCTGCCCTCGCGGCAGCAGCGACCCAGCCCGCGACCACACAGACTCGATGCCGTCCAGCCATCCGGGAGCCACAACTTCTTGCCTCGCCGCAACGGGGAACCGGCCCCACGCCTGCATGTCGCCGGTCTCGGTTGAAGGCGCGCCAAGACCAGACGTTGCCAGGGGCGAGGTCTTCACGTGTCCATTGGAGCGGGAGTGGTCGGTCAGGGTCATCTAAGGAACCGTATCACACCGGATTATGCCCCGCCGCAGCATGGAGGGGGATGAGGGATAACCCCTACTCCAGGTGAAGGCCGAGGTTCTCGGCAATCTCGGCGGCGATGGCATCGAGGTCGCTGCGCAGGGGCATGAGCGCGGTCAGGTCACGGTGCAGGCTGTCACCGAGGACGCGGGGAATGACGTGCAGGTGCGTGTGGAAGACGCGCTGCCCGGCTTCGGCACCGTCGTTCAGCAGCAGGTTGACCGCGTCGCACTTGAGGGAGCTGGCGCGAATCGCCGCGCCGAGGCGCTGGCCTGCCCTGAACATTGCGGCGCCGTCTTCGGGGTCGAGGTCTGCAAGATAAGCGGCATGATGGCGGGGGACGATCAAGATGTGGCCCGGGTTGATGGGCATAACGTCCAGGAAGGCGACGACGCGGTCGTCCTCGAAGACGATGCTCCCGGGCTCGCGGCGCTCAATGATCCGACAGAAGGTGCAGCTCAAGCGCGCGCTTTCGATGCTCAGGCCTCGATTGCCTGCGCTGAAATATTCAGGGTCAGATTGTCAGACAGCATGAAGCCGCCTTCGGACATCGGCACGTTCCAGTTGATGCCCCAGTCGCTGCGCTTGATCTGGCCCTGGAGGCCGAAGCCCATCTTGCGTTTGCTACTGACTGGATCGGAGACCGGGCCGG
>Ga0247825_10001526_pt1 | contig 15208 bp, 17 predicted proteins | sample 13C_Vanillin_Day_FD_194413 | JGI IMG/M metagenome (GOLD analysis project Ga0247825, IMG submission 194413) | Soil microbial communities from agricultural site in Penn Yan, New York, United States - 13C_Vanillin_Day48 | ecosystem: Environmental > Terrestrial > Soil > Agricultural land | place... | reverse complement strand
TGGCCGCTCGCGGGCTCACGACGAGCACGGCGCCGGCCGCCGAGGTCGCGGCCGCCGAGCGCGAGCAGCGCCGCGCGCTGGCTGCCGCCGCCGACCTCGGCGTCACCGGGGCCGACCTCGCGATCGCCGAGACCGGCACCCTGGTCGTCGTCTCCGGCGCCGGCCGTCCACGCTCGGCCTCGCTGCTCCCGCCCTGCCACGTGGCCGTGTTCGATCGCGAGGTGCTCGTCGAGTCGCTGCTGCAGGCCGGGCTCGTGCTGGAGGCCTGGCACGACGGGGCCACGTCCGAGGCGCGCGGCGCGTCCATCAACTTCATCACCGGCCCCAGCCGCACCGCCGACATCGAGCTGACCCTCACGCGCGGCGTGCACGGGCCGAAGGAAGTCCACGCCGTGTTCGTCGAGCAGGGGCTGGGGCCGCGCCGTGGCTGACCGCTACTTCGCGCCGAAGGACGTCGAGCGGCTGATTCCGCGGCTGGCCGACAGCATGCGGCGGGTGAGGGAGGCGCAGGCGGCGGGGCGTGACGCTCAGCAGTGGCTGGCCGCGGAGCAGGAGCGGATCACGGTGTCCGGGGGCCGGGTCGTGGACCAGGCGGCCTGGCGCGTCCGGCGCGCGCGGCTCGAGGAGAGCACGCGCGCGATGCGCACGGGCCTCGAGGAGATCCGGGAGCTGGGCGGCGTGATCAAGGACCTGGAGCTCGGCCTCGTGGACTTCCTGCACCTGCGCGAGGGCCGGGAGGTCAACCTGTGCTGGCGCTACGGCGAAGAGCGGATCAGCCACTGGCACGGCCTCGACGAGGGCTACGCCGCCCGAAAGCCGCTCTGATGGCCTACACGGCGATCTTCTTCGATCTCTTCGACACGCTGGTGCACTTCCAGCGCGATCGGCTGCCCGAGGTCGAGATCAACGGCAAGAAGGTGCGATCGACGGCCGGCCACCTGCACGCCGTGCTGGCGGCTCACGTCGCCGACGTCACGCTGGAGCGGACCTACGCGGCGCTCCTCGCCTCCTGGCAGGAGGCCGAGCGGCTGCGGGCGATCGACCACCGGGAGGTCTCGGCCCGGGCGCGCTTCGCCGAGTTCTTCCGCCGCCTGGGCCTCGACCCCGCGTCCGTGCCGCCGGGGCTGGACGTGGCCCTGATCGACGCCCACCGACGGGAGCTGGCCAAGGCCGCGCGCTTCCCCGACCACCACGGTCCATTGCTCCTGCGCCTGGCGCAGCGGCACCGCCTGGCGGTCGTGTCGAACTTCGACTACACGCCGACCGCGCTGGCGATCCTCGACACCGCCGGCGTCCGCGACCTGTTCGCCACCATCGTCGTCTCCGACGAGGTCGGCTGGCGCAAGCCGCGGGCGGACATCTTCCAGGAGGCGATTCGCCGGACCGGGGTCGAGCCGCGCCGGACGCTGTTCGTCGGCGACCGCGCGGACATCGACGTGGCAGGCGCACACGGCGTCGGCATGGACGCGGCCTGGATCAATCCCGAGCGCGGACCGCTGCCGACCGGGCTCGCGGCCCCCCGCTACGAGATCCGCGACCTGGCCGAGCTGGAGCCCATCGTCTCCGGCTGAGGAACTGCCGGGCGCCGGGGCGCATCTCAAGAATCAGGAGGCTGCGAGAGCATGGCCAAGACACGCAAGGTGATCATCGTGGGCTCCGGTCCGGCCGGCTACACGGCGGCCGTCTATGCGGCCCGGGCCAACCTGGCGCCGCTCATGGTCTCGGGCCTGCAGTCGGGGGGGCAGCTCATGCTCACGACCCTGGTGGAGAACTACCCCGGGTTCGTCGACGGCATCATGGGACCCGAGCTCATGGAGAGCATGCGCAAGCAGGCCGAGCGCTTCGGCACCGACATGATCGCCGAGGACGCTGCCGCCGTGGACTTCTCGCGGCGTCCGTTCGTGGTGCAGGTGGGGGAGACCGCCTACGAGGGGGACACGGTCATCGTGGCCACCGGGGCCTCGGCCAAGCTGCTCGGCCTGCCGGGGGAGCGGGAGCTGATGGGCCGCGGCGTGTCCACCTGCGCGACCTGCGACGGGTTCTTCTTCAAGGACCAGAACATCATGGTCGTGGGTGGCGGCGACTCCGCGCTGGAGGAGGCACTCTATCTCGCCCGCCTGGGTCGACAGGTGCAGGTCGTCCATCGGCGCGACACCCTGCGCGCCTCGAAGATCATGCAGGAGCGTGCGCTCGCGAATCCCAAGATCAGCTTCCTGTGGAACAGCGTGGTCGACTCCATCGCCGATCCGGCCAAGGGCATGGTCACCGCGGTGCGGCTGCGCCACGCGAAAACCGGCGAGGTGACCGAGCACCCCGTCGACGGCCTGTTCGTCGCCATCGGCCACGAGCCCAACACCGCGCTCTTCCGCGCCCAGCTCGAGCTGCGGCCGAACGGGTACGTGAAGGTCGAGCCGGGCACCACGCGGACGTCCGTCCCCGGCGTCTTCGCCGCCGGCGACGTCGCCGACGACACGTGGCGGCAAGCCGTGACCGCGGCCGGCACCGGCTGCATCGCGGCCCTCGAGGCCGAGCGCTACCTGGAAGCGATGCAGCGGTAAGGGCGTCGGGTGCCGCGGCAGAACCGCGTCACGCCCTTCGGCGAGCTGATCGCCACCGCACATCGCGGTACGCTCATGGGCAACCGCGGCTGCCTGCACGACGCGGCCCAGCGCATCCAGCGTCCCTTTGCCCTCCAGCGCTGGATCATCTGCCTGCTGCAGTTCCAGGACCGCCGGCGAACGGTCATGACCCCGGGTCGCTATACCGAGCTGTTCTTCCTCGACGAGGCCACGGCGCTGGCGGCCGGCCACCGACCGTGCGCCGAATGCCAGCGCCAGCGGTATCAGCTCTTCCGTGCGCACTGGGCGGCGGCGAGGACCGTGACCGGCGTGCCGTCGGCCGGCGAGATGGACGACGTGCTCCACGCCGAGCGGCTCGACGCGACCCAGGCCAAGCGGACCTACGTCGAGCGCCTGTCCCGGCTGCCGGCCGGCGTCATCGTCGCCGACGACGAGGCCCGTGCGCATCTGGTCCTCGCCGACGCGCTCCGAGCGTGGAGCCCGGCCGGCTACGGGCCCCGGCGACCGCGGGTGCCCTCGGCGCAGATGCGCGTGCTCACGCCCCCCTCGAGCGTGCGCGTGCTCGCGCGGGGCTATCCCGTGGGCCTGCACGCCTCCGCGCTCGCCTGACGAGTCCCGCTAAGTCGCCGTGGCGCTGACGTAGAGTCGCGCGGTGGGGTGCTCGAAGGGGTAGGGCGGCCGGACCTCGGCACGCTCGACCGTGAAGCCGGCCGACCGGATCCGAGCCGCCAGCACCTCCGGCACCTGCAGGTACAGCTCGAGGTCCACCGGCATGCCCTTGTAGCTGTCGTAGTGCTGGGCGCCGTCGCCCGCGTGGACCGCGATCAGCAGGGTGCCCCCCGGCCGCAGGACCCGCCGGAGCTCGGCGAGCGTGGGGGACGGATCGGCCGTGTAGATGAGGGAATAGAAGGCGACGATGCCCGCGCCGGCGCCGGTCGCGATCGGCAGCGCCCGCATGTCGGCGGCGACGACGCGCAGCGTGGCGTTGAGGCGCTGGGCGAGGGCGGCCGAGCGAGCAGAGAGATCGACGCCGATCACGCGCGCGCCGAGGTCGGCCACGAAGCGGCCCACGTGTCCGGCGGCCCCGCAGCCGACGTCGAGCACCGCGCCGTGGTCGCAGCGGGCGGCGAACGCGCGGAGGCGCTCCACGTCGTAGGGCTTGCGCCGGAGCTCGTCGGCGAAGTCGGCGGCGTACTGCTCGGCGATCCGGTCGAAGGACGCGCCGACGGGGTCGGGGCTCAGGTTCCCACGCGCAGGGTCGCGCCCAGGTCGCGCAGGAGCGCGATCGTGGAGAGATAGGACAGGCGGCCGGTGCGCGGGTTCTCGGAGGGCACGTTGCAGACCTCGAGCCGGAAGGAGCCGAACTCGCCCTCGACGCTGATGCGATGGGTGTTGCGCGTCAGACCGGGCACGGCGTAGATGCGCGTTGTCGTCCGGTCGGGGCCGATCCCCGCCAGCGACAGCGCCGCCAGGACGTTGACGTTGGCGGGGAACGCCGGACACGCCGCGGTGGCGGGGCCCTCGAAGATCAGCGTCTCCTCGCGGATGGCGTCGAGGTCGATCTTCTGCTGGACGATCCAGGGCGCGCCGGCCCATCCGGCCGGGGCCTTGCGGCTCTCCATCGTCACCGAGGCGATGGGGCCCACGGCCCCGCCCTTGACGGCATCGAGGCCGCCGATGGCCCCCGAGGGCACCAGGATGCGGCAGCCGTGCTGCTCGGCCAGCGCCACCCAGTCGGCCCGTCCGAGCAGGGCCCCACACGACAGCACGACCAGGTCCCGGCCGGCGCCGAGCGCCATCGGCGCGATCTCCTGCAGGTGCGCCTGCGTCGAGGCCTCGACGACGACCTCGGCGGCCGCGATCAGCTCGTCGAGCGAGAGCAGCGGGACCGGGGTGCGGAGGGATTTCAGCACGGGCTCGGCGCGCTCGCGCGTGCGGGCGGTGACGCCGGCGAGCCGCAGTCCCGGCAGTCCGGCGTCCAGGGCCTCGCACACGCGACGGCCGATCGCGCCGAGACCGACCACGCCGACCGTGAGGGGGTGCGCGGGCGAGGGGATTCGACTCATCGGATGACGAGCCGCATGGTATCATGCCGCGCGAGATCGCGAATGACGTCAGCCGGCGCACTCCGCGAGCCGCTCGAGCGGCTCTACCGCGAGTTCGACTACGGCGCGCGGGTCGCGCGCGACGCGATCGAGTTCCCCCTCCGCTACGCCGCCCGCGACGATCGTGAGGTGGTCGCGCTGCTCACCGCGTGCCTGGCCTACGGCCGCGTGGATCTCTTCGGGCGCGCGCTGGAAGGCGTGCTGGCCGCCATGGCACCGTCGCCGGCGACGTTCGTGCGGGCGTTCGATCCCGGCCGCGACGCCGATCGGTTTGCCGCGTTCGTCTACCGCTTCAACCGCCCGGGCGACCTGGTGGCGTTCTGTACGGCCGCCCGCGATCTCCTCGCCCGCCACGGCACGCTGGAGCAGGCCTTCGCGGCGGGCGACCTCGAGCCGGAGGGGCCCATCGGGCCCGCGCTCGAGCGCTTCGCCCGCGCCTTCTGGGACGCCGACGTCCGCGGGCTCTTTCCGCGCGGTCGCCTCTCGCGGGGCTACCGCCACCTGTTCCCGCTGCCCTCGGCCGGCGGCCCGTGCAAGCGCCTGCATCTCTTCCTGCGCTGGATGGTGCGGCGAGAGCCGCCGGACCTCGGCTTGTGGACGTCGATCTCGCCGGCCCGGCTGCTCATGCCGATCGACACGCACGTCGAGAACATGAGTCGGGCGATCGGGCTCACGCGCCGGCGCTCGCGCACCTGGAAGATGGCCGAGGAGATCACCGCCCGGCTGGCGCTCGTCGACCCCGCCGATCCGGTGAAGTACGACTTCGCGCTCTGCCACACACGGATGTCGGGCGACTGCCGCGACCGGCGGGACCTTGTCGTGTGCACGCCGTGCGGGCTGCGCGGCGTGTGCCGCCACTGGCGCGGCCGGAGGGCGGCGCGTGGCTGAGCTGGCCTGGCTCGTCGCCGGCGGATTGCTCGGCGGGGCCCTGGCCTGGGTGGTGGTGCGGGCGCGCCTGGATCGGGCGGCGCACGCCGAGCGTGTCGCGGTGCAGGCGCGGGTGGCGGCGCTGGAAGCGCTGTCGGACGAGCTGCGCAAGCAGCTGACGCAGCGCGACCTCGAGACCGGTGACCTGCGCGGCGCTCTGGAGATGGAGCGCGCCGGCCGCGCCCAGGCCGAAACGCGCTGGGACGCGGCCCGGCAGTCGCTGGAGGAGCAGAAGGCGCTGCTGGACGCCGCCCGCGAGCGGCTGACCGACACGTTCAAGGCGCTGTCGGCCGACGCCCTGCGCCAGAGTCAGTCGAGCTTCCTGGAGATGGCCGCTACCCAGCTCGACCGACGCCAGGGGGCGATCGACGCCGCCGTGCGGCCGCTGCAGGACGCGCTGGTGCGCTACGAGGAGCACGTGCGCGCGCTGGAGGCGACCCGCCAGGACGCCTACGGCACGCTCAAGGAGCAGCTACGCTCGCTGGCCGTGACCAACGCGGAGCTGCAGCGCGAGACCGGCCAGCTGGCCACCGCGCTCCGGGCGCCGAACGTCCGGGGCCGGTGGGGCGAGATCACGCTGCATCGGGTCGTGGAGCTGGCCGGGCTGACCGAGCACTGCGACTACGGCGAGCAGGTCACCGTCGAGGGGCAGGCGGGCCGGCTCCGGCCTGACATGGTCGTCCACCTGCCGGGCGGCCGCGAGATCGTCGTCGACGCCAAGGTCCCGCTGGCCGCCTACCTGGAGGCGATCGGCGGCGCCACGCCGGAGGAGCGGGCCGGCGGCTTCGCGCGCCACGCCGTCCAGGTCCGGCAGCACATGACGACCTTGTCCGGCAAGGCGTACTGGGAGCAGTTTGCGACGGCGCCGGAGCTGGTGGTGATGTTCATCCCCGGCGAAGCCTTCGTCGGTGCCGCGGTCGAGGCCGACCCCGCGCTGCTCGAGGACGGCATGGCCCGGCGCATCGTCGTCGCCACGCCGACGACGCTGGTCGCGCTGCTGCGCGCGATCGGCTACGGCTGGCGCCAGGAGCGCGTCGCCACCAACGCCGCTCAGATCAGCGACCTCGGGCGCCAGCTCTACGAGCGCCTGCGCACCCTCGGCGGTCACGTCGAGGAGGTGGGCGGCGCCCTCGGCCGCGCGGTCCGCGCCTACAACAACGCCGTCGGCTCGCTGGAAACGCGCGTGCTCCCCGCCGCTCGCAAGTTCCGCGATCTGGGCGCGGCCGGGGGTGACGACCTCCAGACGCTCACGACGATCGATCAGTCGCCACGCCAGCTGACCGCGCCCGAATACCCGCAGCAACTCACCACGGCCGAGCCCGAGACGCAGTCCGCCGACGGTCCCGCCTGAGCGGGCGGTCGCGGGCGGCGTGGTATCATCGAGCCAGTCTCGAGGCTCGAGGAGGGTCATGACGACTATCCCGATCAAGGTGTACGGCATCAACCTTCTCGTTCGCATGATGTCCGAGGTGCCCGCCGACGTCCGCGTGAACTGCCCCAAGGGCTCGCCGATCCGCTACGGCGAGGTGGTGGCGCGCGGCGACGGCTTCGACGAGGGCGCCAATGCGTTCCGGGAGATGCCGGACACGAAGACGATTGTGGCGTTCGAGGAGAGTCCCGAGGAGGTCGAGGGCCACTACTTCTACATCGCGCTCGAGGAGTATCGCGTCATCCGGCTGGACTCGGTGATCCTGTCCTTTCCCCAGCAGTAGGCCCCGGCCCCAACGGGCACCGCGCGTGCGTGTCGCCGACGTTCTTCACCGCATCGATCCCGACGAGCTGATCGCGCTCACCCGCGATCTCGTGCGCATCCCGAGCGTCGTCCGCCCCGGCGACCCCGCCGCCACCGAGGCCGCCGTGGCCGGCCACGTCGAGCGCTGGCTGCACGCCGAGGGCTTCGCCGTGGAGGTCCACGAGGTGGCGCCCGGCCGCCCCAACGTGCTCGGCGTGCTCGGGGACGGTTCGGCCGGACCCACGCTGCTGCTCGAGGGCCACACCGACGTGGTGACGGAGGGCAACGCGTCGGAGTGGCGCCACGCGCCGTTCGGCGGTGACCTGGTCGAGGGCCGCATCTACGGGCGCGGGAGTGCCGACATGAAGAGCGGCCTGGCCGCAGCGATGGTCGCCGCCGCCGCCATCCGGCGCAGCGGCGTGCGCCTCGGGGGCCGGCTGGTCGTCGGCGCGCTGGTTGACGAGGAGGGCGGCATGATCGGCGCCCGGCACCTGTGCACCACCGCGCTGGGCCGGGAGCTGTCGGCAGCGATCATCTGCGAGCCCGAGCAGAACGAGCTGTGCCTGGAGCAGCGCGGCGTGGTCTGGGCCCGGGTGACGGTGCGCGGCCGCATGGCTCACGGCGCCATGCCGGAGGCCGGCATCAATCCGATCACCGCGCTGGGCGCGCTGCTGCGCGAGGCGCCGGCGCTCGAGCGCCGGCTGCGCCGGCTGTGCCGCCGCAGCCCGTACCTGCGGCCGCCCACGGTCACGCCCACGGTGGCCCAGGCGCCGATGCAGGGGGTGCCCCAGTCCAACGTCATCCCGTCCACGGCCCAGGCGACCCTCGACGTCCGTCTCACGCCCGGTCCCGACGCGGACGCGGTGGCCAAGGAGATCGACGTCGCCTGCCAGCGGGTGATGGAGGCCTGCCCGGGGGCGACGGTCGAGTGGCAGCCGATCAACGGGTTCCGCCTGGCGACGCGCGTGGAGCGCGGCGAGCCGCTCGTGCGCGCCATGGTGCAGGGCGTGCGACAGGCGACCGGCCGCGCGCCGAGGTTCGGAGGTGTGCCGGGCTCGACGGACGGCACGATCCTCCGCATGACGCTCGGGATCCCGATCGTGACGTGCGGGCCAGGTAACCGGCTGATTCCCCACCAGGTCGACGAGTACGTGGACGTGAGCGAGCTGCTCGATGCGGCGAGGATTTACGTCGCGTCGGCGTTGAATTTCCTCGAGCCGTGAGCGGCACCGCCCCGCGGCTGCGCTCGGTCGAGGCGTTTCCCGTCGAGCAGGACGGTGAGCGCTACCTCGCGCTGCGCGACCCGGCCGGCTACACCACCGCGGTGGTCATGCTGCCGGTCGGGCTGCTCGACGTTCTGGCGCTGTTCGACGGTGATCACGACGTCGGCGACATCCAGGCCCGGATCGGCCGGGGGCCAGGCGAGCCGGTGACGCGCGATCACATCGAGAAGCTGATCGCCGCGCTCGACGAGCACGGTTTCCTGGACAGTGCCGCATTCGCCGCGCGTCGCGAGGCGGTCGACCGCATGTTCCTGACCGCCCCGAGCCGGCCGGCCAATCACGCGGGCGGTGCGTATCCCGGCGACGCGGAGGGGCTGCGAGCGGCGATGGACGGGTTCTTCGCTTCGCCGGCCGGGCCGGGGCCTGCCCAGCCGTTTCGCGGCGGCGGGCTGCGCGGGCTGGTGGCGCCGCACATCGACTTCCACCGCGGCGGCCCTGCCTACGCCTGGGCCTATCGCGATCTGGCCGAGCGCGGCGAGGCCGATCTCTTCGTGATCTTCGGCACCTGCCACGCCGGCATGGCGCATCCCTTCGCGCTGACCCGCAAGGACCACGACACGCCGCTGGGCCCGGCGCGCGTGGACCGCGACTTCGTGGACGCGCTCGCGAGTCGCGCGCGCCAGGACTGCTTCGGCTCCGAGCTGGCGCATCGCAACGAGCACTCGATCGAGTTCCAGGCTGTCTTCCTGCAGTACCTCTACGGCGGCCGGCGCGAGATTGCGATCGTCCCGGTGCTGACCAGCTTCGTGCACGAGGCACTCGCGCGCGGCGCCGGCCCGGAGGACGATCCCCGGGTGCCGGCGTTCCTCGACGCGCTTCGCGACACGGTGGCCGCCTCGGGGCGGCGGGTGGCGTTCATCGCCGGGGCGGACCTGGCGCACATGGGGCCCCGCTTCGGCGATCCGGCACCCATCACGCCAGCCGAGCTCGCGGCGATCGACCGCGAGGACCGGCAGATGCTGGCGGCCGTCGAGGCGGGCGACGCCGCGGCGTTCTTCGAGTCGGCGCAACGGGACGGTGACCGGCGCCGCATCTGCGGGCTGTCGCCCATCTACACCCTGCTGCGCGCGCTGGACGGCGCCCGCGGCACGCTGCGGCGCTACGGCCAGTGGCCCGACCCGCAAGGCATCGTGAGCTTCGCCAGCGTGGTGTTCTGATGGCGGCGGTGACGCCGGCGGAGTGGACGCTGCCGGCGCTGCGGGTGGACGTCGACGGCGACTGGTGGGACGGTGACGTGCAGATCACCCACCCGGGCGTCGTGGCCAACCTGCGCGGTAACCTGCGACGCGACGCCGAGGGGTACTTCATCCAGACGCGGGTGCGCATCCCGGTCGCGGTGGCGGACGCGCCGTTCGTCGTCACCCGGATCGAGCGCCGGGGTGACGCGCTGCACGCCTGGCTCAACGACGGTGCCGAGGAGGACGTCGACCCGGTCACGCTGCGCATCGGGCCGGGCGACGTGCCGTACGGGGCCGTGAAGGGTGGCGCGTTCGAGGCGCGGCTGAGCCGGGCCGCCGCCTACCAGCTCCTGGCCCTGGCCGACTACGACGAGCGCAACGGCCGCGGCACCCTGCGCATCGGCGGCCGCGAGTACACCCTCGGCCGCGCGAGTTAGTGGAGCGGAGGTCGTAGAGGTGCCGTCACACAACGGGAGGTAGCACGGGTGCCGTCACACAACGCGAAGCGGGGAGGTGTCGGCGGGGTCGTCTCGACCCCTCTGACCCTAATAATCGGCACGCTCGTGGCCCTGGCCATCATCGGAGGGGTCGCCTGGTGGACTCGATCGGACGCCGACCCGGTGACGATCGATGCCATCGGCGACCGGGTCCAGACCCGGCGCGCCGGCGCGCTGCCCGTCTTCGCCGGCTCCGGCGAGACTGCGGCGCTGTACCGCTTCGCCCGCGAGCGCGGGGACGTGCTGCAGTGGATGCCGTGCACCTGCGGCTGCGAGCAGCTCGGCCACGGCTCCAACCGCTCCTGCTACATCAAGAGCGAGACGGCCGACAGCACGACGTGGACCAGCCACGCCGCCACCTGAAGCCTGTGCCTGGACATCACGCGTGACGTGATGCAAGGCACGCGCGACGGCCGGACGCCCGATGAGATCCGCTCGGCGATCGACGCCAAGTACGTGCGGGGTCGCTCGGTGTCGACCCCGCGGCCGCCCCGGTGAGCACCCGGCCGACCGGCGGCGACCTCGTCGTCGAGGCGCTGCGTCGCGAGCGCGTCCGCCACGTCTTCGGGGTCCCCGGGTACCACAACCTGGCGATCTACGACGCGCTGCTGCGTCAGCGGGACGTCGTGCACGTGCTGGCCCGGCACGAGGCGGGGGCGGCGTTCATGGCCGACGGCTACGCGCGCGCCAGCGGCGAGCCCGGGGTCGTGCTGGTGACGACCGGCCCCGGCGCCACCAACGCGCTGACGCCCCTGGTCGAGTCGTACGCCGGCTCGGTTCCGATCGTGCTGATCGCCTCCGACATCGCCTCAGACCTGGTCGGGCGCGACCTCGGTGCGCTCCACGAGGTCCCGAACCAGATCGAGTGCTTCCGCCCGGTGACACGCTGGGCCGAGGCGCTGACCGAGGCGCGCGCGATCCCCGGCGCGATCGCCGGAGCCTTCGACCTGCTGCGCACCGGCCGCCCGGGCCCGATGGCGCTCTCGATCCCGTGGGATTTCCTCACCGCGCGGGTGGAGGCGCCGCAGCCCGCCGGCGGCCACGGTGCCCGACCGCCCTGCCACGTGGGCGACGTCGAGGAGGCGGCTGTCCTCCTGGCGCGGGCGACGCGGCCGCTGATCGTCGCCGGCGGCGGCGTGATCGCGGCCGGGGCCGAGCGCGAGCTGCAGGCGGTGGCGCGTCGCCTCGGCGCACCGGTGATCGCGACGGTCGCCGGCCGTGGGGCCGTCAGCGAGCGCGACGCGCTCTTCCACGGCGTGCTCCCCGACCGTCGCGCCTGCGCCGAGCCGCTGCGCACGGCCGACGTGATCCTGGCGGTCGGCACCAAGTTCGGTCACCGCTCGCTGGAGAAGCTCGCGGTGAGCCTCGCTTCGGGACAGGCGCTCGTCCACCTCGACCTCGATCCCGCGGTGATCGGCCGCGTCTTCAAGCCGCGCGTGGCGATCGTGGGTGACGCGCGCGACGGCCTGGGCCGCCTCCTGTCCGCCCTCGGCCCGGGAGCACCGGCGGCGGGCTGGGACCGTGCGCGGCTCGCCGGCCTGCGGGCCGATGCGGGGCCGCGGTACACGCCGGCGCTCGCGGCGCTGGTCGAGGCGCTGCGCGGCGCCCTGCCGGAGGACGCCATCGTCGTGAACGACCAGACCGGTCTCACGTACTGGATGGAGTGGCGGTTCCCGGTTCTGCGGCCGCGGACGTTCCTCTATCCGACCGGCTCGGCGACGCTCGGCTACGCGGTGCCGGCGGCGATCGGTGCGAAGATCGCCCGTCCCGACCGCGCGGTGGTGGCCGTGGCCGGCGACGGCGGCTTCATGTACTCCGTCAACGAGCTGGCCACGGCCGTGAAGTACCGGCTGCCGATCGTGTTCCTGGTCGTCAACGACGGGCGCTTCGGGGCGATCCACTGGCTGCAGGAGAGGCTCTTCGGCCGCGCCGGCGAGGCCGATCTCGTCAACCCCGACTTCCCGGCCCTGGCCCGCGCGTTCGGCGGCCGCGGCGAGCGCGTGGAGGCCGCCGACCTGGGCGACGGCCTGCATCGCGCGCTGGCGGCCGACGGTCCCACTGTGCTCGAGCTGCAGGCGGCCGTCGATCCCCCCTGGGAGATGTGAGGCTAGGGCTTCGGCCGGGCGGACAAGGCGCGGAGCGCATCGACGTCGTTGGCGAGCAGGCGCGAGTGCAGGGGGCCGTGCTCGCGCCAGGCCTGGCAGGTGTTGACGAACCAGAGATCGTTCGACGCGTCCGGCGACGTCCGAATGCCGTGGAAGGCCACGCCGGCGGCCTGGCGCACGACGGGGGCGATCGCGTGGATCAGCGCGGTGAGATGCGCGCAGCCCTGGGCCCGCCCGAAGCGCTCGTTCACGGCGCGGGTGAAGCCCCGGGCGACGGAGAGACCGACCAGCTGCTGCAGGGGCGCCAGCGCGTCGGTGCACAGCGTGTACGGCCGCGAGTCCATCGCGGCGGACGCCGCGGTGATGACCAGATCGGGGTGGCGCACGCGCAGGGTCACGCGCATGTCGTGGATCACCAGCCCCGAGGAGAGGCCGAACCAGTCCTCGGGCTCGGCGCGCTCGTCGACCAGGTGACCCGTGACCTCGAGCTCGGTGTCGCTCACGCGGACGGCGTCGGTGCGGATCGTCCGCGTGTGCAGCGGAATGCGGGTCTCGCTCATGAACCTCGGATCTCCCTCAAGACCGCCAGCATGTCGTCGTGGATCCGGCCGTTGCTGGCGAGGACGGTCGGCGTCTCCAGATCGAGCGGGCCACCGGTCAGCCCGGTCAGGCGTCCGCCGGCCTCTTCCACCATCAGCCCGCCCGCCGCGACGTCCCACGGCCCCAGCCGCAGCTCCCAGTAGCCGTCGAAGCGGCCCGCCGCCAGCCAGGCGAGGTAGAGCACGGCCGAGCCCAGCCGCCGCACGCCGCGCGAGCGCGTCGCGAACGCGGCGTACTCGCGCAGATTGTTGTCGGCGTTCACGCGGATGTCGTAGGGGAAGCCGGTGGCCAGCAGGCTCGTGTCGAGCGTGGCCGTGCTCGACACGCGCAGCGGCGCGTCGTTGCAGACGGCGCCGGCTCCGCGCTCGGCCACGAACAGCTCGCGCTGGCTCGGGTCGTACACCACGCCGAGCTGGATCTGGCCGGCCACCTCCAGCGCGATCGAGACGCCGTAGAGCGGCAGCCCGTGGGCGTAGTTGGTGGTGCCGTCGAGCGGGTCGATGATCCAGCGGCGTCCGGAATGGCCGGCCCGGGCCCCGCGCTCCTCGGCCAGGATGGCGTCGCCGGGGAAGGCCGCCAGCAGCCGGTCGACGATGAGCGCCTCGACGCGGGCGTCCATCTCGGTGACCAGATTGGTGGGGCCACCCTTGTAGACGATGCGGCGAGGGCCCAGCAGCTCGCCGCGCAGGAGGTCGCCGGCGCCACGGGCCAGCTCGATCGCGAGAGCACGCTCTGTCCCGAGGCCGGACGTCATGCCGAGGTCGGACTCTATCACACGCGCCGCCTTGACAAGCCCGGACGGCTCCCGGAGCATGAAGCGCGCATGAGATGGACGCGCCGTCAGCAGCACCTGCGCGCGGCGCTCGGGGTGCGGCGCCCACGGGTCTTGCGCATACGGCCGGGCACGCCTCCGGGCACGCTCGTGGCCGCCGAATCCGCCCAGCCCCCGGTCATCCACGTCATGAGCTTCGCCCGCGAGAGCTTCGCCGAGGAGCGGGTCGACACGATCGACGCCGCCCTCGAGCGGCGGAAGCCGGGGACCGTCACCTGGATCAACGTCGACGGTCTCGGGGACGCCGCGGTGCTCGCGCGCCTGGGCGAGCGGCTCGGCTTGCATCCGCTGGCGCTGGAAGACGTGCTCGACGTCCGCCAGCGGCCGAAGGTCGAGCGCTTCGACAAGCACATGTTCCTGGTGATGCGCACGATGCGGCTGGAACGGCCGGCAGAGGCAGCGGGCCGCGCTGCGGCCCCCGCCGCCACGATCGTCGACGAGCAGGTGAGCGTGTTCTTCGCGGCCGACTGGGTGGTCACCATCCAGGAGCGCAGCGACGGGGACTGCTTCGGCGCAGTGCGCGAGGCGATCCGACAGGGACGGGGCCGGGTGCGCGACGCGGGGGCCGACTACCTGGCCTACCTGCTGGTCGACGCGGTGGTGGACGCCTACTTCCCGGTCATCGAAAGCCTGGCCGAGGGGATGCATGCGATCGAGGAAGAAGCGCTCACGTCGCGGTCCTCCGGGCGGACCCTGCTGCAGCTCACCCGCCTGCGCCACGACCTCATCGCGGTGCGGCGGGCGGTGTGGCCGCTGCGCGAGGAGGTTCTCGTGCTGCAGCGGGAAGAATCGGCGCTGATCACGCCGGAGACCCGGGTGTTCCTGCGCGACGTCTACGATCACGCCGTGCAGGCGCTCGAGGTCGTGGAGACCCTGCGGGAGACCGCGGTGTCGGTGATGGAGGTGTTCCTCTCCGTGCAGAATCAGCGGCTCAACGAGGTGATGAAGGTCCTCACGGTCATCGCCACGATCTTCATCCCGCTGACGTTCATCGCGTCGATCTACGGGATGAACTTCAAGCACATGCCGGAGCTCGAGATGCGCTGGGGCTACCCGATGGCGCTGGGTCTCATGCTGCTGACCGCCGGCGGCATGATCGCCTACTTCCGGCGGCGGGGGTGGTGGTGATGCGCGTGCTCGTGGTCGGTGCGGGGGGCGTCGGGGGCTACTTCGGGGCCCGGCTGGTGCGGGCCGGCACGGCGGTCACCTTCTTGGCGCGCGGGGCCCACCTGGAGGCGATCCGGCGCGACGGCCTGCGCGTCCGCTCGGCGGTGGACGGCGACTGGGTGGTCGAGGCCGACGCAATCGGCGACGTCGCCGGGCAGCCGGTTGCGGATGTCGTGCTCTTCTGCGTGAAGTCCTTCGACACC
>Ga0247825_10001524_pt1 | contig 15212 bp, 15 predicted proteins | sample 13C_Vanillin_Day_FD_194413 | JGI IMG/M metagenome (GOLD analysis project Ga0247825, IMG submission 194413) | Soil microbial communities from agricultural site in Penn Yan, New York, United States - 13C_Vanillin_Day48 | ecosystem: Environmental > Terrestrial > Soil > Agricultural land | place... | reverse complement strand
CGCGGCATTGCGGCCCATGATCGAAGAACTTTTCTCGATCATTGAAGACCAGGTCGGCGTGCGGGGGCGCTGGATGCGCCGGCGCGACGATCCCGCCACCTACATGGAGGTTTACGAGGGCGTCGCCGACGAGCGCGGCTTCGAGGTCCTGATCGAGCGCGAAGGCGCGAAGCTCGGCCTCGAGCGGCGGGTCGAGCGGTTCGTATGTGCCTGATCCTGCTTGCCTGGCGCGCGCATCCCGAGCTCGCGCTCGCGGTGGCCGCCAATCGCGACGAGTTCCATGGCCGCCCCGCCGCGGCCGCCGCGTTCTGGCCCGACCGCCCCGCCATCCTCGCCGGGCGCGACCTCGAGGCGAAGGGCACCTGGATGGGCGTGGCGCGCTCCGGCCGCTTCGCCGCGGTGACCAACTACCGCGGCGCGCGCGAGCCTTCCGCGGCGGAGTCCAGAGGCGCATTGGTGACCAAGTTTCTCGAAGGTAGCGGGACCCCTGGCGCCTATCTCGCTGCCATCCAATCCAATGCAAACAGATACAGCGGGTTCAACCTGCTCGCTTGCGATGGCGAGGAACTCTGGTGGATGTCGAACCGCGACGGCGCGCCGCGGCGCCTCGAGCCCGGGATCTACGGCCTTGGCAACCTGCTGCTCGACTCGCCGGAAGTCGAGCCCGACAAGGCGCGCTTCCGCGCCGCGCTCGACATGGCGCCGGGCGTCGAGCCGCTTTTCGGCACGCTCGCGCCGGCGCGGATCGTCAACGGCCAGTACGGGACCCGCTGCTCGACGGTGCTGCTGAAAAGCGATTCTCGCCTGAGGTTCGCGGAGCGCACCTACGGGCCCGATGGCACCGAGGGCGAGACGGTGCGCTTCGAGTTCTAGAGGCTGAGCCGCATCGCCTGGTGCGGGATGCCGGCCTCCTCGTACTCGGCGCCCTCCTCCACGAACCCGTGCGCCCGGTAGAAGGGCACCGCGTGCACCTGCGCCGAGAGCGCGACTTCGCGGTTGCCGCGCGAGCGCGCCGCCTCGATCAGGCGCTTGAGCATGGCCGCGCCGACGCCTTTTTTCCGATGGGTTTTCAAGACAGCCATGCGGCCGATATGGCCGTCCGGCAGCAGCCTTGCTGTTCCCACGGGTCTCTCTTTCAGGAAAGCGATGGCGTGCAGGCTTTGGGCATCCCTGTCGTCGAGCTCGATCTCGGCAGGCACGCGCTGCTCGTGCACGAAAACCTCGAAGCGGATCGGCGAAGCCAGCTCGCGCACGCGCTCCCACGGCAGCAATTCGATTCTTAGCATGCGGCGAAAAGTATAATCGGTGCATGAAAAGCCTCTGGAGCGACGCCGAAGCGGCGCAGTTTTCCGGCCCGCTCGGGCCGCGGGTGTACACCTCGAGGCTGCTCGGCCGCGACAAGTCCCTGGTCCTGCACGGCGGCGGCAACACCTCGGTCAAGCTGCGCGAGAAGAACCTCTTCGGCGAGGAAGAGGACGTCCTGTACGTGAAAGGCAGCGGCTGGGACCTCGAGACCATCGAGCCCGCCGGCTTCTCGCCCGTGACGCTCGGCTACGTGCGCCGGCTCGCCGCCCTGAAGAGCCTGCCCGACCCGCAGATGGTGAACGAGCTCAACACGCACATGCTGCGCGCGGGCGCCCCGTCGCCTTCGGTCGAGACCATCCTGCACGCCATCCTGCCGCACAGGTACGTCGACCACACGCATGCCGACGCCGTGCTCTCGGTGTCGAACGCGCCCGAAGGCGAGAAGCGCATCCGCGAGATCTACGGCGAGCGCGTCGTCGTGATTCCCTACATCATGGCCGGCTTCGACCTCGCCGCCTACTGCGCGCGCGAGTTCCCGAAGCAGGCGAAAGGCAACACCGTGGGCATGGTGCTGCTCTCGCACGGCATCTTCTCCTTCGCCGGCGACGCGAAGGAGTCCTACGAGCTGATGATCGAGCTCGTCTCGATGGCCGAGGAGTATCTCGCGCGCAAGAAGGCCTGGCATATCGATTACGGGTCTGCCAAGGGAACTTCTTTTTCCAGAGAGGACGTCGCAAAGCTTCGCCGCGCCATGTCCGACCAGGCCGGCTTCCCGATGCTCCTCAAGGTCAACGACAGCCCGAAATTCCTCGGCTTCGCGCAGCGCCGCGACCTGGAGAAGCTGGCGCTGCAGGGGCCGGCGACGCCCGACCACGTGATCCGCACCAAGCCCTTCCCGATGCTCGGCCGCGACGTCGCCGCATACGCGCTTCGGTATCGGGAGTATTTCAAAAAGAACACGCAAACAACAGGCGAAGCGAAGACCATGCTCGATACCGCGCCGCGCATGGCGCTCGACCCGCAACTCGGCTTCGTCGCTGCCGGCCGCACCACGCGCGACACGCTGATCGTCGAGGACCTGTACGACCACACCATCGACGTCATCCTGCGCGCCGAAGCCCTCGGCGGCTGGCGCGCGCTCGAGCAGAAGCACACCTTCGACATCGAGTACTGGGACCTCGAGCAGGCCAAGCTGCGCAAGGGCGGCTCGCCGCCGGTCTTTACCGGCGAGGTGGCGCTGGTCACCGGCGCCGCCTCCGGGATCGGCAAGGCGTGCGTCGAGGCCTACCTCAAGCGCGGCGCGGCGGTGGTCGGGCTCGACCGCAACGCCGCCATCGAGACGATGTGGAAGCGGCCTGACGTCCTTGGTATCACATGTGATCTCACCGACGCCAAGGCAATTCAGCTTGCCTTGGATAAAGCAATAAAGCGCTTCGGCGGCGTCGACATGCTGGTGCTGAACGCCGGCATCTTCCCCTCCTCTCAGGCGATCCAGGACATCGGCGCGGAGAGCTGGCGCAGCGCCATGGCGGTGAACGTGGAGGCGAACCTGCTCGTCATGCAGGCCTGCCATCCGCTCCTCAAGCTCGCCCCGCGCACCGGGCGCATCGTCGTCATCGGCTCGAAGAACGTGCCGGCGCCCGGGCCGGGCGCCGCCGCCTACTCCGCCTCCAAGGCCGCGCTCAACCAGCTCGCGCGCGTCGCCGCGCTGGAATGGTCCAAGGACGCCATCCGCATCAACTCGCTGCATCCCAACCAGGTCTTCGACACGGCGCTGTGGACCGAGGAAGTGCTCGCCCAGCGCGCCAAGGCCTACAACCTCACCGTCGAGCAGTACCGGAAGAACAACCTGCTGCGCCAGGAAGTGTCCTCGAAGGACGTGGCGGAGCTCGCCGCCGAGATGTGCGGGCCGCTCTTCGCCAAGACCACCGCGGCGCAGGTCCCGGTCGACGGCGGCAACGAGCGGGTCGTCTGATGGCGGAAGCGGTCGAGCCGCTCCGCTGGAAAGGCGATCGGCTGGAGCTCCTCGACCAGCGCCTGCTGCCCGAGAAGACCGTCTACGTCACCTGCCGTACCGCGGACGAAGTAGCGAAGGCCATCCGCGACATGGTCGTGCGCGGCGCCCCGGCCATCGGCTGCGCAGCCGCTTTTGGCGTCGTGTTGTCGAAAGGCTCTCCGGAAGCCTTCGAAGTCCTGCGAAAAAGCAGGCCGACGGCGGTCAACCTCTTCTGGGCGCTCGATCGCATGAAGAAGGCGAAGGATCTCGAGGCCGAGGCGAAGGCGATCTTCGCCGAGGACCTGGCGGGGAACCGCGCGATGGGCGAGTTCGGCGCCGAGCTGATCCCGGACAAGGCGCGCATCATGACTCATTGCAATGCCGGCGCCCTCGCGACCGCAGGCTACGGCACGGCGCTGGGCGTTATTCGCTCTGCCAAAAATAAACATATCTCGGTCATCGCGAACGAAACGAGGCCGTACCTCCAGGGCGCTCGGCTCACCGCCTACGAGATGGTGCAGGAAGGCATTCCCGTCACCCTCATCACCGACAGCATGGCGGGGCACCTCATGAGCTGCGGCGAGGTCGACGTCGTGGTGGTGGGCGCCGACCGCATCGCCGCCAACGGCGACACGGCGAACAAGATCGGCACCTACGCCCTCGCGGTGCTCGCGAAGCGCCACGGCATCCCCTTCTACGTCGCCGCCCCGCTCTCCACGTTCGACCTGAGCATCCCGGACGGTTCGAAGATCCCGATCGAGGAGCGCGGTGCCGACGAGGTCACCGGCTACCGCGAGACGCGCTGGGCGCCGCAGGGCGTGTCGGTGCGCAACCCGGCTTTCGACGTCACGCCGGCCGACCTGATTACCGGGATCATTACCGAGCGGGGCGTCGTGCTGGCCCCTACCCGCGAGAAGCTTCAGACCTTGCTTTTGAGTATTACTCCTTAATGTCGACCGGCGTGTAGGGCGGCACGAGCTCGAAGAGCTCGGCGATGTCGCGGTTGCGCATGCGGATGCAGCCGATCGAGCCCGGCTTGCCCATCTCGGCGCTGTCGGGCGTGCCGTGGATGTAGATGTAGCGGCGCATGGTGTCGACCTCGCCGAGGCGGTTCCTGCCCGGCTCGCAGCCCGAGAGCCACAGGATGCGCGTCAGGATCCAGTCGCGGCCCGGGTACTGCGCATGCATCGCCGGCGTCCACACCTCCCCCGTCGGGCGCCGGCGCACGAACACCGCGCCAAGCGGCTCGCCGGCGCCGATCTTGGCGCGCACGATGTGCCGGCCGCGCGGCGTGCACAGGCTGCCGTTCAACTCGCCGGGGCCTCTCTTCGACGTCGAAACGGAATAGGTCTTCCCCTTGAAAACCAATTCCTGCTTGTTGAGGTCGATGACGATCATCGCTTCGCCGCGAAGAAGCCGCTCAGGAGCGCGCCGCACTCTGCCGCCAGCACGCCGCCCTCGAGCTTCACCTGGTTCTTCAACTGGAGCTTCTTCGGGTCGGTGGCGCCGAACACCACGCGCGCGATGCGCGCGTGGAACATGGCGCCGACGCACATGTCGCAGGGCTCGAGCGTGACGTAGAGCGTGGCGCCGGTGAGGCGATAGTTCTTCACGGAAAGAGCAGCGGCGCGCAGAGCCTGGATCTCGGCGTGGGCGGTGGGATCAAGCGCCGCGATGGGCCGGTTCCAGCCTTCGCCGACGACCTTGTCTTCGAGGGCGACGAGGGCGCCGATCGGGACTTCGCCCTCGTCCTGCGCGCGCCGCGCGAGCTCGAGTGCGCGCCGCATGTAAAACTCGTCGTTCATCCTCGTTCCGTGCATCGTAGCATTCCCCCATGGCATCGCCCTTTGCCGTCCGCAGCTTTCGCTTCCAGTGGCCGGCGGACCTGTTCACCTCGTGGGCCTTCGAAATGGAGGCGCTGATCCTGGGCTGGTACATCCTGGCCGCGACCGGCTCGGTGCAGCAGCTCGTGGTCGTCGGCGCGCTGGTCTGGATCGGCTCGCTCTTCTCGCCGTTCTTCGGCGTGCTCGGGGACCGCGTCGGGCACCGCACCCTGCTGTGCGTCACGCGGGCGGTGTACGCGCTCCTGGCGGCGCTGATGACTGCGCTCACCTTCAGCGGCGCGCTGGCGCCATGGCATGTGTTCGCCATCGCCGGCGTGGCCGGGCTGGTGCGGCCGTCGGACAACGTGATGCGCCACGTGCTGGTCGGGCAGACCATGCCGGCGGGCCTGCTGCTGCGCGCGCTCGGCATCTCCCGCACCACCACCGACATGGCCCGGGTCGTGGGGGCGCTCACCGGCGCGGGCGGCGTGGCGTTGATCGGCATGGGGCCGGCCTACGCGCTCGTGACGGCGATGTACGTCGCCGCATTCCTGCTGTCGCTGGGGGTCGCCGGCATGCCCGCCGGGCAGGCGAGAACGGCGCATCCGCTGGCCGACCTGAGGGAGGGGTTCGCGTACGTCTGGCGCAAGCCCGACCTGCTCGGTGCCTTCAGCCTGGCGTTCCTCGTCAACCTGCTCGCCTACCCGTTCGTGCTCGGCCTGCTGCCTTACGTCGCCAGGGAAGTGTTCGCCGCCGGGCAGGCGGGGCTCGGCTACCTCGCGTGCGCCTTCTGGTCGGGCGCGCTGGCGGGCTCGCTCGTGGTCGGCGCGGTACGCCTGCCCCTCGGCTCGGGGCGCGTCATGCTCTGGAGCGGCGGCTTGTGGTTCGGCGCGCTCGTCGTGTTCGGCCAGACGAGCACGCTCGCCTTCGGGCTCGCCCTGCTCTTCGCCACGGGCTTCGTGCACAGCTTCTGCATCACGCCGCTCGCGGCGGTCATGCTGCGCTCGTCCGACGACGCGATGCGCGGCCGGGTGATGGGCGTTCGCATGCTCGCCATCTGGGGGCTGCCGCTCGGCCTGCTCGCCTCCGGACCGCTGATCGCGGGCATCGGCTACGTCGCGACCACCGTCCTCTATGGCGGCCTCGGCCTCGCGGCAACGGTGGCGATCGGATACGGCTGGCGCCGGGCCCTGTGGCACCGCTCGGCGGCGGCCAACGCCGCCTACGCCGGCTGACCCCTTTCACTCAAAGCCAGTATTCCCATATCCGGGCGACCATTTCCTTCAGACGATCACTGAGCGAACGCTGTGCCCATTCTTCGAGCGTGACGGGACGGGAAAAGGCCAGGTCCGTCTCGAACGCGGCGCGCATTTGCGCGCCGAACTCCTGCCCGAGGATGATGGCGTTGACTTCTTCGTTGTGCAGGAAGCTGCGCCAGTCGAGGTTGGTCGATCCGACAGTCGACCACACGCCGTCGATGAGCGCCGTCTTGGAGTGCAGCAGCGCATCGCGCCGCTCGTAAATTTTCACGCCCGCGTGGAGCAGCTCGAAATAGTAGGAGCGGCCCGCGTGAAACACCGGCCAGGAATCCGTCTTGCTTGGCAGGATGATTCTCACATCCACGCCGCGCTGCACCGCGTCCTTGAGAGCGGCGAGCAACTGCGGATCGGGAACGAAATAAGCGTTCGTCAGATGGACGCTGGTTTCGGCGCTGCCGATTGCTGAAATCAGCGTCGCGTAGATCAGGCTGTAGGGCTCATCAGGCGAGCTGCCGACGGCGCCCACGACCTCCTTGCCCCGGTTGCCGAGCTGCGGCAAGTAGTCCCTCGGCACGAGCCTTTCGCCCTTTTGCTTCTCCCAGGTCGAAAGAAACAGCTTCTGGAACTCGCCGACCACGGGGCCTTCCACTTGCAGGTGGGTATCGCGCCAGGGCAGCCCGCCTCCGGGGCGCTGCCTGGATCGCGTGCTGAAGGAGCCGCCCGAATAGACGCTGCTGATGTTGATCCCGCCGAGGAATGCCGTCTTGCCATCGACGATCAGGAGCTTGCGGTGATCGCGCTGATTGACTTCCCAGCCCTTCGTGGCAGTCAGCGGGTTGACGGGGTTGAACTCGACAACCTTCACGCCGCCGTCGGTGAGACGCTTGAAGAACTCCCTGGGCACGTTCATCGAGCCTACGCTGTCGTAAATGAGATTCACCTGCACTCCCTGGGTCTGCTTCTCGATGAGCGCGTCTACAAAGCGATTCCCCACCTCATCGTCTTCGATGATGTAGGTCTCCAGGTTGATATGGTTTCTTGCATTGCCGATGGCGGTGAACATCGCCCGAAAGGTGGCCGGGCCGTCCTGCAGCAGGACGACCTTGTTGCCCACCATCAGCGGACTCCCGACGATGGCCTCTGCCAGCGCCAGATGCCGGTCAAAGATGCTGGTGTCCTCGGCCCCGCGCTTGAGCCGGTCGAGGATCGCCTTGCTTTGCTGGGCGGTCAGGGGGCCGCGCGCACCCTCGAGTTGAACAGGCTGCGCAGGGCGCCTTGCCATGTCGGGAACGATGGTCGGCAGCGAGCTGCATCCCGAACCGGATGCGGCAAGGGCGGCAAGGAACGCTGCCGCCACATATCTGCTGAGCGAATCCGGCCCCCTTACTCCCACTCGATCGTCGCGGGGGGCTTGGAGGAGATGTCGTAGGCGACGCGGTTGATGCCGCGCACCTCGTTGATGATGCGGTTGGAGACCTTGGCGAGGAGCTCGTGCGGCAGCGGCGCCCACTCGGCGGTCATGAAGTCCGTGGTCTGCACCGCGCGCAGCGAGACGACGTGCTCGTAGGTGCGCCCGTCGCCCATCACGCCCACCGAGCGCACCGGCAGGAAGACGGCGAACGCCTGGGCAACCTTGTCGTACCAGCCGCTCGCCCTCAGTTCGTCGATAAAGATGGCGTCTGCCCGCTGCAGCAGATTCACGAACGCGGGTTCTATCTGTCCCAGGATGCGCACACCGAGTCCCGGCCCCGGGAACGGATGGCGGAACACCATCTCGCGCGGCAGGCCGAGCGACAGGCCGAGGTCGCGCACCTCGTCCTTGAAGAGCTCGCGCAGCGGCTCGAGGAGCTTGAGGTGCAGCGTCTCGGGCAGTCCGCCGACGTTGTGGTGCGACTTGATGGTGGTCGCCTTCTTCGTCTTGGCGCCCGCCGACTCGATGACGTCAGGATAGATGGTGCCCTGCGCTAGCCACCTGGCGTTCCTGATTTTCTTTGCTTCCCGCTGGAAAACATCCACGAAGAGCCGTCCGATGATCTTGCGCTTTTCCTCCGGGTCTGCGACGCCCTTGAGCGCGGACAGGAACTGCCCGGACGCATCGATGTGGATCACCTTCAGGTGCATGTGCCTTGCGAAGGTGTCCATCACCTGCCTCGCCTCGTCCAGGCGCAGCAAGCCGTGGTCGACGAAGACGCAGGTGAGCTGCCCGCCGATCGCCTTATGGATGAGCGCCGCCGCCACCGACGAATCGACGCCGCCGGAGAGGCCGAGGATCACTTCCTCGCTTCCCACCTGCTCTTTTATTTTCCTGGAAGCTTCGACGACATAGTCGGGCATGTTCCAGTCGCCGCGGCAGCCGCAGATGTCGCGCACGAAGCGGTGCAGGAGCTTCGTGCCCTGGCGGGTATGCGTGACTTCCGGGTGGAACTGCACGCCGTAGAAGTGACGGCCCTCGTCGGCCATGCCGGCGATCGGGCAGGCCTCGGTGGAGGCCATGAGCTTGAATCCCGGCGGCAGGTCGACGACCTTGTCGCCGTGGCTCATCCACACCTTCAGCATGCCGTGGCCCTCGGCGGTGCGAAAGTCCTCGATGCCCTCGAGCAGCCGCGTGTGGCCGCGCGCGCGCACCTCGGCATAGCCGAACTCCCGCACCTTGCCCGCCTCGACCCGGCCGCCGAGCTGCTGCGCCATGGTCTGCATGCCGTAGCAGATGCCGAGCACCGGGACGCCGAGGTCGAAGACGCCTTTGGGGGCCTTGCCGGTCGCTTCCTCGTAGGCCGACATGTGGCTGCCGGAGAGGATCACGCCTTGCGGCGCGAAGCCGCGCACGAAGTCGTCGGAGGCGTCGTGCGGGTGGATCTCGCAGTAGACCCTGGCTTCGCGGACCCGGCGCGCGATCAGCTGGGTGTACTGCGCCCCGAAGTCGAGGATCAGGATCTTTTGATGCGCCACCTACTCAGCCCGGTAGTTCGGGGCCTCCTTCACGATCTGCACGTCGTGCACGTGCGACTCGCGAATCCCGGCGGAAGTGATCTCCACGAACTGGCTGCGCGTGCGCAGCTCGTCCACGGTGGCGCAGCCGGTGTAGCCCATGCTCGCGCGCACGCCGCCGGTGAGCTGCTGGATCACCCAGATGGCGCTGCCCTTGTAGGGCACGCGCCCCTCGACGCCCTCGGGCACCAGCTTGTCGACGTTCATCTCCGAGTCCTGGAAATAGCGGTCGGCGGCGCCCTTCTGCATCGCCCCGAGCGAGCCCATGCCGCGGTAGGACTTGTAGGAGCGGCCCTGGTAGAGGTCGATCTCGCCGGGGGACTCGTCGGTGCCGGCGAAGAGCGAACCGAGCATGACGGTATGCGCGCCGGCGCCGAGCGCCTTGGCGATGTCGCCGGAATAGCGGATGCCGCCGTCGGCGATGAGCGGCACCCCCGAGCGCTCGAGCGCGGCGGCGACGTTCTGGATGGCGGTGATCTGCGGTACGCCGACGCCCGCGACGATGCGGGTGGTGCAGATGGACCCGGGGCCGATGCCGACCTTGACGCCGTCGGCGCCGTGGTCGACCAGCGCCTTCGCGCCGTCGCCCGTGCCGACGTTCCCGCCTATCACTTCCACGTTCTTGAAGTTGCTCTTGATCCACTTGACCCGATCAAGCACGCCCTGGGCGTGGCCGTGGGCGGTATCGACGATCAGCACGTCGGCGCCCGCTTCCACCAGCGCCGCGACGCGCTCCTCGGTGCCCTCGCCCACGCCGACCGCGGCGCCGACGCGCAGCTTGCCGTGCGCGTCCTTGCAGGCGTTGGGGTGCTCGCTTTCCTTGAGCACGTCCTTCACGGTGACCAGGCCCTTCAGCTGGAACTCGCCGTCGACCACCAGCACGCGCTCGAGGCGGTGCCGGTGCATGAGGGCGATCGCCTCGTCGCGGGTCGCGCCCTCGCGCACCGTGATGAGCTTGCGCTGCGGCGTCATGATCGCCTTCACCGGCTGGTCGAGCTGCGCCTCGAAGCGCAGGTCGCGGTTGGTGACGATGCCCACCACCTTGCCGTTCTTCACCACCGGGAAGCCGGAGATCTTGTGCGCGCGCTGCAGCTCCATCACCTCGCGCACCGTCATCTCGGGATGCACCGTCATGGGGTCGCGCAGCACGCCGGACTCGAAGCGCTTCACCTTGGCCACTTCGGCCGCCTGCGCCGCCGGCGTCAGGTTCTTGTGCACGATGCCGATGCCGCCTTCCTGCGCCATGGCGATGGCGAGGCGCGCCTCGGTCACCGTGTCCATGGCGGCGGAGACGAGCGGGATGTTCAGCTCGAGGGTGCGGGTGAGGCGGGTCTTCAGGGAAACTTCGCGCGGCAGGACGCGCGAGTGGGCGGGGAGAAGCAGAACGTCGTCGAAGGTCAGCGCCTTCTGTATTACCCGCATGTTCTGGGCTCGCAAAGCCGCATTATACTCGCATCCATGAACCGCTTCCTGCTCGCAGCCGCGATCCTCCTGATGACCGGCCCGGCGCTCGCCCAGCAGTACCGCTGGGTCGAGAATGGGCGCGTACGCTACGGCGACGTGCCGCCGCCGGGCGTCAACGCGACACGCCTCAAGGGGCCGACGCCGCCTTCAGCGCCGCCGCCTGCGGCGAAGGACGCCAAAGGGCCGCTCACGCCGGCCGAGAGGGACGCGGGGTTCCGCAAGCGCCAGGAAGAATCGCAGAAGGAACGCGAGAAGCAGGAGCTTGCCGCCCGCGATGCCCAGGCGAAGAAGGAGAACTGCGCGCGCGCCCAGGACCATGTGCGCACCATCGAAAGCGGGCAGCGCCTCTCGCGCACCGATAGCAAGGGCGAGCGGCAGTACCTCGACGACAGCCAGGTGGCCCAGGAGCTGGCCAAGGCACGCCAGGCTGCGAACGAGTGGTGCAAGTAGCTGTTAGCTGTTAGCGGTTAGCGCTTCGCGCGCCGCCGGCGCGCCTCCTTCGGATCGATCTTCAGGGGCCGGTACACCTCGACCCGGTCGCCCTCGTTCAGCCGCGTATCGAGGTTGGCGGGCTCGCCGAAGATGCCGACCGAGCCCTCCTCGCTGAACCCGGTCTGCAAAAGCGCGTCCCGGACGGTCGCGCCGTCTGGCAGAAAAACTGAAAGCACTTTTTCACGACGCGGCAGCGCGTAGACCACTTCGACCTTAAGCGCCACCGTGCACCTCCCCGGCGCGGTGGGTGAAGGCGTCGACCATGGTGTCGGCGATGCGGTCGAAGAGCGGCTCGAGGAGCTTGCCCAGCGCCCGGCTGGCCATCTCGTACTCGAGGGTGAACTCGATCTCGCAGCTCTGCGCCGAGAGCGGCCGGAAGCGCCAGGCGCCGGAGAAGGCGCGGAACGGCCCCTGCTCCAGGCGCATGTCGATCGACTCGCCCGGGCGGTTCTCGTTGCGGGTGGTGAACGACTGGCGCAGGCCGGACAGGCGCGCGGTCAGCGTGGCGCGCGTCTCGCCCGGATGGCGCTCGTGCACGGTCGCCTCGGCGCACCACGGCAGGAAGCGCGGATAGGACTCGATGTCCTCGACCAGCGCGTACATGGCCCGGGCGCTGTGCGGCACGATCGCCGAGCGTTGTATCCGCTTCATGACAAAATCAGACCACGCCGATGTCCATCGTCCAGAACCGCAAGGCTTCCCACGACTATTTCATCGAGGAGCGCTACGAGGCCGGCCTCGCCCTCGAAGGCTGGGAGGTGAAGGCGATCCGCGCCGGCCGCGCCACCATCGGCGAGGCCTACGTGACGGTGCGCGGCGGGGAGATCTTCCTGATCGGCGCCAACATCAGCCCGCTCGCCACGGTGTCCACGCATTACACGCCCGACCCGAGGCGCACGCGCAAGCTCCTGCTGCACGCCGAGGAGATCCGCCGGCTGATCGGCAAGGTCGAGCAGCGCGGCTACACCCTGGTGCCGCTCGACCTGCACTACAGCAAGGGGCGGGTGAAGATCGAGATCGCGCTGGCGCGCGGCAAGCTGAAGCACGACAAGCGCGCCGCGGAGCGCGAGAAGGAATGGAACCGCGAGAAGCAACGGCTGCTACGCCGCGGCTGATTGCTTCTTCGGCGGCGCCTCGGCGAGCGCCATCCAGGTCGAGACGACGGTGTCGGGGTTGAGCGAGAGGCTCTCGATGCCCTGCTCCACCAGCCAGCGCGCGAGGTCCGGGTGGTCGGAAGGCCCCTGGCCGCAGATGCCGACGTACTTGCCATGCTTGCGGCAGGCTCGGATCGCCATCGCCAGCAGCATCTTCACCGCCGGGTCGCGCTCGTCGAAGCTCTCGGCGACGAGGCCCGAGTCGCGGTCCAGGCCCAGGGCGAGCTGCGTCATGTCGTTCGAGCCGATCGAGAAGCCGTCGAAATGCTCGAGGAACTCCTCGGCGAGCAGCGCGTTCGAGGGCAGCTCGCACATCATGACGATGCGCAGGCCGTTCACGCTTCTCTCTAAATTATTACGTTTTAAAAGATCCAAAACTTTTTCGGCTTCGCCGACCGTGCGCACGAACGGCACCATCAGCTCGAGGTTGGTCAGGCCGAGCTCCTCGCGCACCTTGCGCATCGCCGCGCATTCGAGCTCGAAGCATTCGCGAAAGCTCTCGGCGACGTAGCGCGAGGCGCCGCGCAGGCCGAGCATCGGGTTCTCCTCGTCGGGCTCGTAGCGCTCGCCGCCGAGCAGCTTCTTGTACTCGTTCGACTTGAAGTCCGACAGGCGCACGATCACGGGCTTGGGCCAGAAGGCGGCGCAGATGGTCGCCACGCCCTCCACCATCTTCTCGCGGAAGAAGGTCCTGGGGTCGGGGTAGCCGCGGGTACGCTTTTCAAGCTCACTCTTCAGCGATGCGGGGAGGTTCGGATATTCCAGGCAAGCCTTCGGGTGGATGCCGATCTCGTTGTTGATGATGAACTCCAGCCGCGCCAGGCCGACGCCGGCGTTGGGCAGCTGCGCGAAGTCGAAGGCGAGCTCGGGGTTGCCGACGTTCATGGCGATCTTCACGCCGATGCGCGGCATCTCGCCGCGCTCGCGGGTCGAGACCTCGAAGCGCAGCAGGCCGTCGTAGACGTTGCCGGTGTCGCCCTCGGCGCAGGAGACCGTGACCGCCTGCCCGTCCTTCAGCCGCCGGGTGGCTTCGCTGCAGCCCACCACCGCCGGGATGCCGAGCTCGCGGGCGATGATCGCCGCGTGGCAGGTGCGGCCGCCGCGGTCGGTGACGATGGCGGCGGCGAGCTTCATCACCGGCTCCCAGTTCGGGTCGGTCATGTCGGTCACCAGCACGTCGCCCTTCTTCACCTTGTCCATCTGCGAAGCGTCGGGGACGAGGCGCACCGTGCCGCTGCCGATCTTGTGCCCGATGGCGCGGCCGCTCACCAGCACGCGGGAGCTGCCCTTGAGGGCATAGCGCTCCTCGACGTCGCGGCTGCGCGACTTGACCGTCTCGGGCCTCGCCTGCAGCACGTAGATGCGGCCGTCGGCGCCGTCCTTCGCCCACTCGATGTCCATCGGCCGGCCGTAGTGCTTCTCGATCGCCACCGCGTAGCGCGCCAGCTCGAGGACCTCGCTGTCTTTCAGGGAAAACGCATTTCTTTCGTTTTCCGGCACATCGACGACTTTTGTCGATTTCCCCGCCTGCGCGGACTGGCCGAACACCATCTTCTGCAGCTTCGAGCCGAGGGCGCGGCGCACGATGGCCGGGCGGCCGCGCTCGAGCATCGGCTTGTGCACGTAGAACTCGTCGGGGTTGACTGCCCCCTGGACGACCATTTCCCCCAGGCCGTAGGCCGAGGTGATGAACACGACGTCGCGGAAGCCGGACTCGGTGTCGAGGGTGAAGAGGACCCCGCTCGCGCCGAGGTCGCTGCGCACCATCTGCTGCACGGCGGCCGAGAGCGCCACGCCGGCGTGCGCGAAGCCCTGGTGCGTGCGGTACGAGATCGCCCGGTCGTTGTAGAGGGAGGCGTAGACGTGCCGGATCGCGTGCAGCACGTGGTCGATGCCGCGGATGTTGAGGAAGGTCTCCTGCTGCCCGGCGAAGGAGGCGTCCGGCAGGTCCTCGGCCGTGGCGGAGGAGCGGATGGCGAACGAGATGTCGCCTGAACTTGTCTTCTCAAGCTCTTGAAAATGCGACCTTATTTGACGCTCAAGATCGACGGGGAAAGGCTGCGCCTCGATCCAGGAGCGGACTTCCGAGCCGCACGCGGCGAGCGCCCTGACGTCGCTGGGATCGAGCGCCGCGAGGCGCGCTTCGATCTTCCTGTCCAGGGCGCCGGCGGAGAGGAATTCGCGGAATGCGTCCGCGGTGGTGGCGAATCCGCCCGGCACCCGGATGCCGGCGGCGGCGAGGCCGCCGATCATCTCGCCCAGCGAGGCGTTCTTGCCGCCGACCTGGTCGAGGTTCGCCATCCGGAGGTCTTTAAGCCACGCTACCCGCATTCGAAGTGTATTTTATCGTCATGAGTCAGCGCCGAACCGTTTTCTTCGTCTCCGACGGCACCGGCATCACGGCGCAGATGCTCGGCCACAGCCTGCTCACGCAGTTCGAGGGCGTGGACTTCGACCAGGTCACCCTGCCCTTCATCGACAGCGTCGAAAAAGCCGAGGACTGCCTCGCGCGCATCCAGGCCGAGGCGGCGAACGGCAACGGCAAGCCGGTGGTGTTCTCGACGCTGGTGAACCAGGACCTGCGCCAGGTGGTCCGCCGCGCCGACGCGCTTTTCCTCGACTTCTTCGAGACTTTCATCGACCCGCTCGAGGCGGGGCTGGGGCTCAAGTCGAGCCATACGATCGGGCGCTCCCACAGCGCGATGGACAAGAAGGAGTACCAGCAGCGCAT
>Ga0247825_10001523_pt1 | contig 15226 bp, 16 predicted proteins | sample 13C_Vanillin_Day_FD_194413 | JGI IMG/M metagenome (GOLD analysis project Ga0247825, IMG submission 194413) | Soil microbial communities from agricultural site in Penn Yan, New York, United States - 13C_Vanillin_Day48 | ecosystem: Environmental > Terrestrial > Soil > Agricultural land | place... | reverse complement strand
GGCGAAAGATGAACGAGACGCTCGGCAAGATTCATTTCTTCGGCTCGTTCGTCTGCATGAACGTCGTCTTCATGCCGATGTTCCTCGTCGGGCTGGCCGGCGTCTCTCGGCGACTGTTCGACGGTGGGGCGACCTACGCCTTTGCGCAGCCGGTCCTTCACTGGAACGTCGTGTCCTCTTGGGGCGCGTGGACCCTCGCGATCTTCCAGATTCCCTTCATCTTCAATTTCTTCTGGAGCATCTGGAAGGGGGAGAAGACCGACGACAACCCGTGGCAGGCCACGACGATCGAGTGGGCGGCTCCCTCGCCTCCCCCGCACGGTAATTTCCTTACGGCCCCGGCTGCGTACCGCGGACCCTACGAGTACAGCGTTCCCGGAGCGGCCAAGGACTTCCTGCCGCAGCACGAGGCCTGATCGAGATGGAGATTCCCTACACCGTCGAGGTGCGCCGGGACACCGGTCTCACCAACGGGAAGATCGGCATCTGGCTCTTCCTGGCCTCGGAAGTCATGCTGTTCGGCGCCCTGTTTGCGAGCTACATCCTGATCCGGACCGGGGCGCCGAGCTGGCCACGGGGAGACACGGTTCTGGACGTCCCGCTCGCCACGTTCAACACGATCGTCCTGATTTCATCCTCCGTCACGATGGTCATGGCCTGGGCGTCGCTGATGCGCCGCCGCTTTGGGACCTTTCGGATCTACATGGGGATTACGATCCTGCTCGGGTTCGTCTTCCTCGTGGTGAAGTACTTCGAATACAGCCACCATCTCGGTTTGGGGGAGTATCCCCGCACCAGCAATTTCCTCGCCATCTATTACACGCTCACCGGCTTGCACATGCTCCACGTCGCCGGGGGGATGGCGGTGAACGCGTATTTCTGGGGCCCCGGCGCGAAGCTCTGGAAGACAAATCCGGTGTGGTTCACCAACCGGGTCGAGCACTCGGGCCTCTTCTGGCATTTCGTGGACCTGGTCTGGATCTTCCTTTTCCCGACGCTGTATCTTCTGTAGGCAGCATCAATGACGAGCGACCACGCAGCGACCAGCGACCACGCAGCTGATCTCGGTCACGACCCGGCTGAGATCGACAAACACGTCAGGGTCTACATCACGGTTTTCGTCGCGCTCATGGTGCTGACCATCGTCACCGTGGCGATCTCCCGCTACCACTTTCCCGTGCCGATTGCCGTGACCGTGGCGCTGATCGTCGCAACCGTCAAAGGATCGCTGGTGGCGTGCTACTTCATGCACTTGATCTCTGAGAAGAAGCTGATCTTGGCCGTCCTTGCGCTGACCGCCGCCTTCTTCGTGGCGCTGCTGGCCCTGCCCGTCCTGACCGTCCACGACGGCTACTGGATTCACTGATGAACCTCAGGTTGGTCCACGCGCTGCTGATCCTCCTCTCCGCGGCGCTCGCGGTAATGTTCGGTCTCTGGTGCCTGGGCCAGTACGAGCGGGGGAACGGGGCCGGAAGCCTGGTCGCCGCCGTCTCGGCGTTTGCCGCGTCGTTCGGCCTGGTCGTCTACGACTCGTGGTTCCTGCGCAAGACGAGGACGCTGTGATGAAAGCAAGAACGACACGCTACTGGGGGTTCCGACGGGCCTTCGCGACGGCGGCGTCCGTGATGATCGGAGGGGGCTCCACTGTCCTCGCCTGCCCGGTGTGCTTCGGAGCGGCGGAGACCTCGATGATCGACGGGGCGAAGCTCGGCGTCCTGGTGATGCTGGCCGTCTTGTTTGCGGTGCAGGGTGGTTTCGTAGGCTTCTTTCTCTATCTCCGCAAGCGCGCCAAGCGCATCGCTGACATCGACCTCGAGACTGAATGGTCGAAGCTCCAAGGAGGAGCGTCGAAAGCATGACTGAGTGGATGGGACTCCCCCCGCTCGCCGCGACTCACGGCGCGCAGATCGACGGGATGATCGGCTGGATCCACGTGTTCATGCTCATCCTGTTCGTTGGCTGGGGAGGGTTCTTCGTCTACACCCTGGTCCGTTTCCGTCAGAAGCGGAATCCGGTGGCGGATTACACGGGGGTCAAGTCGCACACGTCGACCTATCTCGAGGTCGGCGTGGCCGTGGTCGAAGCGATTCTCCTGGTCGGATTCGCCATCCCGCTCTGGGCCGCGCGCGTCGATGAGAGGCCTTCGGACAGCGAAGCGCTGGTCGTTCAGGTGACCGGCGAACAGTTCGCGTGGAACATCCACTATGCCGGCCCCGACGGCGTATTCGGCCGCACGGACATCCAGTTGCTCGACCTCCAGTCGAACCCACTGGGACTCGATCGCTCCGATCCCGCCGCGAAGGACGACGTCACGACGGTCAATCAGATGTATCTGCCCGTGAACAGGCCGATCGTCGTGAGGCTCCGGAGCAAGGACGTCATCCACAGCTTCGGCGTGCCCGAGTTTCGCGTGAAGCAGGACGCCATCCCCGGCCTCACGATCCCCATCTGGTTCATCCCCAACGTCACGACCGCGGAGATGCGGACCAGGACGGGCGATGCCGAGTTCCAGTACGAGATTGCCTGCGCGCAGCTTTGCGGTCTGGGCCACTACCGGATGCGGGGATTTGTCACCGTCCAGACCGCCGAGGAGTTCCAGACGTGGTTGGACGCAGAGATCGCCACGCAGGGCGCAGCCGAATCGGACCCCTTCCGATAACCGCCTCCGCTGAAGCTTCGGCGCGCTAAGCAGACCGCTAGCGAGCCAAGCGCACCACTGGCGATTGGGTCAATCGGTTTCTCAGTATCGCGCGCTGCCAACTGTCGAAACTACAGCGGCACAGGTCAGTGCCGCGCCCCCCGCGCCTCGTCCACACCCGGCTCCGTGTAGCGAACGCCCACATCACGTCCGATATCGCTATGGCCGCGTGGCTTGAACCACGTGAACCACGTGTGGCCGAGTGCCTTGCCCCTGCGTATTTCAAACACGAGGTACGGCACGAGGATCAATAGAAATAACCCCGCTGATAGTAGGAGTCCGGTGGTGAGTTCCATGTCAGCCCTCCTCATCCGGATCTAGCTGCAAGGGTAAAGCCAAGCAGATGATCGCTGTTGGCACCTAACCGAAGAGCTTTGGCGTCGGCATGCGGGCGCGGATCCGCTCCAATTCCTCCGCCGTTACGCGGCTGATGCCGTTCCTGCGGCAGGAGTCCTCGACTGCCCTGACGACCATCCCGCGGACGAACGCCGGAATCTTCTTCATGCGCTCGGCGGCCGCATCGTCCCACGCGATCGACGTCGGCGATTCGGGGCCGTACTCGATCGCGGGTATCCCCTGCACTCCCTCGACGGACGCACGATCGCGGATGGCCCCACCTTCGCCAAGGCTACCGCGGGCCAGGAGAAGGGGGGACCCGGTGAACGTGCCAGGCGTGTGGGTACAGAGTGGGTCTTCGGCCATCAGATCGCCGGTCATCCCGTACGCCCGTGCGCGGCAGCCCCCGCAGTGGCCGTTCATCTCGCACTCCCCGCATCGCCCGCCGAGCGAGGTGCGGCGTCGAATGCCGACGAACAGCTCCGAGGACGTCCAGAGGTCCGCGAGACTCGAGCTGCGAAGAGTACCCGCGAAGACCGGGAGGTAGGGGCAAGGGGTGACATCCCCGTTCGGCCGTATCCCCATGTAGTGCGTCCCTGCCGGACACCCGCCGGCTCCTCCGGAGTAGGTCCTGATCCGCGACAGACCAGACCACGAGGGCTTGCCCTGAGCCGAGTCGAAGGGTGCCCCCGCCGATTCAGCCTCCGTCGGAATCGGATCCGGCTGCGCGGCGGCATTCTCCAGGACGGTCTTGATGTAGTGCGGAGCGCACTTCGCGTTCACGAGCATCCGGCGGTCGTACTTCTTCTGGATCCGGTAGAGCGAATCGAGAACCCCGTCGTACTGCGCCGGGGTGATATCCGACACAAACTGCCCGCGCCCCGTCGGCACCAGGAAGTAAAGGTTCCAGACCTTGGCGGCGAGGCGATCGTGCGCGAAGTCGGCGATCGCTTCGAGCTCGCCGAGATTGTGCGAGCCCGCCGTCGTCTGCACGATGAAGGGGAGCCCGACCCTGTTCAGGATCTCCGCTCCCTCCACCGTGTTTCGCCAGGCGCCACGCACCTTCCTGAATCGGTCGTGGCAATCGGGATCGAGCGCATCGAGAGAGAGCGAGAGGCCACGCGCTCCGGCCTCCGCGAGGCGTCCTGCCAGGTTCTCGGTGATGCTCACGCCGTTGGTGCCGACGACGACCCACAGTTCTCGCTCCGCCGCGCGCCGGATGATCTCGAGGATGTCACGCCGCAGGAGCGGCTCGCCGCCCGTGAGTATCGTCAGGCATTCAGGCGCGAAGGTGGCGATTTCGTCGATGACCCTGAAGCACTCCTCGGTGCCGAGCTCGCTCCGGTCGGCGAAGTTCTCCGTGCCGACCAGCTGGACGCTGCCGGCGTCGAGATAGCAGTGCTCGCAGGCGAGGTTGCACCGGTAGGTGAGGTTCCACGAGACGACGTAGGGTCGGGCGAACCCTTCGACTCGGCTCAGGTCAGGCGGGCTCGTGTTCGGAAGCGGCAGGTTCATAGCGATGGCGCTTGCTTTCGGAGACGGCGGGCCTCACATGCCGAAGAAGTCACGGGCCGCGTCGAGGATCGTCTCGTCCACTTCCAGGGCGCCTCTCTCTCGGGCGAATTTCTCGATGCCGGTCCTCGCCATGGGGCGGACGAACTCGGGAATGTTTGCGAGCCGAGCTTCGGCGCCGGACGTCCACCGGACGGGGGTCGGCTCTCCGGCTTTCACGTCTTCCGTACCCGGGATCATCGCGCTGAACGGGCATTTGCCGCCGGACACGCCGACACTCGTGGCGGTCGACGTGCCAGCGGCCGCCTCGGGACCGATCCGCACGCCGAGTGACTGGACCACCTGTGTTTCGTACGCATTGGTGAGCATCGCCATCTCGTAGCCGCACTCCGGACACGCGTAGACGACCGAGAGCGAGCCCCGTTCTGGCGGGCCGACGGTTTGCAGTTTCATCGGGCTGTCGCAGGGTATGCAGAGGAACTTCATTGTCGAGGCTCCTTGTCGATTTCGAGGCTGTCCAGAAGTTGCTGCGCCACTTTCTCCAGGGCGCGGCCGACCGGCGTTGCGGGCAGTTCCGCGAGAGGCATCCCCGTATCGCAGTGCCGTGCAAGCTCGGGATCGAAGGGGACGGTCCCGAGGCAAGGGATCTCGAGATTGGATGAGCCTGGTGAGATGAAGAGCGGCTTGACGGCGTTGCAGTCGCGACAGTAGTAGCCGCTCATGTTCTCGACGTAGCCAAGGACGCGATTGGGTCCTTTCGATAGAGCTGCCACGGAGCGTGCGACCACGCCCCGTGCAACTTCGGAAGGGATCGTCACGAGCAGGAACGAGGTCCGCGGCCCGAGAAAATCGGCGTATTGGACCGTCCGCTCGGCTCCCGGCGGCAGATCGAACATAAGCAGATCGAGCGCTCCCCACTCAAAGGCCCTGAGGATCTCGCCGAGGAGAGCGAACTCCCTCGTGGCGCGCCATGTATGGGACTCTCCGTGTGACGCGCTCTCGAACTCGAGCGACTCCGACTCCGGGATCATCGAACCCATCGAGAAGACCCCGATCCCGTTCGTGGTTCGCGGGAGCGCGACCTTGTGGCTGCCGGGAACGAACAGCGCCCCCTGGACACCTGCCATGCGCGCCTGAGAGGGGCCGTTGAAGTCCGCGTCCAGGATCGCCACCCGAAGTCCCCGGGCGCGCAGAGCGCCCGCGAGATGCAGCGTCAAGGTGCTCTTGCCGACGCCCCCTTTGCCGGAGCCCACGGCCACGAGATGGCGTACCCCGGCGAGGCCGTCAGTGATGCGGGTGCGCTGCTCGGCAACCTGCTCGAGGACTCTGGACCCTCCGTCGCCGACGATGTCGTGGTAGCCCTTCACGTTGAGAACCCCTAGCCTACACCTAGTCGGACCGCGCCTTCGCTGTGTAGAGGAGATGCCCGCCGGCGGGGCGGAAACCGAGGATCTCGAGAAGCTCCGTTGAGATTTCCTCCGGGTGGACCTTCGGGAACCGGAAGATCCCCGGGCCGAGTCGCGAGAGCAGGTGCCTCAGACGGGCTCCACCGTCGTCAACGAACGATCGAAGCGACAGAATCTCCGTCGGCTTCACGTAGAGGAGGCACGCCTCGATGCGCTCGTCGGAGGCGACGGCGAGTCCTGCGATGTCGTCCTTTCTGGCCGTGAGCGTCTCGATCGAGCGCTCCCAGCAAACCTGGGGATGCGCCTCCTCAAGAAGACCATTGGCGGCGAGATCGTCCACGGTGACAGGAATCACGAACCGGCCGTCGTGATCGTCCCGAGCATCCTGCTCGTCGCGCTGCAGCACGTAGTCTGTCAGGAGCGCTTCCTGGACATACCCGCTTGCGCCGAACAGCCCGCGGGCAGGGGCGAGAGTTTCGGGGACTTCGGCCACGATTCGAGGGGGGCCCAGAATCGCGAGCTTCGAGCTGAGCGAGGTCAGCAAATGATGACCATGACCCTGGCGCCCATGATCAGGATGGACGGCGATCCGGTGAACGAGGGTACCGGAAGGCCGCTTGGCGCCGATGAGAACGCCGATCGGGTCGGATCCCGCGAACGCAACCATGCAGCTGCTGCACCACACCTGAAGGTCGCGGATCGACCGCTTGAACGCGGCCGGCGTCATGAGCGGCTCATCGGGAAAGTACGGCGGCCAGGAACGATTCAGCGCATCAACGAGCAGCCCGATGTCGTCCGAGCGGCAAAAACGGTACGCGGTCATCGTGTCTCCGCCTACGTTCGCGAGAGGTTGTTCACGCGAACTTCGGCGAGACCTCGCCGTAGCCACGGCGGAGGCGGGCGTCTACGTTCGCGCCGAGCTGCCACCGTGGACTTCGACGAATCAGTCCTGGCGAGGCATCGCCGACATCGATCTCACCTCGTTGAGGTACCCACCACCCGACGGGGCTTCTTGCGCGGGCGCGGGTGTCGCTATCTCCGGGACCACAGCGGAGGGTTCCACAGCAACCGGCGCCGTCGTTGCGGCCCCAAGGCCCTTGCCCTGCGACGTGTAGTTCGCGATCATCTCGGCCATCATCTGCTTGCCGAGCTCGATTCCATCCTCAACGAGCGCAAGGTCGATCGCAGCCACGGCGCGCTCTCGTGCGAGCGCCTCGATCCGCTCCTGCGTCTGGGTTCGCATGAACCCGGCCGGCACGCGGAAGATCCTCTGCACCGCGTCGTTCGCCCAGTCGAAGGTCGAGATTAACGGGTTCTTCCGGTCGTCGCGAGCAACGAGCCTGGACTCGCTCCCTGCACCGGCGCCAGCCTTCTCTTCGTCCGGGGTGGTTCCGGCTGCGCGCGCCTTCGTCAGGTCGGCGGAGGGGGTCTTGATGTCGAGCGGCGCTCCCGTCTCCTCCTCGATCACCTGTCGGGCGAATTCGAGCGTGATCACGTCGAGCCTCTTCATGCGCGCGCTCTTTTCGACACGCGCCTTGACGCGGCGGCGCAGATAGGCGTTCTTCATGGTCCAGAGGCCCCTCCGCGCCTCTTCCGTCCATCGAAGCTTCCGCCCGTCGTAGGTCGTCTCCTCCTCGAGACCTCCCTCAACCTCTGCGATCTTCTCGATCATCTCCCGGGAGATGACCTCGAAATCCGTAGCGCCGCAGACGGTGCACTTCACGGCGCCGCTCTGCGTGGCCGTGACGCCGCACGCCCGGCACATCGACACGGAGCCGGACCTGGCCCGCTCGAGCGCCACCGCCTCGGCCAGCGCCTTGGTCGCGTTCGCGGCGCCCTTCGGCATGAACCGATCCATGGCTTCGTCGATGACCGCACTCGTGACGACCGAATGTCCCTTCTCCAGCGCCAGGCGAAGGACCCCGGTGCGGGCGATGCCCTTGACCTGCTCGGGCACGCGCGTCATCCGCTCCTCGGCTTCGGGCGTCCACCGGACAGTCTCCTCTGCGCGCACGTCGAGGCGCGGCACCTCGAGGCGCGTGGAGAGGAGGACGTCGCAGGGCGCGGCACGGAGGATGTTCTCCACGTTGCTGCCCAGCGCCTTCTCGTCCTTCGAACTGTGGACGCCGATCCGTCCCAGTACGAGCAGCCAGGGATTCGTCTTGCGCGCGTGGTCGATGATCTTCTGGAAGGGCTTGCCGTCAAGGAGCGTCTTCTTGATCTCGACGCCCATCTCGCTCGCCATCCGCTCGCCCACCTCGAGATGCGACTGATAGATCTGTGCGAGCCCGGTGTCGATGATCTCCTCGTGGAGCTGATTCTGCTCCTCGAATCGGAAGACCTTGGCCGCCTGTTCGGTGAGGATGTTGACGATGCCGTTGAAGACGGAGTAGTGGAGGTACGGATCGTAAACGGCGATCGTCTCGACCTTCTTGCCGAACGCGCGCGCCAGATCGATGGCTGTCATGAAAGCGCCGAATGACTGGGGACTGCCGTCGATGCCGACCAGGATCGTGTCCCTCTCGGCCTCGCCCGGCTCGGGAACGTGCTTGACCACCCAGACATCACGGTCGGCCTGGCGGGCGACGCGTTCGCAGACGGAGCCGATCACGCTGTCCTTGGCGCGTCCGATCCCCAGGGCGCCCATCACGACCAGATCGTGCTGTGAGCCGTCGAGATCCTTGAGGATCTCGACGTGATGCTTCCCGTCCATCATCCGCGGTTCGAACTCGAGGCCGGACTCTTTGCAGAGGCGGGACATGCCATCCAGATAGCTGTCGGAGATGAGCTTGAGCCCCATCGTGATGAGACTGTCGTGGATCTTCCGCTGGCGTTCGAGCTCCACCTCGTCGATGTACTCCTCGGGCAGGGTGTACTCCATCTGCCGGAAGCGATAGTCGTGCAGCTTGGCCGCGTAGACATGGCAGCCGACCAGTTTCGCCGCGAACGCTTTGCCCAGCGCGACGGAGCAGGCGACGGCGCGGTTCGACTGGTCTGAATTGTCGACGGGAACGTAGATGCTCTTGTACATCGGATCCTCCGGATGGCCCCTCAAACGCTCGTAGCCGGCTGTTGTGTGCGGTCGCCGCCGAGCTCTTTGCGGCTCCGAGAGGTGTAACGCGAGCGTACCCAACCGATCACCAGCAGCTCGATGGCGAGAATGAGTAGCGCCCTCCGCACCATCGGGCCGACAGCCGATGGAACGATTTCTGGCTCGACGTAGAGGGAATACCAAGCCGTGAGACCTCGCCTGTTACCTCGCTCGCGCGAGAGCCCGTCCCAGACGGAGAAGGCGATCGGCATGAACGCTCCGGGGGTGAACGGGGCGCCCGAGGATGCGCGAAGCGGACGCTTGAAGATGACCGACCATTCTCCCTGGTCGTAGCTCGGAATACCCGTGAGATCGCCCGTGTCGTTGGAAGCAACGTCCCCGCTTCCCCGGCCGGTGAACTGAAGAGGATCGGGGCGGGCCAGATCGAAGAACCAGAGATCCACCGGGTTCTGGGAGTCGCCGAAGATGAAGTAGGGCTTGCGGGCGCCCGTCGGGACCTGCGCGGGAATCTGGACCGCGACTGCGTCGGAGAACTCGGACGGCTGGCCGGCTGGCGCTACGTCCGGCTCGGCAAACGGGTCTGCCGCGGCCTGCTCGGTGCCTCCCGGTGTCGCGGCGACTTCCTCGTCGCCAAAGACGCTCCCCGTCGATGAGCCGCCAGTCACTCCACCCTCGCCTCCACTGGCCTCTTCTTCCTCCGGCGGCACTGGAAGCGACGGCCCGTTCGTCCCCGTGTTCTCAGGGCTCATGTCGTGCCATCGAACGAGAAGCGCGATCGACTCAGCATCGTAGATTGCCTGAACGGTGACGCTGGTCGCCGGCGGATGGAACGAGCGTCCCGGCTCCGTGACTTGTCCTATGACGGGAAAGCGGACCGCAGGAGCGGATGCGAAGCTCGCAGCCCCGTTGGCAATGTCGATCGGATCCGGGACGTACTTGGCGACGACGAGGTTGGAGTAGTTGGGTCCGTCGCTGCCCGAGAGAGAGACGATGAAGTCAGTGATGGCCCATCGCTGCTCGGGCGGGAGGGCGTCGAGAAACGACGGCATGGGCGTGCCGTTGAGCCCCGTGCTCATCGTCCTGAAGATATCCTCGCGGGACGAGCCTCCCCTGAAGGTCCAACTCTGCGAGAGGTCCGCCGCGCGTATCGGAAGGCCCAAGTCGTCTTTCAGAGTTGTCGCTGAAGGTCCGTCGCCCCGACCGAGCGTGCCGTGGCACTTTACGCAGCCATTGTCCACGTAGAGCTTCTTCCCGATCTCGATGGACTCATTCGTGGCGGCCGGTGCGCTCGGGAGCATCACCGGCTGGGGGACAATTTCGGGGTTCGCGAAGTCGGGGGAGAAGGTTTTGATGTAGTAGGCGAGATCCGACACTTCCTGATCTGTCAGCGTGGGCCATGCGGGCATCGATGTATAGGGCATGCCGCGCCTGAGGACGTTCACGAGGTCCTGATGGATCGGGAGTAGTCCGTTGGGAGTCGTGCGGATTTTGAACTTGCCCGTTGTGAAGTCGCGGGGCCTGGGGCTCAGATGCGGAGTAGCGTAGCCTTCGCCGTCCCCCTTCTCGCCGTGGCACTGCGCGCAGTTCTTGACGTAGAGCGTTCTGCCCGACTCCCGCTGCGCCTCGGTCCCGAGGTCGGGACCCTGCGCACGCACCGACCCCGTCGGCGCGGCATACAACGAGGCGATCAGGACAGCGAGATACCCGAGCGCGCACCGGCGGATCAGACAGGAGTTCATTGTGCCTCTGCCTGCTCTAACGCGCGCACGGCGGGCCTCTGGCCCGTGAAATCGTAGAGAAAGAGGATTACATCCCACATCTCTTCTTCCTTCAGAAACTTCTCCCAGGCGGGCATCGCCGTGTCCCACGGCGCCCCTTCTTCGGGTATCCCGGGGCCTCCCTTGGAGATCCGCCAGAACAGAAACGTCTCGCTGAGATTCGGGAGCGTCTGCCCGTCGGCGAAGTTGGTTGGAATCGGGTTCAACCCGTGGGCAAACATGCCGTTGCCCCCCAGGTTGTCGCCGTGGCAGAACACGCAGTTCTGGTAATAGACCTGACGCCCGTTCTCGACGTGTCTGCGGAACTCTTCCGGATTCGATGTTTCGAGTTCCCGGAAGGGGTTGTCTCCGGTATCGATGTCGACCCTGTTGTCCCCAACCGTGATCTCGGAAGGCGATGCAGGATGGATCGTTCGCGGGAAGAAGGGGGGCTCGAGGGGGACGTTCATCTGCACGTAGACGTTCGCGGCTGCGAGCGCCGGGATGGCGATAGCCGCTGCGCCAAGGAACGCTGTGTACCGCTTGTCCGTCATGAACCGGACCAGCGGGCGGGAGACCTCGTCACGGCGTTCCTGGCTGGAGGACACGTACGCCAGGATCGCGAGCGAGACGATGCCCATATAGATCGAGATGACCGAAGCGGGGATCGGGGTCGTGAATCCGAATCGGAGCAAGACGTAGAGCCCGATCCACGAGGTGCCGGCCCACAGCAGCAGACTGGCTCGACGGAAGCGAAGGAGCGCGAACGTGGTAACGACAGCCAGGAGAACCAGGACGTTCATCGGGGTACCGTTCCTGTGGCCGGCGCGTTTCCTGGAACCGCCGGAGGTGCAGGCGCCGCTGGCGCTTTCTGGGCCGGCGTCGCGGTGAGTGGCAGCGCCTCGCCAGGCTTGGCGTTCTGGTCTGGCGGTGCGCCAGGTGCGGGCGCCGCGCCCGGTGCCGCGGGCGGCGTGTAGTAGCGGTGCGCCGTCTGGAGCGTGACCGTCGGCGTGCCGCCAAGCGATTGGAGGTACGCCATCACGCAGAGGATTTCCTGATCCGTCAGGCCTATCGGGGCCCTGTTGATGACGGGCATCCCAGGATTGAATCCCGGTACGATAAAAGCGTTAGGGTCGTACATCGTCTGCGCGAAATACTCGACGTCGTTCAGGCCCGGGACACGCTCCGCCGCCCGACCCGCGACCCCCGCGAGGTCGGGGAACCGGAGCGCCCCGGTCCGGCCGATCGTGTGGCAAGTAAAGCAGAGTCCCTTGCCGTCCATGATCTCGCGGCCGACGGTGACCATGTCCTCCGTGGTCAGGTCCGCTCTGATCACAGTCTCCTGAGGAGGCGTAACTTCGTTCTGAGGCACCATCTGGCCGACATATGAATAGAAAAAGGTCGTCGCGAGGACGAGGCCGCCGATTCGGGGGACGAGCGGAATCGTCACGACAGCTACTCCGCTGCCCGAGGTTCCGCGCGGGATAGGTGCGCGCCCTCGAGAACCATGTCCGCTCCTGGGAGCGCGACTTTCTTCGCCGCCGTTACATGCTCAGGTCGGTCGTGCAGGCTCGTGATCCAGAACACGAAGCCGATCAAAAGGAAGAACATCAGCACCGTCACCGAAACGACCTGCGTCGCGAAGCCCAGTGTGGGCGTGAACGCGTCAGCCGAGGTGTCCCGGATGACGCCGTAGACATGCCAGTGCTGGCGGAGCCCTGAGCGAACGTAGCCCATGAGCCCCATGAGCCAGGTAAAGGTGACCGCGATGAAGATCAGCACGTACTGGGAGATCGCCGGGATCCGTCCCCAGCGGACCTCGCCGGCCTTCGCCCCGCGGAAGAGGAAGATGTCGATGAAGGTGATCGATACCATGGCGAACAGAACCGAACCGACCTGGGGTACTGAGAGGCCAATCCTCACGCTCGCCTCGACGAAGTAGCCGTAGACGCCGAGAAAGATGACGAAGACGGCAACGGCGGCGAAGATGCCGAGCTGCACCGTGTGACCCAGTTTTGCCCACGACACCGTTGCGACCTTTCCCGTCCGGCGGTAGAGAAGGAAGCTCATGAAGGTCGTGAGGATCAGGATGTTGACGGCCGTGTTCTTCGCGGACATGACGCCGAAAAAACCCAAAATCGGGTGCGCCGACCCTCCCATCGCCCGGAGCTCCGAGACGGTGGCGATGATCGATCGCGGCGTCGCCCAGACCATGAAGCAGAGCGTGATCGCGATGAGCAGGTACTTGATGAACTTCTGAATCGGCTGTCCTCCCTCGACCCGCCCCATCCCGAGCCAGAGATAGTAGTTGGCACCGAGGAAGAGGTTCCCGATCAGGACGGCCTGGATGATGAAGAGCCACGAGAAGGCCCCGCCCATCATCGTGAGTCCGAGGGTCTGCGAGTACGCGTAGATCTCCGACGCGAGGTAGTAGCCGGCAAAGGGGAGCGGGAGGAAGGCGATGATGGCGATGAAGTTGCCGATGTATCCCATCCAGTCGTAGTGCGCGCGCTCCTCGTCGGTTGTCGCCTGGAGGAACTTGAAGGCCGCGTAGGCGGCGGCGATCGATCCCCCGAACGCGACGTTCGCGATGATTCGGTGGACGTTGATCGGCATCCAGGTGAAGTTGTAGACCGCGTCCCAGGTGGAGATGACGGCTCCGGTATCCGAGACACCGTTCGGCGACATCATGAACGTGAGCCAGGCATTGGCGATGAGCATGATCGCCGTGCCCACGATGTTGAGGCCGAGCCCCAGGCCAAGATGAACGAGCGGATGGAACTTCCCCCAGCCGTAATAGTAGGTGTAGAGGAACGCGGCTTCGAAGAAGAAGAGCAGCACGTATGGGAGAAACGTGGGGGAGAACACGCTCATCAGGTAGTTCGTGAACTTCGGGTACAGAATGATGAGCATGAACGTCAGGAAGGCCCCAAAGGTCGCCGTGAGCGAGAAGGAGACCGAAAGGAGCTTCGTGAACTCGTGCGCAAGGCGGTCGTATCGCAGGTCTCCGGTCTTGTAGCCGATCACCTCGATGATGAACGCGAAGAGAGGAACGGCAAGGACGAAGGCCGCGAATAGCAGGTGGAGCTGCGCCACCGACCAGATGGCCACGCGGCTCCCGACGACCGGAAAGGTCCGGTACTCCGCCTCCACGTAGGGCTTTGCCCGCGCCGTCGCCTCCGCGTCGGCCTCCTCGGCCACCAGTCCTTCCACGCGGGGCGAGGCATCAGCAGTCGCGACAGGAGCGCGGTAAGGCTCCCGGTACTCGCGGTTCGTCAGGAAGGTGGCAATAATCACCGCACCCGCGAACATCGCCAGACCGGTGACGGGACCGAGCACGAACAGCAGTTTGCGATTCTTTGCGCCGTTCATCCCGTCGCCTTTCTCAAGGAGTGCCCGCGGGCTTGTCCGCCGGCTTGTCCGCCGTAGCTTCAACGGAGGCCGGAGCCGCAGCGGGGGTGGGCGCGGTTGCGACGCGTGCCTGCCGCTCGCGCTGGAGTTCTCGCACGTGGGCGATGATCGCCCACCTGTCCGCGGGAGGGATCGGCCAGCGGTAACCGGCCATCAACCCCTGTCCGTTCGTGATGACGTCGAAAATCTGTCCGTCCGGGTAATTCGCGATCTTCGGGTCATGGAAGGTCGCGGTGGGCGTGCCCTGCTGGTAGAGAATCCCTGTGCCATCTCCTCGAGCGTCGTGACACGGCTGACAATAGATTCCATACCGCTGCCGGCCGCGCTCGAGCAGCGCCTCGTCCGCGGTCACCGGGATCGTCGCGACGAACTGCCCGTCCGCGCCCTTGCCAGTGAAGAAGGCCGAGTCTTCTTTCAGTCCGCCGATTGGGACCGTACCTGGAACGGGCTGGCGCATGGATGAGCCGTCGTAGAAGAAGGTGCTGGCCGTCTGGGGCAGCACCTTCGGCTGGTTGTCCATGCTTGGATTGAGATGGATCGGAGGGCGGCTCGACGTGCACCCGCGCGCGCAGCCGGCGAGGGGGATAGCAGAGGTGAGCACGATCACCCCGAGCACGCGGCTTGCCCGCCGCAGCTTCAGCGGAGGCGGGGCGATCATGCAACGGGCCTCTCGTCCTTCCCTGCGAGCCAGGCTCCCGCGTCGGTCCGCGCGCCGTCGAGGTCAGGATTCGGGTTGCGGACCTTGGCCAGATAGGTGGTCCTGGGCTTCGTGTTCAGCTCCTCGAGGAGCGCGTAGTTCCTCGGATCGGCCTTTGCCTTCACGACCTGGCTCGACGGGTCCCGAAGATCCCCAAACTGTATCGCCGAGGCAGGGCAGGCCTGTTGGCAGGCCGTCTTGACATCGCCATCACGAAGCTCGAGTCCGCTGAGCCGCGCATCGATCTTCACCTTATTGATCCGCTGCGTGCAGTAGGTGCACTTCTCCATCACGCCCCTCGCGCGGACCGTGACGTCCGGGTTCATCGCGAGCTTGAGGATGTCGGGCGTGTCCTTG
>Ga0247825_10001522_pt1 | contig 15228 bp, 12 predicted proteins | sample 13C_Vanillin_Day_FD_194413 | JGI IMG/M metagenome (GOLD analysis project Ga0247825, IMG submission 194413) | Soil microbial communities from agricultural site in Penn Yan, New York, United States - 13C_Vanillin_Day48 | ecosystem: Environmental > Terrestrial > Soil > Agricultural land | place... | reverse complement strand
CCGGGCCGTCGATCGCCATTTCGAGCTCCGCGCGCCGGTGCAATCCGCCCCGGACCTCTCCCTCATCCTTGATGGTCTGCACCCACCGCCGGCCCTCGCGCCTGACGCGCAACGTTTGACCGTGCCGTTGGAGATCGAGCGCGGGGGTGTCGTAATAGATGCTGTGCAGACGCGAGCAGACGGCGCGCCCGCCTTTCGCCAGCGCGGGATGCCGGAGCAGGCGGGCGACCGAATTGCAGGGGACCAGCAGCTTGAGTTCGACTTCGACGGGCGAAGAATGCCGGCTCACGGCCGCCCCGCCGGCCGCAGTGCGGCGCAGGAGTCGACGAGGCGCGCTCCGCTCATGTCGAGAACGGCGCTAGGGCAGCGCTATCGGGGGGCGCGCAAGCGATTCCAGCAGGACTTCCTGTGCCGCCTGCGGCTTGCCGCGCCGCGGCGAGCGCAGCTGGTAATGTCCCTCGGCGTCCATTTCCCAAGCCTGGCAATTGTCTTCGAGGTAGGGCTTGAGGCCCTCGCCGACCACGCGCTTCTTGAGCTTGGCGTCCAGTACCGGGAAGCACACCTCGACCCGGCGGAAGAAATTGCGGTCCATCCAGTCGGCGCTGGAAAGGTAGACGTTCTCGGCGCCATCGTTGAGGAAATAGAAGATGCGGGAATGCTCGAGGAAGCGCCCGACGATCGAGCGCACCCGGATGTTTTCGGAGACGCCGGGGATGCCCGGCTTGAGCGCGCACACCCCGCGCACGATGAGGTCGATCTCGACGCCCGCCTTGGACGCCTCGTAGAGCGCGGCGATGATCTCGGGCTCGAGCAGGGCGTTCATCTTGGCAATGATCCGCCCCTTCTTTCCGTTTTGCGTGTGGAGCACCTCGCCGTGGATGGCGCGCAGCATCTGCCGGTGCAGCGTAAACGGCGACTGCCAGAGGTGCTTGAGGCGCGAGGCGCGGCCGAGCCCGGTGAGCTGAACGAAGATGTCGTTCACGTCCACTCCGAACTCCTCGTTGGCCGTGAACAGGCCAAAATCCGTGTAGAGCTTGGTGGTGCGCGGATGATAGTTGCCGGTGGACAGGTGCACGTATCGGCGCAGGCGCTCCTCCTCCCGCCGCACCACCATGAGCATTTTCGCGTGCGTCTTGTGACCGACCACGCCATAGACCACGTGAGCGCCGACTTCCTCCAGTCGCTGCGCCCAGTTGATGTTGGCCTCCTCGTCGAAGCGCGCCAGCAGCTCCAGCACCACGGTCACTTCCTTGCCGCTGCGCGCGGCGCCGATGAGAATGTCCATGAGCTCGGACTCCGCGCCCGTGCGGTACACCGTCATCTTGATCGCCACCACCGCGGAGTCACGCGCGGCCTGCTCGAGAAAGGTGATGACGGGCTGGAACGACTGGAACGGATGGTGCAGCAGGATATCGCCTTCACGGATCAGGCCGAACATGTCGCTGCCGCGGGTGTATTGCGCCGGCAGCGTCGGCCGGAAGACGGGGAACTTGAGGTTCGGCCGCTCCACCCAGTCGGGCACGTTGATCAGCCGCGCCAGGTTCACCGGTCCCTCCACGCGGTAGAGGTCGTCCTGGGTCAAATTGAACTGCGCGAGCAGGTAGTCCGAAATGTGATGCGGGCAGTTGTCCGCCACTTCGAGGCGCACCTCGTCGCCGAACTGGCGGTGGGGCAGCTCGCCGCGCAGCGCGGTGCGCAGGTCCTTGACCTCCTCTTCATCGACGAAGAGCTCGCTGTTCCGGGTCACGCGGAACTGGTAGCTGCCCATCACCTTCATCCCCGCGAAAAGCTCGGCGACATGGGCGTGCAGCACGGAGGACAGGAAAATGAACTCATACTCGACCTGGGAAATCTCGCGCGGGAGCCGGATGACGCGCGGCAGCACCCGCGGCGCCTGCACGATCGCGATGCCCGAATTGCGGCCGAAAGCGTCCTTGCCCTCGAGCTCGATTGCAAAATTGAGGCTCTTGTTCAGCACGCGGGGAAACGGGTGCGCGGGATCGAGGCCGATCGGCGTCAGGATCGGCATCACCTCCCGGTGAAAGTAGGACTTGACCCAGTCGGCCTGGGTGGGCGAGTAGTCCGACCTGCGCAGGAAGCGCACGCCTTCCGCCGCGAGCCCGGGCAGTATTTCCTGGTTGAGCAGCTGGTACTGCGTGGCCACCAGCTCGTGCGCCTCCTTCGCCACCTGCTTGAACACGACCTGCGCGTCCATGCGGTCGGGGCCGATCACCGTCGCGCCGGCCTCGATCTCGGCCTGCAATCCCGACACGCGGATTTCGAAGAACTCGTCGAGATTGCTCGAGACGATGCACAGAAAGCGCAGCCGCTCGAGCAGCGGCGCCGCGCGGTTCTCCGCCTGCGCCAGGACGCGGCGGTTGAACGCGAGCCGGCCGATCTCGCGGTTCAGGTACAGCTCGGGGATATCGCGTGGCTTGTTCATCATGGTCGGAAAAGCCCGCGCGCGCTGTGCACAGCGGCCGAGCGGACTTTCAACGGGTTAAGCGGATGTGCCTAATGGGCAGGGGGCGGGACGTATCCGCTGGCCATGTCAGCCCCGCCGCCGAAGAAATGCTTCTCCATCTGCTGCGCGAGGTAATCGCGCGCCTTCTTGTCCGCCAGATTGAGCCGGTTTTCATTGACCAGCATCTTCTGCTGCTCGAGCCACTGCTTCCAGGCTTCCCTGGACACCTGCTCATAGATGCGCTGCCCCAGGGGGCCGGGATAAGGCGGAAAATCAAGGCCTTCGGCCTCGCGCTTGAGCTTGATGCATTGGACCATTCTGGGCATGGAGCGGCCTTTCGAAGCTACCTGCGATAGGACCGTGGGGTTGCGGAAATGTTACGGCCGGTCCCGGATCAGGTAAACCGCAGCGCCAGGTTGGCCCGCTGCAGGCGCGAGGCCGGGAGCAGGAGCGGATGGCTCACGCCCGGCCGCTCGAGGAAATAGCCCTGTACGCAGTCCACCCCGAAGCCCCGGAGCATGACCAGCGTCTCCTCGTCTTCCACGCATTCGGCGATCGTCGTCTTGTGCAGCCCCCGCGCCACGGTGACCATGGCCTTCACGAACAGCTGGTTGTCGTGCTCGTTGGGCAGGTTGCGGATGAACAGGCCGTCGATCTTCACCGAGTCGACCTGCAAGTGCTTGAGATAGGCGAAAGAGGAGAACCCGGTGCCGAAATCATCGAGGCTCACGCCGCATCCGGTCTGGTGCAGAGCCTCGATGAAGCGCTGGGCGTCGTGCAAGTCCGAGACCGCGGAAGTCTCGGTAAGCTCCACCACCAGCCGGCGCGGCGCCACGCCGCAGCGCTTGAGCTGCTCGGCGATGAACTGCGGCAGCGTCGGCTCGTCGAACGAGCGGCCGGAGATGTTGACCGCGAGCGCCGGGATCGAGGGCGCCTCGGCGAGCATCTGGATGCTCTCGCGCAGCACCCAGCGGTCGATGTCGAGGATCTTGCCTGATTTTTCCGCGACCGGGATGAACTGCCCGGGCATCAGCATCACCGAGTCGTCGTCCTGGTCGCGCATGCGCACCAGCACCTCGAAGTGCGACAGCGAGCGGTCGGTCGTCTGGTAGACGCCCTGGAACTGCAGGTCCATCAGGTTGTTCTCGAGGGCATGCAGAATGCGGTCATTCCACGAAAGCCGCCGCACCATCTGGAAGCTGCTGTCGAGATCGCTGCGGTAGATGCGCCACGCGTTCTTGCCCGATTCCTTCGCCTGGTACATCGCCGTGTCCGCGCGTGAAATCAGGTCCTCCGCGTTGTCGGCGTGATCCGGGAAAACCGCGATGCCGAGCGAGCTCGTCAGCCGCAGGCTCTGGCCCTCGAACTGGAAGCGGACCTGGGCGATCGCCTGGGTAATGCGCTCGGCGAGTACGCGCAGCATGTCGTCGGATATTTCCGGTACCAGGATCGCGAACTCGTCGCCGCCCAGGCGCGCGAAGATCTCGTTGCGCCGCACCTGGCCGGCAACCTCGCCCGCCACGCGGATCAGCATGGCATCGCCCGCGCGGTGGCCGAACGTATCGTTGATGTACTTGAAGTCGTCGAGATCGAAGAACAGCAGCGCCACCCGCGAGTCGTGGCGCTGGGCGTCCGCGATCATGCGCGCGAGCTCCTCGTTGAAGCGGTGCCGGTTGTAGAGTCCCGTCAGCGCATCGCGCTCGGCGAGGTAGATCAGCTGATCCGCCGTCTGCCGCTCGCGCGTGACGTCCTGGAACAGCCACAGGTGGCCGACGGGCCGGCCGTAGACGTCCTCCACGGCATGGACCTGCTGAGTCACGAGACGCCCGTCGGACATCTGGATCTCGAGCACGCCCATCAGCTCGTCTTCGCGCGGCAGGCGCAGCACGCGCTTGCCCTGCTCCTCGGGACGCGCCAGCGCGCAGGCCGAGCTCGCGAGCACCTCCTGCGGATTCGTGCCGATGAGCCGCGTACCCGGCGCGATCATCCAGATGCGGGTGAAGGCCGGGTTGGAATAGACCACGCGGTTGTCGTGCGAGACGAACAGGATGCCGGTGTCCATCGCCGCCAGCAGGGCGGAGAGCCGGGCGTGCTCGTCCTGGGCCCGGGTGAGGTACTCGAGCTGCACGGCCTGCGCGTCGCGCAGCTCGGCCACCATCGTCTCCAGCCGTTGCTCGGCTTCCTTGCGCTGGGTAATGTCGCGGATGCTGATGCGGATGCCGAGGTAGCCGCCCCGGCTGTCGTAGATGGGGCGCCAGTCGGCGGCGGCCCAGAATTCGGAATTGTCCTTGCGCCTCCCGCGAAACTCGTAGTCCTGTCCGGTATTGCCGCGCAGCGCGCGGCGGATCTGGCGCACCGTGCGCGCCGCGTCCGGCTCGGCGATGAAGGGGGCGGGAAAGTTCGCGGTGGCCAGGCACTCCTCCGGGGAGTAGCCGAACATGTCGGTGACGCGCGGATTGATCCAGATCAGCACGCCCTCGGGGTTGATCCACAACTCGCAGTCGTAGCTGTAGTCGGCGATCGCGGTGAATTTCGCCTCGCTCTCCGCGAGCGCCTTGAGCCGCCCCTGCAGCGCCGCGGCCATGGCGTTGAAAGCGCGGGTGAGGCGCCCGACCTCGTCGCCGGCGCCCACCGGCAGGCGGACGTTGAGGTTGCCCGCGGCGAGGCTCTCGCTCGCCTGGGTCAGCTCGGCGAGGCTGCGGGTGAGCCAGAACGAAAGCGCCACCATCGAGAGAATCGACAGGACCAGCGCGATGCCCCCGATGAGCATGCTGTCGCGGATCAACTCGGCGCGCGCGGCCCGCATGAAGCCGGTGGACAAGCCGAACTGGAGCAGGCCAATCCGGCGTCCGTTCGCCTCGATGCTCACCTCGCTGAACAAATGGCCCGGCTGCGCTCCGGCCGGCTTCTGGCCCACGGTCTGCACGACGGACAGCGGACTCGCCTTGTCCCAGCCGGCACTGGCGACGAGCCGCTCGGTGTCGTCGAACAGCAGCAGGTAGGCAATGCCATTGTCGCGGCGCACGCGCTCGAGCGTTTCGCCGAGCGCGCGGTACTCCTTGGCCGCGAGCGGCACGGACAACGCCGCGTTGAGCAGCTGCTTTTGCTCCTCGAGGTGTATGCGCGCCTGCTCGTTCAGGCGGTCGTCCATGATGCCGATGCCGTTGATGATCAGCACCGCCAGCATGAGCACGTTCACCGCCACGCCGCCGAGCAACAGGCGGCTGCGCAAGGACAGCGAGAACGGCAGCCGGCTCACAGGCGCTTGACGAGGACCACCGAGCGCCGCTGATAGTTGTAGAGCTGGCGCTTCTCGCGCGGCAGCTCGTCGGGACCTTCCTCGACGAACCCGCGCTCGACGAACCAGTGCTCGGCGCGCGTCGTCAGCACGAACAGCCGCTTCAGCTTCATGCGGCGCGCGCGCGCCTCGATATCCGTCATCAGGCGCTCCCCGGCGCCGACGTTGCGGAAATCGGGATCGACCACCAGGCAGGCGAGCTCGCCGGCGCGCTCGTCCCGGAAGGGGTACAGGGCGGCGCAGCCGACGATCACCTTGTCGTGCTCGAGCACCACAAAGCGCCCGATCTCCTGCTCGAGACGCGCGCGCCCGCGCTTGACCAGGATGCCTTCCGCCTCCAGCGGCTCGATCAGCCGCAGGATGCCGCCGATGTCCTCGATGCGCGCCTGGCGCAGCGTCTCGATCGGGTCCGGCGTGATCATCGTGCCCACGCCCTTGTGCGTGAAGAGCTCGAGCAGCAGGCCGTCGTCGATGTGCCCCGACACCAGGTGAGCGCGCTTGACGCCGTGCTCGCAGGCGCGCACGGCCTGCGGCAGATAAAGCTGCACGTCGCTCTGCTCGGGTTTCTCGCGGGCGAGCAGGTCGCGCCCCTGTCTCACCGTCAGGTTACGCAGCAGCTCGCCGCGACGTCCCGTCGCGCCCGGCGTATCCATGAGAAAGATCAGCTTTTCCGCCTTCAGCGCGATCGCCGTCGAGGCCGCCACGTCCTCGAGCGAGAGGTTGAAGACCTCGCCGGTCGGCGAGTAGCCGAGCGGCGAGAGCAGCACCAGCTCATTGCCTTCGAGGCGCTTCTGCACCGCGGCGGCATCGATGCGCCGCACTTCGCCCGTATGCATGTGGTCCACGCCGTTGAGCACGCCAATGGGCTTGGCCGTGATGAAATTTCCGCTCGCCACGCGGATATCGGCGCCCGCCATCGGCGAGTTGGGCAGCCCCATGGAGAGCAGGGCCTCGATCTCGACGCGCAGCCGCCCGCTCGCCTCCTTCGCCGCCATCAGCGCAACGTCGTCGGTGATGCGCAAGCCGGCATGGAAGCGGCTGCGCCGGCGCAACGACTTGAGCTTCTCCTCGATCTGGGGGCGGGCGCCATGGACCAGCACGAGGCGCACGCCGAGCGCCGCGAGCAGATTCAAGTCGTGAGTGAGATCGAAAAAGCGGCCGTCGGCAACCACGTCGCCGCCGAAGGCGATGACGAAGGTCTTGCCGCGAAAGGCATGAATATACGGCGCGACCGACTGGAACCAGTCGATGAACCGGTCCTGCGCGGACAAGCGCTGGCGCCGCGAGGTCGGCTGCGCGGGCTCGGCGGCGGCGGGCGCAGGCTCTGCCCCGGCTTGAGGCTTGTGTGTAATGACCGTCTCCCTTTCCCGGCGTCAGCTTATTTCGTCGGGATTTCAAGCACCTATATTATGCTACCCGCCCCGCCATGGAAAGCATGGGCACGCTTTTGCGCGACTGGAAGGAAGGCCCAGGTGTCTCTTTTTCGCCTTCGACCTTCAGAAGTCGCCCCAGAGCGCGTGCAGTGCGGCCAGCGCCGCGAGCGCGGCAGTCTCGGTACGCAGGACCCGCGGTCCCAGCCGCACCGGCAGAAAGCCCGCCCCCTCGGCCAGCTCGCGCTCATCCGCCGAGAAGCCGCCCTCCGGGCCGGCGAGCAGGACGAGGCCGCCTGGCGGCGGAGGAAGATCGCGCAGCCGCCGGGGCGCGCCGGGCGAAAGCATGACGCGCAGCGCGCCGGGCGCCGGCCGGACCAGCCATTCGGGCAGGGCCGCCACCGCGGCGACCGACGGCACCCGGTTGCGCCCGCTCTGCTCGCACGCGTGGGTCACCACCGTCTGCCAGTGCGCCACGCGACGCTCGGCCCGCTCGGCCGCCAGGCGCACGACGCTGCGGCTCGACGTCAGCGGCTGGATCGCGGCCACGCCCAGCTCCACCGCCTTCTGCACCGTGAAATCCATGCGTTCCCCGCTCGAAATCGCCTGGGCGAGCGTCACCCCGATTGCCGACTCGCGATCGACTTCCGCGCGGGCGCCGACATCGAGCGTGACGCGATCGCGGACGACGCCCGTGATGACCGCGGCATACTCGCCGCCTTCGCCGTTGAACAGCGTTACCGCCTCCCCGGGACGCAGGCGCAGCACCCGCGCCGCGTGATGGGCCTGCGCCGCGGGCAACACGCAGGTCGAGCCCGCGGCCAGCACGCCGGGAAAGTACAGTCGGGGAGAGGTCTTGCCGTCCGGCATGGGAATTCAGCGTGAAAATGGCGCCGCCTCAAAATTATGCCACCGGGCAGGTCCGCGCGCCGCGGGCGAAACAAGACTAAAATTGCGTCTTTTGCGCAAGGACCCGAGTGAGAATCGTGATCCTGGGGGCCGGCCAGGTCGGCTCCACGGTCGCCGAGAGCCTGGTCTCGGAAGCGAACGACATTACGGTCGTCGACATCGACCCGGTGAGGCTCAAGCGGCTGCAGGACCGTCTCGACCTGCGCACGGTGACCGGCAACGCGGCGCACCCGGCAGTGCTCGAGAAGGCGGGCGCGCGCGACGCCGACCTGCTGCTGGCGGTCACGCAGAGCGACGAGACCAACATGGTGGCCTGCAAGCTTGCCGCCACCATGTTCAACATCCCCACCAAGATTGCGCGCATCCGTTCGGCGGACTACCTGTCGCATCCCGAGATTTTTTCGCCGGAGAATTTTGCCGTCGACCACTCGATCTGTCCTGAGCAGATCCTGTGCGACTACATCGTCAAGCTGCTGCAGTACCCCGAGTCGCTCCAGGTTCTCGAGTTTGCCGATGGCAAGGTGAGCCTCGTCGCGGTGCGCGCCTTCCACGGCGGCCCCCTGGTCGGGCACGAGATCCGCTACCTGCGCCAGCACATGCCGAAAGTGGATACGCGCGTGGCAGCGATCTTCCGGGGGGACAGCCCGATCGCGCCCGAAGGCGGGACGGTGGTGGAAGCCGACGACGAGGTGTTCTTCATCACGGCGACCGAGAACACCCGGAACGTGCTGCGCGAGCTGCGGCGCATGGACAAGCCGGTCAAGCGCGTGATGATCGGCGGCGGCGGCAACATCGGGCGGCGGCTGGCGGGCGCGATCGAGCGGCACTATGAGGTCAAGCTGATCGAGTACAACAAGGCGAACGCGGAGCGGCTCGCGGCGGAGCTGAATCGCAGCCTGGTACTCGCGGGCGACGTGACCGACGAGGAATTGCTGGATTCGGAGAATATCGCCGACATGGACGTCTATTGCGCCGTCACCAACGACGACGAGACGAACATCATGAGCGCGCTGCTTGCGAAGCGGCGCGGGGCCCGCAAGGTGATCGCGCTGATCAACCGCAGCTCCTACGTGAACCTCGTGCAGGCGGGCGCGATCGACATCGCGATCTCGCCGGCGCAGGCCACCATCGGCACGTTGCTCGCGCACGTGCGGCGCGGCGATTGCGCGGTGGTGCACGCCCTGCGGCGCGGCGCGGCCGAGGCGCTGGAGCTCATCGCGCACGGCGACGCGAAATCCTCGAAAGTCGTCGGACGACGCATCGACGCGCTCGATCTTCCCCGGGGCGTAACCATTGGCGCGATCGTGCGCCGGCGCGCGGTGGACGGGGCGAACTACGAGGTCATCATCGCGCATCACGATACGGTGATCGAGCCCGATGACCACGTCATCGTGTTCGTCGTGAACAAGCGCATGGTACCGGTAGTAGAAAAACTGTTCCAGGTGGACGTCGGGTTCCTGTGACCCGCCGCTGAATCAGCGCTCGCCCGATGAGCTGGCTTCTCGCGGTCTCTCCCGTGCTCGGCATCATCGCCATGGCGATGAGCCTGTCGCACCTCCTGCCGGTCGCAACCTCGCTTGTGCTCGACGACGGGACGACAAGCGTGTTTCTGTCCTCGATGGCGATCAATTTCGCGGTCGGCGCTCTGCTGTGGATCGCGACCCGGCGCTTTCGCCACGAGCTGCAGCTGCGCGAGGGCATCCTGCTCATCAGCCTGGTGTGGATCGGCGGGGCGCTCTTTGCGACGATGCCGCTCTATTTCGCCATCGGCGGACTGACGTTCACCGACGCGTATTTCGAGACCATGTCGGGGCTGACTGCGACCGGCGCCACCCTGCTGAGCGGCATCGACCAGCTGCCGCCCTCGGTGAACGTATGGCGCGCCGAGCTGCAATGGCTGGGCGGCATGGGCGTCATCGTGCTCGTCGTCGCGATCCTGCCGATGATCGGGGTGGGCGGGCGCCAGATCTCCAAGGCCGAGATCCCGGGACCGATGAAGGACGACGCGCTTACCCCGCGCATGACGCAGACCGCCAAGGGCCTGTGGTTCATCTACGTGGCGCTGACCGGCGCCTGCCTGCTCGCCTACTGGGCGGCCGGCATGACGTGGCTCGACGCGCTCGTCCACAGCTTCACCACGGTATCGCTCGGCGGCTTCTCGTCGCATGACCAGAGCCTGGGCTTCTTCAACTCGCCGCTGATCGAGTCGGTCGCGATTGTTTTCATGCTGCTCGCGGGCATCAATTTCTCCACCCATTTCCTGGGCTGGCAGCAGCGCAGTCTCGCCCCCTACCGGCGCGACATGGAGCTGCCTTATTTCGCGGGAGTGCTCGCCGTGAGCGCGGGACTCATCACGGTATTCCTGCTGGCGAACGGGACCTACCCGGACTGGCTCTCCAGCTTCCGGCAGGCCGCGTTCCACGTGGTATCGGTCGGCACCAATACCGGCTATGCCACGACGAACTACGATGAGTGGCCGGTATTCGCCCCGCTGTGGCTGATTTTCCTCGGCACGTTCGTTGCCTGCTCGGGATCGGCGGGCGGCGGCATCAAGATGATGCGCGCGATCATCCTCTATCGGCAGGTTTCGCGCGAGTTCCGGAAGCTCTCGCACCCGAACGCCGTCAATCCGCTGAAGCTGGGTGCCCAGACGATCCCGAACCAGGTGGTGTTCTCGGTGCTCGCCTTTTTCTTCGCCTGGCTCGCCACACTGGTGAGCATGACGCTGCTGCTCGCGTTTTCGGGGCTTGATGTCATCACGGCGTTCTCCTCCGTGGTCGCCTCGCTCAATAACATCGGACCCGGCCTGCACCAGGTTGGCCCGTCGAACAATTTCTCCGTGCTGAGCGATTTCCAGACCTGGGTGTGCACCGCCACCATGCTGCTCGGGCGACTCGAGTTGCTGACGGTGCTGGTCATCCTGACGCCCGCTTTCTGGCGGAAATAAGCCGGGCGCGCTCCCGGCGGGGTGAACTCGCGGGTGCCCCCCTGTCCAATTGTGAAGGCGGCCGCACGTCTTTAAAATGATTTTTCGGGCGGATGCGGGCGCCTTCAACCAACAGGCCAGGCGGGTGAATCGCCGGAGCCCTACCCAATGAACCTGACTCATCACTTCCTGATCGCCATGCCCGCCATGGCCGACCCGCATTTCTCCCGGACGCTTACCTTTGTCTGCGAGCACAACGACCAGGGCGCCCTCGGCATCGTGATCAATCGCCCTATCGAAATGACGCTCGCGACGTTGCTCGAGCAGGTCAGCATTCCCCCCGCCGGCGAGGCCTTCAAGTCGGTACCGATTCATTTCGGCGGCCCGGTCCAGGTCGACCGCGGCTTTGTGCTGCATACGCCGCTCGGCCAATGGCAATCGACGCTGACCGTCAGCCCGGAGATCGGCCTTACGACCTCGAAGGACATCCTCCAGGCGGTGGCACGCGGCGAAGGCCCGGGAAAGCTGTTCGTCACGCTGGGCTATGCGGGATGGGCGCCGGGTCAGCTCGAAAGCGAGCTCGCGCAGAATGCCTGGCTCACCGTACAAGCCAAGCCCGAGGTGATCTTCGATCTGCCCGCCGACGAGCGGCTGCCAGCGGCGATGAGGCTGCTCGGCATCGACTTCGCCAGCCTGTCCGAGCAGGCGGGGCACGGCTGACGCCCGCGCGGCGTCAGGCATCAGGCGTCCATCCCAAACCAGGTCGCAGCGCCGTCCTTCTGAGCACGCCTCACGCCTCAAGCCTTACCCACCCCAGGACGGGCACGGTCCTGGCGTTCGATTTTGGCACCCGCCGCATTGGCGCGGCGGTAGGGGATTTCGAGACCCGCCTGGCGCATCCGCTCACCGTCATCACCGGGACGGAAAATCGCGCGCGCTTCGCGGCGATCGAGCGCCTCATTGCCGAGTGGCGGCCCGCTCTCCTGGTGGTGGGCGTGCCTTCGCGTTCCGATGGCAGCGAGCACCCCGTCGGGAGCCTCGCGCGCCGCTTCGCGCAGCGGCTGCACGGCCGCTTCGGCGTCGCCGTCGCGCTCGTGGACGAGCATCTGACCTCGGACGACGCGGAGCGGGCGCTGCGCGCATCCGGCGCACGCGGCGCGCGGCTCAAGTCCGGCCTGGACGCCGTGGCGGCGCAGCGCATCCTCGAGACATTCTTCGAGAGCGCGAGCCGGGATCCGTAATTCGCGGCGTCCCCGCCGGGTGACGAATTGTGGTAGTCTTGCCCCCCGCGAAAACCACAAAACATGCCCGGCAAACCGTTACCCGACGCCGAGCAGCTGCTGATAGCGCTGATCGAGCAGATGCGGCCCGCAGTAGGGCCTGAAACAGGTTTGATCGGCATACATACCGGCGGCGTCTGGGTCGCCGAACGGGTGCACCAGGCGCTCAAGCTCCACACCCCTCTCGCCACCCTCGACGTTTCCTTCTACCGCGACGACTACCAGGCGCGGGGACTGCACCGCGACCTCAAGCGTTCCGAGATTCCGTTCGAGGTGGAAGGGCGCGACCTCGTACTCGTCGACGACGTGCTCTACACCGGCCGCACCATCCGGGCCGCGCTCAACGAAATCTTCGATTACGGTCGCCCGGGGAGCGTGCGCCTCGCGACCCTGGTGGACCGCGGCGGACGCCAGCTCCCGATCGCGGCGCAGTTCGCCGGCGCCACGCTGACCGTCGATCCCGGCCGCAGCGTCGCGCTCAAGCGCGATGCCGCCGGCCGTCTGCAGCTCGAGGTTCGCGAGGAGCCGCGCTGATGTGGCTCAATCCCTCCAATCCGCAACTCGACAAGAAGGGACAGCTGCATCACCTGTTGACGCTGGAAGGCTTGCCGGCTGAAATCCTGCGCCAGGTGCTCGACACGGCGAAATCGTTCGTTGGCGTCAAGGTGAAGAAACTGCCGCTCCTGCGCGGCCGGTCGGTGTTCAACGTGTTTTTCGAGCCCTCCACGCGGACCCGCACCACGTTCGAGATTGCCGCGAAGCGCCTTTCGGCCGACGTCATCAACCTCAACATCAGCACATCGTCCCAGTCGAAGGGGGAAAGTCTGCTCGACACGGTGGACAACCTGTCGGCCATGCACGCCGACATGTTCGTGGTGCGTCACAGCGAGAGCGGCGCGCCGCACTTCATCGCCCGGCACGTCGCACCCGACATTCACGTCATCAATGCCGGCGACGGGCGGCACTCGCACCCGACGCAAGGGCTGCTCGACATGTACACGATCCGCCACTACAAGGGAGACTTCTCCCGGCTGCGCGTGGCCATTGTCGGCGACATACTGCACTCGCGCGTGGCACGGTCGCAGATCCATGCCCTCACCACGCTCGGCTGCCCGGAAATTCGTGTCATCGGACCGAAGACGCTCCTGCCCGCCGGGGTGGAGCAACTCGGCGTTCACGTCTATCACGAGATGCGCCACGGGCTGAAGGACGTCGACGTGGTGATGATGCTGCGCCTGCAGAACGAGCGCATGCAGGGCGCGCTGCTGCCTTCGGCCCAGGAGTTCTACAAATTCTACGGGTTGACCGATGACAAGCTCGCGGCGGCAAAGCCCGACGCGATCGTGCTGCACCCCGGCCCCATGAACCGCGGTGTCGAAATCGATTCCAGCGTGGCCGACGGCAAGCAGTCGGTCATCCTGCCCCAGGTGACTTTCGGCATTGCCATCCGCATGGCGGTGATGAGCATCATGGCGGGGAACAAGTGATGCGTTATGGGTTAAGGGGTAATGGGTCAGAGCGGATTCAAGGGTTCTTCGACGCATAGCGCATGAAAATCCACATCAAAGGCGGCCGGCTGGTGGACCCCGGCAGCGGCGTGGACGCGAAGAAAGACGTCTACATCGCGGCCGGCAAGATCGTCGCCATCGGCGACGCGCCGGCCGGCTACACCGCGAATCGCGTGATCGACGCCGCGCGCCTGGTCGTATGCCCCGGGCTGGTCGACCTGTCCGCGCGGCTGCGCGAGCCGGGATTCGAATACATGGCGACGCTCGAGTCCGAGATGGAAGCCGCCATCGCGGGCGGGGTCACCAGTCTTGCCTGCCCGCCCGATACCGATCCGCCGCTCGACGAGCCGGGCCTGGTCGAGATGCTCAAGTTCCGCGCCAAGAATCTCAACCAGGCGCGGGTCTACCCGGTGGGGGCGCTGACCCAGGGGCTCAAGGGCGCGCGCCTGACCGAAATGGCGGAGCTGGTCGATGCCGGATGCATCGCCTTCTCGCAGGCCGATGCGCCCTTCGTCGACACCCAGGTTTTCTATCACGCGCTGCAGTACGCGGCGACTTTCGGCTTCGCGGTCTGGCTGCGCCCGCAGGACGCCGCGCTCGCGCGCCACGGCGTGGCGCATGACGGACAGGTCGCTACGCGGTTCGGGCTGCCCTCGATTCCGGTATGCGCGGAGACCGTCGCGCTTGCGACGATATTGATCCTGGTGCGCGAGACCGGCGCTCGCGTCCATCTCGCGCGGCTGTCCAGCGCCGAGGGCGTCGAGATGACGCGCAAGGCCAAGCGGGATGGCCTGCCCGTCACCTGCGACATCGCCATTCATCACGCCCACCTCACGGAAATGGACATCGGCTACTTCGAGTCCAACAGCCGGCTCGATCCGCCTTTGCGTTCTGCGCGCGACCGCGACGCGCTGCGCGCGGCGCTCGCCGACGGAACGGTGGACGCGCTGTGCTCCGATCACACGCCGGTCGACGAAGACGCCAAGCAACTGCCTTTTGCGGAGGCCGAGCCCGGCGCGACGGGGCTCGAGCTGCTGCTGCCGCTCACGCTGAAGTGGGCGGAAGAATCCAAAGTGCCGCTGGCGGCGGCGCTGTCGCGCATCACCTCGCATCCCGCCCGGGTACTGGGGATCGACGCCGGTCACGTCACTCCCGGTCACGCAGCCGACCTCTGCATTTTCGATCCCGATCGCCACTGGACTATCGGGCCGGACGCACTGAAGAGCCAGGGCAAGAACACCCCGTTCCTGGGGCTTGAGCTCAAAGGCCGGACCCGTTATACGCTGGTCGATGGTCAGGTCGTCTACGAGGCAAAGTAGCCGCCGGGCGCCAGCCGCCCGCCTTGAAACCAACCGCTTCGGCGCCGGTCCATCCGGACTGGCTGAAACGTTCATCTGAACCGCTCGTTCGTTACCGACGCTGACCATCCATGGCTTGCTTATGAACCCCCTCCTCGATTTATCCGGCCTGCCA
>Ga0247825_10001521_pt1 | contig 15229 bp, 12 predicted proteins | sample 13C_Vanillin_Day_FD_194413 | JGI IMG/M metagenome (GOLD analysis project Ga0247825, IMG submission 194413) | Soil microbial communities from agricultural site in Penn Yan, New York, United States - 13C_Vanillin_Day48 | ecosystem: Environmental > Terrestrial > Soil > Agricultural land | place... | reverse complement strand
CTCGTTCGTGTGCTTGCTTACGGCGTAGGGCGAGAGCGCGCCGCCGATCACGCCTTCCACCTTGGGCAATGCCGGGTGGTCGCCGTAGGTCGAGCTGGAAGAAGCGTAGACGAAGCGCGCTTTCGCATCGCGCGCGGCGACCAGCATGTTGACGAACCCGGTGACATTGGCCATGTGGGTCGCGAGCGGGTCGGCGATGGAGCGGGGCACCGAGCCGAGCGCTGCCTGGTGAAGCACGATGTCCGCGCCGGCGCAGGCAGCATGGCAGGTTGCCGCATCGGCGATGTTTCCCTCGATGAAGCGGTGGCGCTTCCACGCCTGCACGCCGACGGCCTGCTCGACCTCACGCAGGTTGTCGCGCTTGCCGGTGGAAAAGTTGTCGACGCTCACCACCCGTTGGCCGTGGCGCAGCAGCGTCTCCAGCAGGTGCGAGCCGATGAACCCCGCGCTGCCCGTGACTACCCACGTCAGGTCCTTGCCGGCGAGCGCGCTTCGGATTGCCGTCACAGGCGCCACACCTCGACGCCGCGGGCGCGCAGCGCGGCGGCATCGGCCTGGTTCTTCACGTCGATATACACGCCCTTCGGATCCAGCTTGCCGAGCAGGTGCTCGAGCGGGCGCTTCTTGAAGTCGTTATGCGCCACGGCGCCGACCACCGCGGCTGCCCGAGGCAGCTCGTCCCAGGGATAGAGGCGGATGCCGTACTCGTGCTCGGCTTCCTTGGGGCAGGCGACCGGATCGTGCACGAACACGTTGGCGCCAAAGGATTTCAGCTCCCGCACCACGTCGATTACACGGGAGTTGCGTGTGTCGGGCACGTTCTCCTTGAACGTCAGGCCGAGCACGATGATGTTCTCCTTGTTCACCGCGAAACCGCGCAGGATCATGCGTTTGATCGTCTGCTCGGCGATGTATTTGCCCATGCCGTCGTTGATCTTGCGGCCCGACAGGATGACCTGCGGATGGTAGCCGAGTGTTTCGGCCTTGTACGTCAGATAGTAGGGATCCACGCCGATGCAGTGGCCGCCCACCAGGCCCGGGCGGAACGGCAGGAAGTTCCACTTCGTTCCGGCCGCTTCGAGGACTTCAAGGGTATCGATGCCGATCTCGTGGAAGATGATGGCGAGCTCGTTCACCAGCGCGATGTTGAGGTCGCGCTGCGTGTTCTCGATCACTTTGGCCGCCTCGGCGACCTTGATGGAGCTCGCGCGGTGCACGCCGGCCGCGACGACGCTGCCGTAAACCTGAGCCACGCGTTCCAGGGTCTCGGGTGTGTCGCCCGCGACCACCTTGATGATCCGCGTGAGCGTGTGCTGCTTGTCGCCGGGATTGATGCGCTCGGGGGAATAGCCGACGAAGAAGTCGCGCTTCCATTTCATCCCGGAGTGCTTCTCGATCACCGGGATGCAGACTTCCTCGGTGGCACCCGGATACACCGTGGATTCGAAGACCACGGTCGCGCCGCGCGTCAGGTTCTGCCCCACCGAGGTGCTCGCGCCGATGAGTGGGCCGAAATCCGGGCTGTGCGCCTCGTCTACCGGCGTGGGCACCGCGACGATGATGAAATCCGCCTCGCGCAGGGCGCGCGGATTGTTCGTGACTTCAAGCTTCGAGGCGGCCTGGAAGTCCTCCCGCGAAAGCTCCCCGGTCGGGTCGACGCGCTTGCGGTAGGCCTCGATCTTCTCTTCCGACAGGTCGAACCCGATGGTGCGGTACTTCTTGCCGAACTCTGCCGCGAGCGGCAGGCCGACGTACCCGAGTCCGACGACAGCTACGGTGGTCATGCGGTTATAGGCCGGAAAGCAGCTTCGCCGCTTCCTGCTGCTGCGGGACGGTGGAGTCCAGCTTGGCGAGCGCTTCGAGCTCCCTGCGTGCGGCGCCCTTGCGATTGGCCTTGATCAGCGCCTTGGCGAAGTTCAGCCGGATCTGGTAGGCGGTCGGCGCGAGCTCGGCCGCGCGTCCAAGCAGTTCCAGGCCACGCTCGGTTTCCCCGCTTGCCGCCAGGAGTGCGCCGAGCGTGTCCATGATGGCAGCACTCCCGGGGGCGAGCTCGTGGGCACGCTCGGCATACTCGACGGCTTTCGAATCCTTAAGCTGATGCGAGACCCACGCGAGGTTGTTCAAAATGAGCGGGTTGTCGGGAGCGCGCTGGAGTGCCATGCGGTAGCGCTGCGCCGCGCGCTCGTAGTGCTTGGTGGCAAGGTCGCGCTCGGCAAGATAGTTGAGCACAAAGGCGTCCTGGGGATGGGCCTTGACCCATTGCTCTGCAAGGGTATCGGCCTCTTTGGCCTTGCCCGATGCCACGCTTACTGCGTGGGCGCGCGCGGCGAGAATCGGGAGATCGAACTTCTTCGTCGCTTGCCGATAGGTGCGCTCGGCCGCTTCCCAGTTCTCCTGAGCGACGTAGATCTCGCCTTCGAGCACGTAGCCGAACGGCTGGTTCGGACGCTCCTTCTGCACCGAGCGCGCTTCGCGCACCGCCTGCTCGGCACGCCCCGTCTTCACGTAAATGACGGCGATGTCCCGTTGAGCGCTCGCCAGGTCCGGCTTGCGCTCGAGCGCGGCACGCAGCGCTTTGATCGCTTCATCCGCGTTCTTCGCCGCCAACTGGGCGCGCGCCATCAGGACGTGCGGCTCGGCAGCCTTCGGCTGCATCTCGGCGAGCCGGGCGAAGGTTGCAACCGCCTGGCGGTTCTCGCCGGCGGCGAGCTGCGTGACGCCGAGCGCTTCCATCATTCCGGCATTACCCGGCAGCGCCGCCGCCGCTTCCTGTGCCGCCCCCAACGCTGCCTTGGCTTCCCGGGAACGCAGGTAGTAATTGATGAGCGCAGCGCGCGCGGTGGGCGAACTCGGGTTTGCCGCGATGGACTGCTTGAGCAGCTTCTCGATCTCCGCCGGGTTGGCGCCGCCGACGCGCAGGAGCACCGCGAGGCCAAGCAGCGCCTGCTCGTTGTTCGGCTCCTTCGACAGCACCGATTGATAGCGCGCCTTCGCTGCTTCAAGCTTCTTTTCGCGCAAATCCAGCCGCGCGAGGCTTCCGACCGCGGGCATGTACATCGGATTCAGCGCGACGGTGCGCTCGAAGCTGACGCGTGCCTTGGCATAGTCCTTCTTGAGCAACAGCGCGACACCGCGGAGATAGTGAGTGATTGGATTGCTCGGCTGCTTCTGTTCCAGGGTCTGCAGCGCCTCCAATGCCTTGTCCGGCTGGCGTTGCCGCAGGTGCACGGCGATGAGCGCGAGGTCCGCCTGATAATCGCCGGGATGGTCCTCAGAAGCAGACTCCAGCTCGGCGAAGCCCTTCTCGCTGTCGCCGGTGGCGAAGCGGATCTGCGCCAGCCGGGTCTGCAGGCGGGCGCTGTCAGGGTTCAAGGCCCGGGCACGTTCGTAATGGCGCGCTGCACCTGCCCCGTCCCCCGCTGCGAGGTGTGCCTCGCCGGCGAGCACCAGGACGTCCAGGTTATCGCCAGCCTTGGCGAGCAGCTCGCGCACCTCGTTCATGGCCGTATCCGCCTGACCCATGCGCAGGTGCGTGGCAGCGAGCATGCGCTTGGCACCTATGGCGTCAGGCGCATTGAAAACTGCCTTGCGGAAGTGGCTTTCGGCCTCGGTATAGGCTCGCGTCTCGAATGCCGCCATCCCGGCGAGCATGAGGCTCGGCACATGGTTCGGCGAAACTTTCAGGACTTCCAGTATGACTTTGCTCACCTCGGCGAATTTGCGTTGGTCGCTCAGCAGCAGCGCGCGGGCGTAGGTCGTGCGCACGTCGCGCGGGGTGGCTTTGCGCATCGCCTCGACTTCGGCAGCGGCGAGATCGGCCGAGCGCTGTCGAATGAGGTATGTGACGAAGCTGAGCCTGGGCGCCGCCTGGCCAGGGGCTGCCTCGATTGCCGCGCGGTAGGCGTCGGTTGCCGGTTGAGCCTTCCCCTGGAGGGCCAGCAGGTCGGCCTTGAAGACCAGCGCTTCCCAACTGGCAGGCGAAACCGCAAGCGCCGCGTCGATGCGCTGCATCGCGCCGGCAAGATCACGATTCGCCGCTGCGATTCTCGCCATGGCCAGATTTGCGGAAGCATTGGAAGAATCGAGCGCCAGCGCCTCGTCGAGCGCCTTCTGCCCCTCTGCGCGCTGACCGCGGCCGAAGTGCGCCATGGCGACCAGAGCCCGCAGCTCCGCCTGCTGCTTCGGCGAAGACAGCGTCGCGGCGCCGAACTTCGATATCACCCCGCTGGCATTGCCCTTGGCGAGGAGCGTGCGCGCGAGGGCGATCTGCACTTCGTCCGTGGCCAGGCCGAGGTCTATCGCCTTGTCGAGTTCCACTTCCGCGGATATCAGGTCGCCGCTCTCCAGCGAAGACAGGCCGAGGAGGTAGCGCGCCTCGCGGTTGTTCGGTTCCCCCTGCAGCGCGTTCTTGAGCTGGATGATGGAAGCCTTGTAGTCGCGCTTGGCGATGTAGTCCTTCGCCGATGAGACGAGCGCGGCCGGGTCGTCGGCGCGGCTGCAGGCAGCGAGCAGGATTGCTGCGACTAGGGTCAGGAGGTGGATAGTTCTCATCGTTGCGTCTCCTTGAGGCCAAAACGGTTCAGCAGGTCATACAGAGTCGGGCGGCTGACGCCGAGGAGCTCGGCGGCGCGGCTCATGTTGCCGTTCACGCGCGAGAGCACGCGGATCACCGCGTCTCTTTCGGCTTCGTCGCGCACGTCCTTCAGGGTGCGCACCTCGGCCGCGGCGGCCTCGGGTGGCGCAAGGCCGAAGTCGGCGGCGCGCAGCACGTTGCCGTCGGCCATGATGACCGCGCGCTTCACGCAGTTCTGCAATTCTCTTACGTTGCCCGGCCACGCGTGCGCCTCGATCGCCGCCACCGCGTCCGGGGTGAGCGTGAGGCTGCTGCGCTTCTGCTCGGTGCCGAACTGGCGCGCGAAGGCGTGGGCGAGGAGCGCGGCGTCGCCTTTGCGCTCCCTCAGGGGCGGGATGTTGACCACGATCTCCGCGAGCCGGTAGTAGAGGTCCTCGCGGAAGCGCCCCTGCTTGATCATGCCGGGCAGGTCCTGGTGCGTCGCGCACACCACGCGCACGTCCACGGGGATCTCCTGCCTGCCGCCGATGCGCTCGATGATGCGGTCCTGCAGGAAGCGGAGGATCTTTGCCTGCAGCGCCGAGGGCAGGTCCCCGATCTCGTCGAGGAAGAGAGTGCCCTTGTGCGCCATCTCGATCTTTCCGGGCGTCTGCTTGGCGGCGCCGGTGAACGCGCCCTTCTCGTAGCCGAAGAGCTCGCTCTCCAGGAGGTTTTCCGGGATCGCGGCGCAATTGATGGCGATGAAGCGGCCGTCCTTGCGGTTGGACAGCCCATGCACGCCGCGGGCGAGCAGCTCCTTGCCGGTGCCCGACTCTCCGAGCAGCATCACCGTGGCGTTGGTGCCCGCGACCTTCTCGATGGTCGTGCATACCCTCAGCATCTGGGGGTCGCGCGTGAGGATGTCGGCCAGCGCGCCGCTGCGCTGCGTGGATTGAAGGCGCCGGTTCTCGGCCTGCAGCTCGTGCAGGCGGAAGGCGCGCTCGATCATCAGCGACAGCAGCTCGGGCTGGAACGGCTTGGAGTAGAAGTCGTAGGCGCCCAGGGCAATGGCCTTCAGCGCGTGCGCGTGCTCGTTCTGGCCGGTGAGCACGATGACCTTGGTGTCCGGCGAGCTGGACAGGATGTCCTGCAGCAGCCGGAAGCCTTCCGACGGATCGTTGGGATGCGGCGGCAGGCCGAGGTCCATGGTGACGACGGCGGGCCGGTGACGGCGTAGCTGGGCAAGCGCGCCTTCGCGGTCGCCCGCGGGCACCGGCTCGTAGCGATCGAACGCCCAGGTCATCTGCGTCTGCAGCGCCGGGTCGTCCTCGACGATCAGCAAAGGGGGCCTGTTTCCGTTCATGAGGGGTTGGGTCACGCGGCTTCCTGCACCGGCTCGTCTTGCTTGAGGCCGTCGCGCTGCGGCCCAAGGATAACCCTGATCCGCGTTCCGGCGTCCGGCCGGCTATGCGCCTCGATGGTGCCGCCCATCTCCTTGATGTATTGCGCGGTTTCGAACGCGCCGATGCCCATGCCGTCGGACTTGGTGGTTTGGAACGGCCGGAACAGCCGCTCGCGCACGAATTCCTCGCTCATGCCGGAACCGGTGTCGATGACTTCGACGACCGCGCGTGCGCCTTCTGCGAGCACGCGTACGGTCACGCTGCCCTTCTCGCGCGTTGCATCCATTGCGTTCTGCACCAGGTGACCGAGCACGCGTTCCATGCGTTGCTCATGCGCCAGCGTAAGGACGGGTGCACTGGCTTCAACGGCGATGTCGGGGCGCTGGGCCGCCTTCGCCTGCACGATGCGTGCGGCCAGGGACGCGAGATCGACCGGGAGCAGGCGCTCGTCCGGGCGGCTGCCGGTGCTGAGCTGCAGCAGCAGCTTGTTCATGCGCTCGACGACGTGCTTCACGGTCGACAGCATGTCGTCCTGGAAGCGCGGATTGTGGCGGTGGCGCTCGGCGTTCGCGAGCAGCAGCGAGAGCTGCGCGACGAGGTTCTTGAGGTCGTGCACCACGAACGCGGCCATCTTGTTGAACGACTCGAACTTGCGCGCCTCGAGCAGCGCCTCGGACGCCTGGATCTGGCCGAGGAAGCTGCCCACCTGGCGCGCCGCCGTCTTGAGCAGGTCGAGCACTTCCCAGTTGATATCGATCGGAGTGCGTGGCGACGCGAGCAGGACGAAGCCGATCAGCTCCTCCTGCGCCACGATCGGCACGATGAGCCAGGCGGCGGGCAGCCCGGCAAGCCATGCCGGCAGCTCGAGGCCGGCGTAGCGGCCGGGCTCGGCGCGGTATTGCGGCAGGTCGACTACCCAGCCGGTGCGCTCGAGGAAGCGCGGCAGCGCGTCGCCCGCGCCGACCGGCTCGCCCGATTGCGGCAGATTCCAGCGTGCCGCCTGCGCGAAGTTGCCTTCGCCATTGCGCAGCCATAGGCCGCCGGCCGGGCTTTCCACCAGGTTGGCGAGCGCCTCGATCGAGCGCTGCGCCGCGCTTACCGCCGGATCGCGTGCCGACAGCAGGTTGGTGAAGCGCAGCCACTCGTGGCGGTAGTCGTAGCGGTAGGAAAAGAAATGCTTGTTGATGAAAACGCGCAGCCGCGCGCGCAGCGTGCCGGAGGAGAACATCCAGCCGAGCAGCAGGAGCGCCGCGAACACGAAGCCGACCTGGAACGTCTTTCCCCAGCTGCCGCCGAAGTAGCGCACGTAGTAGCCCGCGGCCGCCACGGCGAGCAGGTATAGGCCGGAGGCGAGGAAAGCGGTCGAGTGGAACACGACGCCGCGCGACAGGGTGACCTCGGCGGTCCACTCCTTGTTGCGCGCCGTGGCCACCGCGATGAACGGCAGCACCAGTGCCTGGGCCAGCCCGCGCGCCGCCCACAGGTTCGCGTCGACCCGCCCGAGCAGCACGGCGTCGGCGTAGAAGTACAGGTCGAACACGAAGCTGCCGCCGAGTCCCAGGCAGAGCGGCTTCATCGACCAGCGCGAATGCTCCTTCGTGCGCCGGAACACCTGCTCGGTGAGCACCAACCCCGCGATAGCGAGGGCAAGAAAAAAGGCGATGGCGAACTGCGGAAGAAGCGTCACCCCTATGGCGAGGGCGAGGATGATCGCTATCCCTAACGCGGCGATGCGCCCCGTGCTGGCGAGGAGCGCGAGGCCAAAGAGCAGCCAGCTACCCATGCGCAATGCGTCGCTTGGCGCGAGCGCAAAACGCCAGGCGGGGTTTAATTCGAGTGCGAGGGCCAGGTTCACGGCGGCCCAGACTGCGCTCAGGCACACGGCGGCCATGAGCGTGACGACAGTTCTGCCGCCGCGCCATCCCAGCGAGAGGTAGACCGCAAAGGCGATGAACGCGAGGGTTGCAAGCGCGTAGCTCGCGACGCCGGGTTCGAAAGTCGGGAAGTCGAGCACGCTCTAGCGGGCGCCGATGCGGAAAAGGACGATCTCGACCGTCTGCAGCAGCACCATCAGGTCGAAGGCGAGGGTGTGGTGCTTGACGTAGTACAGGTCGTATTCCAGCTTCTCGCGCGCGTCTTTCGCCGAGGAGCCGTAGCTGTAGCGCACCTGCGCCCAGCCGGTGATGCCCGGCTTCACGAAATGGCGCTCGGGATAGAACGGGATCGACTGCGCGAGCTGCTCGACGAACTGCGGCCGCTCGGGCCGCGGGCCGACGAAGCTCATGTGACCGACCAGCACGTTGTAGAGCTGCGGGATTTCGTCGATGCGCAGGCGCCGGATCAGCGCGCCGACGCGCGTGATGCGCGGGTCGTTCGGCGCGGCCCAGCGTGCTTCGCCATCGGGCTCGGCATTCACCCGCATGCTGCGGAACTTGACGATCCAGAACGGCCGCCCGTTCTGCCCCATGCGGCTCTGGCGGTAGAACACCGGCCCGCGGTCCTCCAGCCAGATGAGCGCCGCGGTGAGGAGCGAGATCGGCAGCGTCACCGCCAGCATGCCGAGGCTGACAGCGATGTCGAAGCAGCGCTTGCTCGCAAGGCGGACGAGGTCCGAGCGAAAGCCGTTCGAGAAGATGAGCCAGCTCGGGTGCATGAGGTCGACGCTGACGCGGCCGCTCTCCCGCTCGAGGAAGGTGACGATGTCGCTCACCTGGATGCCGCGCATGCGGCATTCGAGCAGCTCGGCGGTGGGGAAGCCGGCGCGGCGGTCGTCCATCGCCACGACGATTTCCTCCACGCGGTGGCGCAGCGCGAGGCGCACGAGGTCGCCGGGTTCTCCGGCGGCTTGAGCCGACCTTACGTGGTCGCCGTCGCCCGGAGCGCGCACGTAGCTCACGATGCGAAAGCCACGCTGATCGGTGCGCCGGCGGAGCCGCCGGGCGATGTAGGCGGCCCGCTTGCCCGCGCCCCACACCAGCACGCGGCGCTTGAAGATTTCCTCGTCCACCAGGCGCAGGAAAAGGTAGCGCGTGATCGCCAGGCCGGCGAAGGCGAAGCCGCCGGTCAATAGCGTCACGCCGCGGCCGACGTACATCGAGGGCGCAACATAGAACACCAGCGCGAGCGCCGCCTCGGCGAGCAGGATCGCGAGCGCCAGCCGCACCAGCACGCCGGTAAAGCTCGAGCGATGGCGCAGCTGGTAAAGCCCGAGCGCGAAGAGGCTCGCAAGAAACACCACGGCGACCAGCAGCGCGCGCGGCCAGATCGGGCCCACCGTGGATTCGAAGGCCCTGAGCGTGGAAGAGAAGCCGTCGAAGCGGAAGAAGATCGCCGCGTGCAGGGCGAGCACCACGACCGCGAATTCGGCGAGCGCGAGCAGGCCCAGCCGATGCACGTTGCGGCTGAACAGCCGCACGGAAACGACGCGCTGCGGCAGGCCCTCGGCAATTTCTCTGGCTTCAGCGGCCAGCGATGTCCTGCTCAACGTTCCCCCACTGCGATGCTTATTGAGTATTCTTGGCGGCCGGGCGCTGGATGCTCGACCGGTGCTTCGGACCCATTCGGAAGCGAAAAAACTTTATCGGCCACCGGCCGGCGCGGCAAACATAGTCTTTTCGAGCTAACGGGTTATCGAGGGGAGACAAAGCATGAAGACGCTGCTGGTCTGGGCCGCGCGCATCGCGGGTGTCCTGGGCGTCGCCGCGATCGCGGTCGCGTTCGCGGGGCGCATCAGCGGAAGCTACTGGATCGCCGGTCTCCAGATCGGCACGGTGCTGCAGGCCGGCATCGCTGCGGCGGTCGTCGGCTGCCTCGCCTACCTCGCGGCGATGGTGGAGTCGCGCCCCTAGTGGATTTCTTCGCCGTGCGCAAGGCGCTGGCGGCGCTCGTCCTGCCGCCAACCGGCCCGCTGCTGATCGCCATTGTTGGCCTTTTTCTTTTGAAGCGTCGTCCGGGGCTGGGTCGAGCGGTTATCTGGGTGGGGGTGGTCGGGCTGCTGTTGTTGTCGCTGCCCGTGGTTTCGCATGCGCTGCTGCGCCTCGCCGATCCCGGCGTGCCGCTCGATCTGGCGCGCGCACGCGAGGCGCAGGCGGTCGTGATCCTCGGGGGCGGCACGCGCCGGGACGCACCGGAATATGGCGGAGACACGCTCGGGCGCCTCACGCTGGAGCGCGTGCGCTACGGGGCCTTGCTTGCGCGGCAGACGAAGCTTCCCGTACTGGTCACGGGCAGCACGGCGGAAGCGGTAACGATGAAACAAACCTTGGAGAACGAGTTCGGCGTCGCGGTGAAGTGGACCGAAGCGCGCTCGCGGGACACCGCCGGCAACGCCCGCCATTCCGCGGCCATCCTGCTTCCGGCCGGCGTACGGCGCGTTCTTCTCGTGGGGCACGGCTTCGACATGCGCAGGGCCGTGGCCGAATTCAACTCCGCTGGACTCGAGGCCACGCCGGCGCCCACGGTCATCGCGGGCGAGAAATTCGACTTTGACGAAGCGGTGGAACTGCTGCCGACGATGGTTGCCTTGCACGGCAGCTACTACGCCCTGTACGAGCTGCTGGGCGAGGCTGTGCGGCGGGTGCGCGCCGCGCCCTAGGTCTTGTCTTTCGTTTCCCCCTTCAGGAAGGGGGTGCCTTCGGAAAGATCGCAGATCAGGCGGCCGAGCTCCACGGCGACCTCGACCGGCAGGGTGACCACGTGCTGGTTTTCCTCGGAATCGGTGAACTGCAGCTCCACCCGGCGCGTCTTCTTGATGGCCGCAAGCCGCCGCACCTCCTCGGCGTCGAACCGCGACTCGGGCCTGTCGGGCATGCTTGCGGGCTCCATGATTCCAGGTATCTGTAGCAAGGACAGTTCCCGGTCCTCGCCAGTTCCTTGCGTCTATGGTGAGCGGATTTTTTTCTTTTGGATCGCGGCCATACAAAGTCTTGCAACTTCCGCGCCTAGTACCGGATTGCAGGACCGGTCCAGGAGGTATCGCGCGGACGCGCGCAGGCGAGCGCCTCCCGGGGGGTGATCCATCCGGCGCATGCATTGCGGCCCGGGCGATGGCGAAGGCGATTAAGCAGCCCTTTGCAGCGGGCGTAGAAGTGGAAAAACCGCAACACCCGGCGCTGCTCGTCGGCCGACACGGGAGCATGGCTGCAGACCAGCTTGTGGTCGGTCATGCCGCGGTCGACCAGCACCACCGCGCCCCAGGCCCGGATATGAAGGCGAGTTCCAAACTTCAGCCGTGGCCCGAGCACCAGGGCGTCCAGCAGGTCGCCCTCCATCCCCAGGTACTGCGGCACCGCGCCGTAGTTGAACGGGCAGGGCAGCGGCGAAACGAAGTCCACCTCGCCGCTTGAGCCGCGCTTGAGGAAAGAGCCGCGCGGCACTTCCACCACCACTTCCAGCTCCGGCGGTGTGTCGAAGTTCCTTATACCCGGCTGATTCGGCGGGGAAAAGTCTCGTTTGTCGCTATCTGGATCCATTGCCGGCCGTAACCTCCCCTATGATGGAACCCGGAGGAAAAGAAAAACCGTAAAGGAGCCATGTTCCCGTTCGACATCACCAACCTGGGCGCGAGCTTCAAGCGGTATTTCGAGATCGTGCCGGCGCTTACCGAGGAGTTGCGGGACACGGCCTTCCGCATCCGCCACCAGGTGTACTGCGAGGACCTGAAGTACGAGCCCGAGCGCCCCTCCCGCCGGGAGTCCGACGAGTACGACCGCCACTCGCTGCACTGCCTGATACGCAGCGTGAAGACCGGGGAGTTCGCCGGCTGCACCCGCCTCATCCTCAGCCGCCCCGATGACCCGCACTATCCCCTGCCTTTCGAGAAGACCTGCGCCGAAGCCCTCGACCGGGCGCTTCTCGATCCCCAGGCCCTGTCGCGGCACCGGATCGCCGAGGTGTCCCGCCTGGCGGTGATCTCGAAGTTCCGTACCCGGCGCGGGGAGCGCCACAGCGCCGTGCCGCTTACCGAGGCGAGCTACGGCACCGACATCATGCCGCGCTTTCCGTACATCCCGGTGGCCCTGTACCTCGCGACCACCGAGCTCGCCCGGCGCCACGGCATCCACACCATGTTCCTTTTGACCGAGCCGCGCCTTGCGGCGCACTTCACCAAGCTCGGCGTCAACATCATCCAGATCGGCGAGGCGGTCGAGCACCGCGGCCTGCGCATTCCCTCGGTGGTCAACGTGCAGAAGATCATCGACGGGCTGAACTTCATCATGCGCCCGCTCTACGAGACGGTCGCCCAGCAGGTCAGCCAGGGGATGGAGCAGCAGGAAGTCCTGCAGCAGGCCTAGCGGGAATCAGCGTTTCGTCGTCCCCGCGAACGCGGGGACCCATGTTTTCATCAATGGACCCCCGCCTTCGCGGGGGCGACTTCTTCGGACCTTTCCTAGCGCAGCGCGCCGGCCGGGCGCGCCGCGCAGGCGGCAAGCTCCAGCAGCGCCCGGAGCCATTCCGGGGAAATCGACTCCACCAGGCCGACGGCCTCGAGGTCTTCCAGCCGGGCGAGGATGTCGCGCGGGTCGTAGCGGTCGAGCCGCGCGGCGATGTCGCCGAAGGCCGTGGCATACCCGATCGCGGAAAGCAGCTGGCGGATCGCCGGGCGCAGGTCGGACTTCAGGCGCGCACGCGCCTCTCTGCCCTCCTGCGTGATGTGGTAGATGCGATCCATGCGGGCATGGTTGCCGCAGCGCGCTTCCGCGGCAAGCGGTCTCACAAGTTTTCACTGCAAGCGGTTGTCAGCCCAGCATCAGCACGCCGGCGACGCTGACGAAGTACAGCACCCAGAGCCAGCCGGCCACGGTGAGCCACGGATCCATTGTGCGGAGCGTAGGCCGGGCGCCGGCGCCGTTCTATCGTTTATGTATTTCCTACCTTAGCTCCAATTAGCCATTGCCGCTCCTGGGCAGGCGAAGAAGAATCGTTGCGAACGCTGGGTCCAATTGGGGGTAGGCAGCAATGTGCGGCATCGTCGGTGGGGCGGCGCGGCGCGATATCGTTCCCGTGCTGCTCGACGGGCTTCGCCGGCTGGAATATCGCGGCTACGATTCGTGCGGCGTGGCCATGGTGCGCGATCAAGGCATCGGTCTCGTGCGCACCGTTTCGCGCGTCAACGACCTCGCCGCGAAAGTCAACGGCACGTCGGCCACCACCGCTGTGGCCCATACGCGCTGGGCAACGCACGGCGCCCCCGCGACCGAGAACGCCCATCCGATCGTCTCCCGCGGCGACATCGCGGTCGTCCACAACGGCATCATCGAGAACTACGAGGAGCTGCGAGCCGAGCTGCGGGCCGCGGGCTACCGCTTCGAAAGCCAGACCGACACCGAAGTTATCGCTCACCTCGTCCAAAGCCTCTACGAAGGCGATCTGCTGGACGCGGTGCGCCGCGCCGTGCCGCGCCTGCAGGGCGCCTACGCGATCGCCGTAGTCGCGAAGGACCAGCCGGGGACGGTGGTCGGCGCGCGTGCCGGAAGTCCCCTCGTGCTCGGTATCGAGGACGGCGGCAACTACCTCGCCTCCGACGCGCTGGCGCTCGCCGGGGTCGCCGACCGGGTGGTCTACCTGGAAGAGGGCGACCTGGCCTGCATCACCGAGTCGGGTTGCCGCGTCATCGACCGCAGCGGCCGGGAAGTTGCGCGCGAATCACAGCCCCTCGAGCAGGGCGCTATGGCGATCGACCTCGGGCCCTACCGCCACTTCATGCAGAAGGAGATCTTCGAGCAGCCGCGCGCGCTGGCCGACACAATCGAGCACGTCTCCGCGGTCAGTCCCCAGCTTTTCGGTTCCGAAGCCGAAGCTGCATTCAAAGACACGAAATCGGTCCTGATTCTCGCCTGCGGCACGAGCTACCACGCCGGCCTCGTGGCGCGTCACTGGCTGGAAAGCATCGCCGGCATGCGCTGCAGCGTGGAGATCGCGAGCGAGTACCGCTACCGCGCGAGCGTGCCGGACCCCGACGGACTGGTGCTCGTCATCTCGCAGTCCGGGGAAACCGCCGACACGCTCTCGGCGCTGAAGCACGCGCAATCGCTCGGCTACACGCGCGCGCTCGCGCTCTGCAACGTCGGCACGAGCGCGATGATGCGCATGACGTCGCTGCGTTTCCTGACCCGCGCCGGCGTGGAGATCGGCGTCGCGTCCACCAAGGCCTTCACCACGCAGCTTGCCGGCCTCTATCTCCTGACCCTGACGCTCGCCAAGCTCCGGGGCGTCCTGAGTAATCAACAGGAACAGGACCACCTGAAGGCCCTGAGGCATCTGCCCAACGCCCTTGGCGCGGTGCTCGCGCTCGAACCGCAGATCATCGCCTGGGCCGAGCGTTTCGCGCGCAAGGAGCACGCGCTCTTCCTCGGCCGCGGGGTGCACTATCCGATCGCCTTGGAAGGCGCGCTGAAGCTGAAGGAAATCTCGTACATCCACGCCGAGGCCTACCCCGCGGGCGAGCTCAAGCACGGCCCGCTCGCCCTGGTAACCGCCGACATGCCGGTGGTCACCGTGGCGCCCAACGACGCGCTGCTCGAGAAGCTCAAATCCAACATGCAGGAGGTGCGCGCGCGCGGCGGCGAGCTCTACGTGCTGGCCGACGCCGATACGCACATCGCTTCGTCGCCGGGCGTGAACGTCATCCGGCTCCCCGAGCACTACGGGCCGCTGTCGCCGATCCTCCACGTGGTGCCGCTGCAGCTTCTTGCGTACCACGCTGCCCTGGCGCGCGGTACCGACGTCGACAAGCCGCGCAACCTGGCGAAGTCCGTGACGGTGGAGTAGCGCATGACCGAAGTGAAATGCATCGCCTGCCACAAGCTGAACGCCGCCGGCGACCGCTTCTGCGCCGCCTGCGGCTCGTCGCTGGATCTCAAGCTCTGCGCTTCGTGCGAAGCGATCAACAACCCGGTCGCCGACCACTGCCATAGCTGCGGCAAGCCCCTGCCCGCCGCGGAAGCGCCGGTAACACCGGTCTTCGAGGTGTCCGAGGCGCCGTTCTATCCGCCGCAGCGCCGGGAGCGCCAGCGCCAGGTCTACGACGCGCGCCCGTCGCTCGTCATGAGGCTCAATCGCGCGGCCAAGGTGGCCACGCTGGTCGTACTGCCGGTCGCGGCGATCGGCCTCTGGGGTTGGCAGTTCTATGGTCAGAAGCTTCTGCAAACCGTTTCTCCATGGGTCAAGCTGCCCGCGGCGCAGGTGCAGACCAAGGTCGCGCCGGCCGCCGCCGCTGTCGTCGGACCGCTGCCGGTTGTCACCGAAGCGCCGAAGGCCAAGCCCGCGGTTGCCG
>Ga0247825_10001520_pt1 | contig 15239 bp, 14 predicted proteins | sample 13C_Vanillin_Day_FD_194413 | JGI IMG/M metagenome (GOLD analysis project Ga0247825, IMG submission 194413) | Soil microbial communities from agricultural site in Penn Yan, New York, United States - 13C_Vanillin_Day48 | ecosystem: Environmental > Terrestrial > Soil > Agricultural land | place... | reverse complement strand
CTACGGCATGAACTTCGACAACATGCCCGAATTGCATTGGCAGTACGGCTATCACGGCGTGGTATTCGTGATCGCGTCGGTGACGGTGGCCCTGTTCGTCACGTTCCGCCGGAACCACTGGCTCTAGAGGGACGCGGCACCGCGGTACGGATCGCGGACGTCGATGCCCGCCTCCGTCCAGGCGTCGCGCAGTGCCCCGGCGCCGCGCAGCCGGACCCACGCCGCTTCGGTGCCGGTGAGCGGCACGACAGCGAGGAACCGCACGGCCTCCGCGGGTTCGGGCAGCGGGAGGTCCGGGACGGTCGATTCACCGAGCAGCACGGCGGTGAACGGTGCGTCCTTCCACAGCGGCTCCCCCAGGTCGAGCAGCGCGTCCTCGACGAGAACCACCCCTTCCACCGACGGCGCCGCCGCCAGGACCGCGAGGGTCCGCGCAACTCCCGATGCCACCCCGGCCCCACCGCGCAGGGTGAGGATCAGTTCGGCGCGGGGGCCACGGAGCGGGTCGGCCACCAGTTCGCCGGGGTCGCCCATCGGGTGCCGGGAGCACCCCAGGGTCACGTAGCGCACCAGCCCCTCTTCGTCGGGTGCGAACCGCAGCACGTCCAGCGGCTCGACGCCCAGGAACGTCACCGATGCCGCAGTCGGCTCCGGTCCCCCGATCTGCCCCAGCAGGTGCGCGCGAACGGAGGCCACAACGCTGTCAGTCACCCCGCAATCAAACCACCGAAGCCGCTCACCCGTCCTCCGGCCTCGCGAGCCGGTAGCGTCGGAGCATGGTCTCGGTACTCGCAGTGTCCGACGAGACGATCGAGTCGCTGTGGAGTTCGCAGGTGCGTGCCATGGACGTCGACCTGATCCTCGGTGCGGGCGATCTCCCGTTCGACTACCTGGAATATCTGATCGACGCGCTCGACGCGCCGTGCGTCTTCGTGCCGGGCAACCACGACGCCGACCTGTCCGGCTACTCCGCGGGACGTGTCGGATGGATGCGGGCGGGTCTGCCCTCGGCGTGGCCGGGACCCTGCGGCGCGGTCAACGCGGACGGCCGGATCGTGCGGATCGCGGGCCTGCGCATCGCCGGTCTGGGTGGATCGATCCGCTACAACGACGGCCCCAACCAGTGGACCGAGCGGCAGCAGCGGCGGCGGGCGCGCAACCTGGCGCTGACGAGTGCGTGGCACGCGCGCCGCTCGGGTGTGTCCGGCGTCGACGTGCTGCTCACGCACAGCCCGCCGCGCGGAGTGGGCGACCAGGAGGATCCACCGCACCGGGGTTTCGAGTGCTTCGAGACCCTGGCGGGCAGGTTGCAGGCCCGCGTCATGATCCACGGGCACGTCCACCCGTACGGCCGGGCGGCCGAGGACCGCACACTCGGCGCGACGACGGTGATCAACACCGTGGGATTCACCCTGATGGAGTTGGCCCCGGGCGCCGACCCCACCATCGTCAGGCGCCGGCATGGCACGTGACACCGGATTCCCCGCCGCCGACGCGGAAAACGACTTCACCCGCCAGCGCCGCCGCGCCGAGTTGTCGCGGCTGGTCAGCTGGCTGCGCCGCGAACCGGACGACGTCAACGAGATCCTGCCGTTCGACGAGGTGGTCGCTGCCGTCGGCCGGGTCGGGGAACGGTCGCTCGGCCTGCAGGTGATCCCGGTCAACTCCATCGTCGGGAGCGTCGACCGGACCCGCGACTTCGACCGGTTCTTCCGGCCCACGTCCACCCGGGTGCGCGAGCGCTGGCAACGGCTGGCGGCCGCGCAGCGCCGGGGGGAGTCGGTGCCGCCGATCCAGGTGTATCGGATCGGGTCCATGCACTTCGTCAGCGACGGCCACCACCGCGTCTCCATCGCGTACGCGATGCACTGGAGCACGATCGACGCCTACGTCACCGAGATCCAGACCAAGATCTCCCCCGACGGGATCGCGCAGCGCGGCGACCTGGTCATCAAGGACCACCGCCGCCTGTTCCTCACCCGGGTGCCGCTCAGCGGGCCCCAGCGGGCGGCCGTGGTCGTCACCGATCCCTGGGAGTACGCCGAGATCAGCCAGAGCGTCGAGGCCTGGGGTTTCCGGCTCATGCAGGAGGTGGGCGAATTCCTCAGCCGTGAAACCGTGGCCCGGCGCTGGTTCGGTGAGGAGTTCCTGCCGGTGGTCCGGATGCTGCGGGCCGCGGAGATGCTGCCCGACCACACCGACGCCGAGGCCTACCTGTGGGTGGCGCGGGAGCGGTACCGCCTTGTGCGCCAGCATGTCTGGAACGACGAGATCATCGCCGAGCTCAGCCACCTCGCACCGCGCAGGCACAAACCGGCTAGCCCGTGAACCGCACGACACGCTCGGGCGCCTCGGGGTGCGCGAACTTCAACAGTCGCCTGCCCTCCGCCTCGATCGCGGTGCGATGCGTCTTCGCGATGGTCGCCAACGGCTCCACGTCGAGTACCGCACGGGACTTCTCGACCACCGTCGTGGTGAACGCCGCGACCCTGCCGTTCACCAGGACGGCAGGTTTGATGATGCCGTTCTGGGTGAAGACCTTCTTCCGCACGTCGTCGTCGAGGAGGCGTCCGCGGTCCGCGTGCGAGAGCAGCACGTTGTCGAACGGCGCGAGGATGCGGACGGGGGCGGGGGTGCCCGGGTCCGGCCGGGGTGCGTCGGGAAGGTCGAAGAGTTCCGGACCCGCTTCGCCCTGGAACACCCGGAGTTCCGGCCGCAGCCGGTCGAAGACCTCCCCGAGCCGCGTCAGCCCCGACCAGGCCTGGGCGTCCCGCGCGCTCGCCGGGCCGAACGCGGCGAGGTAGCGCAACAGCATCGTGTCGATGGACGGCGCGGCGGACAGTGGACGACCCACCCACGACTCCAGCGTCGACAGCGCCGGTTGCCCGGACCTGCCCCAGAGCCCGCGCGGTGGAACCTGGACCATCGGGACCAGTCCCCGCACCCCGTGGGCGAGCGCGGCCCCGTCACGGCCGGGGAACCGCTCCTCGAGCAGGGGCCGCATCTGCGACTGCGTGCGGGGTTCGTCGCGCACCAATTCACGTCCCGCGGCGGCGAGGGCGCCGAGGTCGATCCCGTCGAGACCGGACCGGTGCTGTGTGTTGGTGTGTAGGTCGCGGTCGAGCAGCGGTTGCGTGAGCGGACGGAACGAGAGCGCGTCCGTGGCCGACAGGGCGAAGACCGTGCCGCGCATCGCGACAATCCGCACCACCGCGCGGTTCTCGATGAGGTCCGACAGCGACTCGGCGCGGAATCGTGTCAACCGCGTCCACAGTGCGAAATACGGCGGGGCCGGAGCCTGGGCTTGCAGTCCGCAGAGGTGCTCGATCATGTCGAGGGCGGACGCGTCCGAACGGCTCAGCAGCGATTGCCGGGCCAGTGTGGCCCGGCCCAACGCTCGATTCGACATGCGTTGAGACCCCACCGTGAACCCCTTCGTTAGTTAGCCCCAGTACCGTATTTGATTACGCCGTTCACCGACCCCTACAGGAGGACCCCATGGCCGCCGGATCGACAACCGCAGCCAGGGCTCTCCTGCCCGTCATGTGCTTCGTCGTGATGATTGTCGCCGTTCTGCAAACGTTGGTGGTGCCGATCGTCGGGACCATCGGCTCGCAACTCGACGTCGGCCCCACCGCCGTCGGCTGGCTCCTCACCGCGAACCTCCTCGCGGCCGCCACCGCGACGCCCGTCCTCGGCCGCCTGGCCGATCTCCGCGGCAAACGGCCCGTCCTGCTCGGGGTGCTCGTGGTCGTGCTGCTCGGTTCCCTCATCGGTGCGTTGTCGACGTCGGTAGGAGTGCTGATCTTCGCCCGCGTGCTCCAGGGCGTGTCGTTCGCGCTGTTCCCGATCGGCATCGCGGTCCTGCGTGACGAACTTCCCGCCGAGAAGCTGACCGGGGCGATGGGGATCTTCTCCGGCACCCTCGGATTCGGCGGATGCTTCGGCATCGTCCTCACCGGTGTGCTGGTCTCCGACGGCGCCGACTTCCACCGCATCTTCTGGCTGTCCTCGGCCATCACCGCCGCCGGACTCGTCCTCGCCTGGATCGCCATCCCCCGCCGCCCGCGCACCGGAACGGGATCCATCGACTGGATCGGCGCGGCCGCTCTGGCCGCCGGCCTGGTCCTCGTCCTGCTGCCGCTCGCCGAGGGCGGCACCTGGGGCTGGACGTCCCCCGTCACCATCGTCAGCGGAATCGCCGGAATCCTGGTCCTGATCGGCTGGTTCCTCTTCGAACGCAGGATCACCGACCCACTCGTCGCGCCCCGGCTGCTGACCAACCCGCCCGTCCTCGTCACCCACCTGTCCGCGCTCGTGGTCGGCATGTCGATGTTCGTGATGTTCCTGGGCAGCTCGTACTTCGTCCAGACCCCGCGCGCGGTGGCCGGATACGGCTTCGGGGCCACCGTCCTCGAGGCCAGCACCGTATACCTGCTGCCGGGCGCGATCAGCGGCGTCCTCGCCTCGATCCTCAGCGGAAAACTGATCCACCGCTTCGGATCCCGCGCCGTCCTCATCGCCGCGAGCGTCGTCGGCGTCAGCGGTTTCGTCGTGTTCGTCTTCGCCCACGACCGCACGTGGGAAGTCATCGCGGCCATCCTGCTGGTCAACACGTACATCAGCCTCGCGTACGCGTCGCTGCCGTCACTGCTCGTGGCCGAGGTCCGGCAGGACGAGACCGGCGTCGCGAACAGCATCAATTCCATCGCCCGGTCCGTGGGCAGTTCCGTCGCCAGCGCGCTGCTCGCGACCCTGCTCGCCGGCATCACCATCGACGGAACGGACGTCCCGACCGAATCGGCGTACGTGATCGCGTTCGTCGTCGGCGCGACCGCCGCCGCCCTCGCCGGGCTGCTGCCGTTCTTCGGGATCACGCGCACCACCCGCACCCCCTCCGACGAGGAGGAGGACGAGGTCCACGCGACCGCCCTCGCGGCCGAGTGGGGCACCGTCGGTGGCCTCGGCGGAGCGAACACCCGCGGTTCGGGTGAGCGCCCCGCTCAACGGGTGAGGTTCGCTCCCGAATCCTGATCGAACAGGGCGATCTTCGCCCGGTCGAACCACAGTTCCACCGGCCTGCCGTGCGCCGCGGACGATTCGGTCGACAACCGGGCGACCAGCTGCCCGCCGCCCGCGACCGCGGTACCCGAGTCTGCGGCGAGCTCCTCGAGTTCCCGGGAGGTCACCTGCGGCCCCTCCGCCGTGAAATAGGCGTACTTGTCCGAACCCATCGACTCGAGCACCTCGATGTTGGCCGTGAAGGTGCCACCGGCCGCTCTCTGCCCCTCGTCGACGAGCCCCACGTCCTCGAAGTGCTCGGGACGGATCCCGACGACGACGTCCTTCGCCGTGTTCGACGACCCGATCTTGTCGCGTGTCTCCGGGGGCAACGTGAACTCGCCGAGCGGCGTCGACACCCCGTCGGCGGTGAGCTGCCCCGGGAAGAAGTTCATCGACGGCGAGCCGATGAACCCGGCGACGAACAGGTTGTTCGGGTGGTCGTACAGATCCTGCGGCGCCCCGATCTGCTGAACCACACCGCCCCGCAGCACCACCACCCGATCGCCGAGGGTCATCGCCTCGGTCTGGTCGTGCGTGACGTACACCGTGGTGGTGCCGAGTCGCTGTTGCAGCCGGGCGATCTCGGTGCGCATCTGGACGCGGAGTTTGGCGTCGAGGTTCGACAGCGGCTCGTCCATCAGGAACGCCTTGGGGCTGCGGACGATCGCCCGGCCCATCGCGACCCGCTGCCGCTGTCCGCCCGACAGATTGGCCGGTTTGCGATCGAGGTGCTGGGTGAGGTCGAGGATCTTGGCGGCGTTGTCCACCTTCGCCGCGATGTCCGACTTCGACATCTTCGCCAGCGTCAGCGGGAACGCGATGTTCTGCCGCACCGTCATGTGCGGGTACAGCGCGTACGACTGGAACACCATCGCGATGTCGCGGTCCTTCGGCGCCTTCTCGTTGACCCGCTCCCCCGCAATGCGCAGTTCACCGGACGAGATGTCCTCCAGGCCGGCGATCATGTTGAGAGTGGTCGACTTTCCGCACCCGGACGGTCCGACCAGAATGATGAATTCGCCGTCGGCGATCGTGATGTCGACGTCGCTCACCGCCTTGGCGCCGTCCGGGTACAGCTTCGTCACCTTGTCGAGCACGATTTCGGCCACAGAAACTCCTTCATAGTTTCGACCCTGCAAGCAGGTCTCAGCCCTTCACCGCGCCGGAGGTCAGACCGGCCACGATGCGTCGTTGGAAGAACAGCACGAAGATGATGATCGGGATCGTGATCACCATCGCGGCTGCGGCGATCGAGCCCGTCGGCTCCTCGAACTGGGAGGCGCCGGTGAAGTTCGCGATCGCGGCCGGCGCGGTGATGGACCGTTCCGTCGAGGTCAGCGAGATCGCGAACAGCAGGTCGTTCCAGCAGAAGATGAAGACCAGGATCGCGGCGGTGACGATGCCCGGCGCCGCCAGCGGGGCCACGACCTTCCGGAACGCCTGAGCCGGTGTGGCGCCGTCCATCTTGGCCGCCTTCTCGAGCTCCCAGGGGATCTCCTTGAAGAAGGCGGACAACGTGTAGATGGCCAGCGGCAGCGCGAACGTGATGTACGGGAGGATCAGACCCGCCCAGGTGTCGAACAGCCCGAGCCTGCGCTCGATGTCGAACAGCGGGCTCACGAGGGAGATCTGCGGGAACATCGCGATCAGCAGGGCCACGCCGACCAGCAGCTTCTTGCCCGGGAAGTCCAGCCGGGCAATGGCGTAGGCGGCCATGGTGCCGATGACGACGGCGATCACCGTGGAGATGAGCCCGATGCCGATGGAGTTGATCAGCGCACTGGTGAAGGCGTTGGTCTGGAAGATCCCGCGGTAGTTGTCGAGTGTCCACTTCTGCGGAATGAACTTGCCGTCCTTGATCGTTCCCGCGGGCTTGAACGACAGGCTGGCGATCCACAGCACCGGGACCAGTGCGTAGAGCAGGACGAGCAGGTTGACCACGGACCAGCTGATCTTGCGGCGAGGTGTGTCGACGACGGCCATGGCTATCGGTTTCCTTCCGTGTCGGACCCGGGAGCCGAGGCGCCGAACAGCTTGATGAACACGAACGCGAGCAGCGCGACGCAGAGGAAGATGAGGACGCTGATCGCGGAGCCGATTCCGAGGTTGAATGCCTTGAACAGGTTGTCGTAGCCGAGGATCGACAGTGATCCGGTGTCGTTGGCGCCCTTGGTGAGGACGTAGATGTTGTCGAAGATCCGGAACGCGTCGAGCGTGCGGAACAGCAGCGCCACCAGGATTGCCGGTTTCATCAGCGGCAGGATGATCCGCACCAGCCGCGTCCACGCCCCGGCGCCGTCGACCTGAGCGGCCTTGAGGAGGTCGTCGGGGACGAGGGCCAGTCCGGCGAGCAGCAGCAGCGCCATGAACGGCGTCGTCTTCCACACCTCGGCGAGCACGATGATCGCCAGCGACGGAATCTGCTGCGTCAGCGGGGCGCTGCCGTCGGGCAGCAGGTTGGCGAGATACCCGGTGCCCGGCGTCCACGCGTAGTACCAGCTGTACGCGGCGGCCACGGTGACGATGCCGTACGGGATCAGCACCACCGTCCGCACGATGCCCTTCCCGACCAGCGTCCGGTGCATCACGAGCGCCAGGATCAGGCCCAGGACGAACTCGATCACCACCGACACGACCGTGATGCCCACCGTCACCGCGAAGGCCTGCCACCAGTACGCGTCCGACAGCACCGACACGTAGTTCGCGAGGCCCACGAATTTGCGGTCGTCGGGGAAGCGGAGGTCGTAGCGCTGCAGGCTCAGCCACACCGCGTAGACGACGGGGTAGGCCGTCACCGCGACCATGAGGATCGCGGCGGGAGCCACCAACCACAACCCCAGTCTGCGTTCGGCCTTCTTCCCTTCCGAGATCTGCTTCTTCGACGCGACTTTCGGCTCTTCGGCCCGGTCCGCCTGCACGGTTTCGGTCGTCACGGGATCAGCCCTTCCGAGTTGACCGCCTTGCGTACCTGTTCGGCGAGTTCGTCGACGGTGCGCGGCGGGTCGATGTCACCGACCGGATTCAGCGTGTCGGTGATCAGGGTCGAAATGCTCTGGTACGCCGGTGACACCGGGCGGACGGATGCCGTCTCGAGGCTCTCCCGCACCTCACGCCACGCCGGGTACGCCTCCTGGAACGCCGGGTCGTCGTACAGGCTCGCCAACGTCGGCGGCACACCACCGTTGACGGCGTTGTTGCGCTGGTTCTCCTCGTTCCGCAGGCACGACACCGCCTCGAACGCCAGGTCCGGATGCTGGCTGGTCTTCGCGACCGCGATGTTGAATCCGCCGATCGTCACCTCGGCCGGACGCCCGGGGATCACCGACGGGTACGGCGCCGGGAGGAAGTTCTGCTGACCGTCGACGGTGAGCACCGTGTTACCTGTGTCCACGGACGTCGGGTTGCCCTTCTCGTCGATGAACGGCAGGTCCCCCTTCTCCGCGTTCTCGATCATGCCCGGCAGCACGAACGGCCAATTGACCTCGAACGCAGCCTTTCCGCTCTCCATCCCCAGCCGGGACGACGCCTCGTCACCCTGGGACACCGACGGGTCGGCACCCTCTGCGGTGGCCACCCGCTTCATGACCTCGAGCGCCATCAGCGCGGCGTCACCGTCCGCGACCGTCACGGTGGTCCCGTCCTCGGCGACGACGGACCCGCCCGCGCTCGCGAGCAGGGTGTTGAACCACACCATCAGGCCCTCGTACTGCTTGCCCTGCACCCCGATCCAACTGGGCCGGCCCTCCGCGGCGAGGCCCTCCGCGATGTCGATCATCTGATCCCACGTCTGCGGCGGCTGCCCGTCCGGCATGAGGTCCTTGCGGTACCACAGCAACTGGGTGTTGGTGTTCAGCGGCGCGGCGTACAGCTGGTCCTGCCACTTCGCGGATTCGAGGGGGCCTTCGAGCGTGCCCTCGCTGACCTCCGCCGCGATGCCGGGTGGGAGCGGCACCGCCCAGCCGGCCTCGGCGAACTCGGCGGTCCACACCACGTCGAGTGTCATGATGTCGAGTGACGTGTCGTTTCCGGTGAGCCGGCGGGCCAACTGGAGCCGCTGATCGTCCGCGCCCTTCGGCAGCGTGCGCTGCTCCACGGTGTACCGGCCGCCGGCCGCCGCCGTGCAGTTGGCCGCGGCCTCCGCATACTGTTCGGCGCCGTCGGCAGCCGTGTAGAAGCTGAGGACGATGCCCTCTTCGGACGACCCGCACGCAGCCAGCAGGGGAACGGTGACGACGGCGGCGGCACCGATCAGTCCCCACTTCAGCGAGCGTCCGGGCTTGGTGCGATACAGCACAGCCGCCTCCTCGAGCGGCCCCTCACGGATCCAGTCGCGGTACGGCTGGGCACGCGGGCCCGCACATTTGTTCCTGCCGGAACGCGCACTCCACCGACAGGTCACGGTTTCGGCGCGGGCCTGGGCCCACGCATTGCGCCGTAAACCTATCCGACATCGTCGGCGAACTGGGTGAAATCGCCGCGAACGTCGCGAATGGGACGCAATCCGTGACCCGACCGCAACCCGCAGGTCGAGGCGGGAGCGCCGATCAGAGCGCCAGTTTGGCCAGCATGTCCCGGGCCTTCTCCGCCGACTTCGGCTCGCACAGCACGTCGTACCGCCCGGCGACCAGCTGCATGGTCGACGCGAAGTCCCGGGTTCCCCGCGTCGCCGCGTACGGGATCGTCGTGGAGATCAGCCCGAAGATGATGCCGCCGACGATGCCGACGACGAGCGGCGCCAGGAAACCGCCCGTGACGATGCCCAGCAGCAACCCGAAGAACACGCCGAGCCAGGCCCCCGAAACAATGCCCCCGCCAATCACTTTCGCCCAGGTGAGGCGGCCCAGCACCCGCTCGACCTGCATGAGGTTGACACCCACGATGGTGACGTCCTCCACCGAGAATTCCTGATCGGAGAGGTAGTCGACGGCGCGCTGCGCCTCCGCGTAGGTGGGATACGAACCGATGGGCCAGCCCGTGGGGGGTTCCGGCAGAGCCCCACGCCGCGCCCCATTGGACTGTCCGAGTGGATTCGTCATCGTCAGCTGGTCTCCTCGTGTGGTTCTCTCAGGATCGGTCCTGTGAGAACCATTCTGCCTGCTGAGGCTATTTCTCGTCGGGTCGCACGAACTCGGTGGTCCGTTTCATACCCGCGGCGCGACCCTTCGCGGAGATCACCAGCGCCATCTTGCGACTCGCCTCGTCGATCATCTCGTCGCCGAGCATGACGGCACCGCGACCGCCGCCGGCCGCGGAGGTGTGGAACTCGTAGGCGTCCAGGATCAGTTCGGCGCGGTCGTAATCGTCCTGACGGGGGCTGAACACATCGTTCGCCGCCTCGATCTGGGTGGGATGCAGCACCCACTTGCCGTCGAAGCCGAGTGCGGCCGTGCGCTGCGCCGACCGGCGGAACGCCTCCACGTCGCGGATCTGGAGATAGGGACCGTCGATGGCCTGCACCCCGTGCGCGCGGGCGGCCATCAGGATGGTCATCAGGATGTGGTGGTAGGCGTCGCCACGGTCGTAGCCGTCCGGCTGCTCCCCGACGACCAGCGTGCGCATGTTGATGCTCGCCATGAAGTCGGCGGGACCGAACACCAGGGTCTGCACGCGGGGGCTGGCCGTCGCGATGGCGTCGATGTTGGTGAGCCCGATCGCATTCTCGATCTGCGGCTCGATACCGATCCGGCCCACCTCGAGCCCGTTGGCCTTCTCTATCTGGGTCAGCAGCAGGTCGAGGGCCTGAACATGACTGGCGTCCGGCACTTTCGGCAGCAGGATCGCGTCGAGGTGGGCGCCCGCGCGTCCCACGACCTCGACGACGTCGGCGTACGTCCACTCGGTGGTCCAGTCGTTGACCCGCACCACCTTGATCTGGTCGCCCCACCCGTCCTCGGCGAGCGCCTCGGCGATGGTGCCGCGCGCTTCCTGCTTGGCGAGCGGCGCCACCGCGTCCTCGAGGTCGAGGAAGATCTCGTCCGCGGGCAGCCCCTTCGCCTTGTCGATCATCTTGCGGCTGCTGCCCGGAACGGCGAGCACCGATCGCCGTGGCCTGTAGACGGAACTCATGACGGACGATCCTCCACTTTCGCAGGTGTTCGATTCCCTGTATTTCTGTACAAGGATCTAGCCTGGCAATCATGGCAGCTGCGAACAAGGTTTTTGCAGCCAGGCTGGCCGGCCTGGTGGTGCTCGGCCCCGATGGGGAGTCGATCGGCCGCGTCCGGGACGTGGTGATCACCGCGCGCGTCGGCCGGCAGCAGCCGCGCGTCCTCGGACTGGTCATCGAATTGTTCACGCGCAAACGCATCTTCGTCCCGATGCTCCGCGTCACCGCCATCGAACCGAGCTCGGTGACACTCACCACCGGCAACGTCAGTCTGCGCCGATTCCAGCAGCGGCCCGGCGAGGTGCTCGCCCTCGCCCAGGTGGCGGATTCCCACGTGCGCGTGGACGACCCGGAACTCGAGGAGCTGCGGGACGCCGACATCATCGTCGTCGATCTGGGCATCGAGCAGACCCGCACCCGGGACTGGGTGGTGTCGAAGGTCGCGGTGCGCGGGCACCGCGGCCGACTCGGTCGCCGCGCCGCCATGCACGTCGTCGAGTGGCAGCACGTCCAGGGCCTCACACAGACCGACCTGGCGATGCCCGGCCAGGGCGTCTCGGCACTGCTCACGCAGTTCGAGGGCATGCGCGCGGCCGACGTCGCGAACGCGATGCGGCTCCTGCCGGAGAAACGCCGCCACGAACTCGCCCTCGCACTCGACGACGAACGTCTCGCCGACGTCGTCCAGGAACTGCCCTCCGACGACCAGACGGACCTGCTCATGCACCTCGAGGTCGAGCGCGCCGCGGACGTCCTCGAGGCCATGGACCCCGACGACGCCGCCGACCTCCTCGGTGAACTTCCCGAGACCGAGGCCGAATCGCTGCTGCAGCTGATGGACCCCCAGGACTCCGAGCCGGTCCGCCGGCTGCTCGAGCACTCCCCCGACACCGCGGGTGGTCTGATGACTCCGGAGCCGGTGGTCCTCACCGCCTCGACGACGGTCGCCGAGGCGCTGGCCCGTGCCCGGATCTCGGACGTCACCCCCGCTCTCGCGAGCATGGTGTTCGTCGTCCGCCCACCGACCGCGACGCCGACGGGCCGCTACCTCGGTTGCGTGCACCTGCAGAAACTGCTGCGGGAACCGCCCGCGAGCCTGGTCGGCGGACTGCTCGACACCGACATGCCGCGGCTGGCACCCGAGGATTCCCTGACGTCTGTGACCCGCTACTTCGCCACTTACAACCTGGTGTGCGGGCCGGTGGTCGACGCCGAGGACCACCTGATCGGGGCGGTCACCGTCGACGATGTCCTGGACCACCTCCTCCCCGAGGACTGGCGTGAAGAGGAGATCGACGGATGAGCGAGAAGTCAGCCAGCGCGGCCGCCCGGAGCCTGTCCGACCGGCAGCGCCTCGACACCCCGCGGGGTACCCGCCGCTTCCGGGTCACGTACGACGTGGAGGCCGTCGGCCGGGCCAGCGAGAACTTCGCCCGGTTCCTCGGCACGGGCCGCTACCTGATGATCCAGACGGTGGTGGTGATCGTCTGGATCATCATCAACGTCTTCGCCGTCCGTTTGCAGTGGGACCCGTACCCGTTCATCCTGCTCAACCTGGCGTTCTCCACCCAGGCCGCGTACGCGGCTCCGCTGATCCTGCTGGCGCAGAACCGCCAGGAGAACCGCGACCGCGTCTCTCTCGAGGAGGACCGCTCGCGCGCCGAGCAGACGAAGGCGGACACCGAGTTCCTCGCCCGGGAACTGGCCGCGCTGCGCATCGCGATCGGCGAGGTCGCCACCCGCGACTACCTGCGGCGCGAGCTCGACGAGATCAAGTCGCTGCTGGGCGACGACGAAGACACCCGCACCCGGCGCAAATGAGGGTCGGCAAATCCCCGCAAACTCCGGCAGGGTCGATCACGTATATGTAACGTCAGTCACATCTTCTCGGATGTATGCGGTGTGCGAAAGCGAAGAGCACCGCAGGGGGTGATCGAGTGCGGATACGTGGACTGTTGACGGTGACTGCCCTGACAGTGGGCGCAGTTGCCACCCTCGGGTCCTCGACCGGCGGTTCTGCTGTGAGTGGAGCGTCCGTGGGCACTTCCGCGTTCGGTTCCACGACGGGAGCGACGACACTCACGGCGGCGTCGATCACGCCGGGAACCACGCCCCAGGCCGCGTACTTCCCGCCGTCGGGAATCGTGGCGCCGACACCGCGGGTCGCCCGGTCGCAGCGGGCCGCTCCCCCGCCGCCCGCGCCCGCACCGCTGCCCGCCGTGACAAATCCCACATCCCCGACGTCGCCGTCCGGCACCGGGCTCATCGCCGCACCGGTGATCCTGAGCGCTCTGGGCATCCCGGAGATCGTGCTCAACGCGTACCGATCCGCGGAACTCGAGATGATGGCGGAGTCCCCGAAGTGCGGTCTGCCGTGGCATCTGCTGGCCGGTATCGGCCGCATCGAATCGGGTCACGCCGGCGGCGGCCGGACCGACTCGGTCGGCACCACGATCACCCCGATCCTGGGTCCCGTTCTCGACGGCAGACTGGCCGGCAACGAGGTCATCCGAGACACCGACCGCGGCGCCACGGACGGCGACCCCGGGCACGATCGCGCCGTTGGACCGATGCAGTTCATTCCCTCCACGTGGGCCAAGTACGCCTCCGACGGCAACGCGGACGGTGTGGCCGATCCGAACAACGTGTTCGACGCGACGCTGGCGGCCGCCCGGTACCTCTGCTCGGGTGGTCTCGACCTCCGCGATCCGCTCCAGGAGACCCGCGCGGTCCTGCGGTACAACAACTCTGCCGCGTACGCCGCCAACGTCATCACCTGGTCGAACGCCTACCGGAACGGGGGAACTCCGACGCCGAGCCAGTTGTCGGAGTCGGCGTCGCCGTCGCCCGGACGTCTCGCCGACGCCGCCGCGGCCGAATCGGACCTTCCACGCGATCTCGCGACCACCCCGCAGCCGTCCACGGACGGCGCGGCCACTCCCGCGACGCCCGCTCCGGCCCCGCCGATTCCCGGACTCCCGCCGCTGCCGCAACTGCCCTGTCTGATCTTCTGCCCGCCCGCCGACCCCGGCGTCCCGGCATCCGTCACGCCCGGCCCGGTCGAGCCCGCCCCGGGCGCCCCTCCGGCCGACGTCGTTCCCCGGTAGTCACCTCCGCCTCCGCCGCGCGCTCTGCTTGCAGGGCGCGCGGCGGAGTGTTCCGGTGTCCGGATCGTGACGCACCGACCGGCCCGATCCGTGCCGGACCCCCGGCACCTCCACGTCCTGGCGTGACCTTGCCGTGTTCGTTACCCTCGCTCACATGCCTTCGGAGTAACGGAATCGTGCGATACAAGTCCGTTTGATCACGGTTGGATAACGGAAACGTATCGAATCAGGTAGCCTCGATCCGGTCAGTTGAACGGAACACCCCAAGACGGGGGTCGCAGGAGGCAATCGAGTGGGTCGGCACAACAAGAAGACGGACTCCCATATCCGCCGCAATTCGGTCATCGCGCTTACCGGACTCGTCCCCATCGGACTGATCACCGCAGCCAACACGGCCGGCGCCGCACCCAAGGTCCCTTTCCTCTCCACTAACTCCTCGTCGGAGGTCGCCGACGTCGCCCAGGAGGCGACCGACACCGCACCCGAGGCCGCGGAAGCCGTCACCCCCGTGGCCGAGACCGCCGCCGAGGCCGCACCGGCAGCCGAAGCGGCGCCCGCTGCGCCGGCACTCGCACCCGTCCAGGCCACCCCGCCCCTCCCGGCGAGCATCGCCCAGGGCGCGCTCGGCATCCCGGCCATCAGCGTCACGGCGTACCAGAACGCCGAGCGCATGCTCGCCGTCGAACAGCCGGGGTGCGGCATGTACTGGACGCTCATCGCCGGAATCGGCCGCGTCGAGTCCACCCACGCCTACGACGGCAAGGCGGATGACAAGGGCAACATGCTCAAGCCCGTCCTCGGCCCCGTCCTCGACGGCACCCTTGGCGGCAACGCGGTGATCCGCGACACCGACGGCGGCAAGCTGGACGGCGACGCCAACTACGACCGCGCAGTCGGCCCCACCCAGTTCCTCCCCGAGACGTGGAACCGCTACGCGGGCGACGGCAACGGCGACGGCGTCG
>Ga0247825_10001519_pt1 | contig 15245 bp, 13 predicted proteins | sample 13C_Vanillin_Day_FD_194413 | JGI IMG/M metagenome (GOLD analysis project Ga0247825, IMG submission 194413) | Soil microbial communities from agricultural site in Penn Yan, New York, United States - 13C_Vanillin_Day48 | ecosystem: Environmental > Terrestrial > Soil > Agricultural land | place... | reverse complement strand
AGTCCTTTCGAACCTTCACCACGGACCTGCAGCGCCTCGCTGATTGGCTCGTGGCGTGCCGCGTCACCAGCGTGGCGCTGGAATCGACCGGCGTCTTCTGGATTCCCGTCTATGAAATCCTCGAAGCACGCGGCCTGGCCGTCCATCTGGTGAACGCGCGGCACGTCCGCAACCTGCCGGGCCGCAAGAGTGATGTGTCCGATGCCGAGTGGCTGCGCGATCTGCACAGCGTTGGGCTGCTGCGCGCCAGCTTCCGTCCGACCGCGGCGATCGTGACGCTGCGGACCTACATGCGGCACCGGCACATCTTGGTTGAGCTCGCGGCGATGCATGTCCAGCGGATGCAGAAGGCGCTGGTGCAGATGAATCTCCAACTGCCATTTGTGATCAGTGACATCACCGGGCAGACGGGCCTGCAGATCATCCGCGCCATTGTCGCCGGAGAGCGCGACCCGGCGCAGCTGGCGCGGTTTCGCCACGGCCGGTGTCGGGCCACGCCCGCCGAGATCACGGCGGCGCTCACCGGTCACTATCGGCCCGAACTGCTCGTTATGCTCCAACAGAATCTCGAACTCTACGACGCCTGTGAGCGACAGATCGAGGGGTGTGATCGTGCCATCGAAGCGCACGTGCGCGAGCTGACGGCGACGGTCGCCGCACCGGGTCCCCTCCCCGCGGCGCGCGCCGCCCGGCAACGCATCGAACCAGCCTTCGACGTGCGAGCCGTGTTGCATCACCTGACTGGCGGCGTCGACCTCACGCAGATCGATGGGATCGGAGCCTACACCGCGCTGAAGCTCGTCGCGGAGATTGGCACCGACATGCGACGATGGCCCAGCGCGCAGCACTTCACGTCGTGGTTAACGCTCGCCCCCATGAATAAGGTGTCCGGGGGCAAGCTCCTCAGCTCGCAGACGCAGCCCTCGGCCAATCGCGCGGCCACGGCGTTTCGACTCGCCGCGGCCAGCCTCGGACGGACGCAAACCGCCCTCGGGGCCTTCTACCGTCGCTTGGCCGCCCGCACCGGAAAGCCGCAGGCGGTCACGGCCACGGCGCGCAAGCTGGCCGTCCTGGTGTACCACGTGCTCAGAGGCGACTTCGTCTATCGCGATCCTGGGGCCGAGGGGTACGACGCGCAGCAACGCGCGCGGCACCTCCGACAGCTGCGTCAGCGCGCGACGCGCCTTGGCTTTGCCCTCGTCAGTCACGAGACCGGTGAGGTACTCGGCGGTTAGTTTCTTGGGAGTCGGCAAGGATATTTCTACCGGCGCCGCTGACGATCGGAAGCCACTACGCCGTCACTCGTTACATATTCGCTCTCGCCACGGCATCTCCTATAATCGCAGCCACTTGCCGTGGCTTTAAGTGCTGGCGCCCGCCTCGGCGCGTATGAGATCACCGCCCAAATCGGCAAGGGCGGGATGGGTGAAGTCTATCGAGCGCGCGATACGCGGCTCGGGCGTGATGTCGCCATTAAGATTCTGCCGCGCGAATTGGCTGCGGATCCCGATCGCCTTGGGCGGCTCACGCGTGAGGCGCGAATCCTTGCTTCGCTGAACCATCCGAACATCGGGGCAATTTATGGCCTCGAGCACGGCATCGCTGAAGGTCCTCCTGACGCTCGATACTCGAGTGTTGAAGTCCGTGCACTCATTCTCGAATTCGTCGACGGAGAAACGCTCGCCGACCGTCTGGCCTTCGGGCCACTCCCGCACCGCGAGGCCGTAGACACGGCCCGCCAGATTGCCGACGCCCTCGCTGCCGCCCACGACAAGGGCATCGTTCACCGCGATCTCAAGCCAGCCAACATCAAGATCACTCCTGCCCGAATCGTCAAGGTGCTCGACTTCGGTCTCGCGACGGCGTCCGTCGAGCCCAACGCGGGTGGCGTAACCCAATCGCCCACGGTCAGCAACGACCGCACCGGAGCGGGTGTGATTCTTGGCACGGCGCCCTACATGAGCCCCGAACAGGCGCGGGGCCAAGCGATTGACAAGCGTACAGACGTGTGGGCATTCGGCTGCGTATTGTTCGAGATGCTCACTGGTACCCGCGCATTTGCGGGTGCGACGCTGTCTGACACGATCGCGGCCGTTCTCGAACACGACCCGTCGTGGGAGCGCCTGCCAGGATCGACTCCGCCGCCGATCCGGCGGTTGCTTCGACGCTGTTTGCAGAAGGATCGCGAGGAGCGGTTACGCGACATCGCCGACGCGCGAATCGAGCTCGACGAACTGATACGAGGAATCTCGGATGGCTCGTCGCCGCCCGCATCCCATGCGGGTCGAGGTTCAGTCATCACGTGGGGGGTGGTCGCCGCGGCAATCGTGATTGTCTCGGCTGCCTCAGGTTGGGCCGTCCGGAGGTGGTCGGAAACAACTATCGAGGCAGTGCCAGCCGCCACGCTGACGCGTCTGACGTACGATTCCGCGTTTGCTAGCATGCCTGCGCTGTCGCGAGACGGCCGTCTGCTCGCATATTCGTCCGATCGTGCGGGTCGTGCAGATCGGGACCTCTGGATTCAACAGACGGAAGGTGGCGTACCGCTGCGCTTGACAGATGATCTGGCGGATGACACGCAGCCCGACTTTTCACCCGATGGCCGCGAGATCGCGTTTCGTTCCGAGCGTGACGGTGGGGGCATTTTCGTGGTGTCTACTCTCGGCGGCCCCGCCCGTCTGATCGTCGCAGGGGGGCGACAGCCGCGGTTCTCACCTGATGCGTCGCGGATCGCGTATACCTTGGGACAATTCCGCGGAAACCCGAGCAGCAGCCAATCGTCGCTGAACATCCTGCCGCTTGCTGGTGGGGAGCCCACGCGCCTGCTGCCGGACTTTGAGTCAGTGTCGGGCCCGGTCTGGTCCCCGGACGGGCGCGCGTTACTCGCCTTCGCCCGCCACGACAGGGCATCGCCGCTCTCGGAGAGTCTCGACTGGTGGTGGATTCCAATCGACGGTCGCGAGCCGGTTCGGACCGGCGTGCTCGACCTACCGGGACTTCGCGCTGCTCAAGTGGTTCCGCGTGCATGGACGGCTGACGGTGTGCTCTTCTCTGATGGACAGAATCTCAGGTCGGTCGCCGTCTCGCAAACGACCGGCCGTGTCAATGGGCCTGCACGTCTGATTACCGTGGCGAGCGGCGCCTATGAAGAGCCGGTCACATCGAACGACGGTGCAATCGTGTTCGCCGCGCTCACCAAAGAGCGGGTCATCGCGCGCGCGGTCTTAAATGATGTCAACGCGCCGATGCCGCCTGTGCGTCTCCACGCTGACGGCCAAGACGGCGCCTACCGCGCGAGTATCACGCAAGACGGTGCCATGATCGCGTTCGAGCAGCAGATCCAAGAGCAATGGGAGATTTGGATCAAGATGCTCTCTACCGGTGAACAGCGTCTCTTGATTCGTGTGGATGCACCCACGTCTGTCAACCCGACGCTCTCATCAGACGGTTCGCGTGTGGCCTACACGATCGGCGACACGACGGGGATGGGTCGCGGGTATGTGTTGAGTACCGCTGGCGGCACGCCGCAGCAGGTGTGCCAGCAGTGCGTCCTCTACGGGTTCATTTCGGACAACCGCCGAGTACTCGCGCAAGCGGACGGTGTGCGTGCATTGCGGCTCTACGACGTGAACGGATCATACGAGGACCTGGTGACTTCGCCGGAGGGGGTGTTGACTCGCCCTCATGTCTCTACGGGTGACAAATGGTTGGCCTTCCGACGTACGGTAAACGCCGTGAGTCGAATCTTTGTCGTCCCGTTCATTCCTGGTCATCCACCACTCGACAACCGGTGGATACCCATCGATGAGCCCACGACAACCGGTCGACCCGCCGGCTGGTCACTCGACGGATCCGTTCTGTATCTATTGCTGGATGCCGATGGGTTCCGGTGTCTCTGGGGGCAGCGCGTCGATCAGACATCCGGTCGTCCTCTCGGCGCGCCCTTCCCCGTCCGTCACTTTCACGGCAGTCGAGTGGCCACAGCCGGCGGGGTGAGCAGCACGCTCGGCAATGCCGTGAGCGCCGTCGGCTTCATCTACGAAGCGATGGACACGAGGAGCGACATCTGGAAGCTCACTCGCACCGCTGCTAGAAACTGAAGGGCCCTTTCCTGGTGCGTTTGGATTTGCCTTTGTTGCCCTGGCGGACTTACCAGTTCCTGCCAGGGACGAAACTGATGCGGCCGAACGGAAGGTGGCCATCAGGTAGGGTCTTCGGTACGGCAAACCTCAGAAGGGCCCCGTTGCTTGCAGTGGCTCGGAAGGAGCTTGGACGAGCAAAGCCTCCTTAGCAGGATTACTCTCGAAATGTCGGCAAGGGTATTTCTATCGGCGCCGCAGTCGATCAGAAAACAGTGCGCCGTCTCTCGGGACCTGTCGTCTCTTTTCACAGCTTCAGCAGGGCGAGTTGCTGGTCTACGTGCGGGCCAGCTCGGGCCCGCGTCTATCCAGATCGCGGCGGATGTCGGTGGGAGTCTCTGCCGGCGCAACACCGACGATTTAGTTCTCGGTCGGAGGCTCCGCGTGGTCGACGACGAGGATGTCGATACTATTCTTCGTCGACTCAACCTTGAGCCCGAGTTGTTCCTGAAAGGCCGTAAAAAGTCCCGCACCGTTAGAGTCCACCGGAGGCAACGCGGGTGCACCTGCTGGCGGTGCTGGCAGTCGGTCCGGCGTCCAGTCGAGGTCGATATCAAAGTTACCCGTAAGTCCGGTTCGGTCTTCAACTGGACGGTGATCGTCCACCCAGCCACTCATCAGACGTGCCAGTGTTTGTATCGTCACCGCTCGTCCAGTTGCTTTGCCGGGAACATTTCTGAGTCCCTTACACGGTTCTGCGACAAACCCGCCCGCCGCAGGTGAAGCTGTGGGGCTGTCACTCGGCGCCGCAGAGCAGTCCACATGTGAAGGTCGAAGCCGTGGACCTAGCCGCCGGTCCTTCCGCGCCATGACTAATGCATAGATGGGAAGGTCCTTGCTCTCACGGTGCAGCACCAGTTTGAACCGTTCTGCTAACAATGCGCGAAGCATCAGAAATGCCTGCTGTTGAGACGTATCACGATCAGTCGTTGCGACGACGTCGAATTTATCGGACTGCAAAGCAGTCGCACCACCGACCCATGTCTCCGCGACTAACAATCGATTTGGTGGAAGTGGAGCGAACACGCCGTCTGGTCCAGTCTCAGCGTAAGCAAACCTGATCAGATCAGCGAGCGGAACGTTGATTGCTGTGAACCGACCGTTGGTCCCCAAGCCTACTTGACGCTGGTTGGTGCCGGATTTGTTTGGCTTGATGGACGACACTTCGAAGGCGGGACTGGCTGGCGCCTGTGCCGATGAAGTGCTAGTAGTGCATCCGAGAAACGACAACACACAGATAGACCAAAATCGACGGGTTCTCAGCATCACGTTCTCCGTGCGCCGCAATTAGACACCAGAGACCCCACAAGTCCCCGATTACGAATCAGCTCGCCGTCCCACGCCGCGCCGTTACTCCTCAGAAGTCGGCAAGGGTATTTCTATCGGCAGCCGCACGGATGGAAGCCAGATCGCCGTCACGACCAAGCCGCTGGTGCGGCGGACTCTACGCGTGAGCGGCGCTCAACCAACCGGGTAGCGTGTGGGTCGCCCCAGACGGTGCCTGTGACCTATATCAGACAAGCAATGCGGGAGGAACTCCAACGGCGCAACTACGCCAAGACCACATTTATTACTACCCCAAGGCTGTCGAGTACTTTCACAAACCCCCCGAGTTCGACGCGGCCGCCTTAATCGACTACTGGCCTCCGGGGCGAAGTTGTCGACGAGGATTTCGAGGAAGTCATCGATTCGTTCGACGAGGATCCAACCGTGTTCCGTATTCAGGGTTTCGCCCACCTGATGCCGAGACTCACACAGCTCGCAGAGATCCCCGTATCCGCCCACACCGCCTGTTGGTCGGCTCGACGACTGCCATCCCTCGCCATCGAATAGCTGACTTGAGACAGCTTCATAGCGCGGGCTGAAGCGTAGTGGGCCCGACCGGCGGCCGCGAACGTGCGCGAACGATGTCGCCATCGCCCAGCTTCGACATAGGTCACTGGAAATTTCAAGCGTCGATTCTGAGGCAACAAGGATCGTCAGGTTGACGATGCGATTTTGCTTCGCGCCGACCAGCTCCTCACCGTCGAGAATAAGCACCGGGCGCTTGCCGCCGTTAGTAACGCGCAGTTGGCCAACGCTTCCAGCTTCGGATACTTCCGTTACCGCAGCGACGTGCTCATCGAGCGCCTCATCGAGAGTGATATAGCCTGGCGAGCGCTGCTCTCGCGCGAGGAGCGGAAAGGCTGTGAACGCGCCGACTATCGTGGGTGATCCAATGTCAACGCCTTTGAGCTGATCCAACGGGCTTTGTTCCATGTGCAAGAGACGATCGGCGGGGACCAACCTGACAGAAGATGAACGTGAGTCTAGACGAGGACACGAGCTGCACGATCATCGGACCCTCATGACGTAGACCGCTTTCAGCTGCAGACGTCGGCTGTATTCCGACTCTATTTCTCAGCGCAGCAATCACAGGCGACGACAATAGCGGTTACCCCTTCCATCGGAGCGATACTTCGGGAACGACAACAGAGTGGTCGCGTCGTTGGGGAGCGGAGCCCATATGTGGAAGTCGGAAATCAAACCGGGCGTGCAATACGCCATCCGGGAGAAACGAATCCGAGGCACGCCGTTTCAGCGCGTGCGCATCATCAGCCATATTCGTGGGAACAAATGGAAGGCGGAGTGGATCGACCCCAATCCAGGTTTGGTGCACTTCGTGGAATCCGGTCACTTGATCGTCCCCTGGAGAGAGCACAAGGCGTTCCTCAAAGAGGAAAGGAACGAGGCACGTCTCGAACAGCACAACGAAACGCAAGGTCACCATCGCAACTCTCCGGTGGATCGCGCGCTCGAGCAGATCTTCGAAACGATCGCAGACGATGTTGGCTACGGAGACGGTGTGGTGTGTGGTTCACCGGCAGCCGTCGATCGCGTCACGACCAGAGCATGCCTGGAGACCGGGAAGCACTCTCCTGTTTCCTATGCGGACCGAACGGGTAATCTCAATCTACCGTTCGACGAGGCTCTCGAGCTCGGCCGAAGAATTTGCGCCGCGGAGCCCTCCACCGTGCTGCTGGCCATTGAGTCAACCGAACGTGATTGGACTCAGCGGACACAACGGGGCGAAACCCATCTCGTCAGCCTGCTGAACGAATATCGAGCATCTTGGGCGCTGATCAGGCAGTGGGCTGGCCTGGATGCTGCTGTCGCCCAGCGCGAGGCCGAGATTCAGCGACTTGAGCGCTTGGTATGGGACGAGGTGTACGCCCTGCAGAAGGCCGGTCTCGATAGCGAGGCAAACCGACTCCGTCGGGCGGTGCAGCGACGAGAGTGATATCCACGCTTCATCTGCCGTGGCCAACCGATCCGACCCATCCAGCTAGATCAAAGTGTCCAGGGGAGGATTGGGAGAGAGTTGGGTGATCAGAGTTGGCTTCTACGCGGACCACCCCTCCGCTTGGTTCGTTGGATCACCGGACGGCAGCATCTCGGACCCAGCACCTGGCCGGAACCCATCAATCAAGGGCCTCGCCCTACAGTAGCCAGCGCGCGGCATGATCGCAGGGACTCGGTCGGCAGCTCGATTACCTGACTTTTCAACTCGAGGCCGGGGGGACACCAGACCTCGCAGCTGGGATCGGTTCTCCGTCCTCTAGGCAACGACGCGGGCATAATGTCAATAGTGTCTTGTGTATCGGACGATTAGGCAAAGCGCCGATCCCCTCCCAACGTGGACTTGAGACCGTGGACTGACGGCGAGCGATCACGCCCGTTGAAGGTGCCGCGACGCGCGCTCTGCGACGGCGATTAAATCGCGCCCGCACCGGATCCAACACTCGCGGCCGAACGAATCCAACGACGCCCAAATCTCCTGCACGCGTTCGTCTTTGGGAATGCTGGCCGGATAACCCTCGGCACCCTCGAATTTTTTCTTGAGCTTTTCGGTTTGGGCGAGTTGCCACATCTCGTCGGCGTCGAGCCCGAGGGCCTTGCACAGGGCGTCAGAGAACTCCCGAGTGAACGTCAATTCGCCAGCACAGACCTTTCGCACATGTTCATAGGAATACCCAACGTCGCGCCCAACTTCACGCATCGACTTCCGTTCTCGAGGGTTCTGGATCTTTGCCTTCACGATTTCAGCGTACGTGCGTCCGTGTCCCATGGAGCCACAATACCACATTTGTCAGCTGATTATGTTGACATAAGCAGAATCCCACCCGTACCCTGAATCTATGCCCGAACTGTTGACCGTCGAAGAAACTGCCGCCTACCTGCGCACCACGCCGAAGGCAATCTACAACTTGGTCTGGAAGCGCCAACTTCCGGGCGTCATTCGTCTCGGACGACGCGTGCTGGTCAAGCGCACCGCTCTGTTACGATGGCTCGACCAGAACACCGCGGCATCGCTAGGGGATTAGCGATGTCAGTCAGAGTCAGAAAACGAGGGCCGGACAAGTTCCAGGTCGATATCCACACTGAACACAACGGCATCGGCGTTCGAGAGCGACGCATGGCGCCAGTCTCGACACCGTCCGCGGCAAAGGAGTGGGCAAAGGCGCGGGAACGACAATTGGCTCTGTTCGGCAAGGTGACGAAACGCAAGCCGGAGCCCAAGAAGGAGGTGCCCACACTCGAACAATTTGCCGAGCGGTTTATTGGTGACGGCGTCGCGCGGAATCAGAAGCCATCCACGATCGCGGCGAAGCGCACGATCCTGAAGACCCATTTAATCCCGCTGTTGGGAGCCAAACGCCTCGATCAGATCCGGAATGAGGATGTCTCCACTCTCCTGCAGCACCTCAGTGGGCGCTCGGCGAAAACGAAGAACAACACCTTGGTGGTGTTATCGGTGCTCCTGAAAAAGGCCGTCGAGTGGGAAGAGACCACGGGGCTGAAGACGATGCCCTGCCGGATCAAGCTCCTGAAAGATACCAAGGAGAAGCAAATCAACTTTCACAGCTTCGACGAGTTCGAACTACTCGTGGACGCGGCGAAGGACGTGGGATGGCAAAGCCACGTCGTCGTGCTCCTCGGCGGCGAAGCCGGGCTGCGATTGGGTGAGATCATGGCGCTGGAACAGGGTGATCTGCGCGTCTGGCAAGACGGGATGACGTGGAAAGGCCAGATCACGGTCGCTCGCTCTGAGTGGAAGGGCCAGGTGACATTGCCGAAGGGAGGAAAAGTCCGCTATGTGCCGATGACGCAGCGGCTCATCAGTGCCTTACGTGAGAACCGGTTGCGCTCTCGGAAGCGAATGCTCGTGCAGGACGACGGCGAGCCAATGACGATGAAGACGATTCAGCAGGCGGTCCAACGGGCCGCTCGTCGGGCGGATGTGCGCGACGACGTTCATATCCTGCGTCACACGTTCTGCTCCCACCTCGCCATGAAGGGAGCGCCGGCGAGGACGATCCAGCAACTCGCGGGACACGTCGACCTCGCGACCACGCAACGGTATATGCACCTACAAACGGGCGCTGTCGAGGCCGCGATCAGCCTTCTGGATGGGGCAATCACTGGCACGCTGACGGCACAAACACCAGAAAATCGTCGAAATCTGCAAATTCCCTAAGGAAAGTGGTGGAGGCGGCGGGAGTCGAACCCGCGTCCGAAAGCACGTCGTCGTGGGACTCTACATGCGTGTCCGCATCTGAATTCTCGTGCCCGGCGTGAGGACGCGGCCAAAACCGCCAGGCACCAGCCTCGGAAAATCTCGCGGCCACGCGCCGAGGCGCCGCGTGGCCACCAGCCTGTTTAATGGCGTTCGACCCTCAACCACCAGGCGAGGTCAAGGCGAACGTCACTGCTTAATTAAGCAGCGAGAGCGTACTGATTGTCCGCAGTTAACGGATGTTCCATCGGATTTACGAGTCAATGGTGCTCGGCATGCATCCCGCAATCTCATGCCCCCGTCGAAGCCAATTTCGCCCCCTCAGGCTGAGTGCGTCACGCACCGGACGCTCCTCCGATGCGTTCCTCTATTTTACAAGGTTCATCCGCGTGGCGGGTCTACAAAGCAAGACCCGCCCTACGTCCTACGTCCCGAAGCCCGAAACCCGAGGTTAAGACGTCGGATCCTTTTGTCTCGTTTTGACGATTCCGCCCATCAGGCCCAATCCGATGATGACAAGCGCGCCCGCAACGATCCACACCTGACTCACGCCCAGGCGCGACGCGCCGTATGCGAGCCCCGCAACCACGAGAAGCGTCCCGATCAGGTAGACAACGAAGTTGGTCATGCTCATGCACTCCGGTGAAGCTGGGTGCAAGACATACGCCGTAACGGGAATACCTGACTCTACAAAGACCAGGTCAGGGCGCGACGGCTTCGAGTGCAGAAAAAGTCGAGTCACCAACCGTGCGCGACGAGACCGCGCGCGACGCGACGAACGTGTGCTCGTCGTGGACGATGAGCCTGGCGTGGTGGTTAACGTGCCTGCTACCGTCGTCCTCCTCGCCAATTCCATCCGTCCGCCGGCCGCTCGATCCGCTTCAGGTGAATGCGGTTCTCGTTTGCGTTGCGTCCGGGACTGCCCGTAACAACCAGCCGATCGCCGGCTTTGAGCGTCTCCTTGGTAATGCCATCACGTGACAGCCTGTTCGGATTCGCCCATTCCGCAGCGTACTGTCGCACCGCTCCACTGTCGTCGGTGACTGACAGGTGGACCCAGGCGTGGGGAGCCTCATACGCAAACTCGACGAGCGTCCCCTGAATGGTGACCGACTGCTCCTCGAAGTAATGCGCGGCAAAGGAATGATGACCAGAGATCACGGACGCCGAGGCCAGCACGAGCACCAGCACGAATGGAAACGCCTTCACGACCCCTCCTTCCGATCCCGGCAATGGGCAGGTAGGGACACTTTACACCGATGTCCTGCATTGCGGCGCGGCGAAACGAATGCGATCATGTCAAGCTGTGCGGCGGCGAACTTCCTTTGTTGCGGCTCTGATCCTGGCGCTCGTGACCACGACGTCGGGTCAGGACCCTGCATCGTCCACTCCCCTGACGTTGGTGTCGCGCGACGCGCGCCGAACGATTCCCACGAGCATTCAGAACGGTCGCGAAGTGGTGGCGCTCGACGATCTCGCCACGCTGTTTCAGCTGAGCGTCAGGGAAGATGCACTCGCCGGCGGCGTCACGGTGTCGTATCGCGGTCGCACGATCGTCGCATCTGCCGATCGACCGATCGTCTCGGTGGAGGGACGCGTCGTCTCATTGCCCGCACCGATGGTCAGGTCCGGCCGACGCTGGCTTGTCCCCATCGAGTTCATCTCGAATGCGCTCGCATCCATCTACGATCAGCGCATCGAGCTGAGGCGCACGTCTCGCCTGGTCGTTCTTGGCGACGTGCGATTACCGCGCGTCACGGCCAGCATCGACAGCCCCGGTCCTCCAACTCGCGCAACGATCGAAATTGCGCCTGCTGCCGCGGTGGCCGTCAACGCAGATGCTGGGCGAATGCAGGTACGAATCGACGCTGACGGCCTCGACTTCAGCGCATCCGCGATGAGCGGTCTCATCGATCGCATCCGCCTCGGCGATCAGCCGAACACGATCGTCCTCGACACCAACGGCACCGCGCGCGCGACGGTGACGACGGCGAACAACGTTGCGCGCGTGCTGATCGAGGTTGCAGCGTCGGCGACATCCGAGTCTCGAGCCCCCGGTCCGGCTCCCGCCCCAGCTCCAACTCCGGTGCCGCCGGCTCCAATTCCCGATCCGCGAGCCGTCATCGCTGCGACGCGCACCTGGCAGACGATCGTGATCGATCCAGGTCATGGCGGTGACGATGTCGGTGTGCGCAGCGCGAAAGGTGTCGAGGAGAAACAACTGACGCTCGACATCGCCCGTCGCCTGCGTGCCATGGTGGAGAGTCGACTTGGCCTTCGCGTGATCCTGACGCGAGACGACGATCGCGCGCTCGGGCTCGATGAGCGTGCCGCAGTCGCCAACAACGGAAAGGCGAACCTGCTGATCAGCCTGCACATCAACGGATCGCGCGTGCCCAATCAGTCCGGCGCTGAGGTATTTCACCTTCAGCTCGATCGAGAAAGCGCCGAAGTGGTACGCGGGGCAACGGCTGAAGGGGCTGCACTTCCCACACTCGGCGGCGGCACCAGGAGACTGGACCTTATCCCGTGGGATCTTGCGCAGGCCCGTCACCTCGATGAATCGTCAGTGCTTGCCAGCGTGCTTCAGGAGGAACTGCAGCGACAGGTGCCAATCAGCGGACACCCGATCCGCCAGGCTCCGATGCGCCTGCTCGCCGCCGCAAACATGCCCGCGGCTCTCGTGGAAGTCGCGTACCTCACTAACCCTGGCCAAGAAGCCCGTCTGGCGACCGACGACTTCAAGAACACCGTCGCCCAGGCAGTCTTCAGCGCGATCGTACGATTCCGAGCGTGGTCCGAGGAGTCGCAGGCTCAATGAGCATGAAGACGTGGTGGCTGGCGTTCGTTGGAGCGCTCGCCGTCCTGGTGCTCATCGCGCTCAGCATCGCGGGCATGTACGGACCGGCACGTCCGGCGCCGAGCGAAGAGGCGCCGGTCGCCAGCGCGTCCTCGACGCCAAAAGAAACAGCACACATCACGGCTACGCTGTTTTTTGGCTCGCCTGATGGTCAGACGCTCGTGCCCGTGCGACGCGATGTGGCGCTGGCCGACACCGTCGTCGAGCAGGGGCGTCAGATTCTGAATGCCCAGCTCTCGGAAGTCCCTCAAGCTCCAAACGTCGGCGTAATTCCCACCGGGACGAAGCTGCGTGCGTTCTACGTCACCGAGCGTGGTGACGCCTTCGTCGATCTGAGCTCCGATGTCGTCACCGGACACCCCGGCGGATCGCTGAATGAGCTGCTCACCGTCTACTCGATCGTCAACTCTGTCACCGCCAACCTGCCAGCCGTCCGCCGAGTGCAGATCCTGGTGGACGGCAAGGAAGCGGACACGATCGCAGGACACGTCGATCTCCGTCGGCCACTCTCGCGAGACAATTCGCTCGTGCGGGACGCGGATGAGAAGTGATTCAAAGGCAAAATGCAAAAGGCAAACAGGTCCATTTGAATTTTGCATTTCGCATTTTGCATTACAGTGTCACCACATGAGAACAGACGGCCGCCTTCCGGAACAGCTCCGACCGACCCGCATCACGCCCAACTACTTGATTCACGCCGAAGGTTCAGTCCTTGTCGAAGCCGGCAAGACGAAAGTGATCTGCACCGCGAGCGTTGAAGACCGCGTTCCGCCATTCAGGCGCAACACGGGCAAGGGATGGGTAACCGCCGAATACGGCATGCTGCCGCGCGCAACGACGACACGCACGCAGCGCGAATCCACCGCGGGAAAAGTCGGCGGACGCACGCAGGAGATTCAACGCCTCATCGGCCGCTCGCTGCGCGCGGTGACAAGGCTCGAGGAACTCGGCGAGCGGACGATCACGCTCGACTGCGACGTAATTCAGGCAGACGGCGGAACGCGAACGGCCTCGATCTCCGGCGCATTCGTGGCGCTCGTGCTGGCCGTCAACAAGATGCGCGAGCAGGACATGATCAGGACGATGCCCGTCACCGACTTCGTTGCGGCGACAAGCGTGGGCATCGTTGGCGGCGAGCCGATGCTGGATCTGGCGTACGTCGAAGACTCGAAAGCCGACGTGGACATGAACGTGGTCAAGACTGGCGCCGGACTGTATATCGAACTCCAGGGCACCGCGGAAGCACTCCCCTTCGGTCGCGAAGCCCTGAACCGTCTGCTCGATCTCGCCGACACCGGTATTCGGCAGCTGATCGCACTGCAAAAGGGTCTCGTCGGACAGTACCTCGGCAAGGCCTAGGTGCAGCTGCTCGTTGCCACGACCAATCGCGACAAGATTCGCGAGATCCGGTCGCTACTTGCAGACACTCCCGTTGACCTGCTGACGCTGAGTGACATACCGCCGGTTGCCGAGCCCGAGGAAACCGGCGAGACCTTCCAGGAGAACGCGCGGCTCAAGGCGCGTTACTACGCCACACATTCGGGGATGCTGACGGTGGCGGAAGACTCCGGCCTCGTGATCGATGCCCTCGACGGCGAGCCCGGTGTCAGGTCAGCCAGATTCCTTCGACCTGACGCCTCGTACCCGGAACGATTCGCCGCGATCTTCGAGCGGCTTGCACAGAATCCCGATCGACCTCGAACTGCACGCTTTGTCTGTGCGCTAACGGCTGTGGACGGCGATCGCATCGTGTTTGAAACGATCGGCACCGTCGGAGGCACTATTGCATCCGCCGCGTCGGGCGTCCGCGGATTTGGCTACGACCCGATCTTCTATTACCCACTCTACAGAGCGACGCTCGCCCAGGTCGATGAAGACCAGAAGCTTGCGATCGCGCATCGCGGTCAGGCGTTTCGAGCGCTGGCCGAGTGGATACGGCGTAACCAGTAAAAGCACCCCACAAGCAGCCTTCCGATCTGGCCAAGAACCTCTGAGTTTGCCAGACCGGAGGATCACGTTCTTGTCGACTCGCGGCGTCGTCATCGCGCGCCGTGCCGCGCACACTCGCGCACGGCGGTTGTCCGCAAAAATGTGATGTGCACTTGGCTCCCTGGTTGCTGATTGAACCGTCGATGTCAATTTTCGTCGTCGGGCCACTCGTGCATCCTGGGCGGTCCCATAGCGTGCGAAACACGCACGATTCGGTGAGGGGCTGAGGACAGGAACGTGGTGGACTCCATGACTTCGCTCGATCTCGACGGCCGGCGCCGCCGCGGTCAAGCTCCGTCGAGTGAGCCGAAGGACGCGCTGCGTTCGCAGCCGCCCGCCGCGAGGCTGTTCGTCGGCGCCATCATCGCGGCCGGCGCGTTGGTGCTCGCCTTCTGGGGTCCGAGGCACGTCCCGAATCCGGTTCTGTTTGCCACGCTCCTGGCTGCGTCGGCTCTCGCATCGAGTCTCCGGCTTCGCGTTCCTCTCGGGGCAAGCTCCTCTAACCTCTCGATTTCGTACAGCGTCGACTTCGCGGCACTGCTGTTGATCGGCACGGAGCTGACGATGCTGGTCGCGGGTGCGAGCGCGTGGCTGCAGTCGGCGTTCGGTCACGACCAAAAGCGCAATCCCGTCTTCCGTGTCGTCTTCAACACCGCCGCGCTCGTGGTCACAGTGAGAGCCGCAGGATGGGCGTTTGAAT
>Ga0247825_10001518_pt1 | contig 15246 bp, 16 predicted proteins | sample 13C_Vanillin_Day_FD_194413 | JGI IMG/M metagenome (GOLD analysis project Ga0247825, IMG submission 194413) | Soil microbial communities from agricultural site in Penn Yan, New York, United States - 13C_Vanillin_Day48 | ecosystem: Environmental > Terrestrial > Soil > Agricultural land | place... | reverse complement strand
CTGGCGGATGCGGCCCGGGCGGTGCGCGCCCGTGGCACCTTCATGCAGGAGGCCGTTCCCGCGGGCGTGGGCGCCATGGCGGCGGTGCTCGGCCTGGAGCCCGACAAGGTGAAGGCGGCCTGTGACGCGGCGGCCCAGGGCGAGGTGGTCTCTCCGGCCAACTACAACTCGCCGGAGCAGACGGTGATCGCCGGGCACGCCTCCGCGGTGTCCCGTGCCGAGGCGAAGCTCAAGGAGGCCGGTGCCAAGCGCGTGATGCCCCTACCCGTGTCCGCGCCCTTCCACTGCGCGCTCATGGACCCGGTCAAGCCGCGGCTGGCCGACGTGCTCGGCAAGGTGAAGGTGTCCGCGCCCCGCTTCCCGGTGGTGACCAACGTGGAGGCCCGCCCGAACAGCGATGCCGCCCGCGTGGTGCCGCTGCTGCTGGAGCAGGTGAGCGCTCCGGTGCGCTGGATCGAGTGCGTGGAGGCGCTCAAGGCCGAAGGTGTCACGCGCGTGGTGGAGCTGGGCCCGGGCAAGGTGCTGGCTGGGCTCGTCAAGCGCATCACCAAGGACATCGAGACATTCAACGTCGAGGACGCCGCGAGCCTCGAGAAGACGCTGGCGGCGCTGGGGGCAGCATGAACGGGTTCAAGGACAAGGTAGTGCTGGTGACGGGCGGCTCGCGCGGCATCGGCCGGGCGTGCGCGGTGGCGTTCGCCAAGGCTGGCGCGGCCCTGGTGGTCATCAACTATGCCGGCAACGAGGCGGCGGCCCAGGAGTCCGTCAAGCTCGTCCAGGAGGCGGGCGCCAAGGCCGAGGCGGTGAAGTTCGATGTGTCGGACTCCGCCGCATGCGCCGTCGCCGTGGACTCGGTCGTCAAGACGCATGGCCGCCTGGACGTGCTCGTCAACAACGCGGGCGTGGCCGTGGACGGCCTGGTCATGCGGCTGAAGGACGAGGACTGGGACAAGCAACTGGCTACCAACCTCAAGGGCGCCTTCGCGCTCATCCGCGCCGCCAGCCGGCCGATGATGAAGCAGCGCGGCGGGGCCATTATCAACATCACCTCCATTGTGGGGGAGACGGGCAATGCTGGCCAGGCCGCCTACTCCGCCTCCAAGGCGGGCCTCATTGGGCTGACCAAGTCGGTGGCCAAGGAGCTGGCCAGCCGGAACATCCGCGTCAACGCCGTCTCTCCGGGCTTCATCGGCACGGATATGACAGCGGCCAGCATCAACGACGAGATGCGTGAGAAGATGCTGGAGAACATTCCGCTGGCCCGGTTGGGCACCCCCGAGGAGGTGGCCAATGCCGTGGTATTCCTGGCCAGCGATTCAGCCGCCTACATCACCGGAGAAGTTCTGAAGGTGAACGGCGGCATGTACATGTAGCGCAAGGTTGGATTGCTGGCGGCCGTGGGATATACCGCGCCCGCCTTTGATTGGGCCTGGGGAGTATGCCGGGCCCCCACATGGTTCCTGGAGGGTTCAGCACTTATGTCGACGTCAGCCATCGAAAACAAGGTTAAGGGGATCATCGCCGACCAGCTCGGGGTGGGGGAGGATGAGATCAAGCCAGAGTCCTCCTTTATTGAGGACCTTGGCGCTGACAGCCTCGACATCGTGGAGCTCGTGATGGCGATGGAGGAGGAGTTCGAGGTCGAGATCCCCGATGAGGAAGCTGAGAACATCAAGACGGTCGGCGACGCCATCAACTACATCAACACCCACAAGAAGTAAGGTAGCAGGCGCGGCCGGGCCGGAGGGACGCTGGCCGCCAGCGTTCCGTGGCCGCGCACAGCGTCGTCGCCGCGCACTCTGTTGGAGAGGATCGTGTCAAACCGTCGAGTCGTCGTCACTGGTACCGGGTTGATCACGGCACTGGGCACCGGGACCGAGAAGAACTGGCAGGCGATGCTCGCCGGCAAGTCTGGCATTGGGCCCATCACTCGCTTCGATGTCGCCAAGCTCGATACCCGCTTCGCGGGCGAGGTGAAGGACTTCGAGCCCGAGAAGTTCATCGAGAAGCGAGAAGCGCGCCGGATGGACCTGTTCGCCCAGTACGCCATGGCCGCCGCGGAGATGGCCATGAGCGAGAGCGGGCTGCCCATTGGCACGGACAAGCCGCACGGCTACCAGAGTGAGCGCGTGGGCGTCATCGTGGGTTCCGGCATCGGCGGCATCTCGTCGCTGGAAGAGCAGCACAAGAAGGGGCTCGAGAAGGGGTTCGACCGGCTGTCTCCCTTCTTCATCATTCAGATGATCATCAACATGGCGCCCGGCCTGATCTCCATCCGGTACGGCGCCAAGGGCCCCAACTGGTCTCCGGTGTCCGCCTGCGCCACCAGCGCCCACGCCATCGGCGAGGCCTGGAAGTCCATCCGGCTGGGCGAGTGTGACGCGGTGATCGCCGGCGGCGCCGAGGCCGCCATCACCCCGCTGGGGATGGGCGGCTTCTCGGTCATGAAGGCGCTGTCCACGCGCAATGACAACGCCGCCGCGGCCAGCCGTCCCTTCGACAAGGACCGGGATGGCTTCGTCATGGGCGAGGGCGCGGGCATGGTCATTCTGGAGGAACTGGAGAGCGCGAAGAAGCGCGGCGCCAACATCCTGGCGGAGCTGGTGGGCTACGGGGCGAACTCGGACGCCAACCACGTGACGGCTCCGGCCCCCGAGGGCGAGGGCGCAGCCCGCTGCATGCGCCTGGCGCTGGCCTCCTCGGGCCTTAACCCGGAGGACGTGGGCTACATCAACGCGCACGGCACCTCCACCCCGTACAACGACGCCAACGAGTCCAAGGCCATCAAGAACGTCTTTGGAGCGCACGCGAAGAAGCTGGCCGTGTCGTCCACCAAGTCGATGACCGGGCACATGCTCGGCGCGGCGGGTGGCGCGGAGGCTGTCGTCAGCGTGCTGGCGCTGCTGCGCGGGGTGCTGCCCCCGACCATCAACTACACGACGCCCGATCCGGAGTGTGATCTGGACTACGTCCCGAACCAGCCACGTGAGACCCGGGTCGAGGCGGCGATGAGCAACTCGTTTGGATTCGGCGGCACCAACGCGGTGCTGCTGTTCCGCCGCTTCAGGTAGCCCGTCGCTCCACAGGAGGAGCCCGCGTGAAGATCATCCTTGCGTCCGACCACGCGGGCCTCGAGCTGCGCCAGGAGCTGGTGGCCGGGCTCCGGGAGCGCGGCGTGCCCTTCGAGGATGTGGGCCCCACCTCACGCGAGTCCGTGGACTACCCGGACTTCGCCTCCAAGGTGGCTCGCGCCGTGGCGACGGGCCATTCCACCCATGGCGTGCTCGTGTGTGGCACGGGCATCGGCATGAGCATCGTGGCCAACAAGTACCGGGGCGTGCGCGCGGCGCTGTGCACCACCGAGTTCGAGGCGCGGATGGCCCGCGCTCACAATGACGCCAATGTGCTGTGCCTGGGGCAGCGGGTGGTGGGAGCCGGGGTGGCCCGGGCTATCCTCGAGGCTTTCCTGGCCACGTCATTCGAGGGTGGTCGGCACGAGAAGCGCGTCCAGAAGATCCGCGAGGCCGAGTCAGAGCGATAGGCCTGCTTCAACCCCCTACCTTTCGAGGAAGCCATGGAGAACACCCGCACACTGGCCGAGGTCGATCCCGAGATCGCCCAGGTTGTCCGCAACGAGACGGAGCGCCAGGAGGAAGGGCTCGAGCTGATCGCCTCGGAGAACTTCGTCAGCCCGGCGGTGATGACGGCCATGGGCTCGGTGCTGACGAACAAGTACGCCGAGGGCTACCCCGGCAAGCGCTACTATGGTGGCTGCGAGGTGGTGGACGTCGCCGAGACGCTGGCCATCAACCGTGTGAAGGAGCTGTTCGGAGCCGAGGCCGCCAACGTCCAGGCCCACTCCGGCAGCCAGGCCAACATGGCCGCCTACATGGCGCTGATGAAGCCGGGCGACACCTTGCTGTCGCTGGATCTCAACTCGGGCGGCCACCTCACGCACGGCGCGGCGTTCAACTTCTCTGGCAAGCTCTACAAGGTCGTGCACTACGGGCTCACCCGGGATACGGAGACGATCGACTTCGCCCAGGTGGCCTCGCTGGCCCAGGAGCACAAGCCGCGCGTCATCGTCGTGGGCGCCAGCGCGTACCCGCGCACGCTCGACTTCGGGAAGTTCCGCGAGATCGCCGACAGCGTGGGCGCGGCGATGATGGTGGACATGGCGCATATCGCCGGCCTGGTGGCCGCGGGGATCCATCCCTCACCGGTGCCGGTGGCCGAGTTCGTCACCTCCACCACGCACAAGACGCTGCGAGGCCCTCGCGGCGGCCTGGTGCTGTGCAAGGAGCAGCACGCCAAGACGCTCAACAGCCAGATCTTCCCCGGCATCCAGGGCGGCCCGCTGATGCACGTGATCGCCGCCAAGGCCGTGGCCTTCAAGGAGGCGCTCACCCCCGAGTTCAAGGCCTACCAGCGGCAGATCGTCGCCAACGCCAAGGCGCTGGCCGAGGCGCTCCAGCGCGCGGGCCTGCGCCTGTGCTCGGGCGGCACGGACAACCACCTCATGCTGGTGGACCTGCGGCCCAAGAAGCTCACCGGCAAGGTGGCCGAGGAGGTGCTGGGCAAGGCCGGCATCACCGTGAACAAGAACATGATCCCCTTCGATCCCGAGAAGCCGATGACGACCTCCGGCGTCCGGGTGGGCACGCCCGCCATCACCACGCGGGGTATGAAGGAGGCGGAGATGGCCACCGTGGGCGCGCTCATCGGCGAGGCGCTCGACAACGCCTCGGACGAGGCGCAGCTGACGCGCATCCGTGGCAAGGTCAAGGAGCTGACGAAGTCGTTCCCACTATATGCCTCCAGGCTGAAGTAACGTCCCTGTCCGCTCCCGATGCGCTGCCCCTTCTGCCAGGACACCGAGAACAAGGTCATCGACTCGCGCGAGTCGCATGAGGGCTCGGTCATCCGCCGGCGCCGCGAGTGCCTGCAGTGCAAGCGGCGCTTCACCACGTACGAGCGGGTGGAGGAGCTCTACCCGCTCATCGTGAAGAAGGACGGCCGGCGCGAGGCGTTCGATCGGGAGAAGATCGTCAACGGGCTGAAGCGGGCCTGTGAGAAGCGGCCCGTGTCCGCCAACCAGCTCGAGCAGGTGGTAGGCGCCATCGAGCGGCTGCTGCAGGGCATGGGCGAGAAGGAGGTGCCCTCCAGCGTCATCGGCGAAGAGGTGATGCGGCACCTGCGAGGCCTGGACGAGGTGGCCTACGTGCGCTTCGCCTCCGTGTACCGGAGCTTCCGGGACATCAACGAGTTCATGAACGAGCTGCGCGAGCTGGCGGATCAGTCCAAGGAGGGCGTCCGGCCCAAGCCGCAGCCTGGCAAGGGCGGCCAGCCGTCATGAGGCTGTTGACGCGTGCACGGCTGAAGGCGAACCGGGCGCCTCGGGCGAAGCGGGCGGCAGACTTCGATCAGGCCGTGGCCGAGTTCTTCATGCGCATCGCGCTGGAGGAGGCCACCAAGGGCCTGGGGCGGACCAGCCCCAACCCAGCCGTGGGGGCGGTGTTGGTGAAGGGTGGGCGCATCATCGCGCGTGGCTTCACCCAGCCGGCAGGCCAGTCCCACGCCGAGGTGATGGCGCTGAGGGCGGCGGGGCCTCGGGCCCGCGGCGCGGATCTCTACACGACGCTCGAGCCGTGCAATCACTATGGGCGCACGCCGCCGTGCACCCTGGCCATCCTCGAGGCCGGAGTTCGACGGGTCATCAGCGGCTCCGCCGATCCCAACCCGATGGTGAACGGCAAGGGCATCACCCGGTTGCGCCGCGCGGGCGTGGAGGTGCTCACCGGCGTCCTCAAGGAGGAGGCGGACCGGCTCAACCGCCCCTTCTTCAAGGCCATCCTCACGAAGATGCCCTACGTCACGCTCAAGGCGGCGGTGACGCTGGACGGCAAGCTGGCCACTGCCACCGGGGACTCGCGCTGGGTGACGGGCGAGGCCGCGCGCGAGTGGGTCCACCGCCTGCGCAACCGGGTGGACATGATCCTCGTAGGCGCCAACACCGTGCGCTGCGACAACCCCCAGCTCACCACGCGCCTGCCGGGCGGCGGAGGCAAGGATCCCGTTCGCGTGGTGGTGGACTCGCACCTGAGCCTGAAGCCCTCGGCGACGGTCTTCGCCCAGCGCTCGCGGGCCAAGACGGTGGTGGCCACGCTGGAGGATCCGGCCAGCCGCAAGGCGCGCCGCCTCACCGAGCAGGGCGTGCTGGTGTGGCAGGTGCGTGAGAAGCGCGGCCGGGTGGACCTGAAGGCCCTGCTGGCCCGCATCGCCCGCGAGGGCTTCAACCATGTCCTCGTGGAGGGCGGCGCCGAGATGTACGGCTCCTTCCTCCGTGAGCGGCTGGCGGATGAGCTGGCCCTCTTCCTGGCCCCCAAGCTCATCGGCAGCCAGGGGCTCTCGTGGTCGGGAGAGCTGGGCGTGAAGCTCATGTCCCAGGCGCTTCAACTGAAGGACATCTCCTTCGAGCGGATTGGAGAGGATCTGCTCCTTCAGGCACGCTTCTGAAGAATTCGTTATAAGCCCCCCAGATGTTCACCGGTCTCATTCAGGATGTGGGCGTCATCGAGCGTGTCGTCCCAGGTGGGATGACTGACCTCTGGATCCGTACCGCGCTGGGGGCTGGCAGCTTTGCTCTGGGCGAGTCCATCTCCGTAGACGGCGCGTGCCTCACGGTGGTGGAGCGCGGCGGGGAGATCTTCAAGGTCCAGGCCGCACCGGAGACGTTGCGCCGCACCACGATGGGCGAGCTGCGCCCGGGCTCCCGCGTGAACCTGGAGCGGGCGCTGGCGCTGGGGGATCGGCTGGGCGGGCACCTCGTCGCGGGCCACGTGGACGCGGTGAGCGAGGTGCTGGAGACACGGCCCGAAGGCGGCTCGTGGGTGATGGCCTTCCGGCTGCCTCCCGAGCTGGCTCCCTACTTCATTGGCAAGGGCTCGGTGGCGGTGGATGGCATCAGCCTCACTGTCAATGAGGTGCTCGCGGACCGCTTCACCGTACAGCTCATCCCCGAGACGCAGGCGCGCACCACCCTGCGGGGCAAGGGCGTGGGCTCGCGGGTGAACCTGGAAGCGGACATGATTGGCAAGTACGTGGCGCGGCTGTTCTCGCTGCGACAGAGCCCGGGCAGCGGGCTGACCGAGGAGGCGCTCAGGGCGGCCGGCTTCGGGGTGAAAGGCTAGGGAGCGACGGCATGTCACAGGGCAAGAGGGAGACGGACGTCATCGCGCTGGTGGAGCGGGCGCTCTCGGAGATCCGCAGGGGCCGCATGGTCATCCTCACCGATGACGAGGATCGCGAGAACGAGGGCGACCTGGTCATGGCCGCCGAGAAGGCCACGCCCAAGGCCATCAACTTCATGGCCACCCACGGACGCGGGCTCATCTGCCTGTCGCTCACCGAGGATCGCATCCGCCAGCTGAACCTGCCGCTGATGGTGCACGACAACACCTCGCCCTTTCAGACGGCCTTCACCGTCTCCATTGAGGCGGCGCGCGGCGTCACCACCGGCATCTCCGCGGCGGACCGGGCCCGCACCATCCAGGCGGCCGTGGCCCCTCACGCGAAGCCGGGCGATCTGGTGCGCCCCGGCCACATCTTCCCCTTGCGCGCCCGCGACGGCGGCGTGCTGGTGCGCACCGGGCAGACTGAGGGCAGCGTGGATCTGGCGCGCATGGCGGGGTTGGAGCCCGCCGGCGTCATCTGCGAGATCATGAACCCCGACGGCTCCATGGCCCGCAGGCCGGATCTGATGAGGTTCGCCCGGAAGCACAGGCTGGTGATGCTCTCGGTGGCGGATATCATCCGCTACCGGCTGGAGCGCGAGCGGCTCATCAAGCGCATCGACACAGCCACCATCGAGCGCCGGGGCGCGGGCACCTTCCAGGCGTACACCTATGGCAGCGACGTGGACTCCGCCGTGCACGTGGCCCTCGTCAAAGGCGATGTCCGGGGCAAGGAGCCCGTGCTCACCCGCGTCCACAGGGCATGCCTCATGGGTGATCTGCTGGGGAGCACCCAGTGCGAGTGCGGCAGCCAGTTCGAGCAGGCCATCCAGCGCATCCAGGAGGCAGGGCGCGGCGTCATCGTCTACCTCCAGAAGGACGTCCCGGCGAAGACCCGCTTGCAGTGCACCCACCTCTCCAACGAGGTGGTGGTGAAAGGCCGGCCGGACCAGACCCGCCTGCGCGAGTTTGGCGTGGGGGCGCAGATCCTCAAGGATCTGGGGCTGACCCGGCTCCGGCTGCTCACCAACAACCCCAAGAAGATCGTGGGCCTGGAGAGCTACTCGCTCGAGGTGGTGGAGCAGATCCCCCTGTCGCTTGGGACGGCCCCACGGAAGGTGGCCGCCCGGACACCCCGCCTGCGCCGTGACAAGTCGTGAAGACGCGGAGCGGGCCGCTGGTGTAGGAAGCAGCCATGCCTCGCTATATCGAAGGTGACTTTCTGCCTCCCAAGGGCCGCTTTGCCATCTGTGTGGCCCGCTTCAACGCGTTCATTACCGAGGAGCTCGTCAAAGGCGCGGTGGATTCGCTGGTGCGCCATGGCGTGGCGGACTCGGACATCGACGTCTACCGGTGCCCCGGCACTTATGAGCTCCCCGGTCTGACGCGGCGTGTCACGGAGTCGCAGGGCTACGTGGGCGTTGTCACCCTGGGCGCTGTCATCCGTGGCGGTACGCCCCATTTCGAATACGTGGCGGGCGAGTGCTCCAAGGGCATTGGCGCGGTAGCCTTCAGCGCCGCGGCCCTGCAGAAGCCTGTGTCCGTCACCTTCGGCGTGCTCACGTGCGACACGGTGGAGCAGGCCATCGACCGGGCCGGGGTGAAGGCGGGCAACAAGGGCGCGGAGGCGGCCATGGCCTGCCTGGAGATGGTCAACCTCTACGCGAAGATGGCGGAAGGAAAGAGGGGATAGCTCATGGGGGCGCGCAGAACCGGGCGTGAGCGCGCGCTGCAGGCGCTCTACCAGCTGGAGATGGCCGAGGGGAGTTCGCCCTCCGAGGCGCTCGCGTCCGCGTGGGCCGCCTCGGCCGACGAAGGGAAGCCGGACCCGGATGCCGTCAAGTTCGCCCAGGAGCTCGTCGAGGGTGTCCGAGCCCACCAGGCGGAGATCGACCAGCTCATCGAGAAGCACAGCCACAACTGGCGGCTGGACCGCATGTCCCGGATCGACCGGAACGTGCTGCGCCTGGGGGTCTTCGAGCTGAAGTACCGCCCGGATATCCCCAAGAAGGTCTCCATCAACGAAGCCGTGGAGCTGGGCAAGAACTTCGGTACGGAGGAGTCCAGCGCCTTCGTCAACGGCCTGCTCGACCGTGTCGCGGTCGCCCTTGGGAAGCCGTGAGCCTGACCACCAATGATATCGGCCTCGAGGGCCTGGATGCGCTCGCCGGGGTGGACGCCCTCTGCCTCTTCGTGGCCGAGGATGACCGGCCCCTGCCCGGCACTGCCGGCTTCGTGGACTGGCGGTTGTCCGGAGCCCTCTCGCGTGTGCTCAAGCAGAAATTCTTCACGGGTACACGGCAGGACTGGCTGCTGGTGCCCTCGGATGGGCGGCTGCCCATCACGCGCATCTTCGTCGTGGGGCTCGGAGTCAGGAAGGAGCTGGATGCCGGCACCCTGGGGCAGGCCCTGGCCAACGCCGCGCAGGTGCTTGGCAAGGCCCAGGTGCAGTCCGTCGCCCTGGAGATCCCAGGAGGGGGCCGACTGGATGAGGCGGCTCAGGCCCAGGCCTTCCAGCAGCACTTTCTCTCAGCCTTCAAGAACAAGCGCGTCACCGTCCTGGCGGATAAAGGACTGGCGAAGCTCCTCCCAGTGCGCAAATCCTGACGTCTCGCGGCCACGGACTCACACGTCCGGCGGGGTTCTGCTAGCATTTTTCGCCGCATGGGATTCAAGGTCTTGATCGTGGAGGACTCCAAGGCGTCGCGCGAGTTCATCGCGGCCACGGTGGAGTCTGTCTCTGGGGTCGAGGCCGTCACCACAGCCAGTGGCTTCGAGGCGCTGAAGCTCCTGCCGCGTCACCGCTTCGATCTGATCATCACCGACATCAACATGCCCGACATCAACGGGCTGGAGCTGATCAACTTCGTCAAGAAGAACCCGAACTATCGCGAGACGCCGCTCTTTATCATCACCACCGAGGGCGGCGAGAAGGATCGGGATCGCGGGATGGCGCTCGGGGCGGCGGAGTATCTGGTCAAGCCATTCCAGCCGCAGAGCCTGGAAGGTCTGCTGCGGCGTTACCTGAAGCTGGCGTGAGCCGGAGAGCCCCACTGCCGTGAACCAGGGAGGCAAAGCCCTGTCCGACTTCGTCGCCGAGGCGACGGAGATCCTCGACACCCTGAACAAGGATCTGCTCACGCTCGACGAGCGCCGCGGGCAGGAGGTGGACCCGGATCTCATCAACGGCATCTTTCGGGCCGCGCACTCGCTCAAGGGCCTGGCGGGGCTGTTCGGCCAGGATCGCATCGCCCGGCTCGCGCACGGCATGGAGGACCTGCTGGACCGGCTGCGGCTGGGCAAGCTCGTGCTGGATGACACCACCCTGGATGCGCTCGTCGAGGGGCTGGACGTCCTGCAGGCCCTGCTCGTGGATGCCTCCCGGGGGGAGACGTCGAACACGCAGTCAGCGCGGGTGGAGGGGCTCGTCTCGCGCTTCACGCACCTGGGCGAGCCCACGGCCCCTGGCGAGGAGGATGTGCTCGATCGGCTGGAGCTGGATGCCCAGGTCCGCGCCGTGTTCACCGAGTACGAGGAGCACCGGCTCCGCGAGAACGTGCGCCGCGGCGTGTCGCTGTGGCGGGTGCGCGCCGACTTTGATCTGTCCGACTTCGACAAGGGCCTCGCCGAGCTGAACTCCCGCCTCAAGCCCGTGGGAGAGATCATCAGCACGCTGCCCTCTGCGCAGCCCAGCAGCGCCAGCGGGATCGCGTTCGATCTCATCTTCGGCTCGAAGGTGTCGGACAAGGAGCTGGCCGAGGCCCTCGAGGGGACTCTCGCCCAGCTCTCCAAGCTCGCCGTGCGCCCCGCGCGTGCCACGGCGCCAGCCACCCCCAGCGTGCCTCCTCCTGCTGCCCAGGCGGCTCCCCCTGCCGCTGCGCGTATGGCCGCCTCGGTGCCTGCCACCCCCGAGGCTCCCCGCGCGGCCTCGACTCGCCGCTCGGGAGCCAAGAAGGGCAAGGCCTCCAAGCAGCCTCCACCCGCGGAGCCCGAGGCACCTGTCGTGCCTGTGGTGGCTCGGGAGACCCCGTCACCGCTTCCCCAGCCCGCGGAGAATGAGGCGGGCTCGAAGGGGCCTCGGGTGGACTTCGACACGTCGCTGCGCTCGCTGACGCAGACGGTGCGCGTGGACATCCGCAGGCTGGATGGGCTGATGAACACCGTGGGCGAGCTGCTGCTCATCAAGGCCAACCTCCAGCGCATGACCGAGAGCGCGCGGCAGGAGGGTACGCTGATGCTCTCCAAGGCCTGGGTCCAGGAGCTGGCGCGGGAGACGCGGCAGCTGGAGCGCAAGCTGGACGCGCTCCAGAGCGGGCTGCTCGAGGCGCGCATGGTGCCGGTGGGCCAGGTGTTCGACAAGCTGGCGCGGTTGGTGCGCCGGATCGCCCGTGAGGCTGGCAAGGAGATCGACTTCCTGAGCAGCGGCGGGGAGGTGGAGCTGGACAAGCTCATCGTCGAGGAGCTGAGCGATCCGCTGATGCACATCATCCGCAACGCCCTGGATCACGGCGTGGAGGCGCCGGAGGCGCGAGTGCTGGCGGGCAAGACGCGGCGCGCCACCGTGTCGCTGCGCGCCGAGCAGAAGGGCAACCACGTTATCATCGAGGTGAGCGACGACGGGGCCGGCATCGACGAGCACCGCGTCCGGGAGGTGGCGCTCCAGAAGCGCCTCATCACCCCCACCCAGGCCGCGGAGATGAGCCGGCGCGAGCTGCTCAACCTCATCTTCCTGCCAGGCTTCTCCACCGCCCGGAACGTCTCGGAGCTGTCCGGCCGCGGGGTGGGGCTGGATGTAGTGAAGAACAACATCAGCAACCTGTCAGGCCTGATCGACGTGTGGAGCGAGCGCGGGCGGGGCACCGCCTTCCAGCTCACCCTGCCGCTCACCCTGGCCATCATCCGGGCGCTGGTGGTGGGGGTGAGCGGCCGGACGTACGCCGTGCCGCTCAACAGCGTGCTGGAGATCCTCTCCGTGCAGCCCAAGGACATCCGCACCCTGGAGCGGCGCGAGGTGCTGGATCTGCGCGGGCAGACGCTGCCGTTCACCCGGCTGGCACGCCTGTTCAACCTGCCCGAGCGCAACACGGGCCGGCACTTCGTGGTGGTGGTGGGCCTGGCCCAGGAGCGCATGGGCATCGCCGTGGACGAGCTCTTCGGCCAGCAGGACATCGTCACCAAGCCCCTGGGCGGGCGGCTCCAGTCGGTGCGCGGCATCTCCGGCGCCACGGATCTGGGAAACCGGAGAACCGTGCTCGTTCTGGATGTCGCGGCCCTCCTCGAAGAGGGAATGGGGCCCGAGCGTCGCTGGGCATGATGAAAGCGGCGGCAGGGCTGGTATCCTTCTGGGGCCGTGTCCCGCTTCTCCGAACTGCTCGATGACTTCTTCTACCGTCCGGACGAGGACGTCGGGGGCCTGCTGGACTTTTCCGCGGGCAGCGACGAGGTGCTGCCGCTCACCCCGGAGGAGACTCCCGAGGAGTACCTGGCCTTCATCCTGGAGGGAGAGACGTACGCCGTGCCCATCCGCTCCGTTCGGGAGATTGGCAAGGTCCCGCCCTTGACAGAGATCCCTCGGGCCGATCCCTGGCTGCTAGGGGTGATGAACCTGCGCGGGGACGTCATCCCCGTGTACGACCTCAAGCTCCGGCTGAAGTTGAGCGACAAGGCCCCCGTGGTGGCCGGCCCGGACGCCCAGCCCCCGCCGCGCCTGGCCCGCATCCTCGTGGCCCACACGGAGGAGGGCCCTGCGGGCGTGTGGGTGGATGCAGTGAAGGATGTGGTGCGTCTCAAGCCCTCCATGCTGGAGCCAGCCCCCTCCGGGCTCGGCGGTGAGCGCGACTGCGTGGTGGGCATCGGCCGGCGCAGCTCGCAGCTCTTCATCCTCCTCGATCTCGAGCAGGCGCTCGCATGAGCATGAGAGAGCCCGCCATCCTGGCCCCGCGCCGGCCCCGCGCCGAAGACTCGGCGACGCGCGATCCGCTCGTGCAGCTCTGCTGCTTCACGGTGGGCCGGGAAGAGTACGTCGTGGACATCATGCGGGTGGAGGAGATCCTCCCACCTCAGCGGGTGATCGCGGTGCCGAGGGCTCCTACTTTCGTGGAGGGCATGCTGCACCTGCGCGGGGCGCTGCTCCCCATCGTGGATCTGCGCAAGCGGCTGAGCGGCACGGCGGAGCCTCCCTCGCCCAAGTCGCGGCTGTTGGTGTGCCTGCTGGGTCGACGGCGGCTGGCGCTCCGGGTGGATCGGGTGACGGAGGTGATGCGAGTGCGCCGCAGTGACATCAAGCCCGCTCCCTCGCTGCTGTCTCCGGGCCGGGCACCGTTCGTGCTGGGTGTGTGTGGGACCGTGGAGCGCCCGCGGCTGCTGCTGGACATCAAGGCCTTGCTGCGCGCGGAGGTGGAGCGCGAGTCGAAGGGGACGGGAGGCGTGGCGTGACCGACGTGCTCGCGTCCCAGCAACAAGAGGAGGGGCGTTACCGGGCGCTGCTGGCGCTGGATCCAGCAGGCCCAGGGACGCTCGAGGCCCTCGTTGTCGGGCTCCACGACGAGAGCTGGCGGGTGCGCCGCGCCGCCGCCGAGAGCCTGAGGCGGCTGCCCGCCCCTGCCCAGGTCGCGCTGCGGCTCGTCTCCGTCTTGGGCGAGCGAGGGCAGACGGGCGCGCGCAACGCGGCGGCGGAGGCGCTGATCGGGCTCGGGGACGTGGCGGTGACGCCCCTGATCAAGCTGCTGAGCCACGAGGATGCGGATCAGCGGAAGTTCGCCGCCGACATCCTGGGCCACCTGGGGCGGCGCTCGGCGGAGAGCGCGCTGGTGGCAGCGCTGGGGGATGAGGATCTCAACGTCCGCGTCTCCGCGGTGGAGGCGCTCGGGAGCCTGGGCTCCGACGAGGCGGCGCGGGCCCTCGAGGGCTTGCTGGGGGATCAGGAAGCGGTGGTGAGGCTGGCCGTGCTGGAGTCGCTGGCCCAGCTCCAGTGGCCGCCGCCGCTGCCGGTGTTGGTGCCGCTGCTGAGCGATCCCCTGCTGCGGCGCAGCGCCTACCGGGTAATGGGGCTCATCCCCCAGGTGGCCGCCACGGAGCTCATCAGCCGCGGGCTTGGCTCGGAGGTGCGCTCCATCCGCGAGTCCGCGCTGGGCGCGCTGGGCACTCAAGCCAGCGTGGCGGACAGCGCGCTGCGCGCGGAGATTGACTCCCACGCCCGCGCGTCGCTCAAGCGCGTGCCGGAGGCCGTGGAGTTCGTGAGGCAGGCCTTCGAGAACAGCGAGGTGTACGTCCGGGCCGGCGCGCTCGTGGCCGCGGGGGCCCTGAGAGAGCCCTCGCTCTCCGTCGCGGTGGCGGAGGCAGCCCGTGAGGATCGGCTGCTGCGCGAGGTCATCCGCACGTTGTCACGGCTGGGCTCCGAGGCGGGGCGGGAGCTGCTCGGGCGCATGGCGGAGCTGTCCCTGCCGGCTCGCGCCGCGGCCGCCCAGGCGATGCTGGAGATGGTGGATCCCTCCTATGTGCCCGCGCTGAGCGCGTTGCTCGAGTGGGCCGAGGATGATCTGCGCGCGGTGGCGGTGAAGGCGTTGGGGCGCACGCAATCGCCAGAGGCCGTGGCGCCGCTGGTGGCCTTGCTGGGTGAGCCGGCGCTGGCGGGCGCGGCGGTCCGAGCGCTCGGGGTGCTGTCCGGCGGGTGCCGCGAGGCCGTGCTCGCGTCGCTGGAGCAGGTGGTGGAGCAACGGCCCTCGCCGGCCGCGGTGGCGGCGTTCGCCCATGCGGGCGGCACGGCCGCGCTTCCTACGTTCCGCAAGCTGGCCCGCGCCGCGGATGCACAGCTGCGCGCCGCGGCGCTGGATGCGGCGATGGATGTGGATCCGGCGGTGGGGCTGGAGCTGGCGCGCGGGGCGCTGACGGACGAGGCCGCGCCCGTCCGAGCCGCCGGGGCACGGGCGGTGGGGCGGGTGGGGGATGCCTCCGCGGGCACGTTGCTCAAGCCGGCGCTGCAGGACGAGGACATCGCCGTGCGGCTCGCCGCGGT
>Ga0247825_10001517_pt1 | contig 15248 bp, 16 predicted proteins | sample 13C_Vanillin_Day_FD_194413 | JGI IMG/M metagenome (GOLD analysis project Ga0247825, IMG submission 194413) | Soil microbial communities from agricultural site in Penn Yan, New York, United States - 13C_Vanillin_Day48 | ecosystem: Environmental > Terrestrial > Soil > Agricultural land | place... | reverse complement strand
GGTGCAGTCCGGCGCCTACCTCGGGGAAGACGACATCGTCAGGTTCGACGACGTCTACGGCCGAACCGCGTAATTCGACTTCCCGTCAGCGGAATTCGTACTTGAGGTTGATCGTCACCGCGGTGTAGTCGTAATCGCGGCCGAAGAGGTTCGACTCTCGCTCGCCGAAGTCGAGCGCGCTGCTCAGCTGCCAGAAGCGCACCGGCTCCCAGCCGGCGGTAAAGCTCATCAGACGCAGGGTCTCGTCGCGCAGCGGCACTCCGAGCGCCACCACCGCCGGGTCGCGTTCGTAGATGCGCCGCTCATGCGTGAAGCGCGCGCCGAACACCAGCTTGGCGGTGGCCGCCCAGCTGATGCCGACCAGCGCGCCGCGCCGGTCCGTGTGCAGCGCCTCGGCGTCGATCACCGGCTCGATCTGGCGGAAGATTTCGAACACCAGCAAGGTCTTCGCGCCGGGGCGCCATTCGATCGCGCCGCGTCCGGTGGGACCTTCGAAGTCGCTCTCCGTCAGGTCGCTGTATTCGCGCCAGGTGTAGCCGAGCCGGCCGCGCAGGCGCAGGTCGGCCGTCAGGTTATAGGCGAGGGTCGCCGCGAGCTCCAGCTGCTCGTAGCGGTTGTTGGTGAAAGCGCCGATCAGCGGATCGTCGATTCCCGCGTCGCCCTCGCCGTAGCGCAGCTCCAGGCCGGCGGCGTTGCCCAGTGCCGAGAAATACTCAACGCCGGTGCGCGCGACCCAGTTGTTCGTCGGCGACACCGGCCGGCCGTCGTGCTCGACATGGAGGAAGCCGTATCCGCCGGTGAGCCGCCAGTCGGGGGCGAAGGTGTAGGCGCCGGCGGCGTCGATCCGGTCCTCGGTGAGGATGTCCCGGCGCGGGACGAGCGACTCGCCGAGGTCCGCCAGGCGCTGCGTGCGGCGCCAGCCGAGCGTGCCGGCGAGCTGGTTGCCGAGCTGCCACAGCCACTCGGCGCGCGTGCCGTAGGCCCAATGATCGAGGGTGTCGAAACGGTCGTAGTCGCGGTATTCGGCATAGGCGTCCAGCACGATGGCCTGCCGGCCGTAGACGCGCGCACCATAGCTCCCGCCGATGCCCAGGCGCGAGATCGTGTCCGACTCGTTAACCAGCTCGCTGCGCAGAACGTTGTCGTCGTACATGAAGCCGGTATACGCGCGCAGCGACCACGGCCGAATCGGATCGCCGGGATAGGCGGGGAAGGCGCCTGTGGAAGGCCACAGCATCGTGTCCACGGAGTCAAACGCCGACGCCGCAGGGGCGAGGGCCAGCGCGGTGACCAGAAAGGCGGCGTGGGCGGAGCGCAGTTTCATGCAGCGATTTCTTCCTTTTGTTCGATTCGCCGCCGATTCTAGGCCCCGCTTCCGGGGGCTGTCTGCCGTGCCGGAACTACAAACGGACTATGCCGGACTGTCGGGGCGGGGCGACGCTCGGCGGACCTGTGCAAATAGGAAGCCGTTGATTTTTCGGCACTGTGGGCTTGGCACGACGATTGCTCGTGAGGGCGGCCCTTAACGCAACATGACTACAACAGCATTGCTCTCGTCGCTGGCCTTCAATCTCGCCGCCGCCGGCTTGGTCGGCCTCACCGTGGGCTCGGCTTTTCTTCCGTCGCGCCGGCCGAAGGTGCGCTCCGAGAACCAGCTGGTGGAAGTGCTCGGCGTGCCGCTGCTCGCCGCGCGCCCGCTCGCGCCGCAGGCGCTGGCGCAGCAGCTCCTCGCGCACTGGTTCCGGCGCGGGCGCAACGTGCTGCCGGTGGTGTGCGCCGAGCGCGGCATCGGCGGCACGCGCGCCGCGGCCGAGCTCGCGCGCGCGCTCGCGACGCTCGGCGAGCGCACGCTGCTGATCGACGCCGACTTCCGCGCGCCGGGGGTGCACGCCGAGTTCGGCCTGCAGAACCGGGCCGGGCTCACCGACTTCCTCGACGGGCGCGGCGCCGCGCTCGCGCATTGCTCGGAAAACCTCTCGGTGCTGGTGGCGGGGCGCGCCGCTGCCGATCCGCTCGATCTCTTGAGCCGGCCGCGCATGCAGGCGCTGCTCACGCAGGCCGCGCAGCGCTACAGCGTGGTGCTGGTCGACACGCCGCCCGCGGCCAGCGGCCCCGACCTGCAGCTGTTCGCCGCTTTCGGCGGCGGCGCGCTGGTCGTCACGCGTCAGCCGGCCAGCCCCGACAAGCTCGAGGGCTTGCGCAAGCTGCTCGCTGCCTGCAAGGCGCAGGTCGTCGGCACGATCATCGCCCGGCACCCGAGCCCGGCCTGATGGACGACCGCGGCTACGTCGCCCAGGCGCTGTTCGACCGCTTGAGCGGCGACGGGGTGCCGTTCCGCATCCTGGGCGACGCCCAGGGCTACCCGGAGCGCGCGCCGCCCGAAGTGCAGCTCGCGGTGGCGCGCGCCGCGCTCGACGGCATGCCGCGCGCGCTCGGCCAGTTCTGCCGCGAGCTCGACCTGCAGCTCGTGCACCTAGCGCCCGAGGACTCGCGCGCGTGGCGCTGCGTGCTCGCCTGGACCGACGAGGTCGGGCGCCCGCGCTTCATGAGCGCGCGCATCTGCAGCGACTATTGCCGCGGCCTGCGCTGCTACCTGCGCGCCGAGGAGCTGCTGGCCGGCAACCCGGACACGCTGTTCAGCCATGCCTTGATCGACGCGGTGGAGCGCGGCGAGCTCAACCCGGAAGCCGCCGCCTGGCTGTGCGCGCAGTGGAACGAGGACCCGCGCAGCTCGATCGAGCGCGTGGCGCGCTTCTGGCCCGACGCCGCCAACATCCGCCTCATCGCCCAGGCCGCGAAGCACGGCGAATGGACCCCGGTGCGCGCAGCGCTCGGCGCGCTGCGCCGCGCGCTGCGCCGCGCGGTGTGGCCGGATCCGGGCGACGCGCTGGCGCGCATCGCGGTCGCGGCGCGCACGCTCGTCCAGCCGGCGCGCGCGGCGGTGGTGTTCATGGGCCGCGAGAGCGCGCTGCGCAAGGCGGTGCTCGCCGACGTGAGCCGCGACCTCGCGCCGCTCGGGCTTTCGCTGTTCGAAGCCGGGCAGCACGCGCCCCGGGCGCAGCTGCGCGTCGTCTTCGACCAGGGAAACCCGCACCCGGACGTGATTTCGGTGCAAAGCAGCCAGGGCCTCGCGCCCGCCACGCTCGCGGTCGAGCGCTCCATCCTGCGCTGGCTCGAGTGCCGGGTCGAGCGGCGCTACCCGGGCGCGCTGGTGGGCGACAACCCCGTCGCGGCCCACGTTTTGCAGTTCGCGGTGCGCCACCGCCTCCCCGGCGTGCAGTTCTTCATGAACTGCGCGATCCGCTGCCGGATCGGCTCGCCGGTGCTGATGCCCTATCCGTTCGGCATCGTCATGGAGCGCGGCGTCTCGCTCGGCAGCCGCGTAACCGTGATGCAGCACGCGAGCCTGCAAGGCGAGGTGATCGTGGAGGACAACGTGGTGATCGGGCCGGGCGCGCGCGTGGTGGGACCCATGAAGGGTCCCCGTCTTCGCATCGGCCGCGGCGCGACCATCGGCCCGAACGCGGTCGTGACGCAGGATGTCCCTTCGCACGACACGGTCGTCGTAGAAAAGCGACGCAAGGATCGGGTGAGCGTCGTGAACGTGTGACATTGGCCCCGGTCCAATGTCGTGGAAAACTCACAGCATGGCGCCGGGACGCATAGTGCTTTATCCACGCTCCTTCCTCGGGCTGCTGCTCGCCGGCTTCACGCTGGTGATCCTGCCGCTGGTGGGCGCGCTCGCCTATTCGGCGTGGAACACCGAGCGCCTGGCGGGAAAAAGTCGCACCGCGGTGTTCAATGCGTCGCAGGCCGCGCGCGCCAGCCGCTCGCTGGTCGATCGCATCGCCGCGATCGAGCGCGTGGCGCAGCAGATGGCGCTGCTCAACGACCCGGAGCTCGCGGTCGACTACGGGCGCGTGCACCGCAGCTTCAAGCAGCTCGCGGCCGAGATCGCGCAGCTGCCGCTCGACGACGCGCAGTCGCAGGCGCTCAACGTGACGGTGGACCACGAGCAGGCCCTCTATGAGCTTCTCACCGGTGCGGCCAAGCCCCGGCTGGATGCGCAGGCCATCGGCAGCCGCATCGACGCGCTGATCGACAGCGCGCGCGATGTGCTCGCGATCAACAACCGCGTGGTCGACCGCGAGGTCGAGCGCCTGCGCGCGAGCGCGGAGCAGATCCAGCGCAACATCATCCTGCTGCTCATCTTCAGCACCGCGGTCGCGCTCACCATCGCGCTCGCGCTCACGCGCGCGATCGCGCGCCCGATCGGCGAGATCGACGCCGCCATCCGCCAGCTCGGCGGCGCCGACTTCTCGCGCCCGATCGCGGTGCGCGGGCCGGAAGATCTGCGCTACCTGGGAAGGAGGCTGGACTGGCTGCGCCGGCGCCTCGACGAGTTCGAGACCCAGAAGAACCGCTTCCTGCGCCACGTGTCGCACGAGCTCAAGACGCCGCTCACCGCGCTGCGCGAGGGCGCCGAGCTGCTGCACGACGAGATCGGCGGGCCGCTGCAGCCGCCGCAGCGCCAGGTGGTCGGCATCATGAAGGACAACAGCGTCAAGCTGCAGCGCCTGATCGAGGAGCTGCTCGACTACCAGCGCGCGCTGCACGCCGCGGCGTCGCTCGAAGTGAAGATGGTCGCGCTCAACACCCTGGTGCACGAGGCGGCGCAGCCGCACGAGCTCGCCGCGCAGGCCAAGGGCCTGCGCCTGGTGATCGACGCCGACCCCGCCACGGTCGAGGCCGACCCGGAGAAGCTGCGCTCGATCGTCGACAACCTGATCTCCAACGCGGTCAAGTTCACTCCCGCCGGCGGCACCATCACGGTGTGCGCGCGCGAGGTGGCGGGCGAGGCGATCATCGAGGTGCTGGACACCGGGCCGGGCGTGCCGGTGGAGGAGCGCGAGTCGGTGTTCAATTTGTTTTTCCGCGGCCAGCGGGGGGATAGCGGCACGAGCGACGGTCGCACGGTGCGCGTGAAGGGCAGCGGCCTGGGCCTCGCCATCGCGCGCGAGCTGGTCGAAGCCCACGGCGGCCATATCGCGGTGGTGGGGGGAGGGGCCGGCGGTCATTTTCGTGTAACGCTGCCGCGCCGTTCGGCGCGTGCTTTGGCCGACGCTGCGTAAAGAATGCAACGCAACAATTACATGCTTCCAGGAGATAAGAGGTAATGGGAATGGCGAACGAGAACCCCCGGGTCCTGCTGGTCGACGACGACAAGGACCTGCTGCAGCTGATCGCGATGCGCCTCACTGCCGCGGGCTACGCGGTGACCGCGGTCGAATCGGGAGAAGCGGCGCTTGCCGCGCTCGCCGTGTCTCGCCCCCAGGTGGTGGTGACCGACCTGCGCATGCAGGGAATGGACGGCATGGCGCTGTTCGACGCCATCCACCGCGACTCGCCCTCGCTGCCGGTGCTGATCCTGACCGCGCACGGCACCATCCCGGAGGCCGTGAGCGCCACCCGGCGCGGCATCTTTTCCTTCCTCACCAAGCCGTTCGAGCCGAAGGTGCTGCTCGACACGGTGGCGGAAGCGATGCGCCTGTCCAGCCCGCCGGCGGCGGCCGGCGAGCCCGAGTCCTGGCGCGCCGAGATCACCACGCGCTCCTCGACCATGGAAGACCTGCTGTCGCAGGCGCGCCGCGTGGCCGCCTCCGACGCGAGCGTCTGCATCTTCGGCGCGAGCGGCACTGGTAAGGAACTGCTGGCGCGCGCGATCCATCGCGCCAGCCCGCGCGCCCAGGCGCCGTTCGTCGCGGTGAACTGCGGCGCGATTCCCGAGGGACTGCTCGAATCCGAGCTGTTCGGCCACAAGAAGGGCTCGTTCACCGGCGCGGTCGCCGACCGCCGCGGCCTGTTCCAGGCCGCGCAGGGCGGCACGCTGTTCCTCGACGAGATCGGCGACATGCCTTTGCCTTTGCAGGTAAAGCTCCTGCGTGCGCTCGAAGAGCGGAAAATTCGTCCGGTGGGCTCGCACGAATCGTTCGACGTGGACGTGCGCGTCATCGCCGCCACCCACCGCAAGCTCGAAGAGCGCATCGCCTCGGGCGAGTTCCGCGAGGACCTGTACTACCGCCTGAACGTGGTGAAGCTCTATATCCCCACGCTCGCCGAGCGCCGCGAGGACATTCCGCTGCTCGCCAACCATTTCCTCACCCGGCTCGCCGAGCGCTATCGCCGCGGCCGGCTCGCGCTGTCGCCCGAAGCCACCCAGCTCCTGGTGTCGGCGCCGTGGCCGGGCAACGTGCGCCAGCTGCTGAACGTGATCGAGCAGGCCGTCGCGCTCGCCACCACCGAGGTGATTCCCGAGTCGCTGGTGCGCCAGGCGCTGGACGCGGGCGACACCGCGCTCACGCCGCTGGACGAGGCGCGCCGCGCGTTCGAGCGCGACTACCTGGTGCGCATCCTCAAGATCACCGGCGGCAACGTCACCAAGGCGGCGCGGCTGGCGGGGCGCAACCGCACCGAGTTCTATCGCCTGCTCGAGCGTCATTCGCTCGAGCCGGGCATGTTCAAGGGTAATATGAAGGACAAGGACCACAAGGAGCGCGCCGCCGCATGAATTTCCTCCGTCTTCTGGTGATGGGCTTTTTCCTCATCGGTCAATCCGTGCTCGCGCAGGACGCGGGCCCCGAGGCGCTGGTGAAGAAGATCACCGAGGACGTGCTCGCCGCCGTGAAGAGCGACAAGGACCTCGCCGCCGGCGACCGGCAGAAGGCGGTCAAGCTGGCGGAGGAAAAGATCCTGCCGCACGTCGACTTCGAGGAAGCGACGCGGCTCGCGGTCGGCCGCGGCTGGAAGGAAGCGACCCCGGAGCAGCGCAAGAAGCTGGTCAGCGAGTTCCGCAACATGCTGGTGCGCACCTACTCGAACGCGATCGGCGCCTACGAGGGCCAGACCATGAAGGTGCTGCCCTCGCGCGTGAAGCCGACCGACACCGACGCCACGGTGCGCAACCAGTTCCTGCGCCCCGGCGGCAAGCCGGTGCTGATCGACTACGCGATGCGCAAGACCGACTCGGGCTGGAAGATCTACGACATCGTGGTCGAGGGCGTGAGCCTGGTGCTCACCTACCGCAGCGAGTTCGACGCGGTGGTGAAGCAGGATGGCGTCGACGGCCTGATCAAGCGCCTCGGCCAGAAGAACACGCCGGCCGCGGTCGGCGGCACCAAGAAATAAATCGGGGTCAGAGCCCGAATTCGCTTACCGTAGCCCCGCACGAATTCGGGCTCTGACCCCGATTTATTTAGCCCGTTCGCGCGAAATGCTGTAGTAGGTCCCGGCGAAGATCACCGCCGCGCCGGCGATCACCATCGGGTCGAACGGCTCGCCGTAGGCGAGGGCGCCGACCACCGCGATCAGCGGCAGGCGGATGAAGTCGATCGGCACCGCCACCATCGCGTCCACCAGCTTCATCGCCTGCGTCATGCAGTAGTGCGCCCAGAACGCGCCGGCGCCGATGCCGACGATCCACGGCAGGTCGGACCACACCGGGTTCACCCACTGCGGCACCGCGAGCGCGAGCGAGATCGGCGTCTGCACCACCGACATCCAGAACAGCACCGCGAGCGCGCTGTCGGTCGACGACAGGCGCTTGGTGAAGATGAAGGACGACGCGTAGCACAGCGAGCCGAGGATCATCGCCAGCGCCGCGGGATTGAACTCGCCGCTGCCCGGCCGCAGGATGATCAGCACCCCGGCCAGGCCCAGGCCGAGCATCACCAGCCGCGGGAAGGTGAATTTCTCGTGCAGGAAGAGCCAGGCGAGGAGCGCGGTCCACACCGGCATGGTGAACTCGATCGCGAACACCGTGGCGAGCGCGAGCGCGCCGATCGAGTACACCCACAGCACCTGGCCGCAGAAGTGGATCAGGTTCCTCCATAGATGCACCTGGAACCGGGTAGTGCGGATGGAAGCGATGCCGGCACGCGGCAGCAGGGCAAGCGTGATCGCCAGCATCCCCACGCTGCGCAGGAACACGATCTCGAACGAGCCCATGTGGCGCTGCAGCTCGCGCACCGCGATCGCCATCCCCATGAAGGACAGCACCGCGCCGAGCATCCAGAGCACGCCGCGCGTCGCGGGCGCCAGCTGGTTCATGTTTTGTTAGGATTCCCGGATGAACAAGAACCTGAAGCTGGACATCTTTCCACACATTTTCCCGCTCGCCTATTTCGAGCGCATGAAGAAGATCGCGCAGGGTAATCCCGCGCTCGCCGCGCAGCTCAAGCGCTGGATGCATATCCCGGTGCTCTGGGACCTGGACAAGCGCATCAAGATGATGAGGAAGTTCCCGGGCTACAAGCAGGTGCTGACGCTGTCGATGCCCGCGGTCGAGTTCCTGGGCAATGAGCACGAGACCCCCGAGCTCGCGCGCCTGGCCAACGACGGCATGGCCGAGATCGTCCGGCAGCACCCCGATCTGTTCCCCGCCTTCGTCGCCTCGCTGCCGATGAACAACGTGCCCGCGGCGCTGGAGGAGATGGATCGCGCCATCGCCCAGCTCGGCGCCAAGGGCGTGCAGATCTTCACCAACGTCAACGGCCGGCCGCTCGACGAGCCGGAGTTCTTTCGCATCTTCGAGCGCATGAGCAAGACCTACGACCTGCCGGTCTGGGTGCATCCGACCCGGACCGCGAAATTCGCCGACTATTCGTCCGAGCAGAAAAGCAAGTACGAGATGTGGTGGCTGTTCGGCTGGCCGTACGAGACCAGCGTGTTCATGGGGCGCATGGTGTTCTCGGGAATGTTCGACAGGCTGCCCAAGCTCAAGATCATCACGCACCACCTGGGCGCCATGGTGCCGTTCCTCGCCAACCGCGTGGGTTACGGCATGGACCAGTTCGGCAGCCGCACTTCGGATGAAGATTACGAAGGATTGCGCAAGCGCATGAAGAAGCGCCCGGTCGACTACTTCAAGCTGTTCTACAACGACACCTCGATCAACGGCTGGGCGAGCGGCATCCGCTGCGGGCTCGACTTCTTCGGCTCGAAGCACGTTCTGTTCGGCACCGACTGCCCGTTCGATCCCCAGGGCGGCCCGCTCTTCATCCGCGAGACCATCAAGGCGCTGGACGGCCTGAAGCTCAAGCCCGGCGACAAGCGGCGCATCTATTTCGGCAACGCGCTGGAGATGCTCAAGCTCAAGGACGTTTGACCCCAGGCCGCGTCTGGTATGGGCTTTGCAGCTACAGGCCCATGCCCCCTCCGGGGGGAAACCAACGAGGAGAACCAGTCCTTATGCGTAAGATTTTCCGTTATGCCCTTACGGGCTTCGTGGTCGCTTCCTTCAGCCAGCTCGCGTTCGCGCAGAGCGTTGGCGTGAACCCGAAGACGGGTGACACGACTGTGTCGCCGAACGTCTCGCCGAACGTGCAGGCCAATCCGCAGATCGGCCAGGGCAACCAGAGCGGCCAGACCATCGGCAGCGGCAACCAGACCTCCAACACGCAGCAGTCGGGCGCGCAGAATCAGAACAGCACGCAGCAAGGCGAGAACACCGCCAAGCAAGGCCAGAGCAGCGGCTCGGCTGCGAGCGGCGCGAGCGGCGACAAGAACGCGAGCGGCGACAAGAACCCGGATGCGAAGGGCAAGGGCTGGGCCAAGGGCCACAAGCAGGGCAAAGGCCACGGCGCGAACGATGAGCGCCACGGCGGCAAGCACAGCGGCGGCGATTCGGCCAGCAGCGGCTCGTCCGCGGGCTCGGGCTCGTCCAGCAGCACCAAGCAGGGCACCGAGACCGAGCAGAGCAACAAGAGCTCGAGCGGCGCCGGCAGCGCGACCAACCAGGCGAACCAGAGCCAGAGCGCGAATCAGCAAGGCAGCGGCAACAGCAACACGCAGAGCCAGAGCTCGTGCCAGGGCGCGAGCGCCGGCTCGACCGACAAGGCCGACAAAGAGAAGAAGTACTAAGTCGTCGTCCTTGCCTCGAAGGAGAGCGGGCCTTGTGCCCGCTCTTTTTTTGCGGCCGCGCCGCGCATCTCGGATGGCGGGCGCGGAAAGCCGCTGCGGTCGCTGTAGTCGTAGGTGCGCCGCGGCCGGCGGCGGCTCTGCCGGTAGTGCAGCACGGCGGCGGCGAGCGCCGCCGCGGTCACGATCGCCGCGCCGGCGATCAGGGCTTGAGCACGACTTTGACGCATCCGTCCTCCTTGTCGCGAAAGGTCTGGTAGAGGGCGGGACCTTCCTCGAGCGAGGCCGTGTGCGTCACCACGAACGAGGGGTCGATCTCGCCTTCGACGATACGGCGCAGCAGGTCCTGCGCCCATTTGTTGACGTGCGTCTGGCCGGTGCGCACCGTGAGGCCTTTCTGCACCAGCGCGCCCATCGGGAACTTGTCGATCAGCCCGCCGTAGACGCCGGGCACCGAGAGGATGCCCGCCGGCCGGCAGGCGTAGATCATCTCGCGCAGCACGTGCGCGCGGTCGCTCTCCAGCATCAGCGCCTGCTTCGCGCGGTCGTAGAGCGAATCCGGGTGCTTCAGGCCGACGTGCGCCTCCAGCCCGACCGCGTCGATGCATTTGTCGGGCCCCTTGCCCTGCGTCAGGTCGTCGAGGCGCTCGAGCACGCTTTGCTCCTCGAAGTTGACCGGAATCGCGCCGCCGGCCTGCGCCATGCTCAGGCGCTCGGGCACGCAGTCGATGGCGACCACCTGCTTCGCGCCGAGCAGCACCGCGCTGCGGATGCAGAACTGGCCGACCGGTCCCGCGCCCCACACCGCGACCGTGTCCTCGGGCTGGATGTTGCAGTTCATCGCCGCCTGCCAGCCGGTGGGAAAGATGTCGCCGAGGAACAGCGCCTGGTCGTCGGTGATGCCGGCGGGAATCTTCACCGGGCCGACGTCGGCGTACGGCACGCGCACGTATTCCGCCTGACCGCCGGAATAGCCGCCGGTGAGGTGGGTATAGCCGAACAGGCCCGCGGTGGCGTGCCCGAACACCTTGTCGGCGATCGCGCGGTTGCGGTTGGTGCGCTCGCAGACCGAGAAATTCCCGCGCCGGCACTGCTCGCACTCGCCGCACACGATGGTAAAGGGAACCACGACCCGGTCTCCCGGTTTCAGCTTCGTGTTTCCCGAGCCGACTTCCATCACTTCGCCCATGAATTCATGGCCGAGGATGTCGCCGTGCTTCATCCCGGGAATGAAGCCGTTGAACAGATGCAGGTCGGAGCCGCAGATGGCGCACGACGTGACCTTGACGATGGCGTCGCGCGGATGCTCGATCTGCGGGTCGGGAACGGTGTCGCAGCGGATGTCCTTCTTGCCATGCCAGCAAAGCGCTTTCATCGGAGCCCCCGGAGGTTGTGCTCCGGGCCATGCAAGAGATGCGCCCGCTAGCCCACCTTCAGACCCACCAGGCGCTCGAGGGTGGCGTCATCGCGCGCCAGCTCGGCCGAGCGCGCGCGATGCGCGATGCGGCCGCGCTCGATCAGCAGCGCGTCCCGGGTGAGCGCGAGCGCGATCTCGGTGTGCTGCTCGACCAGGAGGGTGGTCATCCCGGTGAGATTCTTCAGCGCGGAAGCGAGCTCCTCGATGATGATCGGCGCCAGGCCCTCGAGCGGCTCGTCCAGCATCAGCAGCGCCGGGTTGGTCATCAGCGCGCGCGCGATCGCGAGCATCTGCTGCTCGCCGCCGGAGAGCTGGTTGCCCATGTTGCGGCGCCGCTCCTGCAGGCGCGGGAACAGCTCGTACACCGCGGCCAGGCCCCAGCGCCCCGGGCGCGCGGCCACCGTCAGGTTCTCCTCCAGCGAGAGCGAGGGAAAGATCTCGCGCTCCTGCGCCACCCAGCCGATGCCGAGCTGCGCGCGCCGGTGCGGCGGCAGCCGGGTGATGTCCTCGCCGTTGAACAGGATGGTTCCCGCGTGCAGGCGGGTGTAGCCCATGACGGTCAGCAGCAAGGTGGACTTGCCCACGCCGTTGCGGCCGAGCACCGCCAGGCTGCCGTTGCGGGGCACGGCGAGCGAGACGTCCTCGAGCACCACGGCCTCGCCGTAGCCCGCGCGCACCCCCTTCAGCTCAAGCAGCGAGCCGGGCTTTTCCAAGATAGACCTCGCGCACGCGCTCGTCGCGCGCAATCTCGTCGGGCGGGCCTTGCACCAGGATGCGCCCGCCGACCATCACGATGATGCGGCTGGCGAAGCGGAACACCACGTCCATGTCGTGCTCGATGAAGAGGATGGTGAGCTCGCGCGACAGGCCGTCGATCGCGTTGAACAGCTGCGCGCTCTCGTCCTTCGGCACGCCCGCCGCCGGCTCGTCGAGCAGCAGCACCTTGGGCCGGGTGGCGAGCGCGAGCGCGATCTCGAGCAGGCGCTGCTGGCCGTAGGCAAGCTCTCGGGTTTCCCGGGTGGACGGGATCTTGAGCGAATCCAGTATTCCCTGCGCTTCCTCGATGGCGGCGCCGAAGCGCGGCAGGCTGCGCCACCAGTTGTGCGCGTGGCCCTCGCGCTCGAGCACCGCCAGCGTGACCGCCTCCAGCGCGGAGAGCTGCGGGAACAGGGTGTTGATCTGGAAGGTGCGCGCCAGCCCCTTCTTCACGCGCAGGTCGGGCCGCAGCGCGGTGATTTCCTCGCCGCCCAGGAAAATCTGCCCGGCGTCGGGCCTGAGCATGCCGGTGATCAGGTTCATCAGCGTGGTCTTGCCGGCGCCGTTCGGGCCGATCAGGGCGTAGCGCCTGCCCTGCGGCAGCTCGAGCGCGATGTCCTGCGCCACCACCAGGGAGCCGAAGGATTTATTTAGATTTCTTGTAGAGAGCACCGATTCCGCCCAGGATTCCGTTGGGAAGAAACATCACCACCGCCACCAGCAGCAGGCCGATCCAGAAGTACCAGTACTGCGGGTTGGCGCCCGAGAACTGGTCGCGCGCCACCATGTAGATGATGGCGCCGATGATGCCGCCGTACAGCCGGCCGGCGCCGCCCAGGATCAGGATCACCAGCACGTCGGCCGAGCGGCCGAAGGAGAGCGTTTCCAGCGAGACCGTGGAAGTGGTGTGCGTGAGCAGGGCGCCGGCGATGCCGGCGAGCACCGCGGCGATGGTGTAGGCCTTGCGCAGGTGCGCGCGGCTCGGCGCGCCGATCGCCGGCATGCGCGTGGCGTTTTCGCGGATGCCGCGCAGCGCGAGGCCGAAGGGGGAATGGATGATGCGCCGCGCCACCAAGAAGCACAGAAACAACACCACCAGTGAATACGCGTACGCGGCGCGGCCGAACATGTCGAACTTGAAGCCGAGCACCGCGGGCACCTTGAAGCCCTGCAGGCCGTCGGCGCCGCCGGTGAGCGCGCTCGCGCTGTTGGCGGCCTCGTGCAGCAGCAGGCCGAAGCCCATCGTCAGCATGATCAGCGCCAGGTGGCGGAAGCGCACCACGACATGGCTGAGCGCATAGCCGACCAGGCCGGAAAGAACCGCGGCCAGCACCAGGCCGGTGAGCGGCTCGGCCCAGTAGTGCTTGGCGAGCAGGCCCGCGGTGTACGCGCCGACGCCGAAGAACGCGGCGTGGCCGAGCGAGACGATGCCGGCGTAGCCGAGGATCAGGTCGAGCGAGAGCGCGAACAGCGCGGTGATCGCGATCTGGCTGGCGAGCGAGAGGTAGCTCGGCGTGACCACGAACGGCAGCAGCGTGCACAGCCAGAACACGATCTCCAGCGGGTGCCAGCGCACCTTCTGCTGGAAATGCAGGCTAGCGTTTTCCAAACAGACCCTGCGGGCGCCACATCAGCAGGCCGACCATCACCAGGTAGATGAGGAAGGCGCCAAGCCACGGGAAGTAATACTTGCCCGCCATGTCGCTGATGCCGAGCACCACCGCCGCGGCGAACGAGCCGCCGATCGAGCCCAGGCCGCCCACCGCCACCACGATCAGCACGTACACCAGGTAGGCGAGGGCGAAGGTGGGATCGAGGCCCACCACCTGGATGGAAAGCGCGCCGCCCAGGCCGGCGAGCCCGCCGCCGAGCGCGAAGGTGAACATGAAGGCGCGGTCGACGTCGATGCCCAGGCCGCGCGCCATGCGCTGGTTGTCGACCGCGGCGCGCACGCGCGCGCCGAAGCGCGTCTTCTCCAGGAACAGGATGAGCAGCGCGGTGACCGCCAGGCCGACCACGATCAGGAACATGCGGTAGCTCGCGAAGCTCATGCCCGCCACGTGCGCCGAGCCCTGCAGCCAGTCCGGCACCCGGATCGACTGCTGCTCGGTGGTGTAGAACCAGGCGTAGGCGGCGACCGAGATGAACACGATGCCGATGGTCAGCAGGCACTGGTCGAGGTCCGAGGCGCGGTACAGCCGCCGGTACAGGGTCCGCTCGAGCACGATGGAAACCAGCGCCGCCGCCACGAACGCCATCGGCAGCGTGGCGAGGAACGGCCAGCCGGACTTGGTCATCAGGCTGAGCGTGGCGTAGCCGCCCACCATGGCGAAGCTGCAGTGCGCCAGGTTGACGAAGTTCATCATGCCGAGCGTCACCGACAGCCCCACCGACAGCAGGAACAACAGCATCCCGTAGGCGAACCCGTCGAAGAGGACGCCGGCGAGGGAGGAGAGCATTAAATGAGGCTTACAGGAGTCGCCCCCGCGCAGGCGGGGGTCCCGTTTTCTTTTCTGGAAAAATGGGTTCCCGCCTTCGCGGGAACGACGCAACGCGACTCTTTCAGACGCAACGCGGCTTGTTCAGAGTTTCTTGACTACTTCTTCGCGGCGCCCTGCTTTCTGCGCTCCCCGGCCGGGTCTTTCACCATCGGCACGGTGTCGAACACCACGTTGACCAGCTCGTTGCCGACCTTCTGCACGCGGCGGATGTAGACGTTCTGCACCACGTCGCGCGTGTCGGGGTCGATCATCATCGGGCCGCGCGGGCTGTCCCACTTCAGGCCCTTGGCGGCGGCGATCATCGCCTCGGCGTCGGTCTTGCCCTTGGTCTTCTTCAGCGTCTCGTAGATCGCGTGCATGCCGTCGTAGCCGCCGATCGAGAAGAAGTCGGGGTTGCGCCCGTTGGAAACCGACTGGTACTCCTTGACGAACTTCTGGTTGAGCGGGGTGTTCGACATGTAGTCGTAGTGCCAGGCGGTGATGATGTCGAGCGCGGTGTCGCCCATGCTCTTGAGCGCGGCCTCCGCGGTGGTCTCGCCCGAGCCGAGCACGCGCGTCTTCTTCTTGTCGATGCCGCGCTCGGCGAACGCCTTGCCGAGCGCCGCGGGCTGCGCGCCGCCGGGAATGAAGATGAAGATCGACTCCGGCCCGATGTCCTT